>Ga0116231_10010424_pt1 | contig 14973 bp, 12 predicted proteins | sample S1TSphgellanicum_2_FD_89695 | JGI IMG/M metagenome (GOLD analysis project Ga0116231, IMG submission 89695) | Host-associated microbial communities from peat moss isolated from Minnesota, USA - S1T2_Fd - Sphagnum magellanicum MG | ecosystem: Host-associated > Plants > Peat moss > Unclassified...
CAGAAGATTATGAGAGAGAAGTTGGCGCTTTTTTGGAAGGGGAAAAAAAGGGAGAGCTGTGGTGGAGAAGAAAACTTTTTTTGGTTTTTCCCCCCCCCCCCCCCCCCACAATGATTCATGTCATTTGCACAAAACTAGAATTGTGAAGCTTGAGGGGAACACCTATGAACTAAAAGGACAAACCAAAATAGGTAAGGCCAAAAAAACCAATGGAATTGAACTTGGATATTATCCTTGTGGTATAATAATGCTAATTGGTTTTCTACAATGTTGAACATTGGACATGCGAGGTATGGGGACATCATTTTATATGCCACATTTCATCTTTGCATGGAACTTTTAAGATTTCAACACCTTCATTGGTGATATCCACATGTTCATACCAATTAGGCTGCTCAATATGCACATGTGATTTTTTAGTTTGGGTGTCAACACTCAGTGAAAAAAATTGACACGATCATGCTAATGTGAATCCCCATCTGATCTTGGAAATAATTTTGGCTTCTACTTGTAGGAACCAAAGGTCACCTCCCCTTCCAAATGTGTGATTCTAGTTGTGAAAGATAAGCCTAGAACATATCCAAAATTATGTTTACAGTCACCATATTGCGATGTTTTACGTAGTAGAAATTCATTCCTATTAAATCCTTGCCCTAAGGGGCCACCTTTCTTGTAGTATAATGTTGATTGCTTGAAAGTTCATACATAATCATTAAAAGGTGTAGCACATAACCAAAACTCCCTTTTTCCCCAATTGTTGAAGCCATATGTTATGCATTTTTTTGAGAGGTTATAGGTGGGCATGTCCACAAGCTCCTAGGTAGTGAATTTCTACAAGATAGAATATATGTTTATTGATGTCAATTTGAAACAGGTTTCAACGTATTGAAAAATGACATCCAATCATAATGGGATGGTAATGGCAAAAGAGGATTGGGAACGTGACATGTATCATGAAGCCTCCCCATTACATGACACGAAAATGCCAAAGATTGAGCCAATTCTCCAACTCTTGAAACCCAACTACATTCGAGGCCCCATAAAAATACCACCAACATCATATATGTCACAAATTTAGCATGCAATGAATTAATAATGAAAAGCATGCGAAGTTTGTTCATTCATGGGTTTGTACATTTTACACACAAGTATCATGCGTTGAAAACAAATTTAACACATGGATAAATGTGTTAACAAATAAAGTACAAACTTATGAATGAACGAATGTCACATGAATTTTGGATTTTCCCATAAATCTATGTGCCAAATGTGTTTTCAATGCATAATATCAATGCGGGAAACTTATGAATTATAAATGAATGAATTTTGCATGATTTCCATTACTAAATCATGAGATGCTAAATTTATGATGTAGCAACATAACACACATCAACTTCTTCCAACAAGGCAACATTATTGTAATCATTGCACAATGTTTTGTATTATTCATGCATATTTGGTTTTATCTATTGCTTCATGTGTCTATCCATGGATTGTGTCCAGTGGAAGTAAGACATGCCTTACCTATCGACCTTTGGTTCACTTGGATCCCCACTACCATATAGCATTCACACTACATTTTAATTTGCTTGAACATTAGTAGCCATGAAATGCTTGAAGTTTGGATTAATAACACCATTCTTCAACATTACCTTGTTCAATTTACACCACAATACACATTGAACCTTTGTGTCTTCTAATTGTGTGTCACAAATGGCAATCATCATAATTTTACAATATAATGGATCATACACATGGCAAGCAAAATTTGTCCAGTCCTAGACACATTTGACATCATTAAACATGATTTAAGCTATCTAGAGGTTACCACCAAGCTACATCCGTTTCACCAAATCAAATCCGCCCCTTTCTCCATCCATAGACATCTTGAAAGGAAACACCTTTTCTCTAAATTGTTGTCTTGGAAAACAACTATCTTGGATGTAATCATAACCACTATTAGCCTCGAACATCAAAATGCTAGAGACATGCCTTATGGGTGCAAATTCTTTAAGGTGTACCAAAATCTTATCACGATGTCACCTCTTTCTATCTTTTTTACCTAGTCCTTTTTTACCATGTAAAGACACATTTATGGATGATTATGATGAAATCTAGAACTGTAATAGTTTAAAATAGAGTCCTTCTAAAAATCTTGACAACTTTTGATTCATTATTTTTATGGGGATTAAAATATAAGGTAAAAGAGGACTACAAGAAGGACTAGGCCCTTTTCATCATGTGTGGTACACCTTAAAGGATTTTCACCCCTCTATTACCCAAATGAAGTTTGTAGGACACAACCAAGTGCTGAATATTGGGAAAACACAAGCTTGTGAACTTGTCCATCATTTGACATTGTTTTTTTCCTTAAAGAAGTTTCACTAAGCCCTCAACATCCTCATTGAACAAATGTTTGGAGAGAAACATTTTACTTGCAACCAACGTAGTTGCATATGGGGTAGTTGATAGGGAATGAGATATTTTGTCATAGACTAAAGCTTTCACTTGTTCAACATCTCTGCACCTCCCCTTAACAACATGATGTTCACGTGTACCTAGGTGAATTGTTGCTCAAGTCAAATTAACATGCTTATGCACCACATAATACATGTGAATTGCACATGTATTGACATAGAAAAAAATGACATTGTAGATTTTGCAAAAGGTGGATTAATTGCAAATGATCCTTACACAAAACTATGAACAATGTCGCCAACCCAAGTAGTTTCATTAGGGCTTCCATTCAAAATGAAATAATTGTAGAGGTCATTTCAACATTCATGATGACCCAAACACCTCATCCTTTAAAAAGTAAGACTGAAGTCATTATTATCGATCATCTTGAGCTTGCACCAAGAATGACCATCATATTTCCTAACCATGTTTTACATTTGGTTAGAATGGCCATTGATATTATTAACTAATTGGAGTTCAAAAACAACATCCCCATTAAATGTGGATGGGATGCAAGGAACATTTTCAATGCGAAGTGTATCATTATTGAGCTCTTTCAACTCAAAGGTGGCACGAGGGGCAATTGACATTGGCCCATGACAACTACACTAAGAAAACTACCTCTTCATTTCTTAGTGTAATTGTCCTTGCCCACTAAGAAAAGAAGAAGCAAACACATACACAACTTTTTGGTTCAATTGGAATGTAGCACCAAAAGCAATTGAATTAAAAATTGAAAAATTAGAAGGAAATACAAAGAGAAGCGATGATACATCCTCATCAAAAAAGTCACACAAGTCTATGACTACGATGTCATGATCTAGAGAGAAACCACATGGTTTGTCTTTCACTTGAACACCTTGGATGATGACATTGGTAACAACGGTAGTAGTGCCTAGCATCAACACAATGTTCTAGGAGCTTTTGGGGAAGTTTTTGCCAACAATTTCAAATTTCCTAAACTGAAAACTCCATTCCAATCCTTGGGCACTCAAAAGCAGAGCTTGATAAACAAATCTTATAACATTATTGTTATCATCATACATATCATCTTTGGAAATATGCATAGTTTCAAGTCGGAAACCAAACATTGCACATAAGCATTTTTCAATGACATGGGTAATCCCATAATCATCACTAAGTATTGTAAGTTTAGGTTTACTCTTGGCATGAAAGGTTGCCATTTTACAATGCAAACACAAAATTGATCCTCCAACAAGAGAGCGAAACAAAACATAGAGAGAATCTATTTCTAATTGGGGTACAACTAATGCAAGAATGAACAACAAAAGATAGTTTATAGAAGACACAAAAGAAAGAAAATATGGGAGGCAAGAAAATTATTTATTGAAATGACCATGTTAGAAATGAGAAGTGAGAACATTCAAATGTAAACAAAAAGAACAAGGGATGAAAAAGTATGCAAAGGGGAATGAAAAAGTAGTTTTGAAAAGCATGAAAAATAACTCACAATGGTAGGATAGGTAGACAATAAATTGTTAGCCATCAATTGGATAGACTATTCTTCACAACCCACAAATTTTCAAATTAAAGTGTTAATACATTTTACCATTATATCCAATAGTATCGTGGTTTAATACATAGTTGTAAATGAAAAATACAAGGTTCAGCACAAAAAACTAGAAAATTCATCCAAAGTGTTATGAGTATTGATGGAGGAAAATAATTTTGAGACCATATTTATAACATCTAGATATAAAAAGCCAATGAATAAAAATAAAACTAACAAGTGAAATAGAAAATAAGGACCTACAAAATAACCCAAAAAAAAGTAAATATGAAACAAAATGAAAAGTCCTTAATAGGGAATTGCCATATAATTGAAAATAAACTATTTACAAAATCGGGTGTATCAAAATGTGTAAGAAAAATTTGATGGACTCATGCACCTATTGTGGCAATAGGGGTTCATAAGGACACATATAGTTGCAAAAAAATCACATGTCATCCGAATATTCTAATGATAATATTTGATTTGCAGAGCAAGCAATGATGAAAAATATTCTTGGAAAGGACTAAAGGTTGCAATTTGCCCAAAGAGATGGTTGTAATAGGCATTGATGAATGGAATTCCTTGGACTTAACCAAAAACATGAACTATAGGAAAATGACCAAAAAAAGGATTTAAAATTTGCCTTAAAACATGGTGAAGAAATAATGGCACCATTCAGTCATAAATACTATAAGATATGTTTTTGAATGGAGAATTAAATGGAATTCAATTGATTAAGAAAGACATGAAATTAATTTGAGCCAATATTGAAAGGAAATGTAGAGGTGTTGAATAAAATTCCACAATAAAATAACAAATAACAAATAGGGCGAATGTGATTAGACGAAAAAAAAGGGATAAAATAACCCATAATTGTTCCTATCAGAATGTTGATTCATTTGACCATATTATATCCAATAGTCTTGTGGTCTATTACATAGTTGTATATGAAGAATACATGATTCAACATGAAGAAATACATAGGTGGGTTGCTACAAAAGATGTCTAAGCCTTTGATCCAAATTTTAGCATTCCAAGATAACATTAATTGAAGAAAAGAGGACACAAAACACAATCACTAGTAGAAACCACCAAATTTGAGCATCAAAGGGAAAAAAATAGTATAATTTGTTATGTTTTGTCTAAATTAAAAAGAAGGGGATGTCCCTAAAATCTTAAGATTTTGCAAGAAAACAATACATATTTGCAACTTTCATCAAAGCTATCAAGACCAACCAATAGGGAACATTGGCAAAAAAGGAAAAAAGAATTGAGTTGAATTTCTCAAAGGATTCTAAGGTGATGAAGATGACAAGGGTTTGTTTTTTCAAATTCCTCGAGTAAGTGCATTAGCTAGGATCCTTGACATTAATTAATCGTAAATGGCGACTGTCTTGGTGGACAAGTAGATTTGTTTTTGGAATCTTGCCTAGTTATGGTGACTTTTTCTTTTTTTTTCCCAAGATATGGTTATTTTATTTTATTTTTCCCAAAAAACTTTCTGCTGGATTCACATGCCCTTTTGTTTGGGTTGTCATGTTGGAAAAATTAAACCCAAATTAATTTAAAAGAGAAAAGAATTGGGGCACAACAAATGAAACAACTTGGATGAAGGCATGTGCTATTGGCCTAAGTGTGAACCCATCACCCAACAAATTTATTTTTCCAAAATCGGTTTTGGTAAAATAGTTGAATTTTTAATGACAATAATTACTCAAAATCAAATATCTCACATAGCTTATGTCTAAGAAATTATGAAATTGCCCCCATAAAATCCTACTTAATGAGCGTTTTCCAATAATATCAAGAATACACCAAATTTTTGTCGGATTTAATTTGATTTTGTTGATTTATTTTTGATGAAATTGTTCAATATTCAATAACTCTTGCACCTTGTAAGTCAAAACCTTACCAAACCACGCTAGTGCACCCTTGCTTATCAAAGGGTTCTCGATTGCACACAATAGAGGTTGCCATGGTTTGGGAGATTTCTACTTGATAAACAAAACAACAAACTACCTTCTTGCATAGATAAATGACATTCCAATAGTTTTAATGTTTTGTTGATAATGTTTGTCTTTCTTCTTGCACAACATTTTCTCAAATTAAGTCACATTCTTTGACTCCAAGTTGTTACTAAACTTTTTACTTTAACATGAGACATTTGTACTTGTTTTGGTAATGTCCCATAACAAATGACAGATTATTTGTTTCATTTGTTTGACTCCAAGAAAGTTTTCTCACAATAATAGGCCACATTTCTCTTAACACCAATGTCTTGTTTATTGTTGTTGTGTGCTTACAATCAACAATTCGGGTGTTCCAATTGCAACTACATATTGTGACCCTATTATTTAGGCCTTTTTTTAGCCATGGGCATTGGTAATTTTTAGTTAGTATGTACGTTTCAAACATCCATTTGGACAATTACAATATGATCAAAATATATCATTTTGTTTTATGTGAATTATTTATAAATTAATTTAAAACGTTTTATTATAGTTTGTATCAAACATCTAAAAAGGAAAACATTTGTGCATATACCTATTGAAAACCCTTGAATGCATTATTTGCGCAACTACATGGAGTCTTTAAATGAATTTTCCTACACACAATTCACTCAAAAGATAAGTTTCTTGTTTTAAAGTGTACATAAAAAGACCCTAAAGTTGACAAAAATCAATCATTATTATGCCACGGCAAGTTTGTGGTTGTATGCCATGAATTGTCTTCTATTAATTAGTTCAAGTTGTTTTAGGAGGGGTTGAATGGTTAGGAATATTGTTTGCTAGATTTAGAATTTCAATTATTCGTTAGCAAACGCTATTAGGCCTAATTCTCCTTTTAAACAATTAATTTTCATGCTAATTTGGTTGATCGGTACAATGAGAGTGCCAATCTTGTGGACTTAATTAGTAGGCCATCATGATCTTGTAATAGTAATTGATGCCAAGGAATTGGCATGATTTGGTTGGGCTCAAACACATGCTTGCTAAGAATTGGGATCACCCAAACCTACTAACTTTGTGATATGATTATTTGATTTTATGTGGAAAATTGCCTACATCTTGTTGTTTTTTTTTTACCTTTTTCTTTTGTCTTAGTGTTCATTTCAATGCAAGAAACATGCAAATTCATTCATTCATACCCTTGAACCTAATAGTGTATTACTAGTATAGTCAAGTCAATGTATCCAAGACCTGGACAACTTGTCAAGTATCATAGCATGTACATGCACATTGTTAATCCAAAAAACATCTTGTGGATTATAACTACAATTCAAAAGAAAATCAAACTTGAAAAAAAAATTCATCTACAACTCTATTATAATGAAGATAGACTTGGTACAGAACCTAGTAGAAGATAGTTGGATTTTTTTTCATTTTTTTGTATTCTGCCATCATATTTTGTAGCTTTGATGCCTGCATGTAACAACTTATACTATAGCACTCAATAAAATATTTTTCCTTTCATATTTCCTTGATCTTTACATATCTATCAGATTTTTTCAATAGGTTATGGGCACATGCATAATGTTTTTGAAATTTTAGATTAGAGAATAGATTTCAAATTACTTAGTATGAAGGAGCTTAATTGAGAGAGCTTCTTTGTTGAATCAATATTGAGAGACATAAATTATTTGGTTGTTCAAAATGGCAAAGAGGAATGATGAAGTATGCAAATAGAAGGTGATAATAATACATGAAGCATCAAGAAATTTAATCGAATGAATTTTTAGATTTGGAAATTTCAAACGATAATATTTTTTCGTGCAAAAACATTGATGGAGATAGTGGAAGGAACTTAGACTCTTGAAGAAGCAATTGATGTGAGAAAATGGAGGATATATGATAACACAACCATGATGTTAATATGTTCAACAATTTATGAAAACACATGAGTGCTTTAATTAATTGTAAAACTATAGCAGCAATGTGGCATCATTTGATTATAGTCCATGAACAAAATGCCATGGAGAACAAACACATCATGCAACAATGATTCTTTGAACTCCAGATTTAGCCTAGTCAAAACATGTCCTTAGTTAATGGTTGCAATGGAAGCAATGGCAACTCAAGTCAACGATATGGGTGAACCCACCACGAAGAATGTTGTGATCACCAAGATTCTTTACAATTTGCCAATTGATTAACAACATGTGATATCTACATGGGATAATGTCCCAAATGCCATGAAGAATTTTGAAAATCTAACCGTGAGATTGTTAAAGGAGGAAACATTCATGAAGAATTTTTTAGAACAAGATATTAGTGATAAGGCTTTGTACTCATCGAGAAGAAATTTTAATAAATCCAATGTAGAAGGAGATTCATCAACTTCCTTTTCTAATCAATGACAAAATCATGACTAGAGTGAAAAAACCATGGGAGTTTTTTCAAATTTTGATGTGTGTGGCTCCATGAGCATCCCATCATTAGGAGGTGCAAGATACTTCGTGTTTTTTTATTGATGATTATAGTGGATTCGGACTTGTTTTCTACATCAAATCTAAGGAAAAAAAATTTGAATGCAAGCTTTAAGAAGGTGGAAGCAAAAAGCCTATGAACAACAAGAAATGTTATGGTGAAGTTTAAGAGTGACAATGGCGGTGAATATGTAAGTTGTGCATTCAAAGAACATTTAACTGAAGCTAAGATCAAACTTGAGACAAATACTCCATACTGTCCTCAACAAAATGGTAAAGCAAAACGAGACAATGAAACAATCATAGAAAATGTCAGGGTGTAAGCAAGATAAAGTGGACAACTCGATTACCTTGTCAAAACTAGAAGAAATAGATTTAAGATGGCAACAGAACCCATTATAGAATCGTGGAACATTGAATGTTTTCATTTCAATGACTAAATATGATGTATGTTTACCCTAATGTGCATTGATTTTCATATTTCAAACTATATAAGTAGGATTTTCAAAATACAAATAGCTTTTGATGTCTACTTTTCACTACGAACTTTTGGTTTCAAGTAGGTGTCAACCAGGTTCTTACAAAAAGGAAATAGATTTTTTTTTGATGACTTGCTAAAACATACGTTGATCTTCATTTCTTAACTTATTACATATCAATTTCATTAAATTTTCTAACCAAAAAGTAGGTTTGAACACTTTTTTTTTAGTAAATTTTAAATGTACTTTTAATTTACTTTTAAAATTAATTTGCTCTTAATTATTTTAGAATTAGATTTTTATAAATTTAATAAAACAACTAATGATACTTGACACATAGGGTACATGTGTCAAGTAGCTTTCATATGTTACATTCTTGAAGTCTTCACTTTAATCTTTGGGCAAAGGCAATGCAAACATCTGTGTATCTTTTCAACTAAGCTAGGTTTGGGGTTCATGAGGAGAAAATGGCATATGAATTATGGATATGCCATAAACCTTCAGTTGGACATTTCAAGGTGTTTGAATGCACAACATATGTTTTTGTGCCAAAGGAACTAAGAAAAAACTTGACCCAAGATTTGTGAAGGCCATTTTTGTTGGGTATAGTGCAATTTTAAAAACATATCAATTGTGGAATCCAATCAAGAAACAAATAATCATCTATAAAAATGTATTTTTTCATGAAAAAAAGGCGCCTATCATCACAATTCACATGAAGACCCTGGTGAATATTCCACATACAATTTAGGGACACAAGTCAACTAGGATAAACAAGTGTTGTTCCAACCATATGACATTTAACGTAAACATTTCAACCAAATGTATGTAGAAACTATTCCACAAGATGGGGGTGTAGGAACAATTCTACAAGATGATGCAACCCAAGATGATGCAGGAGGAGCAATCCAACAAGATGCAACATGAGTGGCCCAAGATGATGGAGGAAGAACAATCCAACAAGATGTAATAGGAATAGCCCAATATAATGTAGGAGGAGAAATTCAAGAAGGTGGAGAAATATTGGCTCCAAATGTAGAGGAGTTACAATCTCAAGCAATTCATTCTAATCACATTAAAGGAACCCCAAGGCAACTTGTTGATTATTATATTATAGGTGCATCCTCTTTTGCTAGACTAATTGAAACAACATATTTGTTTCAAGAACCCAAGATTTATTTGGAGGCAATATTTGGCCCATAACAAAAAGAATGGGAGCTTGCCATGGAAGATGAATACAAATCTTTGCTCCAAAATTGTACTTGAATCTTAAATGATCTTTCAATTGGCAGAAAAGCCATATTATGCAAATGGGTTCTTCGTTTGAAAACCAATGCAAATGGTGAAATTGCATATTCAAAGCAAAATTAGTGGCAAAAGGATATTCTCAACAACATGGCATAGATTACAATGAGATATTTTTAGCTATTGTGAAATTTGATTCCATTAGAACAATCTTGGCAATTTGCTATAGTTAAAGATCTTGACATAACCCAATTTGACATCAAGACTACCTATTTATATGCAAACTTGAATAAAGAGATCTACATGTGCCAACTAGAGGGATTTATGTCCAAAGGTTAGGAAAATAAGGTTTGTTTGCTACTAAAGAGCTTATACAACTTAAAACAAGTAGGGAGAAAGTGGAACAATAAACTTCAACAACTTTTTGATTTCATATGATTTACAACCAAGCCTTGCAAATATTGTGTTTATGTCAACAAGGGACATCTGAAATTAATTACTGCCATCTTTGTTGATGATGGGTTGATATGTAATGAGAAAGGCACCACACATAAAGATCACATGATCAATAAGATGAAGGAAGAATTTGAGGTGACCACAAACAATGCATATGTGTATGTGGGATTCCACATCTTTAGAACTTGAGAATAACATAAATTGTGGATCGGGCATGCTTTGTATATTAGCAAGATTTCCAAATGTTTTGGTTTTTAGAATGCCACACCAATAAACACTCTTGCTAAACTCAATTCACATTTGGAATTTTTTTTAATTACCACAATAGAAAATGAACCTTTCTCTTATCTTGAAGCATTGGGGTGCCTCATGTTTGCCCAACTTGCAACCCGACTTGACATTTCTTATGTCATGCATATTGTGGCAAAATTTACATCCAACCCTAGTAGTATTCATTTCACTATTGTAAAATGGATTTACAAATTTCTATGAGGGACAATTTAGTGGGGTCTATGTTATCAAGCTAGTGCCGCTATTAACATGCTTGAAGCATATTTAAATGTAGATTTTGTTGGCGATGTTACAGACAAAAAATCATGAACATGATTTGTAATCCACGTGAATGGAGGACCACTTTAATGCAAAGGTTAAAAGAAAAATGAAATTACATCTTCAACCACTAAAGCAAAGTATTCACATCAAATGTGACCATTAAATAAAAAATTTGGGTAAGGCAATTCTTGAATGAATTAAGGTATGTTCAGCCAATCCTTACACCACTTTTCAATGATAATCAAAGTAACATCTAATTGATCTTCATAATCTAAAGTTCCACCAAAGAACAAAACATAGTGATGTTTAATACCATTTAATAAGAGAGCATCAAACCTCAGGTACTATCAATGTGTTTTATGTTAACACTACTAATCAGATTGCAAATGTGTTAACCAAAGCACTCCTTGGAGATTATTTTGCAAAGTTACACAAGCTTTTCAAAATTGTCAATCTTCTTGGAATTGAATCCATCACTTCAATTCAATAGCATCAAATGTTAATGTATACCAATAGTTACATGTAAAGTCATTTGACCCATTTCACGAGTGGGAATGTTGAACTTAATAATAAATTATTAGTATAGTCAAATTGATGTATCCAAGACTTGGACAACTTGTCAAGTATTAGAGCATGCACATGCAAATTATTAATTCGAAAAACATCAAAGTTGCACTTCAAAAGCAAATCGAACTTGAGAAAAACTCAAGCACATGTAGCAACTTTATTATAATGAAAATAAAATTGGTACAAAGCCTAATATAAATTAATTCTATTGGTTTTCATTCTCTTGAATTCTTCCATCATATTTTGTAGCTTTGATGCCATGAAACAACTTTTGCTATAACATTCAATAAAATATTTTTTCTTTCATATTTCCTTGATCTCTACATATCTATCAAAAAAATTCAACAAATACTATTGGGAGCTTATGGTTTATGGTGCTACTAAAAAATTTAACGCATAGTGGGTTTTTGAAAATACCCTAACCTCCATTAAATAAATGGTATTTGTCCATGTGTTTTTGGAAAACCCTTTGTTTGAAGCTAATTCCAATGGCAACTTGCAAGATACACAACATGACCTTCTCCTTCCAATCATTGTTATTCATGTGCAACATATTTACTTACAAACATGTGCAAATTACACGTCGCATCATTCATAAACATGCAAATTCATCAAAAGATGACATTAAATTCTGTAAAATGAGCATGCACAAAACACCACTTGAGTTTTGGGGGAAAAAAAAGTTAATGACTTTTTGTGGCATTGATGAAGTTGTTTAAAATTTTTTGTTGGTAACAAGTTTCATTTGAGATCTTGTAATTGCCTCTTTGCAACAAACTATGAAAGATAAATGTACGTTCAAAGCACCCCAAATGATTTGTTGCAATATAAATAATTATGGATTTGATTGGAATCTAATTTGGTAACTATATACATACGTTTAAAAGTCCCCTAAAATGTATGGACAATCATGTTTCCTTCTAAACGAGTGGGAGAAACAATGTGTACATTTGGTGCATATATATTTAGAGGGGATATAATTACTCTTGCAATACATGGGGATGATGTAATATCTCCATTCCTTTGCTCTTATATGCATTGCACTAAAACAACCACTTTATGTCCTTATTCAATTCTTTACATTGATTAAACTTCTCTCTAAAACACTACTGAGAAAATAAGTCTAAATTTCTAATGTCAACATGAAAGGCTATCTCAAATAGACCCTTCAAAGAGTTCCCAATTTTCAACCCAATAGGTCAATGGTAAATCATTTAACCCGTTAAAAGATTCTCCCAAGATGAATAAGTGCACTTATATTATTTGGTGATAATAAAAATATAATCAATAGTTTTGCAACATGTTTATTTTGAAAGACCTATGGATTAGTTTCTAGTCAAATCTTTTTTGAGTGCCTTCAACCTAGAAATGCTTACATTGTTTTGAAGCTCAACATGAGGCAATATTTTTTGTTGGGGGCTTAAGGTTTTGTAAGAAGCATATCATCTTGAGACAAAGTTGAAAATCATCCAACTTTCTCTAAAGTATACACTATAGGTTGCATGCCATGTGACCATTTTCAATATTATTCAGTGCAAAAAATTGTTTTCACAACACATGGATCTCATGAAAATTTCAAAAAAGGTGTAAATGGGGTTGTAAACAAGTCCATGACAATATCTGCTATATGTCCACCTACACATCAATAAAAGTTTAGTGATGAAATTGCACTACAACAACTACTGAAATAAGTGATAAGAAGCAAATATACTTGAGCTCAGTGTTCTCAAAGTCTTATTCTTTAATAATAACATAAAATGCAACCTCTTTTTTATTGGTGTATGATTTGATTGCAAGTGGTACACCAATACTTGTAGAATGCCATAATTGTTTCACATAGTGAACAATTTTAATTTTTATTAGGCTCTTGACATACTTGCCATGTATTTGAAAGGCCTTATGGTCATCAAATATTAAGAATTTTGAAGTTGTAATGTGCATCAAAAGCCTATTTGTAAGGACAAATTGCAAGATGATTTGTATAGAGGAAACGCTTTGAAGAAAGTAATGTGATGTCTCGCATGGGGTCATGAAGGATAATCTGTAATTTGTTAACTTTTTTAATCACCATATCCAAGTTTTTACTTCTTTATTGATGATGGAAATAGTGTGAGAAATTTGAACATCTTGCCTTCAATGTTTTTTTATGTCTTATAATTAAGCATATTATCAAAAACATTGAATGTATGTACAACTAGTGTTGTGAAATCAATAAGAATGTCTCCTTCACTTATTTTGTCATCACAAAGTTCTTTACCACTTGTAACAAAACATGTGATTAGTTCCTTTGGATGAAAAATAGTGCAATTCATTAAAATTGGAAACTTTATGGTATGTAACTCTGTTCATGAAGAGGAGATGCAAATCGACTTTTGTGAATTGAAGGTGCATATTTGATTTTAATAATCATTAATACACACTCAATGAGGATGAGAAGTTTGGATGTGAATAATTTCATTTATCAACTTTATAGCTAAAATGAAAAAAAATCAACTTGTGAAAGGATTATGAAAATACTTGGACAACAAATTATGAGATTATCAAAAGTATAAGTGGACATCTTGACTAAAAATCATGGACAATAGATTCACCATGTCAATATTCATCTTCCGTCATCTCAAATAGAAGTATTCTCAAAAACATGGTTAAAATATCATTTCATTATGAATATATAAGAATATAAACCATGTCAAAATATTTTGATGTTATCATGAATATTGGATAAACCTATATGTTTCAAACATGCATAAAATATTGGATTTTTCACTAGCATTAGTATGTTGCTTTAATTCTCATGAAATATGGTTGTGAGTCCATTTAAATTTCATAAATAAGCCTTTAGTGCAAGGATCTTAACCCAAGTAATTCTTAGGCTTTAAATGGCACATTAAAATTTCATTAAAAAATCAATTTTTTTGTCTCATGAACTAAAAACATATATTTTTATCCATGCCATTGCATATTAATGAAAACCTAAAGACAATCAACAAGTTACAACAAATAAACAATTCATGAATCAAAGGCTAGGAAACACAATTGACTATGTGATAATGTCATTATGAAAATAAATTGCACAATAAACATGCAACATTGTTGTTCTAACAACCATAAATCAAATTTGAATTAAAGTATCAATCATCATCATTACTCTCCAAATTTAAAAAGATGAAAAAAACTATAGGCTAGACTTAGACAAAAGGATAATATGAGTATTATTATTCCATTTGACCCTCTTTTAGTGGGGGGTGTAGTTGTGGGGGGGGGGGGGGGGGGGGGAG
>Ga0116231_10010425_pt1 | contig 14972 bp, 6 predicted proteins | sample S1TSphgellanicum_2_FD_89695 | JGI IMG/M metagenome (GOLD analysis project Ga0116231, IMG submission 89695) | Host-associated microbial communities from peat moss isolated from Minnesota, USA - S1T2_Fd - Sphagnum magellanicum MG | ecosystem: Host-associated > Plants > Peat moss > Unclassified...
AATTATAGACTTTATGTTTTTTTTTTTTTTTAAATGAGTTTAAAACTTTAAAAGGGAAAAAAAATTAAAATGTACATCATTGAATAAATGTTAAGCATGATCTTTCATTTCTTGATTTCAACAAACTATGAATTTCTAACATTAACTAATAAATCTTTCATTAAACCTCAAAGCCTTGTACCATCAATGTGACCAATTTTACTTTATGTTCATTTTTGTATATGTTAAATCATATTGAAAGGTGAACAAATAATTTTGAAAACATGAATTTCATGATGTATTGGTTACGAATTGAGTATTTAAAAAATATTTTTATGTTTCATGGTTAATGGATTATCACAATATGATACAAGTCTTGCATTTAAACTCCATAATGTTGTTCAAATAACCTTTTACCATCAATGTGATTAGCTTTACAATACCTTCATTTACTTGAATTAATATGTAGGGCATGATATATTGAACGTGAAATTTTGTTTTAAAAAAATGTCCTTTTGTTTCATGGTTTAGGATATTATTGCAATATGATGCAAGTATTACTTTCCTTCTATGTTTTGATATGGTAATGCAATACCCTTTCAAGTTTCAAAAGATATGTTATAGAACCCAAAAGATTTATGGGATACTTTACAAGGGGTATTGCATGTGCATTGAATTTTCCTAGCCATTAGCAATACACCTTTGATAGTCTAGACCAAAATAATTTAACCCGTAGTGTTTACTAAATATTCCAAATAGGGTATTTTTTTGCTTATAGGTTTTGATAAGGATATGAAATACCCTTCCAAGTTTCAAAAGATATGTTATGGAGCCCAATGTATTTTTTAAATACCTTGTGAAAGGTATTGTGAATGTATTGAATAATTTTGGCCATGAACAATACCCTTGAAGAGCGTAGACCCATGGTGTTTAATTATAAAATACCTTAATGAGGGTATTGACTTCATTGTTGGTTTTGGTAGGGCTACGCAATATCCCTACACATGTCAAAAGATATGTTATGGAGCCCAATGTATTTTTGGGATACCTTAAGTGGGGTATTGCATGTTTGATGATTCTTTTTGGGCATATCAAAATAATAGCTTGGACCAAAATAATTCAGCCCATGTTGTTATAGTGTAGCCCAATGAAGGTATTGTGTTCCTTCTAGGTTTTGTTAAGGTTATGCAATACTTTTCCAAGTTTTAAAAGATATGATATGAAGTTCAAACTCTTTCAAGGTTATTGAAAATGGGGTGTTACACATCCATTGAGTATCTTTGTTTCATGAACATGAATACAACATGCACTAAATATATTTGAATTGATATGGAGCTCCATATTGTTGATTATCTATTTGGTTTGCAATACCTGCATGAAACGCACTTCCTAAGCAGAACTTGCAACACCCTTATGTAGGGTGTGTCAAATATTTTAATCGTTCCCTTATTTATTTGTTTATTTAAGCTCCATGCAATACCTTCATTTTATTCCTAATCATTGTTGACTATTGGGGGTCTATTGGAATAGCAACCATGTAGGTAGGTGTAGCTATGTAGGTGGGGTTTGGTAGGTACTTACTTAAAGTGTTGGTAGGTAGGAAGGTGGAAGGACATGTAAGTAGATAAATAGATGGGGGGGTGGGTGCATGTGTGGAGATGAGGGTAACACATTTTAAATTTATAGGTGAGTAGGTAGATGGGGAAGAGTCTAGTTTTAATTTAAATATATAGCTGAGTAGGTCAAAGCGGGATAGTGTGTAGTAGGTGGGTGGCCGAGAAAGTTTCAAAAGCAAGAAAAACGAAACTAGGTGGGGGTGGGGAAAAATAAAGTTGCATAAAAAAAACTGAGATTAGGGTTGAAAAAGGGCAAAAACACAAAGTCAACCTGAGATGGCATATGAAAAGAAAAGAGAATCCTATCCGTGCACCATCCATCCACATTGGTGCACTGGTGGGTGCTAGTTCACTTTGGTCAGCCATGCCTTGTCCTCAAAATCTTTAAATAAAATGTCTAGGGAGCCTAAGGTAAAAAGCTTAAGTAAATCAACTTATTAGGTGACATAAGGAAGGCTAGGTAACCTAGTGTACAAAGTCTGGGTAAACTACAATAAAAAGCTTGCCATTTCTACCAATATGGAAGACAAGACATACCAATATAAAATTTGCATTGTCCCTTAGCCAATTCTATTACGAGGATTGGAGAGAGGAAGAGTTGTTCAAACTATTGGGAACCAAAGCTGAAAATGCAATACTTTTAGCCTCTCAACCTCACAAGTTGGTGACCCAAGGAGACATAGAGCTTTGCTCCATCTATTGAATTTTGACAAAATTCAATTAGTGCCAGCAGCTTGTATATTGGCTGAACTTGTAGACCAACAACTTGTGGACCAATTCTATGAAGATGACATTCTTCAACATAAAAGCATCCAAGGGTTAGTTAATAAATTCAGACAAGGTTGGTTTCATCATGAAATAGCTAAAGAAGCAGGTATCTACTACCAACCAGTGTTAGCATACCAGCCTGGTATCAAATGTTCAGATATTCCCCCTGATACCATTATACCCCTGCATCAAATTCCAAAAAAATTGGTGAATACCATACCAGTCTGATATCAAAAAATATTATACCATTCTAATACTCGATACCAGGTATTCATCCTCCTCTGATATGAATAGGTACTTAAATATTTGCAACACCTGTGCTGCAAGCCAGCTGCCATGCTTCTCCTTCAATGTGCAAGCGAACACATGTCAGCATTCAATGGCTTATCATGTCCAAAGCGCATCATCACTGGGAGCATTATCGATACCAGAGTTATTATATATACCTGCTGATATCAAAGTTCACAAAATATATGTTGATGCCATTGCATACACATTCAATATCTTTTAATTATATATATCATACCATATTTACCATATTTGAAATGCTTTGATAGCATTATGCATATGGTATCAAAATTTTGGAGAATCCTCTATACCAGTACCAATCCAGTATCACAAAGCAGTGATACCAGCCCAACATAGGTACCAACCTCATCTATGCATCTGATATTTGTCACCTTTTGGTGGGGTGTTGTTCATAAATTTAGACATGGTTTAATCATAAAATAGCTAAAGAAGTAGGTACCAAACTCATCGATGTATGATGTTTGCCACCTCTTGCAAATAGACAGAAAGTTGACATATAATCCTATGTGGTTGTGAATGGATAATGTTTCATGGACTATGTGTTGACCAATGTTGGGCAGGTATTTGATTTCAGAATTTTAACTGGGTCCAGGCATTAGGGGAAAAAAAACTTGAAAGAACCACCCAGGTTCAGGTATTTACATTCATAAGTTTTAAAGAATTGCTTCGGTTTGGGTTTAGAAACCTAGTTGTGGGTGGGTATGAGATGAGGGCAAGTGTTTGGTTACATGATTTACATGAGTTTGTACCTTATTCTTTTGCAAAAGCCTAGACAAGTATGCTCAAGTTACATGACCACGTTCTTTCACAAACCCCCTTTTGAAAACCAAGTCTCAGGTCTTTGACAAATATAAAGTCCATAATATTTAATTTGCACTTTTAAAGTAAGGAATACAAAACATGCATTTACAAACAAGTCTAGGTCTTTGACAAATACAAAGCATAGGTTTGCCTTCCTTCCTGAGGTTCGTCTTTCGAGCTTCAATTTTGATGCAAGGTGCACTCCCTAAACCTCACACATTTTTCAAGACGCTTGGTTGGATGGTTGCGATATGTGTTTCCCATCTCCCAATGATCTTGACCATTGAGCTACAAAATGTAACAAGAACAACTTTAACATAATCATTTTTTAGTCTTGTCATATTCTACTTTCATCCATCTAGCCATTTTTGGAAACCAATATTTAATTATATTGAAATTCCTAATTTATTTAGAATAATGGAAGTTGACACTATAACTTCATTAAGATCATGGAAATATTATTCTGCATCGTAAATGTAATATTGTAGAATTTTTATACCAAAAGAAAATGTAAAATTAATTTGAAAATTTTACTCCTCCATGTACACATAAGTTTAAATTAATGTACATAAATCAATGACCTTGTATTTTCATACAATACTATATAAGAATAATTTATAACGTGAAAATATTGAAGTCTTGTGAAAATTGAATTCAAAAAAATGTGCTTTTCAATAGTGGTTACACACAAAGGTGTTCATTTTAGCATGGAGTTATGGATTTACATTTACATGATGTCAATGTAAATGTTTGTCAAAAACACTTCATGGCCTTGTGTAAATGTTTTGGGGTTTGTAAGTGTATATACTATATACGCTTAATGACCATACCTTCTTGCAAATCCATATTAATTAGTTGTGGGTGCATTCCAAAGTCCATTTTTTAATTTTTTTGCAATGGACTGTTTTGATTAGTCATTGACAAAAAAATCATGATATACTTGATATTCCCTAACATTAGCATTTTCTACCAATATGGGACTATGGTGGTCTTATTTCAAGAAATATCTTGAATGCACATTTTGCCCCATCTCATTGCTGAATACAACTTTTATTATTACTACTATTTTTACATAACTTTCAATATTGACTACTATTTATTCTAACTTTTACAAGAGCTTAAGAATTTATTGTGATTCATCTTCATTCATTTAATTAGTTGTGGTGCATCCCAAAGCACAAATGTTTTCTTGCAATGGGCCATTTTGTTGTTCAGTTGGCCTATCACCAAAACTTTATGAAATTCTCCCCTTCTCAAGTAAATTTTTCTTTTTTTTACATGATCACCTAAAATCATATAAATGTATTGACACTTAGACTGTTTTACATGACATAAAATAAATTTACATGAACACATATCATGTTCTACACTTGCATAGAGTGTAAATCCTAAGCCATTTAGGAGCACAACATTGGTTTGAACCCATGACCTTTTGTGGTACAAGGGTCTAGAAGGGTGATACCAGTGACCCGTCACCTTCGGGGTACAGACCAAGATCTTTGAGGGCTCAAATTTCCCATTCTTGATTCCTCAGCTCAGATCTCATTCCAGCAGTAAATTTCTCTCCTTGTGGTTTGCAGTGATCCTCAGATTTTGACACCTCATTGGCTTGATGCACTTCAACTAGTGTCAGGTAGATCTTTGATTTTGTTAAGATCCTCTCGTTCTGGGCTTTTTAAACTAAAAAAAACAAAGAACCTCAGGTTCCAGTTTTTTCATGATTTTCAGAGTCTCATGACCTCGTTTTGGTTCTCTAATATTTTCAACATTTAAAAACCTGTTGTCTTGGTTCTTAAAATATTTTTCAGAATCAAAAGAACCCTCCAATTCTGGGTTTTTGAATTATTTTAAAGAACAGATGGTTCTCCTAAAAGAACCCACAGCATGGAGAACATGGTGTGCAAGGGACATAGAATATATCATCCTAATGTATTATTGCAAGAGGTTGTGCTAAGAAAAATTTTAAACGCTTCTTGGACTTGCACATCCCAAGACACACACAATGTTGAACATTGTTGAGGACATCATTGTGGGATGTGGGTTCTTCATTTTGTGAAGGTTTGGGGTTTGGTGTTCAATATGGGAAAGAGTTTGATTTCACTGAGTCAATTGTAGTAATTGTGGGCATACCCAGCCAAAGGTGCTTTTGGCGTGTCTAGAAACATAAAGCAACTACAAAAGTTAATCACTTTATCCATCTTTATTTTTATCCTAAGTTCTACTCTTGTAATCTATTTAAAGCAGCCCAAAAGAGGAGACTAGGTTATATGTATTTTGGGACTCTCCAAAGCTCAATCAAATTTGTTTGTGATGGGCCAATCAAAGATGCCCATCACAAAAAAAGAAAAATTGAACTTTGAGTGTTTCCACAACTAATTAATGGAGTAATTTTTTGGTAATAAATATAGTTAGCTTCTTTGGCGTATTCTCTTCTTTTGAACTTCTAACATACCGAAACATTTAATAACATTTTTTATGGCTTCTTTTTGCAAAAATGGGTAAACAAAATATTCCACCAAATGATAAGATAAAGAAATGTTGTTAATTGTTGGATACATGTTCTACAATTGTGGATTGACCATTAAGTTTTCACAAATTTCTCCATTTTTCTTTCCTTTGTAATTTCTTTCAATTTTAGCATTCGAAATAACTACTTTTTAAAACATTTGGCATTTAAGAAATAATTTAATTACCACCAAACCTGAAATTTAGCTACTACCTTAATAAAAAGAAGATAGAAAAACTTGAGACAAAATCAAAAGGAAACACTCCAACTCCACTCAAGCTTTTTGAAATGTCATTTCTTGCAATTAATATTTTAAAAATAAACTAAAGCACTAAATGTATCATGGGGAAAAGTCGTGTTCTCTCAAATTGTTATGCTCAGCTAGTAGTCAAGCATGCAATTATAGCTACAAGAAGTTCCTTACAAGCTTTGGTAAAGAGAGTGTTCAACTTGAAAAAAATGAACAATTTTCCACTATAGTTCGGTTAAACTTCAATCAAATCCCAAACTTAGGTCCAAAAAAAGGTTTAAGTCCAAATGGCTTTTAGCCATACTTTGATGCCCTAACCTACTCTGAACATGTCTAGGGCAACTAATTACATTACCTTAAGGTCATTTTCATCATTAAATAAACCTCAAAATAGTGAAATGAATTTTTGTGAAAATATGAAGTTGACATGTTGGAAATCATCATAATTATCATAGGCTACACTCTAAATAATTTCATAATTTGTGTGGCAATACCATAATAGATCATGGAAAATTCAATAATTTCAAATTTTATAAACGAATTATTTTTTTGAAAATTTAAAATTATTTGTTTTGTGAATGTGGAAACTAACCCTAGGCTACTGTACTACAAATGCCTCTAGGTAGCAAGTAATAACATAAGAACGAGAACTTGTGATGTGTCCAATTCATGTTATGTCCCTTATTACATTGCCAACAATCTTGAAACATCACAAATCAACCAATGCACCTATTCATGATGCTCGATTCTAGAAAGCTATCAATGCCATATTCTTGACATTCAAAATTGTTGAACAAGGACATATATTGACAACAATGGACATCCAAAGCATGCAAAACATCCTAAAATACAACAATAAAAATGCATTGTATCCTCATCATTGTTTGCAAGTTCATAGTTAACAACAGATGAAAGACTAAAATCAAAAATTATTTTAGACAACTATAATTGCAAAAACATAGTCTTGGAACATAATATTATTCTGTCTAGAAAGGTTCATGTTGGTAATAGTTGGTCCTCCTCCATCCTAAACATCATTGCAAAATACTTTAAACACAACATATGCTCTATTGTTAAATAAGTGGTGGTAAGAAGAATGTGACTCAAAATTGTAAACCAAACAAAAGAGTTGGAAACAAAACTTGGGTCAAAAGAGTTTTGTTTTTACTGGCAAAGTAGGAAGTACACTTGATGCCATTGTATGCGTCCTTGAAATAGAAGGCTACGGTATCTAAAACAACTTTGTGACTTTGAAATAACCAAAGAATCAATTGTTAGCCTTTCGAGTGAAATACAATATGCTTGCAACAACAAACCTTGTGTTTCCTCGTGATAGTGTTTCATGATAACATTTACTCCCTCACTTTCTTAATCATTAATTGGCATTGACATATATATCACCATTCCAAGTGATAGATGTCCAAGTTAAAGAAATATTCTAAGTCAATATAGAAGGCAAATACTATTAACCAGTTTATGGATCACAAATTTAAAAGTTTGATCGACACAAATACAAAACCACATTAATTGAAAGCACCATGATTACATTAGCCAACATAATTATATGCATCAATGTTCAACCCTCTTGTTGGGAAACTTCCCACAAGAATTTTTGTGGTGGATATTTATATGTTTTTGGTATTGCATCATCTATCAAGTGTAAAGTCAACGCCTACATCCGACTTAACCCATACTAATTCAGTGGAAGATGGAAGCAAAAAATTTCAAGATGTGGTTAAAACATTTTCCTTCCAATTTGTGATGAACATATATATGAAATTGTAGAGGAATGTCTGCAACAACAATTCAAAGGTAACATGACAATGATTGTGCAATCAGGATTTTATGAAAATCACTCCTAGAGATAAGTTATCACCTTCATCATCAATAGTAATGGTGAGGTGCCAATCCTTTATGGAGTATATATGCATTAAAGTGCTAAAAACATCCAACTTTTTAGGTCCATTTTTTAAGGAGTTTGCTAACACTTATGTGAAAAAGTAAATCTACAACTATCAAATACTAACTTTCTAGCCGTTGACACAATCGAAGTTTATAGTAGGCACTAGATTTTCGTTAGTGACCAATAGTACTTGATCACCTTCATCATCTACATACTACATTTCCCAAAGACCCATTTGCCTAGTAAGCTTGCAAACCTTTTTGTTACATATTTGAAATGAAAGCCAAAAGAAGCTGCACAATTCCAAAGGTTAAGCAATCAAGTGTTCAGCTAACAACATAAGGCACATGGCAATGTACATGAACTAACCATGATACAACGAGATTCAATAGGGCAATTGTCATCACCAATTCGTTGTGCTATTGTAAAAGCAAGCTCAGTTAGGCTCTTTAGGCTTGCAAAGTTTCAATTGTGCACATTTCTATCAAACACCACAAGGTTCATTCAACTCAACTTCTTAAATCTCTCCCAAAAAATAGGCATGCAAATTTTGTTTAGATACAAGGTGTATGTAAGGTGAAAAGAAAAAGTCTTAAACATTACCACAGTTGAACTGATGGTTCTTCTCGTTTGCTCACGACCGAACTAGCTTAAGCTTGAAGCAATATGAATTGCCTAACCTTAAAGATGGATCCTACCTTTTTACTTTCCAACCATAAGCATCCAATGTCATTTGTCCTAATATATCATTGTACCAAATTTCTTGATTTTACATTAGACATACATTCTCTGTACAAGGCACCAAACCACATCCTCTAATGAGCAAGAAACAAAAACTTCATGTATTATGAAGTCTAATCATTGTAATAAAGTGAGATGAAAATGCCTAGAGCTCAACATATTTGTATGTGGCATATCGGCTTGTACATCATGGTGAGTTAGATTTGGCTAGAAGGTGGAATATCTACAACTTGAGAATGATAAAGATTGAATATGATAGGATTATGTCTAATCCATACTTGAGTGAAATGTCAACCAAGCCATAACCGGTACTACATTCATTGAAACAATGCATATGGTTGAACACAATGAGATTCAAAGCCGATAAAACCTTTGAATCATTCATCCTAATTGAAAATTTACAAAAAGTTCCTCCATTATAGCTAGGTATATTAAAGAGTTTACCATCTTTTCTTTTACCTATGAAGTTGAATTCCAAATCTTTTGCATCATTGTAAATGCCATGTGTGCTCCATCCCCACTACTTCCAGCCTTAAGCACATACCCACATCAAATCCCTTGTGTAAGATTTCAATAACATTTTTGCTAAGTGAAATATTGTATTTCAAAAATATACCAAAAATGCCCATACAACAATGCAATTTACCTATTATGTTCTTGGTTTCAACCTCTATCACTTGGTCCAAGTTTCATGCATTAACATCATGCGATGACATCCTCAAGCATGCACTTCACCTTAAACACTTGTTTTTTGGAATCATAATTAAGGCAAAAGAAAATTAACGGACATGAACTTCCAAGGCAATGTATAATGAATTCTACCATATTTAATTTTTCAATCCCTTGCTCACATGTATTTGGCCAATTGTAGAATAATTGTATACCTCAATGCACACATTTGTGGCAATTATAACATGCCATGATTCGATGTGATGTGAACATAGATAGGCTCTCCTCCACTTCTAGCCATCATCCTCTTTTGTTGTCCCACTTGATTGACCTTCAGTTGAGGTACCTTATATTCCAAAATGAGCTTCACTCTCACCAAGTTTTCCTGGGGATAAAAACAAATGGTGAGGTGAACCTAACTTTTGATAAAACATTAATAACACTTACAATGTTTGGTGGTAGAAAAAATGTTATGTAGGAAAATTTCATGTCAACATGTAGTTAAAATGCCATACCTTCATAAGACTGCATATCAATTGTCTTTGAGCGTAATTGTTGACAACTCCATGTTTTTATGTGAAATTTCTTGATGTCTAGCAAGTCTTGTAGTGCTTTCTTCAACACTTGATGTTCATCAATAACCATACCTTCTAATTGGAAAATCCCTTTCAAGACATTTTCGTTCACCGTTTTTGATATGTCGATGTGGGGATGCAATTTGGCCATCAAAACCAATGTTGAAACAACATTTGATAATATAGTCAACATGTGGGCTTTGATTTGCATAAGTTTCTTGCTTACAACACTTTCACGTAGAGTTAATGTAACAAAAGACCAAAGTTGTGATGTAGTTTGCATCACATCAACTAGTGCAATAATCCCATATTCTTTTGAATCTCCTCTTCTAGTTGAAAATTGTTTTGCTATCTTCTCATGATTAAGAAGAAGTGAAAGTGTTTTCAGACAACACATAACTAAATGGTAATTTTTATCTTCATGATCATCAAAAGTCATTTCCTTCAAATGTGTATCATGCACATATTGAAGATAACAAGAAATCTCCCTCAAGATCATCTTGCTCCCCCTAGCTTTTTCAATTCGTAAAGCATAATCTTCATCTTTGGCCATGATACCCAAAATTTCTATGACATCACAACAGCCAATCCAATTTTGCAATAAAGCTTCATTTGACAAAATTTCAATTCCCTCATTCTTCACAATGGACTCGATAAATACACCTCCATGTTTTGCTAATATGAACAAAAGTGATGCAACACTATACGTCATGCAATGATAGCTCCAATTTGAAGGTATTTCCATAGGAAGAAGTTGAAGCAACTCCTTGATAAAGGAAGGTCGTTGATCTACAACTTGGGTAGCCACTTTTTCATGTTGCAACACAACTTTAAGAAGTTCAAAAACAGAATCGTCCAAATTGCCCTTAGATAATTGAATTAGAAATATTTGTAGGATTCCCTCATTAGCCATGATTAGGCTTGCAATATCTGTGTGGTTAGACAATTGAATAAGAACAGAAGGTACAATAAAATCATTTTTATAATCGTCTTCATAACCATTGTTGGCAATGTTAAAAGCATTGAAGGATGGTCCAAGAGAATTTAACCATTCCTTGGCAATGTTGATGTTAACATCTAGTGTTTTTGGAAGAAATGAAAGACATGATGAATGATATCGACGCAAGCATGTTTCATGAATTTTTAAGACATCAATGTCATTTATTGATGACTTTAGAAGCTTCGTGAGATCCTCTAAGCCGTTGACCAATAGTTTGATGATGTCAACAATACTTTGAATATACTCATCGTCCGCTTTTTTGTCATTAAGCCCAACAACTAGTAGTTGCATGAGCACTTGAATTCCATTGTGAACCATCATTTCCTCAGCTCCCTTGACATCATGTGCCACCTTCTGCAGTAGGCCACTAGTGATTATTTCATAATTCTTCGAGTGATTTAATGAACTCAAACAAGCTAAAAGACATCGTATTACACCCTTAGCAATGAGTTCCTCTCTCATGATGTCCATATGGTAGGTTACTAGATGTTTTAGTAACTGTAGACAATATTCACTATTATCTTCGTTTATAACTTCCATTACCAACTCTTGGATTTCACCTTTTGATGCCATTTCTCTTGCAATATGCGTAAGTGAAAATTCAAACATGCCATATGGCAACATTAATTGTAGCCCTTTTGTCATCATTCTCCATCCTCCTTGTGCAATTACTTTGTAAGCAAATTCTTCATTTTCGAAAAACAAACATCGCAAAACAAGAGGAACAATGGCTACCTTCCCTCGTTCCAATGCACCAACTAATAGTTTAACCCCTTCTTGTGTAATAAAAGCTTGGGCAATCGCCTTATATTGAACTAGTTTGCTAACACCACGGCGCATGCGATAGCCATGTACACATTCGAAGAATCGTAGAAGCAAATGAACATGTTTAATAATAATAGCTTGACCTTCCTTTCGTATTGCCAATCTTTCCAAAATCGAAAACAATAGTTTTGCAATAGGATCGTATGGTTCAATCGCATGAAAACTTGAGCCATTTGTAAAGAAATAATCAAAGACTCCCAAGACAAAGTCATCATCACCTTCGTCAATAATTTGGATTGCCAACATGTCCGCATATTGTAATGGTAAGTCCGAAATGCTAAACCCACTCATCTTAAAATAATGTACATCTTTAGGTTGGACCAATTTTGTTACTAGGAACAACTTTATTTCATGGATCAACTTTGAAGAAATTTGCTTAAGAATATTTTTCATGGAAACTTTGGTGTATTTTTTATAGAGAATATTTATAACATTCTTATGTTGGCTCAATTTGAACAACAACGAAAGGCTCTTAGACCATAAATTATGATGCTCCATCGGATGGCTCTTAGACCATAAAGAATGATGCTTTATGATTATATTTGTCACAATTTCCATAAAATCTTCATCAATTGCAAACTGCTCTGCAAATGTTCTATACTTTACCAACTTATAGGCTATAGAGCAAAGATATTCATACTTCTCCAACTGATTGATTATAAAGCAAAGATATGGATGAACACATGCATCGGTTCTTTTTTCCCATTTTGGTTTCGAATTTTGAATAAAGCCTTGGGTTATTCCTTTCCATTGATGTTTCCAATTTTGAATAAAGCCTTGGATCTTCATAGAAATGTCATCTTCATAGAAGTGCTTTGCAAGTTGAGCCAATATACAAACTGCTGCTGCCCATGTTCGAACTTTGTCATTATTCAATAGACGAAGCAAAACATTTATGTCTCCTTGAGTCATCTTGTGAGGTTGAGAGGCTAAAAGTATTACATTTTCAGCTTCGGTTCCCAATAGTGTGAATAGCTGTTCACGTTCCCAATTTTCATAATAAAATTTGCCAAGGGACAATGCAAATTCTAAATTGGTATGCCTTGTCCTACATATTGGTAGAAATGTGGCAAGAAGAATTTTTTTTCTTTCTGTGAACAATTCTTGACTTCCCTTCTCAAGAATATTGCAAATGTCAATTGCATGAAGTTTCACTGACACATATTCTTGTACCAACTCAGGCAGCCTCAATTTTTGAAACTCCCATGAGTCTTGCAAAAATATTTCGTCAGCTCGCATACTTTCAAAGTCCACAAGCTTTCTTGCAATAAGACAATCCAATAACATTTTAAAGTGAATAATTCCTCGTTCAGGTTGTAGGTAACTCCAAACCAAATGCACTACAATAGCTGGACATGCCCAGATTCCAATTTTCTTCAGTAATGATAATGTTTGAAGGATATTCTCCATCCCAACCTGATCACTTTCTTCTTGTCCATATTTAAGACTCAACTCAATTGCTGCAAAAATTGTTTTTGACTCCCCTTCGTAATCTTCAACCGTAGGCGCTTCATTAGCATAATCTTTGAATTTGTCATACACATCTTTCCATTTTTCAGGAGTTTGGGCTTTGTTTGCCCACAAAATTGCACCGATGATTGTAATGGCCAAAAGGCAACCATTGCACTTGGACAAAAGTTTTTCTGCTATATGCTGCATCAACACGATATATATAAAAATTTTAAGTTCACATGGATACACTTTGACATGATAAGGGAAAATCCAAGTTCTAGAATTTTTTCCGTTTCAAATAAAGTCCCATTAAGGCAAACCCATGAGGGGAACAACTTTTCTCTTCCTCCCCTAATTGTTGCTCACCAATATTTCATCACATTTGCCTTGATATTAAATTCTTATTACATTCCTTTCAATCATGGAAAAAAGAAGATAACCTTACCTCGCAACCAAGAGGAAATTTTGTTTCTTTTGGATTATTTGCAGCTTTGCTTGCAAGTAATTGTGCAGCAGCATTTTTATTTGTTCTTTGGTTCATTTCAATCTGAATCCAATTAGGTTGGTTCAGTTTCAAGTTGAACCTTGAAGTGACTACCAACTTGGACCCTTTTGTCGATACGAATTCAGGTGAATAGTTAATCATTTGCTCACTCCACACATTATCTATGAATAATAAAATAGGGCCACAGCGTCCATTCAAAAGTTCTTCCAACATTGCACGAACACCTCCAATTTGCCAACCTTCAAGCCCCTGGAGCTGCACGTGATAAATTAATTTCAATCACATGGCATACTTACATGTGATGCATTTAACATATCAAGTTAATTCAAAATAGTTGCATAATATTTGTGTCAACCATGCTGTTAGTATTCAACAACTTGATCAAAGGAAACCTTGCTACACATGTACTACCCTTTCTTCAACTTGGTTTGAATGATAGAAGAACATTTATAGATGTAGGTGATGCATACACATATATGTCAGACATCCGAGCAAATACTTCATGACTATTCTCCCACCACATTCATGGCAATAGAATGTTGGGGTGCATGCAAAATAGGCTTGTATTGATACCTCTTGGGGATTTAGCTGAATGGCCCTTATAAGCTCCTTTTGGCATGATAATACTTTGTTGTCCTTGTGACCATATCTCATATGGAAAATCCCTCCCTGAAAAGTAATGCCCAACTCCTTGGCATTCTTGTACAAAACATATTTCACCAAGGTTGTTTTTCCGTAGCCAAAACCCCCATAAACCAAGATATTTTTTGATCCTTCCTCCTTCAATTTTTGCAAAAGAATATTGGGCAAGTTTGAAGGTTCCACATAAAATTGGAAGTTTGCTTTCCAATTATACTCAAAACCCACGTATGTTATTGGTTTTATTATTTCCTGCATACATCAACATACTAATGTCATTTTTATCCCACCTAGATGAATGTTAGTGCATTTACAATTAACTGAATTTTTAAACTGACATTTGCAGGAGGGTTCCTTCCCCTCCCCCCCTCCCAATTGAACCCCAAATTACAACTAATTTTTAATATCGACATTTCAAATGTACTGATCATATA
>Ga0116231_10010427_pt1 | contig 14971 bp, 14 predicted proteins | sample S1TSphgellanicum_2_FD_89695 | JGI IMG/M metagenome (GOLD analysis project Ga0116231, IMG submission 89695) | Host-associated microbial communities from peat moss isolated from Minnesota, USA - S1T2_Fd - Sphagnum magellanicum MG | ecosystem: Host-associated > Plants > Peat moss > Unclassified...
CCCCCTCGATCTCGCGCTCGTATTCAGCCCGCGCCATCGGCGGCCAGCCGCGCTCGGCGCCGATGCGGTCTCGCATCCCCTTGTAGTCAGGGAAAAATTCTTCGCGCGCCGCTGCGTCGCTCTCGCCCACATAGCCCGGCGAATGCACGCCGATCGCCCGCGCCGGACGCTCGAGTTTTCCGGCCGCCTGACGATACAGTTCCGCATAGGGGACAAACCGCTCAGGCGCGCCGCCAATGAACGCAAGCAGCAACGGCAGGTCGTAGCGGGCGGCGCGCAACACCGATTGCGGACTGCCGCCCACGCCGATCCAGGTCTTGAGCGGCCCATTTTCAACCAGCGGATAGACGCGCTGGTCCGTCAGTGGCGGGCGCGTGCTGCCCTTCCAGGTCACCGCATCCAGGCGCAGCAGGGCCGCGAACAGGTCGAGTTTTTCCTCGAACAATGCCTCGTACTGGGAAAGGTCGTAGCCGAACAGCGGGAAGGACTCGATAAAGGAACCGCGCCCGGCCATGATCTCCGCCCGGCCGCCGGAGATCAGATCGAGCTCGGCGAACTCCTGAAAGACGCGCACCGGATCATCCGAGCTGAGGACCGTGACGGCACTCGAGAGGCGGATATGTTCGGTCTGCGCAGCGATCGCGGCGAGCGCCACCGCCGGGGCGGAGACGACGAAGTCAGCGCGATGGTGCTCACCGACGGCAAACACGTCGAGACCCAGCTCGTCGGACAGGCGCGCCTCCTCCAGCAGGTTGCGCATGCGCTGGCGGGGGGTGATGCCGGAGCTGAGGTCGGCAAAGGTGGCTAGACCGAGTTCAAAGTTCATGGACGAATCGTAGCAGATAGTTGCGCGCGCAACTACCGTCGGGGCCGCGGAGCCAGCCGGCGTTCCAGCAGCTCGATCGAGCGTTGCAGCTGCTCGATGGAGGCTTTGTCGACCGAGGCGATGCCGATCTCACGGTTGATCCAGGCGTTGACCTCGCGCTGACTGCCCCCGTCGCGACGCACCAGATCTGAGACCAGCCGATGGCGTTGCGCGCGGAGCCTGGCCCGGCGCTCATACATCGGCACGTCGTGGTTCTGGAGTGCGAAGGGTGTGGGAGGCGGCGGTGCCTCGGTGACCGCCGGTGCGGACACCGGTTCAGCCGGTCCGGGTCCAGCGGGACCCGGACGGGACACTGCTGGAGACGGGCCGAACAGCGTCATCTGGGGTGCGACATCGGCGCTCAGCGGCTCGAAGTCCAGCACCTCGCCGCGCTCGGTCTCACGGCGTGGGAGCTCGTCGAGCTCGAAGGATTGCTCGTCCTGGGCTTGCCGCCTGAGCACGTGGCGGAGCTCCTGCTCGACGTTGGCGGCGTGGTCACGGAGCACGGAGTCCGCGGGCACGTAGAGCCAGCTCGGCTCCGGCGGGCGGCCGGGGATGGTCCGCACGAAGCGGCCGACGATCTGGCGGAAGATCAGGGGCGTCTTTGCCGCGGTCGCGTACACGCCGACGCGCAGGCGCGGGATGTCGACCCCCTCAGACACCATGTTCACGGCGACGATCCACGGGTCCGTCGAGCGGGTGAACTCGGCCAGCTTGGCCGCGGCACGGGGATCCTGGTGCAGCACCACGAGCGGTGCGCGGCCGCTGACCTCACGCAGCCGCGCCGCGATCTTACGGGCGTGGTCAGAGTCGGCCGCCACGACGAGGCCGCCCGCCTCCGGGTGGGGCCCGGACCGCAGCGCCCGCAGCCGGACGTCGGCCTCGGCGAGGATGCGAGGGAGCCCGTCCGGCAGCTCGGTGGAGATCGCGGTCCGGTAGCGGCGGCTGGCTTCCCGCGAGGAGAGCACCGTGTCGAAGCTCGACTCAATCACGTCCTCCCCGCTGCGCCAGGAGAGCGTGCCGTCGTAGGTCACGAACGCGACCGGCCGGCAGACGCCGTCCCTGACCGCGTCCGCGTAGGAGTAGGAGACGTCCGGCTCGGCGAGTCCGTCGGCGTCATAGCTGACGCCCGGGATCGGGGTCGCGTCCGAGCGGAACGGAGTCCCCGAGAGCAGCAGCCAGCGCGTGGCGGGCAGGAACGCCCGCGCAAAGTGCTCGCCCCAGGCCAGGTCCTCGCCCAGGTGGTGAGCCTCGTCGGCGATCACCAACGTTTTCTGTCGCGTACCGCCGGCCCAGACCTGAGGCGAGCTGGCGATCCGGGCGTAGGTGACCACGACGCCGTGGAACCCGGACGGCGGGCGTGGCGTCTCGGCGTCCGGCGCGAGCTCGAGGCCGAGCGCGTGCGCGGCGCGCGCCCACTGGCGGGTCAGCGGCGCCGTCGGGCAGGCGATCACGACGCCGTCCAGCGCCCCGCGCGACAGCTCTCGGCGCACGAACTCCAGGGCGGGCCGGGTCTTGCCGGCGCCGGGAGCCGCCGAGATGAGAAACGACCCCTCGGTCCAGGCCTCCATCGCTGAGAGGGCCCGCCGCTGCCAGTCACGCAGCGTGGCGTCGCCGGTGCCTGGTCGTATCGCTGAGATCACCGACATGAGTCCGGCATGGTGGCGAACGGGCCGGACGCATCGCGTCTACAGCGCACGACTAGCATCGACGGAAGTGATCGATCAGTCCGCCCAGGGCGGAGAGGCGTTTGAACGGAACGATGCGCTCGCGGGCGAGGCGCAGGACGTGGCCGTCAACTGCCGGCGCGTATTGGACGCGAACTGGCTGGCTGGCGTGCGCGCCGACGGAGTGCGCTTTGGCTACACCTCTCCGAGCCCCGACCACTACCCGTGGCAGTGGTACTGGGACTCCTGCTTTGCGGCGATCGCCAGGCGCAGCTTCGACCGGGAGCGCGCTCGCACCGAGCTCGAATCGCTGCTGGCGGCGAGCACCCCAGAGGGCTTCATCGGCCATACGATCTTCTGGAACACGCCGCTTCGCGGGATCCGCCGCCTGACGTACAACGTCACGGAACGCCACGCGCCGATGACCGCGAGCATCCAGCCGCCGTTGTTGGCCTGGGCCTGGAGCCTGGCCGTTGGCGACCCGCGCGAGGAACCACGCATCGGGGCACACCACGACTGGCTGGAGCGCCACCGCGCCTTGGACGACGACGGCTTGATCTGGATCGTCCAGCCCGACGAGTCCGGACTCGACGCCTCCCCGCAGTTCGACCCGCTCTGGCGCGGGCAGACCCACGCGACGCCGGGTTTCGTGGGCCTCGTCCGCCACAACCGCCGGCTCGGATACGACCTGCGTCGGATCGTGGCGAGCGGCTCCCCGGTGGTCTGCGAGACGATGACCAACGTGCTGTACTCGCTGTCGCGCACGGCGATCGGGAGACCGTCGCTGACGGGCGCCCTGATCGAGCGTCTCTACGACCCCGAGGCGGCCCTGTTCCGACCGATCTCGCGAGCCGGAACGGACGACCGTATCCCGGTGACGTGGGCGGCCCTGGCCCCGCTGGCGCTGCCGGACCTGCCAGATGAGATCGGCCACCGGATGGTGGAGCGGCATCTGCTCGATCCCGAGCGGTTCTGGCTGCCGGCCGGAATCCCCTCGGTCGCCGCCGACGATCCCAGCTTCTCTCGCTCAGACCGCGGCCACTGGTTTGCGAACCGCTACTGGCGCGGGCCGGTGTGGATCAACGCGTGCTGGCTGCTCTGGCTGGGACTGCGCCGGCTCGGCTACTCCGAGCAGGCCGACGAGCTCACCCGCCGGCTCGTGCACACGGTCGCGAGCAGCGGCCTGCATGAGTACTACGACCCCTACAACGCCGCCGGCATGGGCCAGCATCAGTTTGCCTGGTCGACCCTGATCCTCGAGATGATCGACGCCAACTGAACAGCACGCACCGCCGGCCTCAGAGATCCTCCCCCCGACTTACTCAGGCTTGGGGTCACGCGCGCGCTAACGTCAGTGTCATGGATACCGAACACATCACCCCAGCAGAGGACGTATCCGGACTGACCGACGAGCAGTGGCGGGAGCGACTCGCCCCCGACTCCTACGAGGTGCTGCGACACGCCGCGACCGAGCGCCCGTTCACCGGCGCCTTTGTGGACAACAAGGACGACGGCATGTACCACTGCGCGGGCTGCAACGCGCCGCTGTTCAGCTCGGACACCAAGTTCGACTCCGGCTGCGGCTGGCCGAGCTTCTACGAGCCGGTCACCGGTGAGAACGTCATCAGCCGGGTCGACACCAGCCACGGCATGATCCGCACTGAGGTCGTGTGCAAGAACTGCGGCGGCCACCTCGGCCACGTGTTTGAGGACGGCCCCGAGCCGACCGGCCTGCGCTACTGCATCAACTCGGTGGCGCTGGGCTTCGACCCTTCGAAGTAACCGTTTACCGCGGCGGGTGGTCCCGCTGGACCTCCCGCCGCCCCAGCCGCTCAGATCGGCGGCGGGCTCTCAGCTCTCTGCGCCACGGCGATGCTCACGCAGCCTGAAGACGACGTAGGCAATCACTGCGCCGACTCCGACCGCGATCGCGGCCCCCAAGCCGATGCTCTCCAGCACGTTCGCGACCGCATTCCCGCCGTAGTAGCCGGCCAATCCGTACGCAAACGCCCAGGTGATCGCGCCGGCCGCGTTCCAGCCAAAGAACGTCAGGAAGCGCATGCCGTTGATCCCGGCAAGCCAGGCGACGGCGAAGCGGATCAGCGCGATCCAGCGCCCGATGAAGACCGTCTTTGCCCCGTGGCTCTTGAAGTAGCGGTCCCCGGCGGCGATCACCTTCTGGCGTCGAGCCCGGAGCGGTCCAGGCCCCTCCAGCACGTCTCGGCCGAAGTGGCGACCGAGCAGGTATCCGGCGTTGTCACCCAGCATCGCTGAGCCGATCGCGATGGCGATCACCAGCCAGATGTCGAGTTTGCCCTGGCTGGCCAGCACGGCCGCCAATACAAGCGCCGTCTCTCCCGGAGAGGGAACACCCATCGATTCCAGACCGATGATGGCCGGCAGGACGTAGCCGAGGCCGCTCGAGACGTTGATGATGGCGGCGTACACCAACATCAGATGCACGCATCCATCACTTCGATTTTATACGGTTCAGACGCCAGCGACGCTGGAGACCGGATCGGCGGATGGCGCCTGCGCCGGCCTCAGGCGCAGCGTGAAGGTGGCCCCGGGGCCATCGGTATCGGCCAGCACGAGGCTCCCACCCATGCGCCCGGCCAGCTCACGCCCAATCGCCAGGCCGAGCCCGAACCCGGCCTCACCACCGGTCTCACGCCCGCGCGTGAACCGCTCGAAGATCAACGCGCGCTCCTCCGAAGCCACGCCGGGACCGCTGTCCGATACGACGAGCATCGGCTCCGGGGTGGCCCTGACCCGCACCCGGATCTCCGTGTCACGGGGAGCCACGCGCAGCGCATTGTCCAGCAGGATCCGCAGGATCCGCGCGACACTGCCGGGGTCGGCCAGCACCCATGATGGCGTTTCCTGCTCCTCCAGGATGACGCTCACACCGCGACCGGTGCTGGCGAGCTCAAATTCGGCCAGCACCGCCCGACCGAGCTCGCCGAGTTCGATCGGCTCGGAGCGGAGGCTGACGTCGGCGTCGATCCGGCTCAGATCAAGCAGGTCCGCTGCGAGCTGTGCGAGCCGCCTCGATTGCGCCTGGGCGCGCATCAGCAGCGCCGCCGCGTCCTCCAGATCGACGTGATCTGCCTGGATGTCGTCGGCCAGCAGCTCAAGCATGCCGTTCAGCGACGCCAGCGGGGTGCGCAGCTCGTGGGAGGCGGTGGCGACAAAGGCGCGTCGCGCCTCCTCCTGTTGACGGATGCGCCGTTGCATGATCGAGAAGGATCGCGCCAGGTCGCCCACCTCGTCGCGCGCGCGGTCAGCGGGGAAATCGGCGACGTTGCCGCCAACCGCCATCCGCAGCGCCGCCTCGCGCAGCCGCTGCAAACGGCTGACGAGTGTTCCGGCGAGCGGGATCGCGATGCCGAGGGTCAGCAGGAGCGCCACCAGCGCGCCGACCTCGAGCGCGTGACGCACAGCCTTCACAGCGAGCGGGACCTCATCGATCGACTTGTCCACGGCCAGCACGGCATCCGCTTTGTCCCCGAGCGGAATCAGAGCCCTCACCACCGGCTCGCTGCCCGTCGAGCCGAAGCTGAACACGACACGGCCGCTCAGGTATGCCTGAGCCACGTCAGAGTTCGTGGTCTGCGACGTGTCCAGATCCTCGTCATCACCGGACTGAAGCGGAGCGATCACGTAGCCATAGCCGCTGGCGTCGACGTATCCGATCAATGTGACGTTCGTGGCGCCGAGTCGCAGCTTGAGATCGGTCAGGTTGTTCGACAGATCCAGCGAGGCCCGCTGCCCTTCCCGCCGCAGGTCGCGGGTCGCCGCAGCCCGTGCCTCTGCGATCAGGTAGTACCTGACCCCCGCAACACGGGCGATGTTGCCCTTATTGGCGCTGACCTCCTTGCTGAGCGTCTTCTCGGTGGCGTTCTTCAGCGTGTTCTCCAGGCGCGGCAGCAGCACCAGCGCGGCCGCGCTGAGGCTGAGCGCCGAGGTCACGACGACGGCGCCGACGATTCGGCCACGGAGGCCAAAAGCGCTCCAACGCAGCCGAGTCAGGAACATCAGCCGATCATGCGGTGCCGAGCCGGTAACCGGCGCCGCGCACGGTCAGGATGTACTTGGGCTTGTCAGGCTCGGGCTCGAGCTTCTCGCGCAGATGACGGATGTGGACGTCAATCGCGCGTGGATCGCGGTAGGCGCTGTCCCCCCAGATCGCCCGCAGCAGCTCCTGGCGGTTGAGCAGGCGCCCCGGGTCGGTCATGAGCGCGTCGAGCAGCTCAAATTCGCTGAACGTCAGACGGACCGGCTGCCCTTCGACGCTGATCTCGCGCCGTGACCGGTCGAGCTTGATGGCGCCGACCGTCAGCACGTCAGAGGCCATACCACCGGCCCGCGTGCCGGTGCGGCGCAGGACCGCGCGGATGCGGCTGCGCAGCTCGGCCAGCCCAAAGGGCTTGGTCACGTAGTCATCGCCGCCGGCCTCGAGACCGAGTACGGCGTCAGCCTCCGAGTCGAGCGCCGTCAGCATGATCACCGGCACCACGTTGCGCCGCGCGCGTAGCGTGCGGCAGACCTCGTATCCGTCGGGCCCCGGCCCCAGCGCGATGTCCAGAAGAACGATGTCAAAGTGCTCCTCGCTGGCGCGGTCAATCGCTTCGCGGCCACCGGAAACCGCGGTCACGCGGTGCCCCTCACGCGAGAAGGAGCGGGTGAGCATCTCCCGTAGGTCAGACTCGTCGTCAACGACGAGGATGCTCAGCGATGCGTCTCCCTCGGGGCCGCTCAGCTCGCTGGAACGTTCTGTGACCATTCGGCCACGATCGTAGCGATTGCCGAGTCGCTCTCCACCCCGTCGGGCGGGGCGAGACTGCCCTCCTCAGCCACCGCCCACAGCATCACGACCCATGTGACGGTCGCCAGGCAGACGTGCAGCCAGACCATCGTCCCGGGAAGCTTCAGCTCGTACTGGACCGAGCCGAGCAGGCCCTGGGCCGCAATCAGGATCCCGAGCATCGTGAGCGGCTCATAGGGATCGATGGCGGGGCCGCGCTTGCGCCTGCGCTTGAACAGCCAGATAAAGACCGTGGCCACGCCCAGGAACGCCGCGACCGTGCCGTGCTGGTGGACCGCCCACTCGAGCGTGTTCGGCCCCTTGATGGTGAGACGCTTGATCACCTGCCCGACGTGTCCGCCGGAGTGCGGGCCGGCCGCCGTCGCGGCCGTGCCCGCGAACAGCGTGGCCATGCAGAGGAGGGCCAGCCCGCGCACCAACCAAACCATCGGGCGGTCCGGGTTGCGCAAGCGCGAACCCTCTGGATAAGTCGCTCTCCAGGCCAGCCAGAAGGTGGGGATCAGGACCACCATGGACAGCAGGAAGTGGCCCATCACGAAGCCGGGGGCGAGCTTCTCACGGACGGTGAAACCACCCAGCACCGCCTGAGCGACAACGCCCAGCGGGAGCGTCAGCGCCAGCCACGCCTGATCCCTACGGAAGTTCCTGCGGGTGAAGGCGAGTACCGCCACCACGCCCGTGATCACGCCCGTTACGCCGGCCAGCATCCGGTTGCTGAACTCGATGAACGGGTGCAGCCCGACGGGCGGGTAGACCTTGCCGTAGCAGCGCGGCCAGGTCGGACAGCCCAGCCCGGAATCGCTCAGACGCACCGCCGCGCCGGTGAAGACGATCACCGTCAGCGCGAACAGCGCGACGTAGGTCGCCTTGCGGAATTGGTCGTCGTCGATGGCGAGCCGTTCACGCATCCTGAACAGGATGATGACGCACCGGGAACTTCGGCGCCTCTATGAGTCGATAAGCAGGCGCTTTATCCAGCCGCCGGCGTGATGATCAGTACCGGGACGGCAACGATGCCTTGAGCTCAGCCAGGGTTGGTGCGCTCTTATCGCGGGCGGAGGCGATCAGCGAGTCTGCGCCACCAGGCCAGTCGATCCCGACCTCCGGATCGTCGAATCGGAAGCCGGCCTCGGTCGCGGGGTCGTAGTAAGCGGTGACCTTGTACATCACATCCGCGATGTCACTCAGGACCGAGAAGCCGTGGGCGAACCCATCGGGCACGAGCAGTTGCTGGTGTGTCTCGTCGTTGAGCTCATATCCCTCCCATTGCCCGAACGTCGGGGAGCCGGCGCGGATGTCGACGACGACGTCAAAGATGGCTCCCCGTACGCAGCGAACGAGCTTCGCCTGGCCCGGCTGGAAGTGCATGCCCCTCACGATCCCGCCGCGCGAGCGCGAATGGTTGTCCTGAACCAGGTCGAGCTTCGCCCCAGCCTGTTCGAGCAGATCGGCGCGAAAGCTCTCGAGGAAGAAGCCGCGCTCGTCCCCGTGCACCACGGGCTCAAGCAGCAGCGGCCCCTCGAGGGAGGTGTTTGAGATCTTCACGTGGCGGATATTATGGGGCGAGACGGGTTTGACGTTAAGCGGACCGCACGCAGGCAGGCCGCGCTGTCCGTTCAATTCGACATAAGTTGTAAATCGACATAAGATGTAACGAGTGAGGGACGCACCAGTAGTGGACACGGCCACCATCCGCGAGGCGGAACGAATCGCGAGGACTGTCCGCCGGGTCGTGATCGACCAGTCCAGGCGCGCCAACGTCGGCCACATAGGCTCCGCGCTGTCGATCGCCGAGATGCTTGCAGCGCTCTACGCAGGTCCGCTGGCCGACGTCAATGCGAACGATCCCGACCGCGATCGGTTCGTCCTCTCAAAGGGTCATGCCGCGCTCGGCTTCTACGGGGCCCTCCACGCCCGTGGCCGGCTCAGCGCAGAGCAACTGGACAGCTTCTGCGGAGACGGCACCGAGTTGGTCGGGCACCCGGAATTCCAGCTCGCCGACGTCGATTTCTCGACAGGTTCACTGGGACAGGGACTATCGATGGCAACGGGTGCGGCGCTCGCGGCACGGATTGCCGGTTCGAGCCGCTGCGTTTACGCGCTGCTCAGCGACGCCGAATGCAACGAGGGATCCGTCTGGGAGGCTGCGATGTTCGCCGCCCAGCAACGGCTCGCCCGCCTGACGATACTGATCGATGTCAACGGCCAGCAGGCGCTCGGCTACACGAAGGATGTGCTCGATCTCGAGCCGCTGGCAGACCGCTGGGAGAGCTTCGGCTGGTCAGTGCAGGAGGTCGACGGCCATGACGTGGGCGCGATCATGTCAGCGCTCGCGGCGGGCGATACGGACGGCGATCCGCGCCCCCATGTGATCCTCTGCAGAACGACCTTTGGGAAGGGGGTGTCGTTCATGGAAAGCAAGATCGAGTGGCACTACCTGCCGATGTCAGACCAAGAGTACGGGCTTGCCGTCGGCGAGCTGGACGGAGCGACGCGATGAGACGTGAGTTCGTGCAAGCACTGGTGGACGAGGCCAAAAACGATGAGCGCATCGTACTGTTGACCGGGGACCTCGGCTTCGCTGCGCTCGAGCCGTTCAGCGAGGCCTATCCGAACCGCTTCTTCAACGCCGGCGCCGCCGAGCAGAACATGGTGGGAATGGCAACCGGCCTCGCCGAGGCCGGCTTCACGCCTTACGTATATTCGATATCCACCTTCGCGTCGATGCGGCCCTACGAGTTCATCCGCAACGGGCCGGTCCTGCACGGACTGCCTGTCCGGATCGTCGGGACCGGCGAAGGCGTGGACTATGGCCACAACGGCATGACGCATTACGCCCTGGAAGACGTCGCGATCATGCGCGCCCAGCCGGGGATGGCGGTCGTGACGCCTGGCGCGTCGGGTCAGCTCGGCGTGGTGGTTCACGCGATCCAGCAACTGCAAGGGCCAGCGTACCTGCGCGTCAGCAAGCAGACGATCACAATCCCCGAGCTGGACGGACGCTTCGAGCTTGGCCGCGCCGATCAGATCGTGGACGGCGACGACATCGCGATCATTGCGATGGGCGGCATGGCGGAGTACGCGATCGAGGCATCGCAACTCCTGGCCGAGACAGGTGTCAGCGCTAATGTGACGGCTGTTGCGAGTATCTCTCCGCCACCTACCGAAGATCTCATCGCCCTCTTGAACCGGGTCCCGGTTGCGCTCACGGTCGAAGCGCATTACATCACCGGCGGGCTCGGGTCACTGGTTGCGGAGACGATCGCGGAGAACGCCATCAGCTGCAAGCTGATCCGGGCAGGTGTCCGCGAGCTTCCTCTCGGCATCTCAGGAGGGCGTGACTTCATGCACAATGCACTTGGGCTCAGAGCGGACCGGCTCGCCGAGACGGCAGCAAGCGCCTTATCGACTCGTCAGGCCTAGCTTTGCCGGCAGCGCAGCTGGACGAGACCGTGAAGATCTCAGCGGTGATCGCCTGCTATCGGGACGCTCAAGCCGTACCCATCATGCATGCCCGGTTGGTGCAGACCTTCACAGATATCGGCTGCGACTACGAGATCATCTTTGTCAACGACGGCTCGCCCGACAACGCTCGCGAGGTGCTGGCCGACTTGGCCAGGCAGGATACGAAGGTCGTGGTCATCAACCACGCGCGCGCGTTCGGTTCGCAAAGCGCGTTCACGTCAGGGATGCAGATCGCCACCGGCGATGCCGTCGTCCTGCTCGACGGGGACCTGCAAGATCCGCCTGAGCTGATTGCGGAGTTCGTGGAGCACTGGCGCGAGGGCTACGACGTGATATACGGCGAGCGGGTACAGCGCGAAGCGACCCGCTTCATGCAGTTCGCATACCACCGCTTCTACCAAGTCTTCAAGCGTCTGGCCTACGTCAACGTTCCTGTCGACGCGGGTGACTTCGGCCTGATCGATCGGCGGGTGGTTGACGCGATCAACTCGCTGCCGGAGAAGCACCGTTTTATTCGCGGACTGCGGGCCTGGGTGGGCTTCGAGCAACTCGGGGTGCCCTACGTCCGCCCGGAGCGGATGTTCGGCACGAGCACAAACTCGCTGCGCAAGAACTTTGGCTGGGCGCGGCGCGCGATCCTGTCGTTCTCCTATGCACCTCTGGACCTGATCACATTCGTGGCTCTACTGACCGTCGTGGTCTCGGCGCTGGCGGCGGTGGTCGAGATTATTCTGAAGATAGTTGAGCCGTCGGGGGCACCCAAGGGCATCACCACGGTCGTCGTCGTCGTCCTCTTCATGGGCGGCATACAGATGTTGTGCCTGGCGATCATCGGCTCTTACCTCGCCCATATGTACGAAGAGGTGAAGGGGCGGCCGCCGTTCGTCGTCGAGTCGATCCTCAACCTGCCGACCTCACCGCCCGCCCATGGGCGCGCTGGGCTTGCTCCGCGCCTTACCAAAGTTGAGAACATGCTCGAGCCGGAGCTCGCCGCCGAGCAAGGAAGCAGCAGCACCCAATGAGCACCGGACTATCTCTGGATCAGTTGCAGCCGACGCGATGCGCGATCTGCGCGAGCGAAGCGACAAGCACAGAGCTATATCCCGCGAATCTCGACCCGGACTCGTTCACGGCCGAGGTGTTCTCGGCCCGGCGACTGCCCGACAGGTTGCACTACCGCATGGTCCGCTGCGACCGTTGCGGCCTGGTCCGCTCTGATCCGGTGCTCAGCGCCGAGGCGCTCGCCGAGCTCTACAAGGAGTCGACCTTCGACTACGGCGACGAACTCGACTCACTGCGAGTGACCTACGGCAGCGCGCTTGATCGCGCGGCCGCATACCTGGACAAGCGCGAGGGGCTGGTAGACATCGGCTGTGGCAGCGGCTTCGTGCTCGAAGTGGCAAATGAGCGCGGCTGGACCGATCTGCACGGTGTTGAGCCGAGCGGCGACGCGATCGCCAAGGCCAAGCCTGACATCGCACCGCTGATCGTGCACGACATGATGCGTGCCGGCCTGTTCGCGGAGGACTCCCTATCGGCGGTCACGCTGTTCCAGGTTCTCGACCACATGCCCGACCCGATGGGGCTGCTCCGCGACTGCTTGAGCATCCTGCGACCGGGCGGGGTGATCATGGCCTTCAACCACAACGTCACGGCTTGGTCCGCGCGTCTACTCAAGGATCGCAGCCCAATCATCGACGTCGAGCACACCTACCTGTACTCACCAGACACCATGCGCAAGCTGTTCACCGGAGCCGGCTTCGAGGTGATCTCTGTGTCGCCGGTGCGCAACACGTACTCGATCTCCTACCTCACTCACTTGGTCCCCCTGCCGCGCCGCCTCAAGCAGCAGCTAATCCCCCGGCTGCGCTCCACATATATCGGGAAGCGACAGATCACAGTCCCTCTCGGCAACCTTCAGCTGATCGCCCGCAAGGCGCGATGAGATCACTCGTCACGGGCGCCGGCGGGTTCGTCGGCGCCAACCTGGTCACGCACCTGCTCGATGCAGGCCATGAAGTCGCCGCCGTCGTCCGGCCAGGCACCCACCCCTGGCGCCTGGTCAATCACGGGGAGGAGGTTAGGCTGGTCTCATGCGACCTGGCCGACGCCGCTGCGGTCGAGCAGATGGCGCTCGACCAGAAGCCGGACGTCATCTTCCACCTGGCCGCGCATGGTGCCTACTCCTGGCAGCAGGATCTGGGCAGAATGCTTGCCGTGAACCTTGGTTCCACGCAAGCTCTGCTCGACGCGGCACTGAAGCTCGGCGCGCGGCTGATCAATGCGGGCTCATCTTCTGAATACGGGTACAAGGATCATGCTCCGTCTGAGGACGAGATCGCCCGCCCCAACTCTCACTACGCGGTCACGAAGCTGGCAGCGACGCACCTCTGCCAGCTCGCAGCAGACAAGCATGGCGTGCATGCGATCACTCTGCGGTTGTATTCGATCTACGGTCCCTGGGAGGAGCCCGGCCGGTTGATCCCGACGCTGGTTCGAGCGGCACGCGCGGGCAGCTGGCCACCCCTCGTTGACCCGAGCATCGCGCGCGACTTCGTTTGGGTGGACGACGCTTGCCAGGCGTTCCTGCTGGCAGCCGAGGCGTCGGCCGCTGAGCCGGGCACCGTCTTCAACATCGCGAGCGGCGTGCAGACGACGCTCGGCGAGTTGGTCGCAACCGCCGCCGACGTATTCGGCGTCACAACCGAACCGACCTGGGGCTCGATGCAGCAGCGCGCCTGGGACACCTCTGTATGGGTGGGGAACCCAAGCCGCGCCAAGCGTGAGCTCGAGTGGAAAGCCACGACGGTGCTGCCCAGCGCGCTCACAACGGTTGGACGATGGTTCGACGAACACCCAGAGCTGGAGGGGCGGTACGAATGAGGCGAAAGCCGGGAGAACGTGAGAACCTGGCGCTACGGACCACTGAGCGCTGGCAGCCGCCGAGTTTCATTCCTGTCGACACCCGCCGCGCCCGGGCCAGCGCGGCCCTGCGGCGCTTCTTCGACCTGCCGGCCGGCAGCATCTGGCGCGACCTGCGGCCCGTACTCGCCGGAGCCGAGGGAACGCTCGTGGACGTGGGCTGCGGCGCGCAACCCTACCGCGGCCTGATTCGCGCTGGGACCACCTACATCGGACTCGACACCGCGGACGCGCAGGACCACTTCGGCTATGACATGCCAGACGTGCGCATCATCGCTGCCAGCGGCCGCTGGCCGGTCGACGACGGCTCAGTCGACACGGTACTCGCCACCGAGACGCTTGAGCATGTGCCGGACCCAGACGCCTTCCTGTCAGAAGCACTGCGCGTACTACGGCCCGGCGGACGATTGATCATGTCTGTTCCCTTCGCCGCACGCTGGCATTACATCCCTCACGACTACTGGCGGTTCACACCCACCAGTCTAAAAATGCTTCTTGATCGCGCGGGCTTCAGCGACGTTGTCGTGAACGGCCGCGGCAACGCCGCGACCGTCGCCTGTTACAAGCTGATCGGCCTGCTGATTGCGCTGATCATTCCGCAGGCCGAAACCGGCAAGCCACGACTTCGGCTGCCTGCGCTCCCACTTGCGCCCCTGGTCGCTGTGCTGGCGTTGGTGGGGAACCAGACGCTCGATAGAGCCGCCGGCGAGGACACGCTCGGCTACACGGTATACGCACGCAGAGCCATCGCACCCTAACCGGGCTAACCAGGGGTACCGCAGTCCGGCATAGAAACCACCGGATCTCGTAGCGGAGGGCCCAGCCGTGTTTATTGCCAGCGCGCTGGGCTCAGTCATTCTCGATCAGCCGAACTCATACGTCGCCGCGCTGGAGTAATAACGCCCTCCAGGGAGGAAAGGCGCCATTCCGCTGTCTGCAACGACCGGCTGCGAAAATTGCAGGGAGAACTCGGTGGTCTGTCCCGGCACCTGCGCGAGCGGTGCGTTAGTGTGAAAGGTCAGCAGACTCACGCCGGCCGGAGCCTTGAACCTAAAACGGATCGTACGCACGCGGTTCGAGACCCTGTAGGTAGCTGACTGTCGGTCGGCCGCTTCGATGCTGAATTTGTACGAGCCTGTGGTCGCCGTGCGCAAGCCCGCGTCAAAGATGACCGTATGAGCGACCTTTGAGTTAATAGTGATGGTGTAAGCGGATCCGTCGCCC
>Ga0116231_10010428_pt1 | contig 14970 bp, 9 predicted proteins | sample S1TSphgellanicum_2_FD_89695 | JGI IMG/M metagenome (GOLD analysis project Ga0116231, IMG submission 89695) | Host-associated microbial communities from peat moss isolated from Minnesota, USA - S1T2_Fd - Sphagnum magellanicum MG | ecosystem: Host-associated > Plants > Peat moss > Unclassified...
CAACCAATGGTGCGCTAAATATGTTCCCATAGGTTCCCCAAACTCTTGTTCCCAATAGCACCACACGTGACACCTTATGTTAGTCACATCTTTTGTCCAAAGGTATATACTTGTCTTTACGTCGGTCATATCCTTTGTCCAAAGGTTTTTTTTTCTTTTTCTTCCTGGTTTATTTCCTTCCCATTCCGTAGTCTTTACGTCAGTCATATCCTTTGTCCAAAGGTTTTTTCTTCTTCTTCTTCCTGGTTTATTTCCTTCCCATTCCGTAGTCTTCACGTCGGTCATATCCTTTGTCCAAAGGTTTTTTCTTCTTCTTCTTCTTGGTTTATTTCCTTCCCATTCCGTAGTCTTTATGTCGGTCATATCCTTTGTCCAAAGGTTTTTTCTTCTTCTTCTTCCTGGTTTATTTCCTTCCCCTTCCCTAGTCTTTAGGTCGGTCATATCCTTTGTCCAAAGGTTTTTTCTTCTTCTTCTTCCTGGTTTATTTCCTTCCCATTCTGTAGTCACTGTCCGTACCGAGCGGAGTTAAGGGAGGCTTCATCCTTCCTTTACTATATGTAATGCTATGAGATACAACCCCTCACACCTCAATATTGTCCCCTTCCAATGGTGCCAACATACCTCAAAACTTCAAAGTCTAACCAAAGACACCAATATGAACAATTATGTGTGGAATCCCCCAAGGTGTGTGGTTCAAACCATGCACTATGAAATAAGTTAGTGGCGTTTAGTAACTGGCTTTAGGTGTTGTTGACTGTCAAAGGCCACTTGCTGGCACTTTTGATCAGCCACTTTTGGGCCTTTACGAAATAATTTTATTCAACAAGATTCTTGTTTAAAACATTTTTATTGGGCCATGCTTTTAGGCAAGGAGTATGTTTTCATTTGGGTTTACAATACATTAATGATCTCCAGATAGCTTGCCCTTATGAAGGAAAATATGTAATGTTTCAAGATTGTGATATGTTCACAAAGATGTAATGTGAAAAGATATTTTTGTTGGTGTATGCCTCAAGGTGCGTGCATGAAGGACATGTGTCATATGAGTCGAAAAGAAACTTGCCCCTTATGAGGAAAAGAACAAGGGGGATGAGATTATTTTGAAGTTCATTTCTCGTTAAGGTCATCAACGTGTTTGTAATGGCGCCACTTTAAACCCATATTCATTGCCCAAACTCATGGTCTTCTAACCTATATCTATGGGGCAAAGGGAAATCCACAGTATTACTATATTTGGATGCTCAAATCTGTGTGCTTCCTCGAGTTTGTGAACTCATTTGGGGTTTGACACATTTTTTGATTTTTGGTGTACTACTTTGGTAAAATTTTTGGTGCAACTTGGGTGAATTTTGGAGCCATTATCTTGGTGACAATTTTAGTGAAATTTGGTGCATTATTATGGTGGCAATTTTGGTGAAATTTGATGATTTTTTGGTTTAAATATTCTCAATATATTTCATTCTCTAAATAATTAATCTTAAAAAATATGGAAGTTTTAAAAGGAAAATTATTTGAAAATTAATGTGAATGAAATATATTAAAAAAAACCTTCAAGAATTTCATAATTTTATACTTGGGATGATATTTTATGAAAAATTTAGTAACAAATATCATTTATTTTTGTAATACCTTTCATGATTTTTGACTTTAAAAAGATACTTTTAAAATAAATGTTCACTACTAGATAACATATACATTGAACAACCAAACTAAAAATGATTGTCAAAAGATGAATAAAGTCATATTGGACAAACTTGCATGCGTTATATTAAGATTATGGAATTGAATCTTTCCTTTTTCATTTTAATTATCTGAATCCAATGTGTATTTGCACTTTTAATTGAAATACTTGCATATAAAGAAAATGGCATGGCCCTTCTGCAATTTGCACTTTATTGATAAATCATAACTAGACTGGTGAATGCCTCAGCCCTAACCTCCAGGGTGCATGGCAGACTGTCCTCGCAGAGCTGAGGAGAAGGGTGGGTCCAGTTGGGGTTTCAATTTCCAACCGCTTAGCTCCACAGCCTTACCCTTAGCCATGGAGTACTTGAATATTCCATGAGGTTTAAGTATTAATATATAGTGTATCTACTATCCTTTGGAATAGGAATTTTATATCGAAGAAATAGGCCCAGAGTGAACCAACAGCAACAACCCATACATCATGTTAGAACCATGTTATGACTCAGTTGTGGATGAACATCAACTGAGTAGGCAGCCACCAGCACATCATCCAGCACAGCATCCCTTGGAAGCATGTTATGACTCAGTTGGGGTGAACCCTAACTAAGTTGGGGTCAGGTTTCACTTTGGTACCCTATCCTGTAAAGGGATATAGAGTCTGTAGGTCAGTAGATAGGATAATAGGTTGTTGTAAGGTAAGTAGCACCCACCAGTGCATCATCCACTGGATGCCCGTTATTACTCAGTTGTGGATGAACCTTAACGGAGTTAATATTTGCTTTCACCTTGGTAGCCACTTCTGTAAGAAATAGGTCTCATATATAAGTAGATAGGTAGGAAAATAGATAACCACTAGGTAAGTAGATGGTTTATAGTTCATACATAAATAAGTAAGGGCTGTTTTTCTACTCACCTACCCACAAACTGCTTGTGGGTCGTCAGGTAGTAGGTAGAAAAGAAAAGCACCTGAGCTAACCACCATGGTTAGCTAGGGAACCGGAATCCAACAGAAAACTGTTTTATGACCATTTACCATTCATCCTTCATGGTGCACTGGTGGGTGCCCGTTCACTGTGGCCCTTTGATGAGACCCTAAATCAATCCTAAGTAGTGAGCCCTACTCCCATACCTATGATTGTTCAACTTGTTTGAGAATGCCTGGTATATGTTAGTCTAGGGTCATTTTAAAAGCCACACAATAAGACTTGGGCTTGTGATTTAAGATTACAATCTAAGGTACCTTGTAGATGATGTTAGCCTGACTTTTGTAGGTGGTTGTTGTTGTTTTGTTTTTTCCTCGTTAATGTCTTTTGAATGCAACCCATTTAAGATCCCAATTCTCGCACATGCAATCTCTGTATGAGGATTTTTGTTTGACCGTATTAAAAGCTCTCCTTTGAAGGTATTAGGATCTTTCTTTGACCATTTTCGAAGCCTTCTTTTGAGGGTTTGAGGTAGTTCACTCACAATTCACAAAGAAACCTACTGACAATCCATCAAACGAGGATGAAACCCTGCCAAACTTTATAAAAAGAAAGCACCCAAGAAAGGGAGAGAAAAAGAAACAAGGGGCAAAGATCGAAGTACATGCAAGCTAACAACCCAAATGAGGCATGAGGTGGGTTTCAAGGAGGTAAGGGAACCACTAAGTACTGAAACCTCCACCAGTCACTTGAAGCATAGCCCCTAAAGAAATGGGAGGTAAACTTCAAACCCTTCACACAATTCTTCACAATTCACATCTAATTGAAAAAGAATTCAAAATATCAGCTTCAACCAAAGTTGAGTTTCATAATTCTCTTGTCACTAAAGAAAAAATGTGTACAATAAATTTGAAATCTAACTTACTTGCTATGCTTAGTCGGACAATGTTGGGTGCTTCAACCTTACCAACACTAGGTTTGCTCTTAATGCAGCTCCAAGAAATGTACGATTCAGTTCCCTCTTTGCCTTATCAGCGTTGAGCATGGGTTAAATGATCCAGCGGCCAGTATCCATTGGAAACATATTGTGACTCAATTGTGGATGAGTCACTATTGTGTTACCAAGGTGGAAAGTAACTTATCCTGTAAACCCTCCTACTTCCAAGGTCTCCTATTAGGTAACTCCCTATGTAAATGGGTAAATTATCATAAGTAGGTAGGGAGTGCAAATGGTTCCAAATATCTATGTAGGTGGGTGAGTAAGGGACTATGTGACTCCTGAATAAGTAGATACACTGGAATGGCTAGTACATAGCTAACAACTGTGGTTAGATATGGGACAGTACTCTAAGCAAGAATCCTTTTCTGTCCGCACACCATACAGCCCATATCTGTTTCTCACACATGCTGAGCAAGTATAGTGTGCACAAAGTGCAAATATCCAACCACAGTTGTTAGCTATGTACTAGCCATTCGTGAGTGGCAGCATGTTTACGTTGCATGATGAGCATTGAAACTAGAGAAAACAAAGGTTATTTTGTTGGTGGCCTTTGACAAGGCGTGGAGTCCCCACCATGCCTCGAGACCGCAGAAAAGTTAGGTGATATTATCAACCACCTTGCTAGTGATAATTTCTTGTGGGAGGGGTCAGACTTTGGTGGGCCCTCTGATCTTACTGTGTATTGTTTCTCTATTTGCAATGGAGTTTTGGGTTTGTGTCCAAAAAGAAACAGGGAAAAAAAGTGTAAATATCCGATTGTCATCCAACCAAAATGTTACACTAAGAATAATATGCATAATTAACATATGGAAATATTAAGCACTCGTTCTTGTGACTATAACTCAATTCTCCTCATGCAACAAAATCCCCTTCAAATGAGACACTCAAGCCCTAAAGAGATGAACTTCAGCCCAATCAGACGAATAATGCATTTGATGAGTGACCTACAAATTGGCAACCGCTGTACTACTCAAACGGATCAAAGCAGATAGATACCCACTTGCCCGGTGGACCACAATCAACCACTAATCATTTAGGAGGCTGTGATTCATCCTCTAAGCAACTGAATAGTCCAACGAGACCCAGGAATCTATTCCCTGGCTTGTCTTGTACTTCAACCTCTAAAGACCTGAATAACCCAAGCAGACTCTGGTGCCTAGTCGGCCTGTCTTCATGGGATGATTCAACTAGTGTCTTGCAAACTTGGCTAATTTTTTTCAAAAACTGGAAAAAACACTAAAAATTTTAGGGACTTTTTTCAACATTTTCATATTAAAATAAATTAGCCACATCTAAACCTAGCCCACCTAGGACAGTCGCCAGTTAATGGTAATTAATGCTGGGGATTTGAAAAGAAAACCCTGGATCCAACTGGTTCAAAAATAGGGTTCATGTACTGTAATTCAACCCATACAGAACAGCCCTAATAGAGCAAAGGCGTGTTACAAGGATAGTCGCCCATCCCTCCAATCTATCCAAAGTCACTGGTGGGCGAATGTTTATATGTGTCTTCATTGCACAGCAGCCCTAAAACAAATGCATTGGTACCTGGAAATGAAGGTGGTGGGCACAAGCACAACTGAACATGAGTTTCCCTTTCATAAGCCTATTGCGCGTACAAAGATTCTGTGATTCACAAGTCCATTCTTTTGCAATGAAGGAAAGAGTGATTAGTAGTTTTGTGGGCCACAAAATTGTGAGCAACCACACTAGAAAATTGATTGGGTTTGCTATAACCTATTAACACAGGTCTATAGACTCTCACCTCCTCATCCCTCTCTAGGTCCGCTCTCCAAAGAGGCGTTTCAAGCATGGTTTTATGAGGATTTCAAAGAAACTCCCGGCCCCCCCTCCCCCCTTTCCCCCCCAAGTGTCATGGGCGTTATGCTTTATGCCTTTAGTTAGTTCTTGTTGGGTCTCCTAGTGTGCACTCGGTTTGCGCCAACTAGATCTCCCAATGTTTCATGTGGGCTTCAAGCTTGCCTTGTATTGCATTCTATTTTGCCTTTGCCTCTCCCAATGGGGAATGGGTTTGTAGCAACATTTGTTTTATTGGTGACATGTCATCAAAAAGTGCAACTCAAAACTAAATGTTAAAAACAAATTGATTTTGGAAGTTTTTAATCATTAGAAATGAGAGAAAAACATAGTAAAAGTTTCTAGGTTTTTATATTTGGTTTAAAGTATGTAATTATACATATAGAAAGATGATTAAAGATTTGTAAATTATATCTAGTTTATTTAGTCATATTTTGCTAAATCTTCTTATGGATGATTGCCACTTTGACTACAAACATCAATACTAAAAAAAACTTGGTTTGAAAACTCATTAAGTTATTCTCATGTAACAACCCCCAAACATTGATGAGTGTATTTTTTAATGGCAAAATATCATTAGATTTCAACATAAATAGTCCACAGGAAGGAAAACAAGGTTTGTTTTGCATGAATTTTGCTTACTAATTAAGGTCCACATTGCTTTTCTCCTCTAAAGTCATAAACTCTAAACCTTTCAAAAAATCACATGTGACCATTTACACATAGTCCATTTAGCCACTCATAAAACATTCTAGGGTTTTGCATCACTCCCCCCACCCGAAAAACCAAAAGGTCTAATTAATAAATCAATAACTTGCTCTTCTTCCTTTTGTAATTGTTATATCATCCAATAACTTAGAGATTTGTTTTCCCCCTTTTGCCATGGTCCATAGCTAAATTGTGTTAGTGTTGCCCATTATTAAGAGATCAAAATTAAGACATATGGTTGTTGATGGTAGTGAGATAGGTGATGGGTGAGCTTAAAACTTCAATATTCAATTATGGTGGTAGAAGAGAAAATATTTCTATTGCCCCAACTTCATTTTTTGAATGTCCTAGATTTAAAAAAATGAATTTGAGCATGTTATTATTGCATTTAAATGATTTTGGCTTTGTGTTTGTTATTTTCAAATTAGGCGTCAAGGGTTTTGGGCATTCATAGCATGCCTCCTCTTCAACTTCCATCTTGTTGCAACCTTGCAAAATTTTATTCATAAAGACATCATAGATTTGGAAAATGTACAAGGGAATAAGAAAAAGGAAAAGGGAGAATTTACAGTATATCAAAATTATATGTCAAAATCTTTCCATGTCAAAAATTGATTTCTTGTAATAAGTTAACCATGTTTCTCCATGTTAGAAATTGATCGTTTGCAACAGGTCAGTCGTGGTAATGGGAGGGGTGTTTTGAAGGGGTGGAAGTTGGGAAGTAGCTAGGCCTATATTTATTATTAACTTAAGATGGAAGATGCTTGCATCCTTTACAATGTGATTGAAATTTTTTGTCAAAAAAAGGTACCATGATAAAAAGAAGGCCCTTTGGCCTTTTCAAGATCCAAATGGCATTAACACAATCATGTAAAAACACATTGATTTGTTTATGTAGACATCCATATACCTTAATCGCTAATGGGAGAAATGGATCAATGGGGTGTTGGTCATGATAGCTCATGTTTTTGGCTTGAATCGCATTAGAGGCAAAGATTCCTTGAATTGTGCAAGATCAGGGAAATAAATTTGTTCCTATTGGGTTAACAATGACAATGTTGGCTAAGGTGCAAATGCCATTTTTGATGAGCACAATGTTGATCATTAACAAGAGGAATTGAGTGTGGATGAAGGAAGTGCACGTAATTGTTTTCAACCCATGTGGAAGCCAACATTTCACACGATGGCTACAAAAGTGTCATGAACTACATCATGAATACCTATGCGTTCGTGCATCTAGTTTCAAGTTTAAGTAATTTTTTTTCCATGAAAAGAATTTTCTTAGGTGCATGCCATCTATGAAAGGCAAATATATTAACTAATTAAAGTTCTTGCATATTTTAGCAAAGATATAAACCTAGTTGGAGTTCCTACTATGATTTTGAAAGATAATGAGGTAAGGATGTTGTCTTTGGTTGAAGAGGACAAGAGAAAAGAACATGAAAATAATACGTTTTTCCAAGATGTTTAATTTGCAAATTTATCATGGGTAGAATAAATTGTGAATTAGATGGGGAAGTAGATTAGGTGAAATGCAAAGTTTATGGCAAAAAAATTGAAGCAAAAAAATTTGTTATTTTCAAAGTTAAATAATTCAATGAAACATCATGGGAATAGGAAGGTTCTAATCCTTGTCTAAGGAATGTGCAAAACAACAAAAAAAATTGTTAATAAATATGCATTTAACCATAAAAATAATGAAAGGTTTTTTTATTAGATTACAAAAGGATTGAATGGAACTAATTAAATCACCCATGGGGCTATGCATGAAAGGAGGAAGAAGAAAATTGAAAGGTGAAAGCAATGTGGTAAAGTATATAAGTCAATTACCTTGGCAGTTTACTTGTAAACCTAAGAAAAAGTAGGATTAAAACCCATCATAACATTATTATACATTTAATATTTTCATCATTACTTCTTCACTATTATGAATTACTTTAAAAATTTTATGATGTAAAAGGGTCAAAGCATAATCAAAGAAGCCACAAAAAATGTCAGATGTCAAATTCTATCATTAAAAAATAAAGATTTATTCACTTTTCCATTTAAAACCATGATAATCATGGCACATTATTCTTTTTTAACACACGTTAATGTTAAACAACTTAAATTAAAAATCCATTTGATCCAATTTTAAGTTTTGGTTTAATTAAAGATTTTTGAAAGTGAAAAATTTTAGCATTAAAAAAGGATATTTTTACAAAGGATTTTCAAAGGACTCATATAGTAGAAATAACTTTATGGTAAAAAATATGAGATGATAATAATCAATTAGACACATTAAAAAAACAGTCACAATTTCAAAAATGTGGAATTCTAAAACTTTGAAAATTGAAAATTTCAAAACTTCAAAAGTGTTTTACCACATATAAATGGGGTATAATGTACATAATGTATTAAAAAAAGTTTTAGTTTATATTAAACTCAATTCAATTAAAAAAAATTAATTTTTTTTGGTATGATTTCAAATTACATCATTTTTCAAGATGAAACATAGAATATGCAAGGAATCTATACATTTTTACAAATTCATATTTATTAAAAAACTATTTTTTTAAAAAAATATTTATTGGGGGCAATTCCAATCATTTTTCATAACAAGTTGCAAAAAAAAATCATTCAAAAAATCATTTGTATGAAAAAATTATTTTAGGGAAAAAAACATGTAGGACTAATGTAAAGTAATGCTTGTGGCTCCTTTGATCTCATTTTAACCCAAAAGTAGGTTTCAAATAGACTTTTTAAAATGTAATTAACTTTTGAAGCCTACTTTTTTAAGTGTAACATTTGTTTCAAATATGTGTCAAGTATATTCTACCAAATAGAAAGTAAGATTTATTTATTTTCCTTCTTTTGAATATACAATGATCTTTATGTTATAATTTCACAAAAATTATTATATTAAATTTTCTAATGAAAAAGTACCTTTGAACACCATATTAGTTAGTCAAATTCAAAAGTACTTGTTCCTTACTTTAATTATTCCAAAGTTGTTTAAATTTTGTATTCAACTTAATACAAACCTAATGGAAAGCACCATGGTTTCAAAATGAGATTTAAGTAAAAATTCAATCTATTTTTTTTGTGTTTTCCTGATTTTTTAATTTTTTTTTAACTTGATATTTTTTCATCAACCTTTTTTTGTATAAAATATCATGTTTTCACCTTGAATTTGTTATATGTTTCCACATGCTTTCATTGGATAGGCCTATGACAAATAATAAAAGTATGAGAAGGATTTTGATGTTTTTTGAGTTCAAAAATCAGTGCAAAATGTAATGCTTAGATTTAAAATTAAATCTAAAATGTGTCAAATTTAACCATTACATCTTCTAAGTGTGCTAAGGGTTGTGGGAGAAATGGGTGTATGAACTTTGCAACAAATTTTCAATTTTGGCTACAACGCCTATTTAAAACAAAATTTACACTGTTAAATTAATGCACATTTTCAATTTTGGTTGCAACGCCCGTTCAAAACAAAATTTACACCGTTAAATTTATGCAGTGGTTTATGTAATGAACACCTATTACATGAATGGAACATATTGGTCGTTCAATTGGACTATTGCACCAACATGCACTTTTTGGAACACACTCACACCATTAACATCAAAGCCAATTACATTTGTAACAATTATTGACTTTTCACCCAAATCCCCATATTCTATCAAAATATCCATTAACATTTTAGTCAAATATCAAAATTAATCCATCCACAAGTTTGGTAAAAAATAAAATAAAATAGGTTCCAATCTTTCACAACATAAGCATGAAAGAGATGCCCAGGATTGTTGATGAGTTGTTGTGACCTCAACACAAGAAATTGAAATGTACTTAGCTTCGAATACCATATCCTTCACCTTTTTTATGACAAGATAATGCATGCATTTAGTCATAGCCCACCTTAAACAAATGCAAAAGATACATTCCCTACACATATCATGCTTTTGAAACACTTTTATAACTTTCCAAAGAAGATTGGGCATTCTAACCAATGGCCAGTTGCCCCTTTGGATGTTAACATTCTTGATCTATAGTTTTCATTTTTCAAGATAATAATGAAGTTCAATGCCCAATAGGTAATTGACAATAATTTTTAGATGAACCTATCATTGTGATTTGAAGTAAAATCACATAGAATTATAAATGGATTTATCTTTGTACAATGTTATTTTCAATATATTAATATACATATCCAATTTTTTAAAAACCAATCTAATGAACAAATAATACATGAAAACACTTTTTGTGTTATGTAACCAATGCTTTTAAATGGCAATGAAGCCGTAAAACACCAAAGAACACAATTTAATTTTTTAAAAAATGACATAGTTTTGGAGATTTTAAAAAATCAACCTTAACATAATAATATCAACAAGTTTTGAAGATTTTTTTTAATTTTAAAATTATATTGTGAAAAGATTCCAAAAACATTCTTGAAAAAAACAATAAAAAAACAAGTTAAAGAGGACAAATGAGGCTCCTATTAATGTGGTTGAACTTGAAAGGACTTTCAAAAATTTGATGTTCATGAAGACCATATTAATGTGGTTGAACTTGAAAGGACTTTTAAAAATTTGATGTTCATGAAGACCATATTAATGTGGTTGAACTTGAAAGGACTTTTAAAAATTTGATGTTCATGAAGACCAAATTGTGGAATAGGTTTTGTGGACATTTGGAACTTGTAGTTTGAATATACATTCAACCCTTTTACAAAATGAACAATTTCCCTTATAATGATCAATATCAAATTGGACAATGGATTGCAATAGGAAGTAGATATTTACTTGATAGTTGGTAGGTAACATTTAATCTCGACTTAATATAGTTGATAAGATCATATATTGACAATTGTTCTAAATCTTGGAAATGTTTTGTAAACATTGTTTTTATTTTCCTTTATGTGGTATAATTTGGTTTGTCATGCATGAGATGTGTTTATGTTTAGATTATATGGCAATTTACATGTGGATGTAAAATGTGTATGCACTTGAGGGATCAATTTTTGTGTAGCATTGAATCAAACTTGGTGTATTGATTTGTAAAGGTGTGTGTTGCTTTAGTAGCAAGGTTCATCTTGGGCTTGGGTTTGATTCCCACACATGCATATCATTTAACAATTGTTGTGTATCATGTGCACATTATGAATGTTACATTTTTGTGCATGTGTTTTCTTTTCTATGCATCTTCCAATTTCTACGCATATTGCTACTTATTTTGCAAATGTGAAATTTTTATCAAGATGTTTAGTTCATGCTCAAATTCTTTGCATATTCCAATTGTTTTTGGAGAAGTTTGAAGTTTTTTCATGGTGTTCTATAAGTATTGCATGTTCAAGTTTTTTCTGGATGTTTGAAACTTTTAGATTTTTGTCAGGGCGTCATGTATATGGTCAAGTTTTCTATCCATGTTGCAATTTCTATGCATGATCAAATTTGTCTTTGCAAGTTTTAGTTTTTCAGCATTCACCAAATTCTATATTGTCTAAATTGGTGAATAGCCAAAAATGATAAAGGTGGCATACATTTGTTGCTAAAAACCACACATTGGCTTGATAACTGCATCGTCCAAAATCAAGCACCCATCATAATTTAGCATTAGCTGAATACACTTCAATTTCACAGAAACAATAACCAACAATGTATACAGTATGACACGATTGTAGCCATAATAGCAATTCTAGAGCCCAGAGAGTGGCCACCATCGAAGTCGTTGGTAGGTGGTTCATCATGGCAAAGTACAAGAGTTCCTTGTAATGCGTGGCCCGTAATTAAACTGGTCAAACATTAGGGTTAGTGGTTTAGAGTGAAGAACAGAATGGCTGCCCAATGCAGTGGAAGGATACCCAAAAAGGAACAATTGCGCAACAAGAATCGTACCCGCTTCCGGCCTACTGTCGACTCATCATTATCAGAGCTTTGGAAATCCCAACAAACGCAAAACCACCATGTGTAAAGCTGCTGATTGTACAATTTTAGGAGTTTATCCTTATGGCGGGTTAAAAATACTTTTTGGAGGTCAAGCAAACCCGACTTGCTTTTAAAAACTCCATGGCTGGGATCGATGAGTCTTTCCTCCCACATGCTAGCTCACACCTGTTACATTATTACTGCGTGATTTCAATCCCAACAACGGAATTGTTGTCTTGAATGAAACGGCATCTCTAAACTGTTTTTATTTTCCTCGGCTAAATTTAGTTAGTTGGCGAATTGTTTTCAAAACGATTATAATTATGTGTTTCTTGGTTTTCGAGTTGCCAACTTTTTAAAGAAATCAGTGTTTTGCGAGAAATTGCTAGATTTCTCTATTGAGTTCTCTAGTAAGTAGCCAAAAATATGAAGGATGCTTAAACCTTTTAGCTTTCACATCCTGTTTGTAGCCAAATTTGTCAAAACTTTCTTATTGATGACTGCCACTTCAGCTACGTCACAAAAAAGAAAAAACAAAGAAAAACACTCTTAGCTCCCATTTTTGTGGCGCAGCCGAAGTGGGCCATCATTCACATTTTTCGCTACATGTCAGAATCCAATAGAGAAATCTTCTGATTTTGGGGGAAAAAGTCGAAATTTGACGACTAAAAAAGTGTATACTCTATAATACGGCAGCCATTTTGGAAAAAAAAAACCAACTAGCTAAATTTAGCCAGAAAAGAATTCAGTGCGGCACTTTCCAAAGACCTATCCGCGGTATTGCAATCAGGGACCGAGATGGGATGCAACAAACCTACAGCAAACAGTCATATAGGCAATCGGTAGGAAGGAAGCACCAGAATCTGTAAGTCTTTGTCTCGTGCTCATCGTCTCTTGAATTGCAGCAGCGCTTGTGGGCACCAATCCTTGGGATGCAAGTATCTATCTATCCAGTGTGGTTTACAACTGGCTTTGCAATTACCACCTTCATCGGTACCGCGCTAGTCAAGCTTTGAAGACGCATAACGATTCCGCCTTCTTTGAAAATGATGTCGCATGTGCCTAGAGTTGCATATACTAGGAATACAACTCTACTCACCACAGATTGACGAGGTTTTGGTAAAATCTGTACGCGGTTACTTGTAGGCGGATACTTCATGTCACCTCCTGCAAAATTCTACACCTCTTTGGGGTTTGTGGACTCTGCCTAGTTTCCTGGAACAAGACGTTTCTCTTTTGAAGCAACTGAGTGTGTTAGCAAGTGATAGAGACACTGGCGCTGAACTATAAATAAGGAGCTAATTACCAGTAAGCAGTTTTAAAGAAGGACTCGACAAAGCGGCGGGGGACTGTACATCATCTGCGATCGGATCATCATCATGGCAGGCTTTATTAGCGATGTGAGTTTTGGGTAGTCCATGACACAAAAGTCATGTTTTTTCTTCTTCTTCTTTGGGGTTGCTGATCAGTAAGTTTGTTTGTTGTCAATAATTGCATTTTGAGTACTAGCGCAACAGGAAGCAATTACTAGTAGGTTTCTGTTGTTGCAGTTACACAGTGACGACGTAGAGTAGACTATTGTCTTGCTGAGAACCTGCAGTTCCTGACGTGATGTGATATAACTGTTGTACCTCTTGTTGTTTTCGATTGCAGTTGATCCATGGAACCTCATCTCGTCATTATCCTCGTTACCACTATGATGATTCAATCGTCTCGTACGGAGGCGGCATGGGCATGTTGCCGGTAAGTTGAAATCTCCAGCTTGCAGAGAGCTTGAATCAGGGTTTGTGTAATATGATTCCATATTCTCGGGCGAGACAGAAAAAATAACTCTACTCTACAAAATTGAAAGCTCAAGTTTCCTAGTTAGAGACTAATTTTGCTTCGTGTCCAAGTCCTCACAAAGGGTGACCACCGCCGTAACAGTGCTTCCTCAAGCTGGTTGTAGCGAGCTGCTGTTTTTTCTTTCTTGACTGAGATTAATAATCCAGGATTATCTTCTGTTTGCTGCTCGCAGGACGTTCAGTTGTATGTGCCCATGGAAAGTATGAGGGACGTTGAAAGGGTGAAGCACGCACTGGAGAGAGAAGGTAATGATTGGTCTACGATATGTCCAGCCAGAGTCGCATGTATGTCTTATTTGTTCCTTGTTAGCCGAGGAGATGCTACAATGCTGTTGATGTACGAAACTAGCTGTGATCATGCAGAAATAAAGTTTTCAGAGATTATGCTATTTACTTGACCTTTATACTTCCATTTTTTGAAGTCTTGCACAACTCAAAGTCGGAATCGAAACTTATTTTCGCTAAACCAAATACCAGCTGTGACAGATTGTTAAAGCAACAAACTATGATTTCTTGAACAGATTAAGTCATTAGTGCATGTGCTGCACTGGTAATGTGCATGTGAGAATATACTAATCCAGCGACTTCTGGGTCTTCCTCCGGGGTACTGGGACTTAACATGTACTTGAATTATGCGTGCAGGAGCGCACAGAGTGATTTGCGATGTGGTGAATCAGACTGTAACGGTGACAGGAAACGTACCACCTCAAGAGTTGCTCAGACGAGTGAAACGAATCAAGAGACATTCCCACATACTGTCCTACAGCAGTCCTTACGGAGATTCTTCAGCTTATGGGTACAACAACGTCGGTCTCCAAACAGGTCTTTCTTCATATGGACCCTCCATGTACAACAACATCGGATCATCGAGCATGCACGGATCCGCCGGCTACCCGGGTCGGGGTTACAACAATCGCTACCCTTTGAGCCCACCTGCGTACTCTAGCTACTCTGGGTATAGCCAACCTTACGACTCACAGTTCTCTTACCGCGACAACTACTTACCACCATCTCAATTCAGTTATTACTAGCTAGCTAGTTATAGCAACAGAAGATGAAAACTGTGATCGCTGGGGGTG
>Ga0116231_10010430_pt1 | contig 14968 bp, 16 predicted proteins | sample S1TSphgellanicum_2_FD_89695 | JGI IMG/M metagenome (GOLD analysis project Ga0116231, IMG submission 89695) | Host-associated microbial communities from peat moss isolated from Minnesota, USA - S1T2_Fd - Sphagnum magellanicum MG | ecosystem: Host-associated > Plants > Peat moss > Unclassified...
AATGCAGCAACGGTGTCCTAAGGCGGCCAAATCTTCGCGGCCGTACTCCCGGCGCTGCGCCAGGTCCTCGCGTGCACCAAAAATCCGACGCTCATCGTGGTCGCATCCCCAGCATTGCGGCAGTCTAAAATACTATGCAAACCGACATGATGCCTGCGCCTCATTTCGCCCTGCTCACCCATCTGCTGCGGCCCCTGCGCGGCGCGGCGGCCGCGCTCGTACTCGTGTTCGCAGTCCTGTTCCTGATCGCCCTGAAGGCGGGGTTCGCGGGCATTCCGCTCGCCTTGGTGCTCTTTTCCTGGTTCTTCAAGTATTGCTACATCCTGTTCGACCACACGGTGCGTGGCGTGCCCGAGGCACCTGCGCTCGACATCCACTGGCTGAACCCCGCGAGCGAACAACGACCGCTGGCGCAGCTCGCGATCGCGGGCTTGGGGTGTGCCTTGGTGTGGTTCGTGGATACGCACCTCGGGTTCGGCGCGGCGAGCGCGGTCGCGGCGCTGCTGCTGTTCATGCTGCCCGCGAGCGTCGCGATCTTGGGGTTGGAAGGCAATCCGTTCAAAGCCGTCTATCCCGTGGCCTGGATCAAACTCGTCGCCGGCTTAGGCGCCTGGTATCTGGTCGTGATCGGGATCATCGGCGTCGTCGCCGCCACGATCGTCGCGCTTTGGACCTGGCTGCCCTACTTCGTGCTCGGGGTCGCGGCGACGATGTTCGGCCTGCTCGTGATTTTCAGCGTGCTCGGCGGCGCGCTCTACGAGCGGCGCGACCACCTCGGCATCGAGGCTTGGCACACGCCCGAGCGCACGGCCGAGCGCCGGGAAGCCGAAGTGCGCCGCCAGGACCTCAAGGTCTTGGACGCGGCTCACGATCAGCTGCGCGTCGGCCGGCATCGTGAGGCCTGGAAAATCCTCGCGGACTGGCTCGCCGCGCGCGGCCACGAACCCGCGGACTACCGCTGGCTCTGCGAAAGCGTCGCTGCCTGGCCCGACCGCCGCTATGCGAATCGCCTATTGGGGGAGTATGTTGCAAGATTGCTCGTCTTACGACGCCATGGGGAAGTCATCGACTTGGTCACGCAGCGACTGCGCGAAGATCCTGAATTTCGGCCCGAGAGCGCGGCCGCGACCTTGACCGTCGCCCGCTTGGCCGCACGCGGTGGCGCGCGCCCGACCGCGCGCCGCCTGCTCGCGGATTTTCCGACGCGGTTCGCCGGCGACGCGGCCGTCGCCGCGGCGCGCACTCTCGCGGCCGAACTGGAAGCTTGACGCACGTGTGGTGCATTGCAGCAAACGAAAGGGGGTTCATTGGTCGGTAAACCGTACGATGAGATGTATTCGGGCGCGACCAGCGTGCGCGCGCCGTACCGCCGTTATGCCGAGTGGCTCAGCGACCAACCGGCGGAGCGCCTCGCGCAAAAGCGCGCCGAGGCCGATGCCCTATTCCACCGCGTCGGCATCACGTTCGCGGTCTACGGCCAGGAAGAAGGCGCCGAACGCCTGATCCCGTTCGACATCGTGCCGCGCGTGTTGCCGCTCGAGGAATGGATCCGGCTCGAGACCGGTCTCAAGCAGCGCGTGCGGGCGCTGAATGCGTTCATTCACGACATCTACCACGACCAGCAGATTCTGAAAGCCGGCGTGATTCCGGCCGAGCAGGTGCTCTGCAATTCCCAGTATCGACCCGAAATGCAAGGCGTGGACGTGCCCGGCGGGATCTACGCGCACATCGCCGGCATCGACATCGTGCGCGACGATGCCGGCGAGTTCCGCGTGCTCGAGGACAATCTGCGGGTGCCCTCGGGCGTCTCGTACATGCTCGAGAACCGCAAGATGATGATGCGCCTGTTTCCGGAGCTGTTCTCCGAACACAGCATCGCGCCCGTCGATCATTACCCCGACGTGCTGCTCGACAATCTGCGCAGCGTCGCGCCGACCGGCGTCGCCGACCCCACGGTCGTGCTGCTGACCGCGGGCGCGCACAACAGCGCCTACTTCGAGCATGCGTTCCTCGCGCAGCAGATGGGCATCGAACTCGTCGAGGGCCAGGATCTGTTCGTGCGCGACGAGGCCGTGTTCATGCGCACGACGCAAGGCCCGCAGCGCGTCGACGTGATCTATCGGCGCATCGACGACGATTTCCTCGATCCGCTCGTGTTCCGGCCCGACTCGATGCTCGGCATTCCCGGCCTGCTCGCGGCGTACCGCGCCGGGCGCGTCACGATCGCCAACGCGATCGGCACGGGGGTCGCCGACGACAAGTCGATCTATCCCTACGTGCCCGAGATGATCAAGTTTTATCTTGGGCAGAGTCCGATCATCGGCAACGTGCACACTTGGATGCTGCGCAAACCCGACGACCAGGCCTACGTGCTCACGCATCTGGAGGAGCTCGTCGTCAAGGAGGTGCACGGCGCCGGCGGCTACGGCATGCTGATCGGACCGGCCGCGAGCAAGGCGGAGATCGAACGCTTTCGCAAGCAGATCCTCGCCACCCCCGAACGGTACATCGCGCAGCCGACGCTCGCGCTCTCGACCTGCCCGACGTTCGCGGACTCGCGGCTGGCTCCGCGCCACATCGATTTACGGCCGTTCGTGCTGTCCGGCCGCGACGTCAGCATCGTGCCGGGCGGCCTCACGCGCGTGGCGCTGACCGAGGGTTCGCTGGTCGTGAATTCCTCACAGGGCGGAGGCACCAAGGACACCTGGGTGCTGGAGAGCTGATGCGATGCTGAGCCGCACCGCCGATCATTTATATTGGATGTCGCGCTACATCGAACGGGCCGAGAGTCTCGCGCGCCTCGTCGATGCGCACTATCGCATGTCCTTGCTCCCACACTCGGGTGCCACCTTGAGCGAGTCGCTGCGCGCGACGATGACGGCGCTCCACATGTCCGACGCGTACGCCGCGAAGCACGAGGCGGTCGAACCGCGCGCGGTGTTCGAGTTCGTGAGCCTCGACCGCGACTACGGCGGCAGCATCCTGAGCTGCCTGCGGGCCGCGCGCGAGAATGCGCGCGCCGTGCGCGGCTCGCTGACCTCCGAGCTCTGGGTCACGCTGAACTCCACGTGGCTCGACGCGCGCAGCCTCGCGGCCCGCCGCTCCGCGAACGCCGACATCGGCCAGTTCGTCGAATGGGTCAAGGAGCGCTCCCACCTTACGCGCGGCGTGACGATCGGGACGATGCTGCGCGACGAAGCTTTTCACTTCACGCGCATCGGCACCTTCCTCGAGCGCGCCGACAGCACCGCGCGCATCCTGACCGCCCATCAAACCGACCTGATGCCGGGCGCCGATGCCGGCACGGTTCCCGACCCGTACCAATGGAGCGTGCTGCTGCGCGCGCTGTCGGCCTTCGAGGTCTATCGGCGCGTCTATCGCGACGTGATCACGCCGTTCAAGGTCGCGCAGCTCTTGATCCTGCGCGACGACATGCCGCGTTCCTTGCTGCGTTGCTGCAAAGAGGTTTATTCGAATCTCAAATCGGTTTCCAATGAGCAGTCGGCGGAAACCCTGCGGCGCGCGGGTGAAATGCATGCCATGCTGCATTTCTCGCGCATGGAGGAAGTCACGGCCCAAGGCGTGCCGCAATTTCTCGAACAATTCCTCGCTCGCTTGCGCGATCTCGGCGACCGGATCGCGTACGACTTCCTGGTCCCACCCGCGGAGGCTTGAGAGTACCGATGCAATTGCACATTCGCCATGAGACGAGCTACCGCTACGAGCGGCCGGTCAAGTACAGCGTCCAAAGCCTGCATCTGACGCCGCGCCGCGACCCGAGCCAGCGCGCGCTCGCCTGGTCGATCACGGCGCCCGGACGCCGCCTCGAGCAGGTCGACGCCTACGGCAACATCTCGCATCTGCTCACGATCGAGGAGCCGCACCGCGAGATCCGCATCGTCGTGCAGGGCGTCGTGGAGACCACGGACACGGAGGGGCGCCAGGACGACGGCCCGCTGTCGCCGCTCGCCTATCTCGCGCCGACGGCACTGACGGCGCCGAGCGAGGACTTGCGCTCGTTCGCGCAAGGAGCGGTCCAGGAGCAGCGCGACCCGCGGGCGCGTGCGCACGCGCTGGCCGACGCCGTGTTCGGCGCGATTCGCTACAAATCCGGCACGAGCGACGTGCAGGACAGCGCCGCGGTCGCGTTCAAGAGCGGTGAAGGCGTCTGTCAGGATCACGCGCACGTTTACCTGGCCTCGGCGCGCGTCGTGGGTCTTCCGGCGCGCTACGTGAGCGGCTATTTGTACACGGGCGACGTCAAGGACGTCGCGAGCCATGCCTGGGTCGATGTCTGGCTCGGCGCCGAGACCGGCTGGCAGAGCATCGACGTCACCCACAAGCGTCCGGCCGTGCGCACCTATTGCCGGCTGGCCGTTGGCCGCGATTATCTCGATGCCGCGCCCGTGCGCGGCGTGCGCCAGGGCGGCGGCGGCGAGAAAATGGAGGCGACCGTGCTGGTCGCCGATTCGGCGCAGCAGCAGCAACAGCAGCAGCAAGAGTAGCCCCGCGCGGCGGCCGCACCCCCGGGAGCGCAGCGCTCAGGTAGAATCCGCCGCCATGACTTACTGCGTCGGCATGCTCGTCGACACCGGCCTCGTGATGCTGTCCGATTCCAGGACCAACGCCGGTATCGACCAGATCAACACGTTCCGCAAGATGGCCACGTTTCAGCGCGCCGGCGACCGCGTGCTCGTGCTGCTCTCGGCCGGCAACCTCGCGATCACCCAGGCGGTGATCCACGAACTGCACGGCAATCCGGGCGAGCCGGACCGTCCCGCCGGCATCTTCGGCGCGATCAACATGTTCGATGCCGCGCGCGTGATCGGCGATGCGCTGCGCGAGATCTACGAGCGCGACGCGGAATCGCTCAAGGATCAGGGCCATGAGTTCAACGTGAGCTTCATTCTCGGGGGCCAGATCGCGGGCGAGCCGCCGCGGCTGTTCAACATCTATGCGGCCGGCAACTTCATCGAGTCCTCGGTCGACACGCCTTACTTCCAGATCGGTGAATCGAAATACGGCAAGCCGATCATCGATCGCGTGATTTCGCGCAGCAGCAGCCTGGCTCAGGCCGCGAAGTGCGCGCTGATCTCGATGGACTCGACGATCCGCTCGAATCTCTCGGTCGGCGCGCCGCTCGACCTCGCCGTGATCCGCCGCGACGAGTACCGGCTGCACACCCACATCAGCATCGACATGGAAAACGAGTACTTCAAGAAGATCCGCACTCGCTGGGGCTTTGCGCTGCGCGAAGTGTTCAGCGAGTTGCCCGATCCGAACTGGTAAAGACTAGCTGTCGAAGCGGTAGCCGCTCAAGGATTGCGGGCGGCCGAGTAGATAGCCTTGCGCATAGTCCACGCCGAGCAGACGCAGCGCCTCGAGTTCGGAGTCGAGTTCGACCGAACCCGCGACGGTCTGCACGCCCAAGTTGCCAGCCATGCGCACGATCGCCGAGATCATCGCATTCGCGACGCGGTCGCTCGGCGCGGCCGTCACGAGCGAGCCGTCGATCTTGAAATAATTCGCGGGTACGTCGCGCAGGTACCCATACGCCGGCGCGGTGGCGCCGAACTGATCGAGCGCGACCTCGCAACCGAGCGCCTCCAAGCGCTTCATCGAGTGCGCGACGATCGGATTGCCGGAGGCGGCCGAGCGCTCCGCAATCTCGAAGCACAGCGCCTGCGGCGGCACGCGGCTCTTCGCGAGACAGGCCTCGACGAACGTCACGAAATGCGCGTCCATGAGCGCCTGCACCGAGAGATTCACGGCGAAAATCGTCGGCGCGCGCGCCCAGTGCTTGCGGTGGTGAAGCAGCCAGACGAGCAAATTGCGCACGACCCAGCGATCCGCGGCGGCGAGCAGATTGAGCCCCGCGGCGATTCCCAAGAACGCGTGCGGCTCGAGCAGACTCGAGTCCGGCATGCGCAGCCGCAGCAGAACCTCGTAGCGCGCCGCGGACTCCTCCGTGCGCAGCGAGTGGATCGGCTGCAGGAACAGCTCGTAATTTTCGTCGCGCAAGGCCCTCTCGATGGGCGCGCGACGCACCGTATCGTCGCTCGCGACACGCGGCACGGCCGCCACTCGTTCCATTTCCGCCGCGAGACAGAGGAACAGCGGCGCGAGCCGCAGTTCCAGCGGTTCCACGGCCGGCGCGCCGGCGCTGTCGGGATCGAGGCTCAGGCGCGCCGCGCCGCGCAGCTCGGCATCGGCGCCGCGCACGGGGATCACGACCACGTAGCGCCGCTCGTCTTTCTCCTCGGCGTCGAAGGCCGCGGCGCCGCCACGACCGTGCGCGAGCGCGTCCTCGACGAGCGCGTGATCCTCGGGGAGCAGGAAGTCCTCGCTGAGCCAGAGCGTTTCACCGACCGCGTCGTGAAACGAAACGCCGAGCACCTCGGGTGCGAGTGCGCGCACGATCTCAGCGAACGCCGCGAGCGTCTTGCGCGAAGATTCGGCCGCCGACAGTTCGAGCGCGGTTTTCATGCGTTCATCTTAAGAGGCCTGCGATCTCCGGCGGGTTGTCGGCAGCGTGCGACGCACGGCTTCTGCGACACGCGTGGCGGCCGTGCGCCGCGCACCCGCGAAGCGCTGTAAGCGGTACTGCATCACGTTTCGCGCGTGAGCGGGAGCGTCCGCGCGTCACTTTGTGACGCAGACCGTCACCCCGTGACGCGCGGCGCCACCTGCCGTGCGGCCTCCCGCCTTCACGTCGCGCTCGTGAAAGTCGCGTGCACGACGCGCTGCACGAAATCCGGCGTGCCGTAAGTGCCGCTGCTCGCGGTCGCGGCGATCGTATACGACTGATAATTCGCGCTGCCTTCCGTGAAGCTCGTGGCCGTGCAGGTCACGACGACCGTGAATCCCGCAAGCGCGGCCTCGGTCAACTCCAAGGTCGTTCCCTGGCACGTACCGTGCAGCGCGGTGTAAGCACCCCAGTCGATGCCGGCCTCCGCGGCGGCGAGCGCGCGCGTCTGTGAGAGCGCGAGCGTCACGGTCGACTGCTGCGCCAGGGACACGCGCACGGCGACCGCGGCGAGCACGGCGAGCACGACGATCAAGAACAGCGCGGGTACGAGCGCGAAGCCCTTCCCCGTTCTCATGGCGCGTTGACCAAATGCACTTGATGCAGCAGCTGCACTTCCTGCGTGCCGCTCACGAGCTGCAGGGACAGCGTCGCCATGCCGACGCGCTGCGCCGTGCCCGGTGTATACGTGAAGTTGCAGCTGGCGACGTTCGCCGCCACGAGCCCCGCCGTCGCGCCCGCGGCCAACAGAGCGCCGGCACTCGAGGCCTGGGTCGCCGTGATCGGATAGCCGCTATAGCGCGTCAGGGTGCCGGCCGCGGTATCGCACAGATAGCTCACGGGTCCCGTCACGAGATAGACGCGCTTGCCCGGCGATCCCCAGGCGAACTGAAAAGCCGGCGACAAGGTCACGAGCTGCGCGTTCGGCGTCGCACCCGCCTTGATCGTGATCTGCGTGCCGGCCGGCGTGATCACGTTGGCGAGCGCGTAAGCATTCGCACCCGGTACGCCGACGTTATAAATCGCGAGGTACGCGCTGTTCGAGCTGTACGGCAGCGTCAGCTGCGCGAACGGCACCGTGGTCGCGAACGCGCCGTCGGCCTGCGTGAAGTCGAGCCACTGCGTGGGGTCGGTCAGCGGCCCGTTGTCGCGGTAGCGCGCGCCGTCGGCCGTCGCGAGCAATTCGAGCGCGGTCACGTTGCCGCTCGCGGTGATGCGCACGCTGTTCGGCAACGCGGAGCGCAGATCCCGCGACAGCAGCCGCAGCGCGCCGTCCGCGGCATCACTGAGCGTCGCGCGCTGCGACTGTGCCGAGTAGGCATTGATCGGGGTCACGATGAACAGACCCATGAAGGTCACGCAGATACCGGCGATCGCGATCACGATCACGAGCTCGATCAGCGTCATGCCGCGGGCGTATGGTCGTCGCCGCATGTCAATAGTTCGCGCGGTAGCCGGACAGGACCACCGTGAGCCCGGTCGGGTCGGTCACCGACACGTCGATGCGCCGCGCATTGGCGGCCGTGATGTTCGGCAGCGCGGTCGTCTGCACGACCGCGACGCTGACCGTGTAGTTGCTCAAATTCGGCAGTGCATTGCCGAATTGATCGCGGGCACCGACATCGAGCAGGCCGTTGTATTCGTCGACGTCGTTGAAACTCGCGCGGCTCGTGGGCGCCGCCGCGCCGCTCGGCGGCGAGACGGGCTGCAGCAGAATTTCCTCGAGATACGCGTCGGCAATCGCGACGGCCTGCTGGCGCACCATCGTATTCGCGCCGCGCGTCGTGATCGACGCCATCGCGCCGAGAACCGCGACGGCCGCGATCGCGACGATCGTGATCGCGACGACGAGTTCGATCAGCGTGACGCCGCGTTGCGCGTGGCGGCTCACGGCGCCTGCACCTGAACGAGGCCCGTCGTCGCATCGATCGTGATCGTGTAGTTGCCGACGCTCAAGCTCGTCGCGGGAGCGGCGCCGAGCGCGCCGCTGCCCGTGAACACGTAGCTGCCGGCCGGGCCCACGCTGACGTTCGCGGGCGCCGAATCCTGCACGGTGGCCCCATCGAGCGCGACGACCGGCGTGCTCCAGCCGCTGTCCGTCGGGTTGCAGCTGTTGCCGGCCGCGGCCTGCTGGGCGACCGAATAGCCCCCCGCCGTGATCGTGACGACGGCCGGGCAATCGCTCGCGACCGCGGCCTTCTGCGCGAGCCGCAGCGCGGCCGCGAGTTCATCCGCATACCCCCGTTGCCTGAACGTGGGATTGTCGAAGAACCGCGGGCCGACGACGGTTGCGAGGATGCCCGCGATCACGAGCACGACGACGAGTTCGATGAGCGTATAACCGCGCATCCGCAAGCCATCGGCCGTGGCCGCCCATTCTGGAGCGCGACGGCCGAAATTCTGGCTATACTTTGGATCATGAACGCCAGTCTGAAGCCGGTTCCGGGCCTCGCCGCCGCGCAGCGTCAGGCCAAGATCGACCTCGCCGCCTGCCACCGGCTCGCGGTGCGCTTTGGGCTCCATGAGGGCATCGACAACCACATGACGATGCTCGTACCCGGCACGAAGGACCGGTTCTACCTCGCGCCGTTTGGACTGCATTGGGCCGAGATCAAGGCCAGCGATTTCATGGAGATCGATTTCGACGGGCTCTGCCGGGTCGGCCTCGGGCCGATCGAGGATACGGCCCTGCACATCCACCTGCCCGTGCACCGCCTCAACCCCGGCGCGGTCTGCGTCCTGCATACCCACATGCCGCATGCGACGGCGCTCGGCATGCTCGAGAATCCGCGCCTGGAAATGGCCGTGCAGAGCGCGCTCGGCTTTTACGAGGACATTGCCTACGATTCGGGCTACAACGGACTCGCGCTCGACGCGCGCGAGGGCGAGCGCATGGCCGGCGTGCTCGGAGAAAAGCACGTGCTCATGCTCGGCAATCACGGCGTGCTCGTGATCGGCGCGAACCTGCCCGAAGCCTTCGAGCGCTTGTATTTTCTCGAACGGGCCGCCCAGGCCCAGATCCTCGCGCTCTCGACCGGGCGAGCGCTGCGCCTGATTCCGGAGCCGATCGTGAAAGCCACGGTCGCTCAGTTCACGGCGGGCTCGGCCGTCGGCGGCCGGGAACGGCCGGAGCTGCACTTCGCCGCATTGAAGCGCCTGCTCGATCGCAGCGAACCGGACTACACGACCTGAACCACGCCGGGCCCGCAGCGCCGGACCCCTCGCCGCCCGATCGCGCCCGGGCGGCTCGCAGCCCCTTCGTGTTCCTGCTCGCGGCGGTGCTGTTCATCAATTACATCGACCGCGGCGTACTCTCGACCGCGGCGCCGCTCATGCAGCTCGATCTGCACTTGACCGACACGCAGCTCGGCATGCTGGGCTCGGCGTTCTTTTGGACCTATTCGCTGCTCCAGGTGCCGATCGGATGGGTCGCGGAACGCTACGGCGCCGAGCGCGTACTCACGGCCGGGCTCATCGTGTGGGCGGCCGCGACGATGCTCATCGGTGTCACCTCGGCCTTTTGGCTGCTGATCGTGCTGCGCCTGCTGCTTGGGCTAGGCGAGAGCACCGGTTTCCCGAGCGTCTCGAAACTGCTGGCCGCCGCCGTGCCCACGGCGAGCCTCGGCACCGCGAACGGCATCGTCGCGTTTGCGTATCTGTTCGGCCCCGCGGTCGGCACGCTGCTCGGCGGCTTGCTCATGGTGAACTTCGGCTGGCGCAGCGCGTTTCTCGTGTTCGGTACGCTATCCCTGCTTTGGTTGTGGCCCTGGGCTCGCGTCGTCCGGCAGCAGCGGCTGCGCTCGCCGAGCGAGGCGGCCTCGCCGCCGATGGCGCTCTTGCTCAAATGTCGCGCCATGTGGGGCACGGCCCTCGGACTGTTCTCGAGCAATTACACGTTCTATTTCATGATGGCCTGGCTGCCGCTCTATCTGGTGCGCGAGCGCGGTTTCTCGGTCGACGACATGGCGAAGCTCGCGAGCGCCTCGTACGTGGTCATGGCGGTCTGCGCGCTGCTCGCCGGCTGGGCCATCGATCGTTATATCAGGGACGGCGGATCGGCCAATGCCGGGTATAAAGTCATCATGGCGGCCGCGCACGGCGGTGCCGTGCTCTGCATGCTCGCGATGGCCTTCGGCTCGCGGCCGCTCGCGCTTGCGAGCATCTTCGTCTACCAAGCCCTCACGGGCGCTTCCTCACCGGGCGTCTATGCAATACCGGAGATTCTCGGCGGCACGCGCGCCACGGGTCGCTGGGTCGGCATCCAAAACTCGCTCGGTAATCTCGCCGGCATCGTCGCCCCCTGGCTCACGGGGTTTCTGATCGATCAAACCGGCCACTTCACGGCCGCCTTCCTGGTCGCCGCGGTCATGAGTCTTCTGGGTCTCGTCGGCTGGCTCGGCATGTTGCCCAAGCTCGAAGAACTCGACTGGGAGGCGCGCGCGCTCGCGGCCATGCCGGCGTCGCCGTGACTACCTCGCGAGCTGGCTCGGCCGCAAGATTCACGCGCTGCATTGGCTCGGCGCGGTGGCCATCGCGGGGGCCTAAGCGGTCTCGTTGCTGTTCACCGACATCGGCGCCGCGATCCTGACCGCGCTCACGGGCGGTTGATACGGCGGTTCGACCGGGCGCCGGCGGAGCGTCGTCTCTCACGCAACTTTTCCGAGTGTTGACGCATCTTTGCCGAAGGCGGACTCCACAAGGATCCGAGTTCGGGCTAGCGTTTTCACCGTGAAAAGCGTGATCACCCTGTTACTGTCGGCAATCGCTCTTGCCGGCTGCTCGGCGCTCGGCCCCCTCCAGGCGGACTCGGGCGGACCGAACGCCGTTACCGATCACTCGACGAGTTCGGCAGCCCAAACTGCACCCGACGCGTTCCCGGCGCCGACGCCGACGCCGACGCAGTCTTTCGGACCCCAGGTGATCATCCCCGTGACCGGTGGACGACCCGTCATGGGCATCCCGGTCGGCGGCAATCTATTCCTTCCGGTGACGGGCGGGCCACCGGTGGTCGGCATCCCTACCGGGCCCTAACGCACAGCGCTTGAAGGGCGCCGCCGGCAGCGGGCCGGGTGGCTGCCCGCGCGGCACCGACAGCGATTCGCGGCGTCGTCCGACGTTCCTCCGGGCTCACCGACCGGCAAGCTGCATGCATGGACAGCCTGACCGATAAACGGACGATGAGCGCCCCGTCGCCCAGTCACCCCGCGACGCTGTTGTGGTACGAGACGCTGCGCGAGCCGGCCTTCAAGCCGCCCGATTGGGTGATTCCGCTGTCCTGGACCGCCATCGAAGCGGCCCTCGCGGCCGCCGCCTACCGCCTGCTGCGCGCGCCGCGTAGTCCCGCGCGCAGCAAGGCCTTGGCGTGGTGGGGCTGGAACGTGTTCATGATCGGCGCCTGGAGCCGGCTGTTCTTCAAACGTCACGCCTTGGGAGCGAGCACCGTGGCCGCGGCGTCGATGGTCGTCACGAGCGTCGCGTTCGTCAAAGCCGCGGCACCCGTCGACAAGACCGCGTCGCGCGCCGGCATTCCGCTCGTGGCCTGGCTCACGTTCGCGACCGCGCTCACGGGCAGCATCTGGTATCTCAACTCGCGCAGGCAGCGCTGAGCGTCCCGAGGCACCGCGTCCATGCCGACCCAACCCCGCTCCATCGCCTCACTCACGATCTCGTTCGGACTCGTCGCGATCCCGGTCAAGCTGTACTCGGCCACGGTCGCCTCGGAACGCATCTCGTTCAATCTGTTGCGCCAAAAGGATGGCTCGCGTGTCAAACAGCAATACGTCGCGGTCAATGACGGGAAGTTGGTCGAGCGTTCGGCAATGGTCAAAGGCTATGAGTTCGCGAAGGACCAGTACGTGCAGTTCAGCGCCGAGGAGCTCAAGGCGCTCGAGGAAACGACGACTCACTCGATCGACATCGGACAGTTCGTCCCGCTCGAGTCCGTGGACCCGGTCTATTTCGACGGCACTTATTATCTCGCTCCCGACAAAGGCGGCGGCAAGCCGTATACCCTGCTCGCAACCGCGCTGCGCAAGACCAAGCAATGTGCGGTCGGACGGTGGATTTCGCGCGGCAAGGAAAACATCGTCGTGATCCGGCCCTTGGGTGAAGGTCTCGCGATGCATCAGCTGCACTTCCAAGCGGAAGTTCGTGCGATCAAGGATATCGGGCTGGAATCGGCACCGGTCTCCGATGCGGAACTCAAGCTCGCCGAACAGCTCATCGCGCACTTGGCCGCGAAACGCTTCGATGCCAACGAATACCATGACGAATTCAAGGAGCGCGTCGAAGCGGCGATCCAACGCAAGGTTGCGGGCAAGGAGGTCTCATTGGCCGAAGCACCGCAGCCACGATCGGGCGGCAACGTCATCGACCTGATGCAGGCGTTGCGCGCGAGCTTGGGTGAAAAGACGACGAAACCGGCCCGTAAGGAGCGCAAGGAGCCGAAGCGCGCCGAAGAGCCGAAGACGCGGAAATCCGCGCGTCGCTGACATGCGCTCGCCAGGCTCGAAGGCTCGCAAGCGCCGGCTGCCGACGCGGGCGGTCCGGCGCGCGCTGCGGGAACACGACTCGGGGCAATACGCCCTGCCGCTCGAAAGGATCGAGGATGAAGGCAAGATCGTTGCAATCGCGAGCCATATGGGCTCGATGAAAAAGAAGCGTGGCGGTGCCCACCGCCATTATCTGCGCGCCCTCGACCTAGAGGAACAGGATCTCACCGCGGCACGGCGAGCCTACGAACAATGCCTCGCCGGCGACTGCCGCCATCTCGAAGCGCGCATCAACCTCGGGCGCTTACTGCATCTCGAAGGCCTGCTCAAGGAAGCCGAAGCCATTTACAACGGTCATGAGGAGCCGAGCGGCATTCTGTACTTCAATCTCGCGATCCTACTCGAGGATCTCGCGCGTGAAGCCGATGCCAAGGAGGCCTATCGCCTCGCGATCGCGCACGACCCCGGCATGGCCGATGCGCATTTCAATCTGGCTTTGCTGCAGGAGCGAAGCGGCGATGCGCAGGCCGCGTTTCGCCACTTGTTGGCGTATCGGCGCCTGGTTGCCGTCGCCAAGAGGCGGGCACGCTGAAGTTCGATTTTCCTAACGAGCGGCGAGTGCCGCCGCGGCCGCGGTCAGAGGCACGTACGACAGAGCCGTGATCGCGCCGTGTTCGTCGACCGTGCACGTCGCGCTCGCCAGCATCGCTCCGTTCCTTCGGTCGCGGGCCACGATATCGTAAGAGTAGAGGCCCGCCTCGAATTGCGCCTCAGACTCGACGTAGCCGCGATTGGCAAAGGTGATTCGGTACCCGGCCGGCGGTACCACACGCGTCGAAAGGCCGGCCGCAAATACCTTCTCGCAGGCAGTGAGTGCGACCTCATCAGAACCGGCGCGGGAGGTGGCCGGATGAAGCGTGAAGGCGGCAATTCCTGCGATGGCGATCAAGCGTAGGTACATGCTGGTATTCCTTTATGAGAGACCTACCAACACCCCAGCATGCAAACTAAACGCGCGCCCTCCGCAGGCCAAACGAGGATTTTTCAGTGGGCATGCAATTTTTCTCAGCTGTCGCCCGTTAGAATGAGCGCTTCTGAATCTTCGCCGAGCCATGGAGGCGTGGTGGGCAGAACGTTGAAGTCCGGTTCGCTGTGGAGTCTGCCGTCGCTGACGCGGCTGCGCTGCTGTTTCGTGGTGTCCTGCCTCATGGCGTCAGGTTCACAAGCGAACACCGCGCCCCCGCCTGCAGAGGTGTTCGGCGCCTTACCCGCGGAAACGCAACCAGCCCTGAGCCCCGACGCGCACTGGATCGCCTGGCTGGATCAAACGGAGAGCAAGCCGCATATCGTCATATTCGATCTCGAAGCGCGTCGGATTCAGCGCATCGGGGCATTGCCCGGGCGAATGCTACTGCGGTCGCTCGCATGGAGCGACAATGAGACGTTGCTCGCAAGCTTGAGCGAAGCCGGCGCACCGAACGCGCCCACTAAAATCGGGCGCGAGAGGTTTTTCACCATGGCGTTGTATCCGACCCGCGAAGACGCCTTGATGCTGCCGTCTCCGGACGCGAATTCGCCCGCAGAGGTCTTCCTTGCCACCCTACGAGGGGGAATGGTCAGGGTCTCGACCACCAAACCGCATACGATCATCATGTTTAGCGGACCCTCCCTGCTCGACGTAGATACGATTACCGGTAAATCCGAAACCATCAAGTCAGGCAATGAGTTCACGGTCTATTGGGCCGTCGATCGGGATGGCAATCCGGTAGCCCGCGAGGATTGGGATTGGAAAACCGGATCCTATCGCCTCTACGCACTCAAAGGAGATGCCATCAGGGAGATCCTGCGCGACGCTGACAAGCGCGCACCGACTTTGGTGGGTGTGTTGCCGGACGATTCAGGCTTGGTGCTTCTGGCAACCAACGGGCATGCGCATCAGTGTGCGTGGGCG
>Ga0116231_10010431_pt1 | contig 14967 bp, 10 predicted proteins | sample S1TSphgellanicum_2_FD_89695 | JGI IMG/M metagenome (GOLD analysis project Ga0116231, IMG submission 89695) | Host-associated microbial communities from peat moss isolated from Minnesota, USA - S1T2_Fd - Sphagnum magellanicum MG | ecosystem: Host-associated > Plants > Peat moss > Unclassified...
CACGACGGCCTTGATCTACAGCCCCAATGCCTATGCGAAGACCCCCGAACTCATTGCGCTGGCGCGCGAGTCGGCGCGCTGCGGCGGCATCTACATCGCGCATATCCGCTCCGAAGGGGATCGCATCGATGAGGCGCTCGCGGAAACGATCGAGATCGCCCGCGCCTCGGGTGCGCCCGCGGAAATTTATCATCTCAAGGTCGCCGGTCAGTCCAACTGGGGCAAGCTGGATGAGGTCATTGCGACGATCGAGGCCGCCCGCCGCGGGGGTACCCGCATCACTGCGGATATGTACACGTACACGGCCGGTGCGACCGGCCTCGATGCGGCGATGCCGCCGTGGGTGCAGGATGGCGGTCTCGAAGCCTGGATCGCTCGCCTGCAGGATCCGGCGATGCGGGCGCGTGTCTTGGTCGACATGCGCGATCCCCATCCGACTTGGGAGAATCTCCTGCTGCGCGCGGGCCCCGGGGGCACGCTGCTGCTCGGGTTCAAGAATCCGGCGCTGCGCCCCTTGATCGGCAAGACACTGGCCGAGGTCGCGGCGGATCGCCACACGAGTGCGGAGGACACCGCGATCGATCTCGTGATCGCCAACGGCGCGCGCGTCGACGTCGCCTATTTCCTCATGTCCGAAGACAACGTGCGAAGGCAGATCGCCCTGCCCTGGGTCAGTTTCGGATCGGATGAAGCCGCGCCCGTACCGGAGGGCGTATTTCTGTCCGAAAACGACCACCCGCGCGCCTATGGGAATTTCGCCCGGCTGCTCGGTCACTATGTGCGCGAGGAACACGTGCTCAGCCTCGCCGCAGCGATTCGCAAGCTCAGCGCGCTGCCGGCGGACAATTTGTCGCTCACGGATCGCGGCCGGCTGAGACCGGGTTTTTTCGCCGACGTCGTGGTCTTCAATCCGGCGACGATCGCCGATCATGCGACCTACGAGAAGCCGCATCAGCTGTCGACGGGTGTCGATGATGTCTGGGTCAACGGCGTCGCCGCGATTTCGGCGGGCGTCGCGACGCGCGCGGCCAGCGGCCGCTTCGTTCGCGGGCGCGCATGGACCGGCGCCGTGGGCGGCGGCTGTCGGGCCTCGAGCCGGGATTGGACCTGGAAGAACTGAGCGCACCCCGCCACGGGCGCGGCGCATGGCAGCCCCGGCTGCCGCGTAAACCCGCGCTAATCGCGAAAGCACGCCCGGCAAACCGGTCTGAACTCGGCTCGCCTCTGCCGCTCGCAGGCGATCCCCCTCGCTGCGTGACTGGCGCAGTCCCCAATCGCGTCCGCACCGTCAGCAGGTCGCAGCGGCGACGACTCCCCCGGCGCTCTTGCCGCATCGGCCGCGGACAGTAACAACAAGACACTCGTGACATAGGCGTTCATCGCGCACCGCCGCTTCACTTTGAAACGTGGTCATTGCAGCGCCGGGCGAGGCCCGCGACAAACGATTCCTTGCGCGCGTTCGCACAACGTGAAGTCATGTGAAAGCTCAAGGTAAATCGGCGATACTCGCCGCATGGCAAAACGTCCACATCGCTGCTGGCGCTGCGTGCGTTTGAAGCCGCCGCACGACATGCAAGTTTCACGGATGCCGCTCGCGAGTTGACGGAGGACCAACACTCGTGGCATACGCGATCAAAGCTGAAGTCACTGACCCGCGGGCGAAGACCTTTGCGTTCAGGGCGCAAAAGACCATGTATGGCGGCAAGCGCATTGCCGCCGGGGATGCGATATTCATCTTCGCGAGCGAAAACGAGGGCGGCCAAGGACTCGTCGCACGCGGGGTCGTCACGTCCGTCGAGGCGACGCCCAAGAAGCGCGGGATTGCGCGCCAAACGCCGCGCGTCAGCATCGAGATCAAGAGAACTGCCCTCGCGCGCAAGGCGCTGGGACGCCGGGAACTCAAGCCCCTCTGCAACTGGGAGGACGGCGAACCGGGCACGGAGCTCAATTTCAAGTTCTATCGACAGGCGACCAACAAGATCATCGGCATCTCCGATCCGGCGGCGGCGTTCTTGAGCACGTTCTTCTGAATCGCGCCATGCCGGCGACTACGGCTTGCCCTGCCCCCGCAGCATGCGCGTATTTGCCTTTATCCGCCCTCCTCTGCTGGCGGCAGCGGCGAGACGTAACCGATCACCAGCATCACGAGTCCCACGCCGACGAAGGAGACGATGCGCTCGATCGAGCCGACCCGGGACAGGTCGACCAGGAACAACTTGGCGATCACCACGCCGAGCAGCGACGCGCCCACGAGCCAGACCCTGCGCCGCCGCCGGCGCGCCGCGACCAGCATCGAGACGAACGCGAGTAATGCCCAAAAGATCGACAAAGAGGTTTGTACCAAGGTCGAATCCAGCAAGGCATCCCAGTCGTAGGGGATGCCGAACCACTGGTGCAAGCTTCTCAGCAAGGCGGCATTCAGCCAGAGGAAGCTGAGCGCGGCGAGCGCCGGGACCGGGACGCGGGGATCGATGCGCGGCAATCCCGGCCCCGACGCGGAACGCAAGAACCGCCAATAGCGCAACAGAATCAGCACAACCAAGGCTTGCGTCAGATCGAGCGGGTTCACTAAAGGATAATAAGGCAGCGGCCCAAAATCCCCAGTCGCGCTGAAATTCGCGAACAAGCTCCAGCCGTACAGAGCCAGCGCAATTCCGACCCCGACGAAGAACAAATAGTCTTCCCGATGCTTGGCGAACGGCCAGGTCACGCGCGTGACCAATCGCGGCAGCAAACCGAGCACGACGAGCGGTACGACCGCCCAGGCGGGCGTTGACCAGCCCTCGCTGCCCGCCACGGCGCGATCGACCTGAAACGCCGCCTCCCAACTCACGAGTGCGCACAACAGCCAGGTAGCACCGGCATGCAGCCCCTTCGCCAGCGTTTGGCGCGTCATCACCTCCAAGCGGTACATCAGCGCATAGAGACCGATGAACGCGAGCGGCCAGGCCAACCAACCAGCGTCCGCCGCCGGATGCGACTGCGTACCAAGGGCGGCGATCGCGCCCATCAGCATCAGCGGCAGTTGCAACAGCGCTGCGACCTTGGCGCTCGCCAGCGCGGTGCGTCGGTGCAACTCGCTACAGATCGCCGTGGTGAAGCTGAGCAGCAGCAATGCGCCGGCGAGTTCCTGCACCGGCCAGTGCTGCGCGATCTGGCTCAAACTGCCGGCGGACCACCACCCGAGGCCCCACCAAAACACCGCGGAAGCCACCGATGCTTCGAAGGCACGCAACTCCTTTTCGTACCGCTGCACGATGCACGCGGCGACGAGTGAGGCGAGACTCAGCAGCACCAAGCCCGCATAATCGGCGGCGGGCAGCGCCGCGCCTCCGTGAGAGAGGTCGAACTGCGTCGCGGTGATCAGGCCGCAGGCAAGAATGAGCAGTGCCCCCGCGATGCGCGCAGGCAGCCGCTTCTGCCGGCAGCCCACCCAGATCAGCGCCGAGCCCTCGACCGCCCAGATCGCGAGATTCAAACGCGCGTTGCAGGCCAAGGGGACGGCGAGCGTCAGCAGCGTCACACCGATCGCGAGAAATGCCTCCGCGAGCAGCGCTGGCGGCGCGGCTCGGCGTCGCTGCAGCAGCCATGCGCTGCCGAGATAGAGTGCGCTCATGACGACGGCGCTACAGGCCAAGGGCATCGACCGATCCTGCAGCAGAATGGACTGCAGCAAGAACACCGCGATCGGCGTACCGAACACCAGCGTAGCGTCGATGGTTCCCTTGAGCTGCGGCGCTTGACGCCGCGTGAACAGCACGGCGATCGCCACATAAAATAGAAAGTACGAGACCAGAAACGGCTCGGTGCTCGCGAAGGCTTCCGGCCGGTAGCGCAAGACGCCCCAGATCGTGGCAACGCCAAAGGTGAACACGAAACCGACGAGGTTCAAGGTACGCCAGGCCTTGAACCAGGCCATCGCCAAGATGCCGGCATCGAGCAGCGCGTAGTAGCTGAACAGCACCACGTGACTGCCTGCGCCGGTCGATGCCAGCACGGGCGCGAGGAAGCCGCCGATCACGCCGAGCAGCGCCAAGGACAGCGCATCCTGGACCACGGCGAGCACGGCAGAGGACACCGCAAGCGCGGCGAGAATCGGAAACGCGACCGCCGCCGGCAGGATGGCATACAGCCGCAGCGCCGCGAACACCGTCAGATACAGTATTCCCACGCCGGCGCCCTGCAGCGCCAGGGCATAGGCGCGACGCGAGGTCCGCAGACGCAAACCGAGGACGAGCAGCGCGAAGCCGCCGAGTACGATTCCGGAGAGCCGCCATGCGATCGGCACCCGCGTATGTTCGGACAGATAGCGCAGCAAGAACGCGACGCCAAAGAAGAGGATCACGGCCCCGACCCGCACGACGGCGTTGCCGCCCGTGAAGAATTCGATCAACCAGCCGACCGGCGCTACATCCCTGGACGACGCGACATAGGCCGGCGGCGGATCGCGAGGCGGATCGCGAGACTCGGCCATCGCCGGCGTTGGCCGCAGCGGCTCGAACTCGCGCTGCGGCACGCTCTCGGGTGGCGGCTCGGGCGCGTGCGGCGCCTCGAACTCCCGCCACGGCATGGCCGGCGTCGGCGCACTCGTGCCCGCCCGGGCAGGTTCCTGGGTCTTTTGCATCTGCTCGCGCAATCGTCGCAGTTCCTCGTCCATGGCATTCAGGCGGGCACGCAACACGCTGAATTCGGCGGCGCCGAGAGCGATCAGGCCGCCGATCGAGGCGCCGAGGAGATGCCCCGAGCGGCCGAACAAGAGCGCTCCCAGCCCGGCCCCGACGAGGGCCAGTGCGGCGCGTGAGCCGGTCTTCATGGCTGCGGCAGCCTCGCAGACGCATCACCCGCCGGGCCGACCCGTCGGTACCAGACCCAGAGACCCGCGATCGACGCCGCCAGGCACAGACCGAAGCCGATCGCCGTGGTATTGACCGCAAGGCCCGCACGGCTCGTGAGGGTATAGAGACCCACCATCACCAGCATCAGCGTATTCTCGGAGAGGTTCTGAATCGCGATGGCATTGCCGGCGCCGACGCTGCGATGACCCTGATCTTGCAACAGCGCATTGAGCGGGACGACGAAGAAGCCGCCACAGGCGCCGACGATCGCCATGAGCGCGAAGGCCCAGTGCAGCGAGGTCAGTTGCGCGAGTAAACAAACGACGAGACCGAGCAGGATCCCCGCCGGTAGGGCGCGCGGTGCTTTCTCGAGGGTGATGAACCGTGCCGCAAGGCCTGCACCGACGACGATGCCTACGGCGACCATGGCGTTCAAATAGGCCGGCATTCGATTGTTGCCGATCCCGAGCGCGACCGGCACCCAAGCCACCAAGAGAAATCGCAGCGTCGATCCCGCACCCCAGAACAGGCTCGTTCCCAAGATACTGAAGCGTGCTTCCGGCCGGCGCAGCAAGGTGCGCAAGGAGTTGCCGAAACCGCGCAGGATCGCCGCCATCGAGAACCCGTCGAGCCGGCGCTCGATCTGCATGCGCGGAATGAACAGATTCACCGCGGCCGCCGCGCCGTAGCAGGCCGTGACGATCGCGAGCATCCCTGAAATATTCCAATCGGCGAGCATGCCGCCGGCGATCGCGCCGATCAGGATGGCGGCGATGGTCGAGGCTTCCATCAAGCCGTTGGCCTTGACGAGGTTCTCGGCCACGGTGAGTTCGGACAAGATGCCGTACTTGGCCGGCGAATAGGCCGCCGCACCGACACCGACCAAGCCGTACATGAGAAAAGGATTGAGTCCGGCACACATGCCGAGCGATCCCAGCAGTTTGATCCCGTTCGCGAACAACATCACGCGGCCCTTCGGACGCGAGTCCGCGAAGGGGCCCACGAACGGCGCCAACAGAATGTAGGCGCCGACGAAGAACTCCTGCAGCAGCGGCGCCGTCCAGGGCGCATAGTCCTCTCGCCGCAGCAGCGCCAGCGCGCCGAACAGCAGGGCGTTATCGGCCATCGCCGAGAGGAATTGCGCCGCCAACACGGCGATCAAGCCACGCGACCACAGCGCCGGTGAGGCGGGAGTCAGGGCGCCTTCGGCATCGACCGAGGAGGCGCTCATACGCTCACCGGCAGCTGGTCCGTCGCGGCCGAGTCCTGCACTCGCGCCAGTTCCTGCAAGCGCACGTAGTCGGTTTTCCCCGAGCCGAGCAGCGGAATCGCCGCCAGCGCGCGGATGCTGCGCGGCACGGCGAGCTCCGCGGCTCCGAGCGCCCGAGCCGCCGCCAGCAGTTGTTCGCGCCGCAAGGTCGGCGCCGTGGTGAACAGCACGATCGCCTCGCCCTTGCCCGCATCGGCGCGGATCGACGCCGCATGCAGGAAGCCGGGAGCCGCCTGCGCGGCGAGCCGCTCGACCACCTCGAGCGAGATCATCTCGCCGGCGATCTTCGCGAAGCGTTTGACCCGTCCGCGGATGTGGATGAAATCATCGCTGTCGAACTCGACCACGTCGCCGGTCGCGTACCACCCCTCGCCGATCGAGCGGGAGGGCTGGATCACGCCCGGATTGTCATAGAGCAAATAGCCCTTCATCACATTGGGGCCTTTGACGTGCAGCGCACCGCCGTGGGCGATGCCGTCGAGCGGCTCGAGCACGTACTCCATGCCCGGTACCAATTGGCCGACGCTGCCGACGCGACAAGCCATGGGCACGTTGACCGCGATCACGGGTGCACATTCCGTCACACCGTAGCCCTCGAGAATGCGCAGACCGAATTTGTCCAGCCACAGGCGCCGCACGTCCTCGGCGAGTTTTTCGGCTCCCGCGACCACGTAGCGCAGACGACCGAAGTCGTAAGGATGGGCGAACTTGCCGTAATTGGCGAGGAAGGTCGAGGTTCCGAACAGCACGGTGCAATTGCGGTCGTAGACGATCTCGGGAATGATCCGGTAATGCAGCGGACTCGGGTACAGAAACACCTTGCAGCCCGATACCAGCGGCATGATCGCGCCGCAGGCGAGTCCGAAGGAGTGAAACAGCGGCAGCGCGACCATGAACTTGTCGAGCGGTGTGAAGTCGGCAATGCTGCGGATTTGCGCAATGTTCGACAGCAAGGAATCGTGGCTGTGAACCACGCCCTTCGGCTTGCCTTCCGAGCCCGAGGTGAACAACACCACGGCCGGATCGCCCGGTTCCTGCGCCCGCAGCGCGAGGGTCGGAAACCTCTGGCAAAACAGGATCCACAGCTTGTCCATCAGCGTGAGGCGGGGCCGTAGGTCCTCGAGGCAGATCACCTGCAAAGCGAGCGCTCCCGGGCCGCTGCCCGCGGCGAGTCCTGCGACGAGCGCTCCGAGCCGCCCCTTCTCGATGAAGGCCCGCGAGGCCACGATGGTGCGGATCTTGGCAGCGACACAGGCGGCCCGGACGCCATCCTCGCCCGCGGTGTAGTTGAGCATCGCCGGCACGCGCCGCGCCGCCGAGAGACCCAGGATGAGCGCGAGCGTCGGTGCCGCGTTCGGCATCAAGACGCCGACGGTCTCGTCGACCAAGGTCACTTTCGTCATGAGTCGGCTGAGCCCCAAGGCCATGCGCAGCAGCGAGCCGTACGACTCCTCGTGGAGCCCGACATCCTCGACGAGCCTATAACCCGAGCCAAAGCTCGCCTTCGCGTCGAGAAACGCCTCGAACAGGTTCCGCCGCGGGCGCGTTGCGACGACCATGTCCAACAGGATCCTGCGCATCAGTTCACCGCAGCGACGCCGGCGTGCCTTCGCCGAGGGCAGGTCCGGCATGGCGATTTGCCGACGCGGCAGGATGGTGATGCTTATCTTGGGAAATAGCTTGAGCGGATAGATACCTGCGAGACGACTGAAATAACTGCGGCCCGCGCCCTCGATCCGCACCGGCACGATCACCGCCGCGGTCTTGGCGGCGATGAACGCGGCGCCGTCGTACACCTTCATCAGTGATCCGGTCACGGTCAAACGACCCTCCGGAAAGATGATCACCGGTGTGCCCGACTCGACGAGTTTACAGATGAGCTTGATCGACAGCGGGCTGGTCGAGTCCACCAAGAGGTGCGGGATGAAACGCAGCAGCCAGCGGATCACCGCATTACGGGCAACCGTGGTGTGCACGACGAAGGTCGCCTCGACGGGCAGGAACAGTCCCAGCAGCAGCCCATCGAGAAAGGACTCGTGATTGGCGACGATCAAGGTGCGCGTATTGAGGAAGGCCTCGCGACACCCTTGCATCTGTACGCGGAAGAGGTTGCGCGTCACGGCCCGCAAGACCGCTCTCAAGACTCGGCCGCCCAGGCCCAGTGGTTTGACATTCATGTTCCGTATCTCCCGGTAGCGATGAGCATCGACGCCATGCAGTCTGAGAGGCGGCTCGTCCGGCCGCAAATGACCGCGCCGCTCGGGCCGACGATGATCCGCCCGGTATCATCCGCTGATACGCTGCCCGTAACCGAGGTTCAGTTCCGGCTTTTCGACGTTCCGGCTTTCCGGCCTCAGATCTTGCGCGGGCTCCGGGGCGTGCGCCGTAGCTTGGAAAACTCCGAGAATTCCCAGTTTCGCGTCGCCAGGATGACCGTGCAGCCGTCGCGCCGCTCGAGCGGCAAGCGGATGTCCTCGTGGGTCAGTTGTTCGAACTCCGCCACCACGCGTTGGATCGAGGACTGTAAACGCAGCACCGAAGCGGGCGTGAGCGTACCGGCCATGAAACGGAACTCGTCGCCCGGACCGTCGAATCGGGCATTGAAGAACTCCGGGATAACGCGACGGATGAAATAGGCATGGACGGGACCGTCCTTGCGCCAGCTGAAGTTTCGGGCGGTCAACTTGCGCATGCGGGTCGGCGGCCGGAAGTCGACGATACGCAGCCGATCCATTTTCAGCAGTATATTCACGAGTTCGTTCTCGTCGAGCCGAAAGGTCGCGACGATTTCCGCGAACTTCCAGTCGTTGACGACCAGATAAGTCACCAACAGCAGTTTGGGATTGGCGACCAGCGCTTGCTCCTGGTCCTCGCTCAGCTGCGTGAGCGCCGCTCGTTCGGCCGGCTGCAGTAAGTCGGCGACTTCGACACCGAGCACCGCGCAAATCTTGTCGAGCCGCTCGAGCGAGAACTTACCGCGCGACAAATCGCGCTTGATGGTCGGCTCGCTGACGCCGACCTGCTCCGCCAATTCGCGATACGACATGCCATTGGCGCGCAGTCGCGCTTTGACGCCACGAACGATGACGGCCGTTGCGCTCATGAGTCGTCCTTAGCCCTCGAGGGTTCAGCGATCGCTGCTAAAGATCCCAGTACCCGAACCAATGGGTGATCCCGATGCGATACAAATTGACGCTGAAACCCTCGTGCTGGTTGTCGAACGACAGGCCGCTGAGCGCTGCACAGGCGCTTGCGGAGCCGGCGCAAGCCGCCGTGACATCGGATCCCTTGCCGAGGTTGGCATGCAGGAATTCGAGGCTCAACGACCAAGCGCCGTTCAAACCGATCTCCGTGCCGCCGCCGGCGGCCCATCCCGCGGTAGCGAATTCTCGGCCGCCGCCGAAAGACGCATTCGACTTGGCTTCGCCCGCAGGCGTGAAACTGAGGACGGCATTCTGATTGCCCACGGCCAGGATCGCGCCCCCACGTAGGTAGGGCAGCCAGACATCCCCGGCGTAGCCCACGCGCGGCCCGGCGATGACGTAGCCTCGCGGGCTCGTGCGGCCGCCAAACCGGTACGTACCGGGCGGCGGCGAGGCCGTACCCTTGAACGTGAGGACCTGAGCGCTGTCCGAACTCTCTGCGTATTCGAGATCGACACCCAAACCCCAGACGGCACGTCCGTACTGAAACATCTGGCCTAGCTGCAGGCCGCCGAGCGCATCGCCGCCGGCACAGCGGCGAATCGCCAAGCTCGCCGCGCTGGCGGCATCCGCGGCCGGCCCTGCGGGATTCCAAGCACTGCAGGCGCTGCCGGCGGCGTCGCCGAGATTAGCCCCGAGATAAAACCCATCCCATGGCGTGTCGCTTTGTGCCTGCGCGCACGTCGACCAGCCGAGCAGCAAACCGGGCAGGATCCAGCGATGCATCATGTCTCCCTGAGATGACGAGCGAATGCTCGTGACCAAGTCTACAACGCCGGCTGCGATCGAGCGGCGACGCGCGCACGAGAGGGCGTCAAAATGCCAACAAATCGCCGTGCCACGCCTGATTTGCGGCATACGCCGATTGGCGGGCCGTCAGCGCGGCGAGATCCCATTTCAGTCGCTCGGCTTGAGCGATGGCTTCCGCTTGATCCTTGCGAGCGGATTTGAAGTCGCCGCTCGATGCGGCGGCGGCAGCGCGTATCTCCCAGAGCACGGGATCGCGGCGATACTCGTGCTCGAGACCTTCGCACAGGCCGAGCGCACGCGCGGGGTCGCGAATCTGCGGCTGGGCATCGGCGGCAAGGATCGCAGCGAGACGCAGCTTGGCGGACCCACTGCCCTGCTTCGCCGCGCGCTCCAGCCAAACGAGCGCACTCGTAACGGCGTCGGGATCCTGCCGGTCCCGCAGAATGGCTTCGGCGAGGGAGACCTGCGCATCGGGTTGATCGGCCTGTGCGGCCTTTTCCAGCCAGAGTTCGCCCTTACCCGCGTCGCAGTGGCATCCTCGCCCGAGCATCAGTCCGGTGCCCAATTGATACTGCGCATAGGGAGCACCGGCTTGAGCGGCCTTGAGGAACCACGGCAGCGCCTGGTCGTAGCTCTTCTTCAACTGCGGCAAACCCGCGATCATCATCCCGTACAACATCTGTGCCTGCACGTCGCCCGCGTTCGCCTTCGCCAAGGTTTCTTGCACGCGCCGCTCGAGTCCGTCGTACTCGGCCGCTCCGTAATCCATCTTGAAGTTATAGAACATGCTCACCGGCGTGGCGACCGGCTGTCCGTTGACGCGGCCCGGCAGGTACTCGGAACGCATGACGCTCTCGCGAACCGGATCGTCGAAAATGCCGGCGGGGACGGCATACAAAATGCGCGGCAGGCGCGCTCGACCGTCTGCAGCCACCAGGAACTCGACATACACCTCGCCTTGAATACCCTGCCGGCGCGCATCATCGGGATACGAGGGCATGAACGGCTTGAGGGCGCGCACCGGATCGCGACTCTCGTACTCCCGCCCCTGCAACAAGCGCGGCATGAGACGCGCATCGAGCGCCGCGGGGCTGAACTTGGACTGGATGTCCGCCGAGATTTGCAGCGACGTGGGCGTGAGATTCGGTTCCAATTCGTCCCGCAAAGCCGTGGCTTTTTGCTCGCCATTGGCGCTCGCCAGCGATGCCCAGGCATGCGCGTAGGTCTTGCTGGGCGCGATCCCCTCGCCGCGGGCGTACATGATGGCCAGATCCAGTTGCGCCTGCGGCTGGCCCAATTCGGCGAGTTCCTTGAATTGGCCGAATGCGGCGGCAAAGTCGCCTTTCTTGTAAGCGACCGCGGCAGTCTGCAGGTCGGCCTCGGCGGGCATTCCAGAAAACAGCAGCATGCAGGCGAGGATCGATCGAAGGCAGAGCCGGTGCATCGGCCGAACGGATTGCCGCTTCATTCAAGGTCCTTAAACTACAGTCGGAAACCGTGCGGTCCCGGCAAGCCCCTGCGCCGGATCCGCAGGAGCATAGCAAATCGCCACCGCCGCGACACGACGCTTGCAGCCCCAGCAGACAAGGGCTAGCGTGAATTCACGATGAAACGGCTCGTCCTCGCGGCCGCAGCGCCGCTCGCACTCCTCGCCGCTTACGCGGGCGGCGCGGTCCACGGCAAGTGGAGCGGCACGGTCCCGGGCGATGGCAACACGCTCACCGGCATCTGGACCCAAGGCGCGCCCCTGGCCTTGGGTTTGCAGCGTGTCGCGACGGCCGTCACGGAGCCCAAGACCGACACAGCCGACCCGCAGATGCCGCCGGTTCCGCTCGCCGACCTCAAACCGGTACTCGATCATGACCTCGCCGCGGCGCTGCAGGCCGGCGCCTTGGCGCCCGGCACCGGTGCCGGTATCACGATCGGCGTGGAACAGAACGGGCAACGCCGAGTGTTCAGCTACGGCGTGGCGAACGCGGACTCCGTGTTCGAAATCGGCTCCATCACCAAGACCTTCACGGGTTTGATCCTGGCGCAACTGACCGTCCAAGGCGTCGTACAACTCGACACGCCGGTGCGTGAACTGCTGCCGCCGGGCACGGTCGACAAGCCGGCGAGTGGCGCCGAAATTCGCTTGCTCGATCTGAGTGATCAACACTCGGGCCTGCCGCGCTTGCCCGACAATTTGGCGCCCGCCGATCCGAGCAACCCCTATGCCGATTACGATGTCAAACGCCTGTATGCCTACCTCGCCCAGCACGGCGTCGCGCTGCCGACGGACGCAGCTTTCGGCTACAGCAACTTGGGCGTCGGGCTGCTCGGCCAAGCACTCGCCAACAAGACCGGGCTGAGCTATGCGGCCTTGTTGCAACGGGAAGTCACCGGTCCCCTGGGTCTCGCCGATACGGGTGTCCTGCTCAGCAGCGCGATGCAGGCGCGCTTCATCACCGGACACGATCCCGAGCACCGGCCCGCGCATGCCTGGGATCTCGACGCCTTGGCCGGCGCCGGCGCGATCCGCTCCACGGCGGCCGACATGCTCAACTACCTCGATGCGCAACTGCATCCCGACCGTCTGTCGGCCACGGTGCTCGCGCAAGCGAACGGCAAGACGCTCCCGGCGGCGATCGCGATGTCGCAGGTGCCGCGGGCCGAAGTCAGCAAGACCAGCCATATCGCCCTCAACTGGCTGCGCGTCGATGCCACCGGCACTTATTGGCACAATGGCGGTACGGGCGGTTACAGCAGTTTCGCCTCCTTCAATCCCGCGCAAGATGTCGCGATCGTCGTGCTCAGCAATACGGCCGTCGGCCCGAGCGGGTTCACGGACAAGCTCGGCGCGCATATCTCGCAGCGTCTCAACGGCAAGGAAGCCGTCTCGCTCGCGCCCTGATTCATCGGCGCGCCCCAAGCCGCGCGAGCATCAGCGATAGATCCTCCGGACTGATCGTGAAATGCTCGCAGACTCGCCCCCAGAGCATGACCGTCGGCACGTTCCGGCCACCGCGCTCTTGCTGCGTCTGGTGCAGCACGTACAGCACGATGCGCTCCTGGCGTGTGAGTCCGTCGCGGACGTCCGGCAGCTGCGCGTAATCGGGTTCGGGCAGATCGTCGCTCATTTGCTCATTTGCTCAATCGTTCCTTTGCTCATTGCCGCCATTCGCGTTGAGGATCGCGAGGCGGTAATGCTACGCTGGCGCCGATCCATGCTCAAAGCCCGCTTCTTTTTTTGGTGCTCGGCGCGCCCTCCATGAGCCCTGTCAAGGCCCTGCTGCTCGCGCTCGGCCTCGCCTGCGCCGCAGGCGCGGTTGCGCGACCCGTGACCGTCGCCGATTTGCTCACGGCCTCGAGTCCCGCGGATTGGCGTCAGCCCGATCCGCAGAACACCGTCTACCTGGAGCTACCCGGCGGACGCGTCGTGATCGAGCTCGCGGCCGAGGTCGCGCCGCTGCATGTCGCCAACATTCGCGCGCTCGCGCGCGCACATTACTTCGACGGTCTCGCGATCGTGCGGGTCCAAGATAACTACGTCGTGCAGTGGAACGATCCGGACCACAGCCGCCCGGTGCCCGCGGGCGTACACATCGTCGCGCCCGAGTTCACCGCCGCGGCGGGCGCGGAGCGGCGCTTCGAGCCTCTACCGGATCGCGACGCCTATGCCGCGCAAACCGGCTTCCTCGATGGCTTCCCGGCAGCCCGGGATCCGCGCTCACACACCGTATGGCTGGCGCATTGTTATGGCATGGTCGGCGTCGGGCGCGACGATCCGGCCGAGAGCAACGCCACCGAGATGTACGCGGTCATCGGCAATGCGCCGCGCCAGTTGGACCGCAATGTCGCCCTCGTGGGTCGGGTGCTCATGGGCATGGAACTGCTCTCGACCCTGCCGCGCGGCACCGGCGAAATGGGGTTCTATGTGCCGCCGCAAACGCCCGTGCCGATCGTGGCGTTGCGCCTCGCCGCCGACTTGCCGCCGGCCGAGCGCACGCCGCTCGAAGTGCTGCGCACCGACAGCGCCGTGTTCAAGCGCCTGGTCGATCAGCGCCGCAACCGGCGCGAGGCCTGGTACAAGTTCAATCCCGGGCACATCGACGTCTGCAACGTACCACTGCCGGTGCGCTCCCTACTCGACCGGTAAGCCCTCTTGCGTGCTCGTCTGACCTGAGCCGCTGCGCACATCGTGCGCGCCGAAATATTCTTCGCCGGCTGCCGGCCGCGCGTTCAGCGGCAAAAAGCCGTCCTCGCCCATGCCGTCGTGTCCGGCAAGACTCGGACCGCCGACCAGGATACCCTCGGCGATGCCCCAATAGCCGGCGTCGCGGAAGCTGTAGCCGCGCGATTCGAGCAGCGCGCGCGTGTCGGGCGACAAGGCCTGACGCTCGAGAAAGACCGTGTCCGGCATCCATTGATGATGGATGCGCGGCGCATCGATCGCCTCCTGGATGGTCATGCCATGATCGATCACGTTGACGATCGCTTCGAGCGTAATCGTGATGATGCGCGAACCGCCGGGGCTGCCGATCACCATGACGAGCTTGCCGTTCTTGGTGAGGATCGTCGGCGACATCGAGCTCAGCGGCGTCTTGCCGGGCTGCACGGCATTCGCGGTGCCTTGGATCAGACCGAACATATTGGGCACACCGACCTTGGACGTGAAATCATCCATCTCATCGTTCATCAAGATGCCGGTGTCGCCGGCGACGCGCTGTGCGCCGAACCAGTTGTTGAGCGTGTAGGTCACGCTCACCGCGTTGCCCGCCGAGTCCACGATCGAGTACTGGGTCGTGTTCGTGCCCTCGTGCGCCGACGCGCCGGCAGCCTGCAGGGCCGTCGACGGGGTCGCACGCACGGGATCGATGCTCAGCCGCAAGCCGTCGGCGTGCGCCGGACTCAACAGCTCGGTCACGGG
>Ga0116231_10010432_pt1 | contig 14967 bp, 11 predicted proteins | sample S1TSphgellanicum_2_FD_89695 | JGI IMG/M metagenome (GOLD analysis project Ga0116231, IMG submission 89695) | Host-associated microbial communities from peat moss isolated from Minnesota, USA - S1T2_Fd - Sphagnum magellanicum MG | ecosystem: Host-associated > Plants > Peat moss > Unclassified...
CGCGTCGCACCGACCGCATCGATCGTCATGTTCTCCGGGAACGAGCGCCAACCGGGTGCGATCGTGTAGCGGCCCACGGCGCCGTTGTTTTCATCGTCGTAGTAGAACGCGCCCGCGGACGGGTTGTAATAGAAGTCGATGGGGGCGCCGTCGTCTTTGACCGGAAGCACGCCGACCGTGCCGTCCGTACCGATCCGTAGCAGCGCGCCGCCGCTTTCTGAGGCAGTCGCATAGAGAGCGTTGCCCAGCCCGATGCGTGCGATTTCGACGAAGTATTGTTTCGGTACCGGATATTCGGTGACGGTGCCGTTCGTGGCGACTTTCCCGACGACGCCGGGCGTGCCGATCCCGGGATCGTCCTGCCAAATTGCGCCGACCGCCGTGTAGTACAGATTTCCATCTGAACCGGCATAGAAGTTGTTGAGCCCGTAGCTCGTCGGACCCACGGGATACACGGTATACACGCCCGGGTTACTGCTCGTAACCGGTGTCACGCTGCCGACGAAGCCGAACGATGGGTCGACCCACCACACGTTTCCGTCGGAGCCTTGTGCGAAATAGGCGGGCGAAATCGCGACCTGGCCGGGAATCGGATTCGATGCCGGCGGGGGCGTTCCGCGCGGATAGAAGTAGGTCGGGAGCGGACTTCCCGGAGCGACCGGGGCCGGAAACGCGGCCTGCGTCGCGCCGTCCGGTACGTTCGCCTCGCCGATCGCGCTGCCGTAGCCCGTCGAGATGTTCAGGCCGTAGTAGATGTTGCCGGACGGGTCGGTGCCAATGTTATCGAAGTAGACCGAATTGATGGTCCCGCCCGTTATGGGATATGCCGTGATGGCGCCGCTCGGGCTGATGCTGTCGATGAACGAGAGCGCCGTCCCGTTCGGAGCGGTGACGTTCGTGAACCAGATGTTTCCGTCGCCGCCCAGCACGGGGGAACTCGGACTCGAGTCGGCGGGCAGCGCGTAGACGGTCATCGAGCCGTCGAACGTGAGTTTCACCATCGCGGCGGCGGACGATGAAACGCCGCTGCCGGTCCCGGTAAACGTCGAGTTGCTCAGCGCCGGAAACCAGAGCGAATTCCCGTCGGCCGCGCGCGCGAATCCATATGGAAAGACCGGCGTCGGCATCGGGATCGGATAGAGTTGGATGTTGGTGAGCGGAAAGGTGATCGATGCGGCGGCGCTGCCGCTGCCGATCGCGACGCTGCCGGTCGTCCAGGTTCCATTCGTTGGCGGCGATGGTGAGAATTGGGCCTGGACTTGCGTCGTGGTTGTGGCGAGCGCGTTCGTCGAGAGCGTGATCGGCAGCGCTCCGCTCGCGATGACCGGAAGCGGTGATGCGTAGGTGCCGACGATCGCGTTTCCGTCCGCGTCGTACGCCTGCACGTTGAGATAAACATTGCCCATCTCGGGCGCGGGGCTCGCGGCGATCGAGGTCAAGACCTTCGCCGGGACGCCGCCGTTGACGACGCTGACCGTAAACGGCACACCGGCCGCGATCGTCGCGGTCGTCGAACCGGTGCTCAGGATGTTGCCCGTTGCGTTGAGGCCATCGTAGAACGTCATCGTAAACGTGTCGGTGCCGATCGGCGCGCCGAGCGAGACCGTACACGAGAGCCCCGCGCTCGACGTGCTGCAGCCGGCCGACGCCGGCGTGAGGTTCGCGATCGTCGGCGCGGAACCCGAAGCTGCGGCGGCCGGCGTGCCGTTCGCGGATCCTTGAGTCGTAGCGGTAACGGTGATCGCGACCGATTGCGTCGACGGTGAGATGAACTGCGGCCGGCGCCGCCCGCTTTGCGTGGTCGTCGATTTCGGCGGCACGACGATCGTGAAACGTGCCGTACTGCTCGTGCCGCCGGACGAATGTCCGGATGCCGGAGGCGACGTCGACGATCCGCCGCCTCCGCCGCAGCCGGCGACGATGGCCGCTGCCACCGTGAGCATCAGCGCGGCACGTGCGCGTTTCATTACGGGTGCTTCGGGTTGCCCGCCGGCGGCGGGGGAGGTGCCGGCGCCGGGTGCGCGGCCGCTGTCGGGACCGGTGCCGGCGTCGGTGTCGGTGTCGGCGCGACGGTCGGCAGGCTAGCCGGTGTCGTCGCCGCGCCGCTGCGGCCGGTGGCCGTCCCCGTGACGGTGCCGGTCGGCGTCGGTTGCGGCGTCGGCGTCGCCGCCGAGCTCGAGACGACCACCGCGGCGGCGGCGCCGGCGGCCGCAGCCGCCGCGGCCGGCGCCGCCGCCGAAGCGCCTGCACTCGCGGCGCCGGCCGACGATGCGCCCGCGGACGACGCGCCCGAAGCGGTGCTGGATGCCGTGCCCGAGGCGGTGCCGGTCGACGACGAGCCCGCTGACGAGGCCGTCGACGACGAGCCTGCCGTCGACGCCGTCGATGTCGTTGCCGAGGAAGACGAGGCCGCCGATGACGACGAGGCGCTACCGGTACTCGCGGTGGACGAACCGGCGGACGTCGCGCCTTGGCCGACGCCGGTCGTGTTCAGGCCCTTTGCGGAGAACTGTTGCGCGATGGACGTCGTGAGCGAGCCGACGACGACGGCCGTCCCGACCGCGTGCAGCACTTGACCGGTGACGAGCGTGTACGCGTGGCCGCCGATCGTCGCGGTCACGTCGCCGGCCTGGCAGGTCACGCATACGACCGTCAGCGAGTTGCCGGCGACACCGATCAAGCCGACGGTCCCGCGCACCGCCAGCTGCGACGTCGGCGTGGTGAAGAGGTAGTTCGCCTTCCGGCCGGAGGGATGCCGGACCGCGAAACGCAGCGTCCCGCCGTCGACGGCGATCGATTCGGCGGCTCCCCGCGACGTCATCCGGAACGGCCCGACCCGGACGCGCGTGTTCTCGGCGATCGTGACCTCCGAGGAATCGGGCAGTCTCAGCACGCCGATCGAGGCGTCTTGGGTCTCGGCGTAACTGTTGTCGGGGAGCAGCAGGCTCGCGAGGACAGCGGTGAATGATCCGCCGTCCGGCACGTAACCGACGGTCCCGGCGATGCGCTTCAAGAGTTTGTCGCGCGCTTGGCCGACCGCGGCCGGGGGCCAGATCCCCATCGCGACGATAAGAACGGCGCTTAGTAAGCGCCGCGTTCGGCTGTCCATCCGTATCCCTCGCGTCTCGGTCTACCAGACAAGTATGTGGCTAATCGCTTCAGCTCGTCAACCCAACCCAGCGATCGTCACGAGCGCCGATCTGTAGAGGAAGCGGCTCGGTGCCGGCTTCGGCGGGACCAGGGGTTCGCTCCAAGGAAAAGCGAGTAAGCAAACGAGCGTTCTCTTCCCACCCCGTGACTTTTGCCGTGGAGGGTTTCCCTTGAAGATGCCGTTCGTCGTCCGGGCAATCGTGCTCGCCGGAGTCCTTCTCAGCGTTCCGCTCGGCGCGCGGGCCGATGACGATGCGGCCACGCAAGCATTTGCGCATCTGCACTGGTCGACATCGAAGACGGCGCTGAGCGAATCGCATGGTTCGTTCACACCTCCTTCCGACGGGTCCATCGTCGTCGGTGCCGATGCGGCCAAGGCGGACGAGCTCATCAACCATACGAGCAGTTCGAATACCGAAGGCTTCGTGCAGCTCAAGGACGGTTCGACGCTCTATCTCTCGTACGCCGACGAAGGCTACGTGAAGATCGACGATTGGAGCGACGTCAACGCGGACGACCTCCTCAAGAGCATGACCGATGGTACCAATGCGGAAAACGAAGAGCGCGCGAAAAACGGCGGCAAGGCGCTCCATGTCGACGGCTGGGTCCAGCAACCGACGCTCGACCGGCAGCGAAGCTCCGTGATGTGGATCGTCAAGCTTCACGAGCAGGGTGGCGATCCGTTCGTGAATGCAACCGCGATCGCGCTAGGCCGGCATGGGTACGAACATTTCACGCTTGCGACGAACGCGGGAAACACGGCGGCGACGCGAACGCTGCTCGCGTCGCTCGTCAACGACTTTCAGTTCGATAAGGGCTTTCGGTTCAGCGACTATGCCGACGGCGATAAGCTGGCGGGTTACGGAATCGCCGCCCTGATCGGAACGGCGGCCGGTGCGACGATCGCGAAGACGGTCGGCTTCGGCGCGATCTTGCTGCTGATCAAAAAGTTCTTCATCGTGATCGTCGCTGCACTGGCGGCGGCCTTCGCCTGGCTGAAACGCCGCTTCTCGCGCCAGCCCGCCGCCGCGCCCGCCCCGCCCGCACCGCAGCCGACCGAGTAAGATCGTTACCGCTCGCTGTCGAGGTGGGCCATTTGGGCTTGGGCGTAGCGCGTGCCGGCGGCGCCGTCGGCGGGGACGGCACGCGTAAGATGATCGATTTGGCCGGGCGTGAGACGGGCGTCGAGCGTGCCGAGGGCCTCGGTTAGCCGCGCGCGGGTCCGTGCGCCGACGAGCGGTACGATGTCGTCGCCTTGCGCGAGGACCCAGCTGATCGCGGCTTGCGCGACGCTGATGCCGAGCTCCGTCGCGACCGCGCGCAGCGCGTCGACGATGGCGAGATTGCGCTCGAGATTTTCGCCGACGAAACGCGGGCTAAAGCCGCGCATCCCGGGCTCCGTTGCGGTCCGTTCCTTTGACCAATGGCCGCTGATGAGGCCGCGTGAGAGAACGCCGTATGCGGTGATCCCGATACCGAGTTCACGGCACGTCGGAAGAATCTCGCGTTCGATGCCGCGGGTGACGAGCGCGTATTCGATTTGAAGATCGGCGATCGGACGAATCGCGGCGGCGCGGCGAATCGTCGACGCACCAACCTCGGAAAGGCCGACGTAACGGACGTAGCCCGCGTCGATCATCTCGCCGATCGCGCCGACCGTTTCTTCGATCGGCGTCTCGGAAAGACGCGCGGGTCGATAGATGTCGATGTAGTCGACGTTCAAGCGCTTGAGCGTATACGAGAGTGCCGTCTTCACACCGGCCGGCGTCGCATTGTAGCCGATCCAATTGCCGGCCGGATCGCGCTGCGCGCCGAACTTCACGCTGAGCAGAGCGTGCTCGCGTTTGCGCCCGCGCAGCGCTTCACCGATAAGCATCTCGTTGTGCCCCATACCGTAGAAGTCGCCGGTGTCGAGCAGCGTGATGCCGGCGTCGAGCGCGGCGTGAATCGTTGCGATGCTTTCGCTGCGGTCGGCCGGGCCGTAGAAATCCGACATTCCCATACAGCCGAGGCCAAGTTCGGAGACGAGTGGTCCGTTGATTCCGAGTTGACGATGCTTCATCGTTGCCTCTTACGGCCGATGCGCGCGATTCGGGCGTGGGTCGAAGCGCGGCATTCCGGGGTGCGCGGCGACGGCGTCCATCACGAGGGTGAGGGCGGTTTCCATTTGCGGATCGCGGCCGGCGGCGACGTCGTGCGGGGCGATGTCGACGACGTGGTCGGGATCGGTGCCGTAGTTCTCGACGCTCCAGCCGACGTCGGTGAACCAGAACGAGAATTCCGGTTGCGTCGTGAGGGTGCCGTCGATCAAGCGGTGATACGGATTGATGCCGACGACGCCGCCCCAGGTGCGCATCCCGACCAGCGGTCCGAGCCCGTAAATCTTGAAGCAGTGGCTGAAGATGTCGCCGTCGGAACCCGCAAATTGGTTCGTGATCGCGACGATCGGCCCGGCGACGGATTCGGGCGGATACGGGATCGGCGGACCGTAGCGTGAGATGTCGTAGCCGACGCGCTTGCGCGCGAGCTTCTCCAGCAAGAGCGGTGAGACGTGGCCGCCGCGATTGTAGCGCACGTCGACGATCAGACCGTCACGATCGAACTCCGAGAGATAGCCGCGATGGAACTCGGCGAAACCCCACGGGCCCATGTCGGGGATGTGCACGTAACCGACTTTGCCGCCGGTGCGTTCGTGCACGCGCGCGCGGTTCGCGTCGACCCACGCACGATAGCGCAGCGCCCGCTCGTCGCGCAGCGTCTTCACAACGATGCGGCGGCGATCGCCGTCGCGCGCGAGCGTCAGCGCGACATCGTGCCCCGCGCTGTTGACGAGGAGTGCATCCGGCGTCCGTTCGCGCGAGACCGCCCGTCCGCCGACGGCGACGATCAGATCGCCCGCGCGCACGTCGAGCCCCGGTTCGGCGAGCGGGGAGTCGTGCGCGCGATCCCACGAATCGCCGCGGTAGATCGTCGTGATGCGATAGCCGCCCGCGTCGTCCCAGACGTAATCCGCGCCGAGGAAACCGCGCCGGTATTGCGGCGTCGGCCGGAAGTCGCCGCCGATCTCGTAGGCGTGCGAGGTGCCGAGTTCGCCCTGCATCTCCCAAATGATGTCCGAGAGTTCGCTGCGCGTGCGGATGCGCGGCAAGAGCCGTTCGTAGCGCGCGAAGACGGCATCCCAATCGACGCCGGACATCGCTTCGTCCCAGAACTGTTCGCGCTGCAAGCGCCACGCTTCCGCGTACATCTGACGCCATTCGGCGCGCGGGTCGATCGTGACGCCGATGCGGTCGAGGTCGATCCAACCGCTGCGGCGGTTTGTCTCGCCGTGCGGTTTGGCGTCGTCCGGTTCGTCCTCCGGCAGATCGCCGCCGGCGTCGAGCGCGCGCAGTTTGTGGCGCGATTCGTAGATCACCGTGCGCCCGTCGCGACCGAGCACGAAGCCATCGATGTCCGTCGCGAGCGTCGCCGCGCGCTGCGCTTCGAAGTCGTACGCGGCGAGCGTCCCGCCCTCGTGGTCCTCGTTCGTTCCGACCTTGATGCCATGAACCGGAAACGCGGAGAACACCACGCGCCCTTTGAGGCCCGCGATTTGGCCGTAGTCGCCTTCGTCGATCGGAAAGGCGAGCATACGCTGCGCGATGCCGTCGAAGTCGATCGCGATCGGGGAGGGTTTGTCGTCCTTCGGATCTTTCTCGTCTTTGTCGTCACGCTCGTCGTCGCCGTCGTCGTCCTTGCCGGCGCGGTGGATCGGCTGCGGTTTCGGCACGAACGGATTCGGGACGTCGCGACGCAGCGTCACGAGGAACGGCCGCGCGGCGAGCGGGAAACTCAGATCGAATTGCAGCGCGTCGTAAACGGGGTTGAAATCGCGCGTCGAGATGAAGTAGAGATACTTGCCGTCGGGATCCCAGGCCGGCGCGACGTCGGTGCGCAGCGCGGTCGTCGCATCGTGCAGCGTCCCCGACTCCAGTTCCGCGATGCGGACGATCGCCGTTTCGCCGGCGGGCCACCAGACGTACGCAGCGTAGCGTCCGTCGGGTGAGATCGCGATCCCGCCGATTCGCTGCGCGCGCGAGGTGTCGATCAGGCGCGGTGCGGCGCCGCTCGCGAGCGCGAGCAATTCGTGCCGGTGGTTCGCAACGAGCAGCGTGTCATCGACGGGCGAGGCGACCAGTTCGGTGATGCGCCCGATCGGTGCATCGTTCGCGAAGATCGCCTGGTCCGGTTCGTCGAGCGTCGCGATCGCGATCCGCTCGAAGGGGCCGCTGTCGTCGACGAAGGCGATACGTTTCCCGTCGTGCAGCCACGTCGCGAGGCGCCGCCGCGCGAACGCATCGGCGCGAAACTCGGTAACGGCTTCTTCCCACAGCGGCATCGTGAAGATCCGGCCGCGCGCACCGACCGCGACCTGCATCCCGTCGGGCGAGGGCGCGAACGATTCGAGAAACTCGCCGCCGTCAACGAAGCGGCGCGCGGTCTGCGGGGCGCTCGACGGCGTCGCCAGCGGCACGCGCGTCACGGTATCGTCGCGCGTGTCGAGCACGACCGCTTCACCACCGCACGTGTAGGCGATGCGCGTGCCGTCCGTCGACGGAAACCGCGCATAATACGTGTCCTCGTTGGTATGCCGGCGCAGATCGCCGCCGTCCGGCAGCGCCGAATAGATGTTTCCGATGCCTTCGTGATCGGAGAGGAAATAGACGCGCTCGCCGATCCACATCGGCCACACGAGATTGCCGCCCAGCTCCGCACCCAGCCGCACGAACGTCCCGTCGCCGCGCGCGTCGACCCACAGATGCCCCGCGGTGCCGCCGCGATAGCGTTTCCAGCGCGCCGGATCGATCGCGTTGCGCCCGATCGCGACGGCGCCGCCCGGTGCGACCGCAAACGTCATCGCCGGACCGAACGGGAGCATCCGCGGTGCGCTCCCGTCGAGCGCCACGGCGAAGCCGCTCGTCTCGCGGACGAACGGCGAACCGGAGTCGCTCGTGAAATGCAGTTCGCCACCGTCGTGCGACCAACCGCACAGGTAGAGTGCTTCGCAGCCGAGATGTGTGATCCGCACGGGCGCGCCGCCCGCGATCGGCATCGTATAGAGTTCGGGATGCCCTTCGTCGCGGCCGACGTAGGCGAGCGTCGTGCCGTCCGGCGAGATCCGCGGCAGCGAGCAATCGCCCGGCCCCGCCGTCAGGCGCCGGGCAACGCCGCCCGCCGCGGGAGCGATCCACAGATCGTCCTCGGAGACGACGGCCAACTGATCGCCGCGAATGTGGGAAGAACGGAGGTAGCCGGAGTCGTGCACCTGCCCGGGGTTCGTAGCGCCGCGGCTCACACCTCGGCCGGCAAGGTTACGCTCGGCGGGTCCCCGGGTAGATTTGCGGCCATGGAAACGTCGAAAGTCCCCGAACTCCTCGCGAACGTCCGCGCGCGCGTCGCGGGCAAAACGAACATCCAAGACGTCACCGAGCCGCTGACCGGCCAGATCGACCGCCGCCGCCTGGCGAAGAAGTTCACCGATCTCGAGCACGCCGTCGACGACCTCGCCGATGCCGTCGAGGAGATGCACCACGGCTTTGCCGGCTGACGGCGGGGAGTAGCCGGCTCCGGCACGCCGAACGCTGGTCGGTCGATGCCCGACTTGCTCTCTGCGTTCCGTTCCGGCAGCCCGCGCGCGCTCGCGCGCGCGATCTCCGCCTGCGAGGCGGGCCGCGGCGCGAGCCTCATCCATCATCTGTATCCGCTGACCGGGCGCGCCCTCACGATCGGGCTCACCGGTCCGCCCGGCGTCGGCAAATCGACGCTGTGCTCCGCGATCGTGGCGCACGCGCGACGGCTCGGCAAGACCGTCGGCGTGATCTCCGTCGACCCGAGCTCGCCGTTTTCGCACGGCGCGCTGCTCGGCGACCGGATTCGCCTCACCGAGCACTTCACCGACCCGGACGTCTTCATTCGCTCGATGGCCTCGCGCGGCCACCTCGGCGGCGTCGCCGGCGCGACGGCCGATGCGGTCTCGCTGATGGATGCGTTCGGCAAAGACGTCGTCGTGATCGAGACGGTCGGCGTCGGTCAATCCGAGATCGAGATCGCCGAGATCGCCGATACCACGCTCGTTGCGCTACAGCCGGGCAGCGGCGATTCCGTCCAAGTGCTCAAAGCCGGGATCTTGGAAGTCGCGGACGTCTTCGTCGTCAACAAGAGCGATCACCCGATGGCGCTGCAACTGCAGCGTGAGATCCGCTCGATGATGGAGATGCTGAATTTCGCCGGTTGGATCCCGGAACTCGTCGCGACGCAAGCGCTCGAAGGGAAAGGCATCCCCGAGCTGTGGGCGGCGATCGAAGCGCACGACCGCTATCTGAAAGAGACGGGTGCGATCGTCGGCAAGCGCCGCACGGCGTTCGCGCATCGCGTCCGGCAGTTGGCGCTGGGAACGTTGGAACGGCGGGTCGAGGACGCGATCGGCGCGCTGCCGGAGTCGCTCGACCCGTACGTTGCGGCCGAACGCGTCGTCGAAGGGTTCGGCATCGACGATGGGCTCGCAGCATTGGGTACGGCACGTGCGCGCGGCGATATCCGCGCGACCGTACGGGGGTTGTAGGCGATGACGATCGGGATGGTGGGCTTGGGCCGGATGGGTGCGAACATGGCGCGCCGGCTGGTCGATACGGGTTTCGCGGTGACGTCGCTCTACGATCGCGATCCGGCGCGAGCGAGCGCATTAGCAACCGAACTCGGAACGCAGGCGATGACGATCCTGCGCGATGTGACGTCGGCCGCCAACGTCATCATCACCGTCGTGAGCGATGATGCCGCGATGGAGGCGATTTTCTCCGACGATCCGCATGCCGATTCGCTCTTGCATGGCGCGCAAGGCTCGATCTTCGTGAATTGCGCGACGGTATCGCCGGCAGTGCACGTCCGCGTCGACGAGCGCTGCAAAGCGCACGATGCGTGTGCGGTCGAGGCGTGTATGGCCTCATCGATCACGCAGGCCCGCGACGGGACGCTGTATCTGATGTGCGGCGGCGATCGCGAGGCATTCGACGTGGTGCGGCCGATGCTCGAGAAACTCAGCGCGTCGCTGCATTTCGTCGGCGGTCCGGGCAAAGCGGCCGAAGTCAAAGCGCTCGTCAACATGCTGATGAACATCAACACGGCCGGGCTTGCGGAAGCGCTCGCGCTGGGTCACGCGCTCGGCATCGACCTCACGATGCTGCGGACGATCTTCTCGCAAACCGGCGCGAATTCGCGCGTCCTCGAAACGGACGGCGCCGACATGCAGGCGCGCGACCACGAGGTCTATTTCTCCGCCGCGCACGCCGCGAAAGACAGCGGGATCGCGCTTGCGCTCGCGCACGAGGCCGGACTCCGCCTGCCCCTCGCGCAGGCGACGAAGGCCCAGTACGACGCGATGGTTGCGCACGGCCTCGGCGAGCTCGACAAGTCGGGGATCGCCGAACTGACCTTCGCCGACCGCCGGCCCTAGGGACCGCTGCCGATCGGCGGTCCGTGAGGAACCCCCAGCGGCCGGCGCGATGAGACGTTTTGATCCCGAAGTGTGTTCACAGAGCGGATATGCTGCGCCGACAATTCGTGCTTGGCTCGTTTGCGTGTTTCGCCGCGTTCGCGGCGGGGCCCATTTCGGTCCGCGCCGCGGAGCGCTACACCTTTGCGTTTGCCTGGGAACTCCAGCCGCCGGTTCCGGTGACCGACGTGAGCGGCGTCGATCCGGTCGCGCTCAAGGCCGGCCCGGAGGTCGCGATGACGCTCCCGGTCCAGGCCCTCGCACGGCTCGAGATGTGGTTCGCCGACGTCGACCGCGGGCTGGCCAGCGCCCGGAAATCGGCGCAAATCGTCGCTTCGAACGAGTTCGGCGCCGAAGTCGCCCGCTTCACGTTCGACCGCATGATCCCGGTCGGCTACACCGACGCCGACCGCAAAGCAACCGCCCCGGTCCGCGTCCGTTTCCGCTACGCGAGCGTCTCCGCTTCGAAATAGACATGGGTCCGCACCCGGAGGGCGAACGTTAGCCCGGCTATGGCGAAAATGTTGGACCGGCCGGGCGGCGGCTCGACCCCGGGTTCCGGCCGGCGTGGACCCGGCTCGGGTGCGGTCGACCGGACGATCTCCGATCTGCCGCTCAAGACCGTCTACGGGCCCGAGGACACGGCGCATCTCAACGTGGAGCGCGATCTGGCGGCCCCCGGCGAGTACCCGTACACGCGCGGCATCCACAAGAACATGTACCGCGACCGGCTTTGGACGATGCGCCAATTCGCCGGCTTCGGCAACGCCAAGCAAACCAACGAGCGCTATCATTTCTTGCTCTCGCAAGGCCAGAACGGACTCTCCGTCGCGTTCGACATGCCGACGCTGATGGGCTACGACTCCGATCATCCGAAGGCGCTCGGCGAAGTCGGCAAGTGCGGCGTCGCGATCGACTCGCTGGCCGATATGGAAACGCTCTTCGACGGGATCGATATGGGCGCGATCACGACGTCGATGACGATCAACGGCCCCGCAGCGATCGCGGTCGCGCAATACATCGCCGCGGCCGAGAAGAAGGGCATCCCGCGGGCCGCACTCGGCGGCACGATCCAAGCCGATATCCTCAAAGAATACATCGCGCAGAAAGAGTGGATCTTTCCGCCGCGCCCGCACGTTCGCGTGATCGTCGACATGATGAAGTTCTGCACGGCCGAGATGCCCAAGTGGAACACGATCTCGATCTCCGGCTACCACATCCGCGAAGCCGGCTCGACGGCCGTGCAAGAGCTTGCGTTCACCCTCGCCGACGGCTTTGCGTACGTCGAAGCGGCGATGAAGGCCGGGATGGATGTCGATTCGTTCGCTCCGCGGCTGTCGTTCTTTTTCAACTCGCACATCGACTTCTTCGAAGAGATCTGCAAATTCCGCGCCGCGCGCCGCATCTACGCAAAGCGCATGCGCGAACGCTACGGCGCGAAGGACCCGCGTTCGTGGACGTTGCGCTTTCACACCCAGACCGCGGGCTGCAGCGCGACCGCACAGCAGCCCGAGAACAACATCGTGCGCGTCGCCTACGAGGCGATGGCCGCCGTGCTCGGCGGAACGCAGTCACTGCACACGAACTCGATGGACGAAGTACTCGCGCTGCCGACCGAAAAGAACGTCGAGATCGCGCTGCGGACGCAGCAAGTGCTGGCCTACGAAACCAACGTCACCAACGTGGTCGATCCGCTCGGCGGTTCGTACTTCATCGAAGCGCTCACCGATGAGATCGAGAAGCAAGCCGAAGACTACTTCCGCCAGATCGAAGAATTCGGCGGAGTGATCGAGGCGATCGAGGCCGGCTTCTTCCAGCGCGAGATCGCGGATGCGTCCTATCGCTACCAGCGTTCGCTCGAAACGAAAGAGCGCGTGATCGTCGGCGTCAACGCCTTCGAGAAAGAAGAATCGACTGAGGGGCTCGACTTGCTCAAGATCGGTCGCGACGTCGAGCTCGCGCAAGCGCGGTCGGTCGCGGACGTGCGTGCGAACCGCGACGGCGCCGCCGTCGAGCGGGCGCTCGCCGCGCTCAAGCGCGCCTGCGCGTCCGATGCGAACGTGATGCCGCCGATCATCGAGGCCGTCAACGCCTATGCAACCGAAGGCGAGATCGTAGAGTCGATGGTCGAGGTTTACGGCCGGTATGTCGAAAAGGCCGCATTCTAAGGGGTCATGGGAAAACGCAAACGCCGCGCGCTGGTGCGCGCAACCTTGATCGAAGTGCGCGCGAAGTTCCGCGAGGCGCTCGCGCTGGCGCGCCGCATGGAGCGCTGGTGATGGCCGATCGTCCGCTACGCATCATCGTCGCAAAGGCGGGGCTCGACGGTCACGACCGCGGGGCAAAGGTGATCGCCCGCGCGCTGCGCGATGCCGGGATGGAAGTCATCTACACCGGGCTCTTTCAGACCCCCGAGCAGATCGTGCAGACCGCGATCCAAGAAGACGCCGACGGCATCGGGCTCTCGATCCTCTCGGGCGCGCACATGACGCTCTTCCCGCTCGTCGTCGAACAGCTGCGCGCACAGGACGCGGGCGACATCGTGTTCTTCGGTGGCGGAACGATCCCGGCCGACGACGCCGCCGAGCTCAAACGGCTGGGCGTGCGCGAGATCTTCACGCCGGGTGCGCCGCTCTCGAACATCATCGCCTTCGTCGAACGGGAGTGCGGAAAACGGCGTGAACTCGTCGGATAACGCGCGGCCCGTCCGCACGCGCGTTGCCCCGTCGCCCACCGGCGACCCGCATGTCGGAACCGCTTACGTCGCGCTCGTCAACTACTGCTTCGCCAAAGCGCACGGCGGCCAGTTCTTGCTGCGCATCGAGGACACGGATCGCGCGCGGTCGACGCCGGAATCGGAACGTGCGATCCTCGATTCGTTGCACTGGCTGGGCCTCTCGTGGGATGAGGGCCCCGATATCGGCGGCCCGCACGGACCGTACCGGCAGAGCGAGCGCAGCGCGATCTACGCGAAGTACGCGCAGCAGCTGATCGACGACGGCCACGCGTTCAAGTGCTATTGCACGCCCGAACGGCTCGCCGAGCTGCGCGAGATGCAGTCGGCGGCGAAAGTGCCGCCACGCTACGACGGGCTCTGCATCGCGCTCTCGCCCGCGCAGATCGCGGCGAACGATGCCGCCGGTACCCCGCATGTCGTGCGGATGAAGGTGCCGACCGAAGGCGTGTGCATCGTCAACGACTTGCGTCGCGGTCCGATCGAGTTCGAATGGAACAAGATCGACATGCAGGTGCTGGTCAAGAGCGACGGCATGCCGACCTACCATCTCGCGAACGTCGTCGACGATCACCTCATGGAGATCACGCACGTGATGCGTGGCGAAGAGTGGGTCTCATCGGCGCCCAAACACATTCTGCTCTACGAATACTTCGGCTGGCAGATGCCGGCGCTCATCCACCTGCCGCTCCTGCGCAACAACGACGCGAACAAAACGAAGCTCTCCAAGCGCAAGAACCCGACGAGCATTCTCTTCTACGACCGGATGGGCTATCTGCCCGAAGCGTTGCTCAACTTCTTGGGCTTGCTCGCCGGCATGACCGCACCGGACGGCATCGAGGAATTCGATCTCGCGCACATGATCGCGACGTTTACGCTCGAACACATCCCGATCGGCGGCCCGGTGTTCGATGTCGCAAAGCTCGACTGGCTCAACGGCAAATACGTGCACGCGCTCGGCCCCGCGGGCCTCTTGGAACGCACGCGCACCTGGGGCTTCGACCGCGCTCGGATCGATGCAATCGCTTCGCTCGCGTATGAGCGCGTCAGCCGCCTCTCCGATTTCGTCCCGCTCGTCGCGTTCTTTTTTGCGGGCCGCTTGCCGGTGACGCCGGAATTGTTCGACGGCAAGCTCGATCGTGAGAGCGTCCGCAAGGTACTGGCGCTTGCGATGTGGCGCTTCGACGCCGAGCCCGCTTTCGATAAGGCGACGGTCGAACGCGTGCTCAAAGCGATCGCCGGCGAGCAGGGCCTCAAGTTCAAAGACGTTGCGCGCACGTATTACGTCGCGATGACCGGTTCCCCGACGTCGGTGCCGCTCTTCGATGCGATGGCGCTGCTCGGCCGCGACATCTGCCGCGAACGCTTCCGCACGGCACTCGACGTGCTCGGCGCGCCGACCGCGAACGAGCAGAAGCGCTGGATGGAGCCGTCACCGGACCAGGCGGCATGAGTACGCGCGCCATCGTCCTCGCCGCCGGGATGGGGACGCGGATGAAATCCGCGCTCCCGAAGGTGCTGCATTCCTTGTGCGGGCGGCCGATGCTGTGGTACA
>Ga0116231_10010434_pt1 | contig 14964 bp, 10 predicted proteins | sample S1TSphgellanicum_2_FD_89695 | JGI IMG/M metagenome (GOLD analysis project Ga0116231, IMG submission 89695) | Host-associated microbial communities from peat moss isolated from Minnesota, USA - S1T2_Fd - Sphagnum magellanicum MG | ecosystem: Host-associated > Plants > Peat moss > Unclassified...
CTTCATGGAGCGAGGCGGTCGATCATCTGCTGGGTGATGAGGCAGACGCCCTGCGCGGTGCGCCGGAACCGCTTCGCGTCCAGTTCCGGATCCTCGCCGACCACGAGCCCCTCCGGGATGCGCACGCCGCGATCGATGACGACATCGGTCAGTTGCGCGTCGCGGGCGATGTCGGCGTAGGGAAGGATCACCGCGTTCTCGACATTGGCGAAGGAGTGGACGCGCACGCCGGTGAACAGCAGCGTTCGCCGCAGCGAGGCGCCCGAGACGATGCAGCCGCCCGAGACGAGGGACTGCACGGCCTGTCCGCGCCGCCCGATCTTGTCATGGACGAACTTGGCCGGTGGCGTGATCTCGCCGTAGCTCCAGATCGGCCAATCCTTGTCGTAGAGATCGAGATCCGGGACGATGTCGGTCAGATCGAGATTGGCCTGGAAATAGGCGTCAACGGTGCCGACATCGCGCCAGTAGGAAACCGCGTCCTCCGAGGAGCGGACGCAGGATCGCTCGAACTGATGCGCCACGGCGCGGCCGCCAGTCACCAGCTTGGGGATGATGTCCTTGCCGAAATCGTGGCTGGAATGCGGGTCCGCCGCATCCTCGCGGACAAGCTCGAAAAGCAGCTTCGTCTCGAACACGTAGACGCCCATGCTGGCGAGCGAGCGGTCCGGCTTGCCGGGCATCGCGGGCGGGTCCGCCGGTTTTTCCAGGAAGGAGATGATTCGTCCGGCCGCGTCGACGTCCATCACGCCGAAGCCCTTCGCCTCCTCGCGCGGCACCTCGATGCAGGCGACGGTCACGTCGGCGCCGTCATTGACGTGCTGCTGGAGCATCGCCTCGTAGTCCATCTTGTAGACATGGTCGCCGGCGAGCAGAACGATGTAGATCGGCGCGTAGCTCTCGATGATGTCTATGTTCTGGAACACCGCGTCGGCGGTGCCGATATACCACATTTCCTCGGACACGCGCTGGCTGGCCGGCAGGATGTCGAAGCTTTCGTTGCGCTCGACGCGAAAGAAATTCCAGCCGCGTTGCATATGGCGGATCAGGCTGTGGGCCTTGTATTGCGTCGCCACGGCGATGCGGCGAATGCCGGAGTTCATGGCGTTCGAGAGGGCGAAATCGATGATACGCGACTTACCGCCGAAATAGACCGCCGGCTTGGCGCGGATATCCGTCAGCTCCAGCAGCCGGCTGCCGCGCCCGCCGGCGAGGACATAGGCCATCGCATGACGGGCGAGCGGTCCGCCTTGGGCCAGTGTGGGCGCCATCGTTTTATTCCCCCGGGGAGACGGTCGGACGATGCTGCACCACGGTGCGAGGCATTGTCACTGGCCCCCGGGCACGCCTCCCACGGTCGTGGGCACGTTCCAGATCTCCGACGCATATTCCGAGATCGTGCGATCCGACGAGAACCACGCGACCCGCGCGGTGTTCAGCACGCTGGCGCGCCACCAGGCTTGACGGTCATGCCACAGATCGGAGACGCGGCGCTGGCAGGCGGCATAGCTGTCGAAATCCGCGGTCACCAGAAACTGGTCATTGGTGTACATGGCCTCGGTCAGTTCCCGGAACCGGTCCGGCTGGTCATGCGAGAACACGCCCGATCCCACCGCGTCGAGCACCTCCCGCAGGGCGGGGGATTGGTCGATCGCGACGCGGGGGTCGTAGCCACGCTGCTTGCGCGAGGCCACCTGTTCGGCGGTCAGGCCGAAGATGAAGATATTCTCGTCGCCGACGCGCTCCTTGATCTCGACATTCGCGCCGTCCAGCGTGCCGATGGTCAGCGCGCCGTTGAGCGCGAGCTTCATGTTGCCGGTGCCGGACGCCTCCAGGCCCGCAGTGGAAATCTGCTCGGAGAGATCGGCCGCCGGGATGATGACCTCGGCGAGGCTCACGTTGTAGTTCGGCAGAAACACGACCTTGAGCATGCCACGCAGCGTCGGATCGTTGTTCACGACGCGCGCGACGTCGTTGGCGAGCTTAATGATCAGCTTGGCGCGGTGATAGCTGGCGGCGGCCTTGCCGGCGAAAATCTTCACCCGCGGCACCCAGTTGCGCATCGGGTTGGCGCGCATCTCGTCATACAGCGCGATCGTTTCAAGGATGTTCAGAAGCTGGCGCTTGTATTCGTGGATCCGCTTGATCTGCACGTCGAACAAGGCATCCGGGTCCAGCTTGATGCCGAGACGCTCGACGACGAGATTCGAGAGAGCGATTTTGTTGTCCCGCCGGATCTTGCCCAGGCGGTCATGCGCGGCGCTGTCGGTGGCGACGCTCTCGAACGCCTTGATCGCCGTGATGTCGTCCATCACGCGGGCGCCGGCGACCTCGCTGAGCATCGACGTGAGCGCCGGATTGGCCTCGAACAGCCAGCGGCGCACGGTGATGCCGTTGGTCTTGTTGACGATGCGGTCGGGAAACAGGGCGTGCAGGTCCCGGAACACGGTTTTGCGCATGAGATCGGTGTGCAGCGCGGAAACGCCGTTGACCTTGTGCGAACCCAGGAAGGCAAGCGTTCCCATGCGCACCCGCCGCCCCGCGCCCTCCTCGATCAGCGACATGCTGGAGAGGCCGGAATCGGTGCGTCCGCCGGCGCGCAGGCTGTCGAGATGCAACCAGTTGATCATGTAGATGATCTGCATGTGGCGCGGCAGAAGCCGCTCCATCAGCGGCACCGGCCAGGTCTCCAGCGCCTCCGGCATGAGGGTGTGGTTGGTGTAGGAGAACACCTCGCGGGTGATGTCCCACGCCTCGGCCCAGGGCAGGGCGTGCAGATCGACCAGTATGCGCATCAGTTCGGCGATGGCGATGGCCGGATGCGTGTCGTTGAGCTGGATGGCGGCCTTGTCCGGCAGCGTGCGGATCTCGCCGTGCTGGCGAAGATGGCGGTTCACCAGATCGAACAACGAGGCGGCGGAGAAGAAATATTCCTGCCTCAGCCGAAGTTCCTGACCGGCCGAACTCTCGTCGCTCGGGTAGAGGATCTGCGAGATGGCGTTGGCGCGGACGCGGTTGCTCAGCGCGCCCAGGTAGTCGCCCCGGTTGAAATCGTCGAGGCGCAGCGGATCCGGCGCGCGGGCGGACCATAGGCGCAGCGTGTTCACATGCGCGCCGCGCCAGCCGACGACCGGCGTGTCATAGGCGACCGCGATCACGGTCTCGGCCGGACGCCAGATATGGGTGGTGGCGCCGTCTGGGCCGGTGACGGCATCGACATGGCCGCCGAAGCCGACGGGATGGGCGATCTCGGCGCGCTCGAATTCCCAGGGATTGCCGTTGTTCAGCCAGTTCTCGGGATATTCGCGCTGCCAGCCATCCTTGATCACTTGCTGGAACAGGCCGTGATTGTAACGGATGCCGTAGCCGTAGGCGGCGACCGAGAGGGTCGCCATGCTCTCCATGAAACACGCGGCGAGACGGCCGAGGCCGCCATTGCCGAGAGCGGCGTCAGGCTCGATGCCGCGCAGCCGGTCGAGATCGACGCCCAGTTCGGCCAGCGCGGCGCGCATCGGCGCGACCATGCCGAGATTGTTTAGGCCATCGTAGAGCAGCCGGCCGATCAGGAATTCGAGCGAGAGGTAATAGACCCGCTTGCGATCATTCCGGTACGAGGCGCGGGTGGAGGGCATCCAGTGTTCGATGATCTTGTCGCGGACCGCGAGGGCGGTCGCGACGAACCAGTCCCGATCGGTGGCGACCAGCGGGTCCTTGCAGATGGCGTAGGTAAGCTTGGCAAGGACGGCGTCGCGCAGGATCGCGACATCGTCCGGAGAGACGCCCGCCGAGGCGTCGATCATGGTCGCGGGAGCCGTCCGCACAACTGATTCGTCCACCGTCACACCCTCTTTCGATGGTGCAACCCTAACGCGTGGCGCGGCGCGGTGTCGATTGCCGTGCCGTGACATGGTGGCCTGTCGTCCGAAGCATCACCCAACCGAAAATGAACCGCTACTTTGTGCTTGGACCGTCCGCCGCGCTGCGGCATATCAGTGGATGGAGCGTGGGCCGGTCAATGGCGACCGGGATGACCCGTTTCCTCCATCAGTCGGCGGGCCAATGGCGCCCCGCTTATCCCCGCGTTCGGTGGCCTGTTTGCCGGATGGGGTGCAGCGCGACCATGAGCGGAGTGCCGTCTTGAACGAGCCGTTTTCGACCGAGCAGCAGGAATATCTGAAGGGCTTCATGGCCGGCGTGGAGGCGCGGCGCGGCGCGCTGGGGCTGCCGCTTGCCCCATCTGGCGCCCCGTCCGTCCCCGCCTCATTCGCCCCCGCTGATCCGTCCGACCTCCAGCGCGCCGCTCAGGACGCGGTGATCGCGGCCGGCGGAAAGCTGACGCCGGAGGAAGAGGCGAAACGCCGCAAGCACCCGCTCGACCGGTTCAGGGAGATCAGCGCCCTGGCGGCCGAGGGGAAATTCCCCAAGGGCACCGATGTGTTCCTAACCAAGTTCCATGGCTTGTTCTACGTCGCGCCCGCCCAGGACGCCTTCATGTGCCGGCTGCGCATACCGGGCGGCATTCTCACCGCGCATCAGCTTGCCGGCCTCGCCGCGATCTCGGAGGATCTCGCGGCGGGCCATGCCGACGTGACCACGCGGGCCAATCTCCAGATCCGCGAGATACCAGCCCGGAACGCGCCGGAAATGCTGATCCGCCTGTCGGAGATCGGGCTGACCTCGCGCGGCGCGGGTGCCGACAATGTGCGCAACGTGACGGGCTCGCCGACCGCCGGGATCGATCCGGGGGAACTGCTCGACACGCGGCCCCATACCCGCGCGCTGCATCACTTCATCCTGAACCACCGCGAACTCTACGGACTGCCGCGCAAGTTCAACATCGCCTTCGACGGCGGCGGGACGGTGCCGGTGCTGGAGGAGACCAACGACATCTCCTTCGCCGCGGTGCGCGTGGCGGCGGGGTTCGGCGTGGCGGAGGGGGTGTATTACCGCCTCGCGCTGGGCGGCATCACCGGCCACAAGGATCTGGCCCGCGAGACCGGCGTCATCGTTCCGCCCGAGGACACGGTTCGGGTGTGCGAGGCGATCCTGCGCTTGTTCATTCGCGAGGGCGACCGCACCAACCGTGCCAAGGCAAGGCTGAAATACGTGCTGGACCGCTGGGGCATCGACAAATTCCTGGCCGCCGTCGATGCCGAACTCGGCCGGAGCCTGATGCGTGTCGATGCGGCGGCGATCGCGACGCGGCCGGTTCAGGACCGTCTGGGCCATATCGGCGTGCATCCGCAGCGCCAGGACGGATTGTTCTATGTCGGCGTGCTGTGTCCCCAGGCACGGCTGACGGCCGCGCAGATGCGCGGACTGGCGGCCGTGGCCGAGCGTTACGGTTCGGGCACGATCCGGCTGACCGTGTGGCAGAATTTGCTGATCAGCGACATCCCGGAATGTCTGGTGGAGGCGGCGCGGGCGGCGATCGCGGCGCTGGGGCTGACGACGGAGGCAAGCGCGATCCGGGCGGGGCTGGTGGCTTGCACTGGCAATGCCGGCTGCAAATTCGCCGCCAGCGATACGAAGTTCCATGGCTCGGCCGTCGCCGCATTCCTGGAGAGCCGGATCGAGCTGAGTCAGCCGCTGAACATCCATCTGACCGGCTGCCACCATTCCTGCGCGCAGCATTTCATCGCCGATATCGGCCTGCTCGGCGCGAAAGTGGAAAGCGGCGAGGATCTGATCGAGGGCTACGATCTGCATGTGGGCGGCGGCGCGGGGGCGAATGCCGCGATCGGGCGGCTGATCCGGTCCGGCGTGATGTTCGACGCGCTGCCGCCGATGCTGCTGGCGCTGCTGCGGGCGTGGCAGGATGGGCGGGCGGCGGCAGATGAGAGCTTTCAGTCCTGGTCTTCCCGACATGACGACGCGGCGCTGAACGCGATCTGCGAGTCGGCGGAGGTGATGGCGTGAACGCGATGCACTCGCCCACGCCGGTGATACCCGACAACGCGCCGTTCTCGCCGGCCCAGCGCGCCTGGCTGAACGGGTTCCTGGCCGGCCTGTATGGCGGCGCGGCTGGGTCTTCGCTGGTCGTGCCGGTCGTCGAGGAAGAGGAGTTTCCCTGGCACGATCCGGCGCTCGAACTCGAGGAGCGGCTGAGCCTTGCCGCCGGCAAGCCGATCAAGCGGCGGCTGATGGCGGCGATGGCGCAGCTCGATTGCGGACAGTGCGGCTATCTGTGCCAGACTTATGCCGAGGCGCTGTCCGAAGGGCGTGAGACCTCGACCTCGCTCTGCGTGCCCGGCGCGAAGGTGACGAGTCGGGCGCTGAAGGCGCTGCTGGCCGAGGCGCCCGCCGCCGCCGTGGTGGCGCCGGCTCCGGCCCCGGCGGCGAGCAAGCCCGTGGGCACATCCGTCCGCGTGGTCTCGGCCGATCGGCTGACCGGGCCGGGCTCGGACAAGGATGTCCGCCATGTGGTGATCGACCTGGATGGCTCGGGACTGGCATATGAGCCGGGGGATTCGCTTTCGGTGACGGTGCCGAACGACCCTTCGCTGGTGGCTGCGGTGCTGCGAACACTGGGTGCTTCGGGCGAGGAGATCGTCTCGCTGAGCGGTGGAGAGACCAGCCTGACCGATGCCCTGACGACGCGGCTCGACATCGCGCGGCCGCTGGACCGTACGGTGGATGCGTTCGCGATGGCGGCGACCGACCCCAGGGAGGCGGCGCGGCTGCGGCGTCTGTCGGACGGGGAGGACGGCGCCGAACCCGAGGGGGCGGACCTGCTCGATCTGCTCGAGGCGTTTCCGTCGGCGCGGCCGGCGCTGACCGATCTTCTGCATTCATTGCCGGCGCTGAAGCCTCGGCTGTATTCGATCGCCTCGTCGCTCCGTGCCACGCCGGGGCAGGTGCATCTGTGCGTCGGTGTGGTGCGGGAGATGCGGCGCGGGCGGGTGCGACACGGCGTGGCGAGCGCGTTTCTGGCCGAGCGCGCGGTGGCGCATGGGGCGATCCCGGCCCTCATCCAGACCAGCCATTTCCGCCTGCCGGCCGACCCGAGGACGGCGGTGATTATGGTCGGGCCAGGGACCGGGATCGCGCCGTTCCGCGCCTTCCTCCAGGAGCGCGCGGCGCTAGGGTTGCGCGGCCGGACGTGGCTGTTCTTTGGCGACCGGCGGCGGGCGACCGATATGCTGTTCGGCGAGGAACTGGAGGGATGGCTGGCGGATGGCACGCTGGCGCGGCTCGATCTGGCGTTCTCCCGCGACCAGACCGAGAAGATTTATGTCCAGGATCGCATGCGCGCGGAGGGCGGCGATTTGTGGCGCTGGCTTCAGGAGGGCGCGCATTTCTACGTTTGCGGGGATGCGACGCACATGGCCCGCGACGTCGATGCCGCGCTGCGCGCCATTGCGATGCGCGAGGGGCGGATGGACGAGGCGCAGGCGCGGGACTGGATCGTGGCGCTGGCCCGGCAGGGACGATACGCGCGCGATGTTTATTGAGCGGGCGCCGCGCATGACGGCGATGATGCACACATATTGTTTGGGCAGGGTCTGATGCGGCATTTCCCGGTTTTCCTCAGCCTGTCCGGACGGCGCGCGCTGGTGCTCGGCAGCGGCGAGGTGGCGCATCGCAAGGCCGCAGTGCTGGCCGAGGCGGGGGCCGAGATCGTCATGCGCGACCGGTTCGATCCCGCCGATCTGGCCGGCTGCGCGGTGGCGGTGGGGGCCGACGCGGCGGAGGCGGAACTGGTGGCGCTGAGCGCGGCGGCTCAGGCCATCGGCATTCCGGTGAACTGCGTCGATCGGCCGGAATTGTGCAGCTTCATCACGCCCTCGGTGATCGACCGTGACCCGATCACCATCGCCGTTTCCACCAGCGGCACGGCCCCGGTGCTGGCCCGCCTGTTGCGCCAGCGGATCGAGGCGCTGGTGCCGCCGGCCTATGGGAGCCTGGCGGCGATGGCGGGGCGGCTAAGCGGGGAATTGCGGCGCCGGATGCCAGATATGGGGCTGCGGCGGCGGGTGCTGGAGCGGGTATTCACCGGGCGTGTGGCCGATCTGGTGTTTGCCGGCCGCGAGGACGAAGCGGAAACTGCCTTTGATCAGGAGGTCGCGGCCGGCGAGGGGCGGGAGGCGGCAGGCTTCGTGTATCTCGTGGGGGGTGGGCCGGGAGCGGCCGATCTACTGACCCTCCGCGCCCAGCGGCTGCTCGGCGAGGCGGATGTGATCGTGCATGACCGGCTGGTGGGCGAGGACGTGCTGGCCATGGCGCGGCGCGACGCCGAGCGCATCTATGTCGGCAAGGCGCGCGCCAATCACTGCCTGCCGCAGGAGGGGATCAACGATCTGCTGATCCGTCTCGCCCGGGAGGGGCGGCGGGTGGTGCGGCTGAAGGGCGGCGATCCGTTCGTGTTCGGCCGCGGCGGCGAGGAGGCGGAGGCGCTGGCGGAAGCCGGGATCGGCTACGAGGTGGTGCCCGGCATCACCGCCGCCCTGGCCTGCGCGGCGCAGTTCCATATTCCGCTGACCCATCGCGACGCCGCCCGCGCGGTGACGTTCGTGACCGGACACACCCGCGACGGCAGACTCGACCTCGATTTCCCCACTCTGGCGCGCTCTGGCGCCACGATCGCCGCCTATATGGCCGGCGTGACGGTGACCCAGTTGCGGGACAATCTGATCGCCGAGGGCATGGCTCCGACGATGCCGGCGGCGGTGATCGCCAATGGCGGCCGAGCGGACGCGACGATACGGCGCGGCACGCTGGCGGATTTGCCGGAGCTTGTGTCGGGCCATCCGGCCGGCCCGGCGCTGGTGCTGATCGGGCCGGTGGTGGGGCGGGGGGAAGGCGTGAGTGAAGGGGTGGCGTTGGCGGTAACATCGGCAGTTTAATTCTCCCCTCCCGCAAAGGGAGGGGAGAATTGCGCGTTCTTTACGAAGACTGCCGGCGCAGGAACGCCGGGATGTCGATGCCCATTTCGTCGCCGGCGGTAGGGCGCACATTGGCCCGCGCCGGCTCCGCGCGCTCGGCGTAGGCCGATGGATCCTGCCGCTGTGCCACCGGGGCGGGCTCTGCGGCTGGCGGGGGGACCGGGGTGCCGCGGATCGCGCCGGTGACTATGCCGAACAGGGTCTTGCGCGGCGACGGCTCGGCCTTCGGAGGCTCGGAGAACATGGCGGAACGCTGGCCGGCGACGCGCGGCTCGGCGAAGCGGCTCGTCGTGCGAGGGGCAGGCGGGGCCGGACGCGGCTGAGGCTGCACGGGCCGCGCGGCGATGGCCGAAGCCGCGTCGGGATACTCCGCCCCCTCCTCCCGCGCCGCCGTCATCGGTGCCCGCTCAGGCTCCGGCGGGGCGGCTGCCGGTGTGGGTCGCGGCATGGCGGAGGTCTGATGCATCGGCGGCGTGCGCAGTTGCGGCACCGGGCGCTGGGGCATGCCGGGAACCACCGAAGGACGCATCATCGGCTGCTGGATATGCGGCGCGGGCTGCGGCGCGGCCGTTTGCATCGCGACGGGCGCCATCGGTCCCGGAGCGGCAAGCTGGGGCGCGGCCTCGGCGACCGCCGCCGGCTGCGGCGCGGCGCCGCCGACCGCGACCAGACGCGGACGCTCGACGACTTTGCTGCCAGGCGTCTCGATGCCGGTCGCGACGACGGAGACCCGCACCTTGCCATGCAAGCTGTCGTCGATGGCGGAACCGAAGATGATGTTCGCTTCCTCGTCGACTTCCTCGCGGATGCGGTTGGCGGCCTGATCGACCTCGAACAGCGTCATATCGTCGCCGCCGGTGATGTTGATCAGCAGGCCGCGCGCGCCGGCCATCGACGTGTCTTCCAGCAGCGGATTGCTGATGGCCGATTCGGCGGCGCGGACGGCCCGGTTTTCGCCTTCCGCCTCGCCGGTTCCCATCATCGCCTTGCCCATTTCGGCCATGACGGTGCGGATGTCGGCGAAATCGAGGTTCACCAGACCCGGCGCCATCATCAGATCGGTGACGCCGCGCACTCCCATATACAGAACGTTGTCGGCCATTTTGAAGGCCTCGCGCCAGCTGGTGCGCTCATTGGCAAGGCGGAACAGGTTCTGATTCGGGATCACGATCAGCGTATCGACGTATTGCTGCAGTTCCTCGATCCCGGCCTCCGCCGCGCGCGCGCGGCGGCTGCCCTCGAAGGTGAAGGGCTTGGTGACGACGCCGACGGTGAGGATGCCTCGCTCGCGCGCCATGCGCGCGATCACCGGCGCGGCACCGGTGCCGGTGCCGCCGCCCATGCCGGCGGTGATGAACACCATGTGCGCGCCATCGAGATGGCGTTCCAGCTCCTCGGCGGCTTCCTCGGCGGCGGCGCGTCCGGTTTCGGGCTTCGCGCCGGCGCCGAGCCCTTGCGTGATGTTCGGGCCGAGCTGGATGCGCCGGCTCGCGCGGCTATGCACAAGCTGCTGCGCGTCGGTGTTGGCGACAACGAATTCCACACCCATCAGATTGAGCTGGATCATGTTATCGACGGCATTTGTTCCGCCGCCGCCCACGCCGATAACGGTGATGCGGGGGGTGAAATCGGTATGGTGCTGCTGCGGAATGCTCAGGCTCAAAACCATCGGGTTATTCCCCTCATTGAGAAGTTGACGATACGTCGCGCGTCCGATTCGGATCTCGTTCAGAGGCGCTCGCGCAGAAATTTTACGGTCCGCCGAATCCATCCCTTGGGCCGTTCCGATTCGAAATCCACGTCGTGCAGGCTTCGGCCCTCGCCAGCGGACCAGGCGAGCAGGCCGACCGCGGCGGCGAAGGCCGGGCCGGTGGCGATTTCGGGCAGGCCGCGCAGCGCGGTGGGGCGTCCGTGGCGGACGGTGCGGCCGAGAATGGTCGCCGCCATTTCGCGCACGCCGGACAACTGGCTCGCGCCGCCGGTCAACACCACGCGCGTGCCCGCGACGCGCCCCAGACCGCATCCCTCGAGACGTTCCTTCACCATTTCGAACGTTTCCTCCAGCCGTGGTCGGATGATTTTGACCAGCATGCTGCGCGGGTGATGCACGACATGATGGTCTTCCTCGCCGACCAGCGAGACGCCGAGCATCTCCCGCTCATCGTCCGGGCTTGGCTGCGTGCTGCCGTACAGCGCCTTCAGCCGCTCGGCATCGCCGATCGGCGTGGAGAGCACGCGGGCGATGTCGCTGGTGACGTGGCTGCCGCCAACCGGAAGCTGCGCGGTGTGCAGCAACTGGCCCTCGGCGAACACCGCCATTCCCGTGGTGCCGCCCCCCATGTCCAGAACGGTGGCGCCCAGGATGCGCTCGTCCTCCACCAATGTCGCCAGACCCGCCGCCATCGGCGCGGACACGACCTCGGAGATATCGAGATCACAGCGCGCGACGCAGGCGCCGAGCGTGCGCAGCGCGGTGGTGGCGGCATCGACGACATGCAGGCGGGCCGTGAGCAGTTCGCAATGCAGGCCGCGTGGATCGAGGACGCCCTGCATCTCATCGGCGGCGAAGGAAAGCGGAAGGGCGTGGATGATCTCGCGACCTTCCGCGAATGCCCGCGAACGTCCTTCGTGCAGCACGCGGCGGATATCCGCCTCCGTCACCGCGCGCCCGCCCACCGGCCACTGAACGTTGAACAGGCGTGTTTCTGGCTGCCCGCAGGACAGATTGACGGCGACCGATCGCAGCCGCGTATCGGCCATCACCTCGGCCGCGCCGACGGCCGCGCGGATCACGCGTTCGGCTTTCTCGATATCCGTGATGCCGCCCGCGCGAACGCCGTCGCCGCGCTGCCAGCCGAAGCCCAGCACACGGATGGAGCCATCGGGATCGACGCGGCCGATGATGCAGACAATTTTGGTGGTGCCGATGTCCAGCACGCCGAACGGCCCGGTTTGCCTCGGCCGCGCGCGGGGGCGCTCCAGTTCGGGCGCCAGGGTCGGCAGGACGCGGCCGGGCATGCTGTTCATGTCGGTCGCTTCACGGCGGGGGACGACGCCGCGCCGGGATCCGGGCGCGGCCGGACCACCAGGCGGTCGGGCAACCGCATATCGACGGCCTGCGCCGGACGGTCTAGCAGCGCGTGTTCGTTCTGCATTTCGACGAGCCGGGCGAGGGCCTGCGTCTCGGCGCCCTCTGGAAGCATCACATCCGTGCCGTTGGTGAGACGGAGATTCCATCTGCGCTCGCCCACGCGCACGGCGGCGAGAACGCGACCATGCAGCACCGGCTGGGCGTCCAGCGCGGCGATGAGCGCGGCGGCTGCCTCGGGCGCGCCCGGGCCGACGACGAGCGGAAGCTCCTTGGCGAAGACAGCGACATCCTGATCGGCAACGATATTGCCGTCGCGGTCGATCAGCACGAATTTCTGATTGTTCTGCCAGACGGCGAAGGGACTGCGCTCGACCAGCGACACCTTGATCTGGCCCGGAAGCTGTCGTTCCACCGTCGCCGACTGCACCCAGGTCAATTTTTCGAGACGCGCGCGCGCCTCGGCGACGGAGAAACCGAGCGTCGGGTCTCCAACCTTCACCCCAAGCGCGGCAGCGAGCTGCGCATCCGTGGTGCGGGCATGCGTGCCGAAATCGATGTCCTTGACCGTGAGTCCAAGATCGGCGGTGGCGCGGCCAATCAGATTGCGCAACGGTGATCCGTTCCCGACCAAATGCGAGACCGCGACGAACGCCACGCCCAGCACCATCATCGTGCCGAGCAGCACGGCCGGACGGAACATCCGGCGCTGGCGTCGCCATATCATCCGCCACTTGCCGGGCCGATCCGGCAGCGGCGGCGGCAGCATCTTGCGCGTCACGCGCGGCATGCCGCGTTCTCCACCATCCAGGCGCACAACTGCGGAAACGACATGCCGAGATGCGCGGCCTGTTCGGGCAGCAGCGAGGTCGGCGTCAGACCGGGCTGCGTGTTCACTTCCAGCAGGATAAGGCGGCCCGGCTCGCCTTGCGTGTCGTCATACCGAAAATCCGAACGCGTCGCGCCACGGCAACCGAGCGCGCGATGGGCGGCGAGCGCGATGGTCAGCGCGCGCGCCGTTGTCTCCGGATGCACGCGCGCGGGTATGACATGCACCGAGCCGCCATCGGCGTATTTCGCCTCGTAATCGTAGAAACCCTGCGTCGGCGCGATTTCGGTGACGACGAGGGCGCGGTCGCCCATCACGCCGACCGTCAGTTCGCGGCCGGGGATGTACTCCTCCACCAGCGCCGTCGGTCCGAATTTCCATGCCGCCGCGACGGCGGCGCGCCGGTTGTCGCCCTGGCGCATGATCTCCACGCCGACCGAGGACCCCTCGGTGTTCGGCTTGACGACGTAGGGCAGCGGCATCGGGTCGGCATGTTCGAGTTCGGCGATGTCGATCACGCGGCCCGGCGCCACCGGCAGTCCGGCGGCGGCGAAGATCGCCTTGGCGGCGGTCTTGTCCATCGCCATCGCCGAGGCGCGCACGCCGGAATGCGTATAGGGGATGTCAAGCCAATCGAGCACGCCCTGGATCGCGCCATCCTCGCCGAAGCGGCCGTGCAGCGCGTTGAACACCGCGTCGGGACGCGGATCGAGCGCGGCGAGCGTGATCCGGAGATCGGGGCCGACATCGACGGGGACGACATCGTAGCCGGCCTCGCGCAATGCCGCGATGACCTGGCGGCCGGAGGCGAGCGAGACCTCGCGCTCTGCGGAGATGCCGCCGTAGAGGACGACGACGCGGGTCAAGACCTCCCCTCCCCTTGTGGGAGGGGATCGAGGGGAGGGGAGAAAGACGGAGCGCGAACGCCGATACGCCGGATTTCCCAGTGTAGATCGACGCCGCTGGTCTGGTTCACCCGCTGACGCACCTCCTCACCCAGCCCCTCGATATCGGCGGCCGTCGCCGTGCCGAGATTGATCAGGAAGTTGCAGTGCAGTTCGGCGACCTGCGCGCCGCCGCGGACCATGCCGCGGCAGCCGGCGCCGTCGATCAGTTCCCACGCCTTCATCCCCGGCGGGTTGCGGAAGGTCGAGCCGCCGGTGCGCGCGCGGGGCTGGGTCGCCTCCCGGCTGGCGCGAATACCGGCCATCCGAGCGGCGATGGCGGCGCGGTCGCCTGGTTGGGCGCGGAATCGCGCCCGCACCACGATCGCGCCGGGCGGCAGGGCGGAATGGCGATAGGCGAACGACAACTGCGGGGCCCCGAGACGCAGCAACTCGCCTGAGCGGGTCACGATCTCCGCCCAGTCGAGGCAGCCGGCAACATCGCCGCCATACGCGCCGGCATTCATCGCCACCGCGCCGCCGACGCTGCCGGGAATGCCGGACAGGAACTCCAGCCCGGCAAGCCCCGCCGTCGCGGCATGTTCGGCGACCGTGGCATCGAGCGCGGCCGCGCCCGCCACCACGCCGTTCGTCTCGATGGAGATTTCGGTGAACCCGCGCGCCAGCCGCACCACGACGCCGTGAACGCCGCCGTCGCGCACGATGAGGTTCGACGCCGCCCCGATCGGCATGACCGGAATTTCCAGAGGCAGCGCCGCGAGAAATGCCGCGAGATCCTCGGCGTCCGCCGGCCGCACCAGAACCTCGGCGGGGCCGCCGACGCGGAACCACGTGGTCGGCGCCAGTATCGTATCGGACTGAACCCGTCCGCGCAGCGTCGGCAATGAAGCTGCGAGATGCGCCATCATGCGGCGCTTCCCGTCGTGCGCCGCGCCTGGAGCCGTTCCAGTTCCGCCGGCAGCGCGGCGGCCCAGTCCGTGATGGTGCCCGCGCCGAGACACACGACATAGTCGCCGCTGCGGGCGATCGCATGGACCATGTCCGCGAGATGTTCCGGGCCGGCGAGCGGCACCACGCGGCGATGGCCGCGCGCGCGCAAGCCATCGACCAGCGCATCGCGATCGATCCCGGGGATCGGCTGTTCGCCGGCTGCATAGACGTTGGCGACGATCACCGTTCCGGCGTCGTTCAGGCAGGTGCAAAATTCCTCGAACAGCGATTGCAGCCTTGTGTAGCGATGCGGCTGCACCACCGCGA
>Ga0116231_10010436_pt1 | contig 14963 bp, 14 predicted proteins | sample S1TSphgellanicum_2_FD_89695 | JGI IMG/M metagenome (GOLD analysis project Ga0116231, IMG submission 89695) | Host-associated microbial communities from peat moss isolated from Minnesota, USA - S1T2_Fd - Sphagnum magellanicum MG | ecosystem: Host-associated > Plants > Peat moss > Unclassified...
AAATGATTTTTAACTTTCATGAAATTTATAGTAGTTATTTCACATGTCATTTCACATAATTTAAACCAAATTTGTGAACCATTTGAAAAAATTGATAATTTTCATGTCATAAATGGGTTTTTTTATAGTCCTAATCATAAGTATGTGGTAAATTGACATTTTCACAGACAATCATTTGCAAATGGAATGTGACAAGTGTTTTGAGGTGGGAATACTTTTACATTTTTTAAAATATATATTTATAATATTAATGAAATTAAATACTAAGGCAACTTGAAATGACAAAACAAGCATTATTATACTATGTACATAGAAATATACCCATGGTTCCTTTCCTTTACATTATTAGAGTTTTTTTTCAAATATTGTTAGATAACATTAGTTTTATTATAAAAATCAAAAATTGAGAACCAAAACACCAAAATTTAAATTCAAAATTAAATGGACTACATTTTGTGGAATTTATAAAATATATATCTTTAGTAATGGATGAAAAAATGCCTCAAAGGAAGTCACTATAGTGTGCTTTCACCCCCCACATGAATGCCCTTCACCTACTTTGGTTTTTTTCATCTTTAATAATCCTTCTGTTGTTGGCCATATTCAAATTCCTTAAATCATGAAGTGCATCATATGGCACACCCCACAAGTCAAACATTTTAATACCAACACACATGATGAAATCTAGGAAATGTCTTTTTTTTAATAATCCTTCCCATGGGATCACAAGCATGAAAAAACATGTTGTTAACAAGCATGATGTTGTTTTAAATTAACACAAAGCACCAAAAATTCAACAAATGATATTGGTAAAGGTTGACCAAAAGGGAAAAAGAAGAAAAAGTAATGGTTCCAAGCACAATTATTGAATTTTTTTTCCAATTAGGTTCTTTATAAGTCAAATGACTCTATTCAACAAAGGATCATTGAAGGTTTGGTATTGTTGATTACTAAAAGGTGTATGCCACTATTTGTGATTGAAAACCCTTGGCTATGAAATTTTGTAATGTGGGTGATGCAATAGAATCAAATTTCAATCGCACAAAAAAGTTGTTTAAACACACATCTCAATTATGTTTATTAAGGTGATGGTGCGGTATGTGTTCCCAACCATTGCATAATGTGCAACAACCATTGCTACATTTGATGTCTAAATGTCCAAAATTGGGTTTTATAACTTTACAATTGTCATCATTTTTATTGATGATGAATGGGTGCCTTGCCATGTTACTGTAAAGTTGTGTAAGGCCCTTGACACTTTTGGAACAACATTAACTAGATAGGCGAAATATCTTTTGGTTGAACATTGTTTCACAAAAAAGATCATAACATATGTCTAGGATGAGGGCACAAACTTGGACACCCTTGTTTTTGCATTGAAAAATGTTCTATTTTGTGCACCATTGAAAATTTTTGCACCTTTTAATTGCATATATTTTGGGCATGTAATGTTTAAAGCATGCCAATATGCCACTAATGATACTGATATTGGATATGGGAAGGAGGTAAGTGTGGTCAAAGTTCAAAGTGCCTTGTATAAAATAATAATTTGGATAAAGAAATTGAGGAAGGGGAGGCTTGAATGGGAACTTGCATGTGAGGTCAGCTTGAGGACATGGAAACTTAAATCACTTGTAAAAATTTGTTTTGCATCAAAGGTTGTTTTGTTTCAAGAAACCTTGGAGTACTATGCAACCATTAACATTTGCTACCATCAACAAACATCTAGACTACAAACTTGGGTACCATCAAAATTTATGTGGGCTATTGCCAAAGCAACATGACAAAAACCTTGGGCCCTATGGTGGAGTAGTGCATTTTGAACCAAACCAACGGGTATTCGTTGTTATCAAGTGCTTTGTTTGCTACTTTTTCAATTAGTAATAGATTGCAAAAGGAGTACCACACTTGAATAACTATTACTCCACCTCTAACATGTGAAGAGTTTGAACTTAAATTAGAAATTTTGTATGCAAAAATGGGTCTTTAGGTCATCATAATGTTGGAACTTTTTTTGTGTTTTGCTACATGTTTGAATGTTGTTGTTCCACATATGTGCACTCCAACTTGATCCTCAATTTAAAGTGTTTCAATGTGTCATGGAGTATGTCAACACAAAAAAAAACAACATCAATTGTCAGAATATGACCAACAAGTGTTTTGGTTCCTCTTTTGATGAAAGCCTCAAAGCATTTAGACCCTAAGCTCATAGAAAAGCCTTTGCCTTTGACACCCAATTTTGATGACTCCTTATGGAAAGTTGTAATTTCTACCAAGAAATCTAATATTTCCTTGGTAAAAATTAAACTATCCTTGTATCATCAAATACTTGTGAATGATAATGATGTAAAATCACCATTGCAATGGTGGAACAATCATGAAAAAAAATTCCTACTATTGCATTTCTTGTTCAATAATTTTTGAGTATTTTAGGGTCCCAAATTGAAACATAACACATTTTTAACATTGCCAAAATATTGATCAATTTGTGATGGTGTCAATTGAGAGTGTAGAACTTGGACAAGCTTGTTATGATTTTGAAAAACTAATTGAGAAATGCAAGGATGTACTACCTTGGTATGAGAGGGATGGAAGAGTTTTTCATGACTAAAAAAAAATTGTTTGATGATTGCAAAAAAGAGCATGAAGAGGCCGGATACTTTGAAAATATTTTCCTATAATTTAGTGTGTGGGATTTTGGTTTTGACTTTGCAAGTTGCAATCAAATTTTGGCATTCCAATGTTGGTGATGCGTCTATTGTAGAACAAAGTTGCCCCCAATTTCCAACATTTTTCTTTTCAATTTGGTGTGACATTTGGCATTCAATGCATTTTTTTTTAATTGAGCTTTTGTAAGTGTTGGTGATGCAATCTATAGTGGAATAAAGTTGCTCCCAATTTTTTTTCTTTTGGCAATCTCTAGAGACATGTTATATTTCCATGGGTACTTTACTACTTGCATTTCAATGGGTACTTTATTATGGCTTCGGAGTTTGTGGTACATGCATTTTGTAGTAGAATAGAGGTGCCCCTTGTTGACAACATTATGTGTTTACAATGCATTTTTCAACATAGCATTGGTACTCCTAGCTTACAACATTTTATTTGATAATCTACTATTACCTTTGTGATTTTAGTGGGTATATGTATGAGTCCTTAAATGTTTGCGATCCATTCTATAGTAGAGCATAATTACTCCTAGTTTAGGGCATTTTGTTTTGGCGATTTGGCATTTGAACATGGGTACTCTCTATGTTGCTTATGTGTTGGTGAAACATTATGTAGTAGAATAGAATTGTGCTCGTAATTTATGATATCTCTAGATGATGAAGCCATGATATAATATGAAACACCTTAAACTCAAACTAGGATTTTAGAATAAATTGAAGATCTAATGGGTTTTGCATTGACATCAAGGTCCAATATAAATTTCAAGCGTTATTGAACTATTGAAGTGTATATTGATGTCATTGCACAACCATTTCATAAACCCAAAATTATTTATACTAAAATGTTCTGAATGTTTTAAAAATATCACAATACCATTACCAATCTAGTATCAAAAGAAAGAAAGATCCAATACCATTACTAGAATGGTATGTCCAAATTTCAATACCAAAACAACACTCATTATTATGAGTAGGGTAACGTCAAGCAACTCTTCAATTGAAAAATAATTAACTTTGTGGTTTGGGTATTTTCCAAGTAGGTTAATGTTAAGCAATTTTTCAGTTGAAAAAATAGGTAACTTTGTGGTGGGGTAATTGTTGTGAGTACATCAAACTTTCAATGTGAAGCAAATTTTCAATTGAAAAATAGTTAACTTTTGTGGTTGGGTAAAAATGGTTAACTTTGTGTGCAAGGTTAGGTTAAGCAACAACAACTCTTTGGTCGAAGAATAGTTGAGCATTGTCATGGGTGTGAGGAGGGTATGTGCATCTATTATACCCCTTGTTGCACTATTTTTCATGCTTTTGTTTTGGGTCATAATTGTCATCCTCCAATCCCATGTCATCCATGTATATTAGTGTGAAAAAAAAAAAAAAAAACCAGACTTCTGCAATCAATGATAAAATCCGTGATACCTGAATGATTTTGGCATAAATTAAATTATTTTTTTGTTTTGCCAAATTTTTGAAAATTTATTTATTATTTGTGCCAAATCTTTTTTTATATTATAAAATAAAGAATTTGAAAGATATTTCTACTGTCAGGTTTGAATCGCAGACCTTAAAAAATTCAAGAACTTAAGATGGAGTTGATCTAGACACACTAGCCTATCCCATAAACCTTAAAATGACTATGTTTGTTATTTATTATAACCATTATCTGCCGAGAATTTCATAATTAAAAAAACCAAATGCCAAAATTCAGATTAAAATTTTAATTAATTATTTGACAGTTTGTTGCCCGAATCTGATCAGGGAGTATGGTAATAAGAAGGTTCCTCCTATACTCTCGGATGAATCACAGCCGTCCGAATATAGATGAAAATCGAAGATTCTACTGATTCTTAACCTTGGGTGAAGACCATTCAAATGAATCACATCCATCCAATTCGAATGATTTTTGTTTGTTGGGTAAGGACCTCTAAAGGGTAAACATAGTTTGCGGTGATCCACTCTCCTCCTCCTCGAAAGGGGTTTAGGGTGGTGGCCCCACACAAGGTACAAATTGAGGGTCGGAAATTGGTCCCACACTCGGCTCTTTGCTTAGAGAACCAAGGGTGGTGTAATTCCTTATAACCCCTTATGCCCTTCTCCAACACATGAGAAGCAATGATTTTTTTTTGGGACAAATTGTGTGGTTTCTTGGACCAAAAAAATTTGGGACATTTAGGAGATTTTTCTAAACTGAAAATTTGACTAAATTTTCAATTTTTTTTCAAAAAACTCCCCATATTTTAATTACAATATTAAAATTTGCAATTATTATAAATAAAATTCAAATTATTAATAATAAATAATAATAATAATAACCCTGATGAGAAGAGAAATTCCAAGAATCTGTACTTGTGATATCTTTTGAATGTGCACAATTTTGTCAACATATCATTACACCCATCAACAACAACCTCCAATCTAAATGTGGATTCCTTCCTTTAGAGGTTGTGGGTAAGTTGTCCAAAACTAGTTGGTGGAACATGATTTTCTCTCACTTTGAAAATTGCAAGATTTCTAAAATTCAAAAACAAGGAAAAATAGCTTGTGTTGACAATTTCCAAACCCAACCAATCAAGTCTCGCAAGGAACTTGAATGTGAGAGGCACACCCAATTGATGGAGGTAAGTTCAAAAAGGGTTTGAGAGAGGGAGGTTTTTGGTGCCTTGTGACACTTGGTTGCAATCACCAAAAATTAGCTGATCTCACTTTCAAGTCACATTATATATCATTGATTCCAAAATTTCCTCTTCATCCATTTAGGTTTCCACTATGCAATGCAATGGCTTCGTGTTTCTAAAGGGCTTGTTTTCTTTTTTCTTTTCCTTCCTCCATTAGGCATTGATTGGTTGGATTGGCATGCATTAGTCACTTGGTTACATTTTAAATCAAACCTACCAAGTTTTTCTAAAGTGAAACTTACACTTTTGAATGCAATGTGCCCAAAGTAACCAAGTCAAAAATACATGTCTTGTCTTAGTATGGTGGTGGTTGTTAAATTCATCCATGATTTCTGACTTTCCTAAGATGCAAGAAAATTATTAACTTATGCCAAAAGTAGAAGTGAGTTTTGGGTCAACAAGATCTAGATTCATCATTGTGTTTGTTACATGGTTGATGTCATGTGTCCAAAAAGTGAAACAAGTTCAACTCCAAAAGTTGATATTCTCTCTCGGTGGAAACCTTGAAAGGTGATGACAATCAATTTCACAATAGAAGAGTAGATATTTTTGAAGCTCCAAGTGGCTCAATTAATAGCAAAATTAAATCTACAATTAACCACTTACCAAAAACCATCCCATTGAGTTGGAAATTTGCAAGTTGAAATTTACAAAGAAAAATCACAAGTTGAACAAATACAATTTGAATTTTATATTTGCTAATTAGAGCATATTTCATAATCAACTACATACTTGAGAAATTGAAAAATGATTTTCATGCATCATGATCATGTTGTGATCCATTAAACCTCGTTAGAAACAAAAGCTCTTATGTGGATAAGGTTCTTAAAGCTTTCATAAGTCTAAGATCTTTGATAATCTATAACCATAATAAGGGTCTCTTTCCATTAGGCCATTATGAACACAACGCATTGTGAAAAGTCACTAACACATGGCCTTGTTTTTTGTTGCATGGACAGGTGCTTTCCATTAAAGAGTTGCAACTATGTTGAAAATATGTGCTTAATCTATGTTAAGTACTTTGGAAAAATTCCCATGAAAATAAAAACAAATGTCACTTTGTAATAAATTGCATTTTGTTAATCTATGTTAAGTACTTTGGAAAATTCCCATGAATATAAAAACAAATGTCACTTTGTAATAAATTGCATTTTGTTTCACAACTTTTGCAACTCCGATATTTGGTCAATGTTTGACCAATGGAGATGTCAAGTGGTTGTGAACACAAATAACTAGAAAAAACTAATGGAAAGTTGTTATGATCACACCAACCCAATGGAAAGATGTTCTTAAGGCCATGTTCAAAGTTATGATGTGTAACCAAAATGGTGACCTTTCTTTTTACAATACATGTCCATTTTAAAAGTGAATTATGTAATGACACATCTCATTTTCAACCCTATTGCAATATTCAATATTAATTAATAAATTTAAGCTATTTAATTTGTCCAATATAATGTGAATATAATTTTGATATGTGCATCAACATAATGATGATATGTGGCACCAAAACCTTAATTTAATCTTTTTAAAATTATTGGTAAAGGAAATGAAATGAAATTTGGACCATTGAAAGTTGGGTGGACAAGATTTTGCCACATGCATCAAGTAGATGATGCCATCTAGCAATTTGAATCTAATTTCATTATTCATTATTATTAATCAAGATGCAATTTAAGATCAATAAGATTTTAACACATGTTTAATTAACAATGGGCAAGGCAAGGCAAGGCCACATATCAATTTATGCATTTGCTTGTGTAGGGCTAGGTTAGTTAGGTAGGTTAAAAATAATCCAATTTTGTGTTTGGGTTTAGCATTTAAGGTTAAGTCTCTTTCATTGGTTCATCCCAAATTGCATTTGTGAACAAGACCAATGCACCTACTTATATAGTGTGCACACTTGAAATGGAAAGCAAAAAATATGGGATAAAAAAATTAGTTGCAAATGCAAACAATGTAGTTGTAACTTACATGCTACTATTACATGGTACCTATGCCATACCAACCTAGTTTACCTATTATATATATTAATTATATTATAAGTAATAAACATTAATAGGAAATAATAATATAATATAATATAATATAGTGATATAATTATTTATAATTAATTTTTACAATAATAATATTTTATAATATTCATTATTGATATGAAATTTAATCCTTATTAGGTAATTAATTACATTTTATTATTGGTACATAACCTATTAAAAATAAATATATTAATATAACTAATAACATTATAATAAAACTAGAATAATTGATTGAATAATCAAGATATTAATATTAAATTTTAATCCATTAATAAATAAAATACTTTAAAATAATATTTTTAATTAGTAAATTATAATACTATTAATAATATGCATAATTATAATGAAAATTTTGTAGATATGATGGATTGTTATGATTAATTGTATTATAATATAATTATTAAACCTATGTTAATAGCTAACTTAATTTAAAGCATTTAGAGGTTAATGTAACATACTAACCATAGGTATTATAACATAATTTAAAAAAATATCAATATTTACAATAACTTAATTTAACTTAATTTGGTTTGACCATGTTTAATTTAACTTTGATTAGTTTAGCCATGTTAATTTAACCTTCTAATTAATTCAACCATTATTAGTTTAGCTTATTTGTTAGTTTAACCATCATTGATTTAACTTTCTAGTTAATTTAATTAAGTTTGGTTTAGTTAACATGGGTTTAATCGTAATATTAAAAATATAATACTATTACACATAGCCTATGTAAATAAATTGAGTATATTAAATGAAATATGTATTAGCTTAAATTGTTATTTTTATGATGTGTTCATTTTGTACACCATTAGTTGCATGTTAGTTGCACACACAACCGTATGGCCCAAAAATTATATGGTATCAATTTTGTAATTACAAGCATAATTAATTTAGTTGCATAGTGATTGGTTGAAATGACATGATTTTTTTTAGTGCTTTAGGTGGAGTTTGTCCCATTGTAGTGGGAGAAACAATGTATTAGTTCACAAGCTACGCTTTATGTTTTCAATTTCATGACACCTTTGCAACACATTTATCCCCACATTAATTTAGAGTTGCAATTAAGGGCAATTGTGAAATAGTAATCCATAGCATCAGGTGCACCCTAGACCTTCACCTCGACTGGGTTATTTTTTAGCTGGATGTGGCAAATGCTTTCAATTTGATGTCAAAAGGGGTCATATTTCAAGAACTTTGTGCAATAGGTGGGGACATCATACAACTTATCCCCATTGTTCATGCATTTATGCATTTTGTGTTTCCCATGTTTTATAGTCATTGTAATTGTGAAGGCAATGTCATAATCATCCCATCTACCATGGGAACCCATTAAGGTGATCATCCTTGGGGTCAAAACATTATTCACTTTAGCACATTTTAAAGTTTTACATTCTATAACTAATCATTTCCCTTCTTATCTATTTCTATCCATTGTAGATGACACTCACACCTTAAAACTTTAAACCCTTCAATTGTATCATCTTCATATGAACATTTCTAGACTGAACTTCGTGCGATAGGTCTTTTTATCCAACCTTAAAAATGAATAACATGGTCACCCTCTAGCCTACCACCGAACTTTAACACCCCATCTTAGTTTACCACCCCATTAGAAGGAATTAAAGTTTTAAGGGCTTTTTTGGGTACCTCAACTTTCACACCATCTCTCATCAAAGATGTCCTGCTAAAGGATGTTTGACATGTAAACCTTATTTTTAGAATGGCTGATGTTTAGGTAGCTTTTGGAATTTTAACTTGTTGTTTCATACAAAACCCATTGTATCTTTTACAATGCACACCTCCATTTTTCACCCTCACAAAATCTTTTACTTCTTTTGATTCTTCCTTCCTTCAAATGTTTGGATGCCTTTTGGGTCCAGGATCCTTTGATAGCCCATAAAAACCTCTAATTCATAAAAAAACTTTCTTCCCAATAATTTTTAGTGGCGTCAGGCTCCTATTGACAACCACCATCACTTTAGTAGTCTATTTAAGGAGTTAGGCCCTTATTGTTTTAGTCATAGCTACTAGGTTTATGGTTAATCAATGTCCCTTCCACCTTGAAGCCTAACATGAATAAACAATAACATATTTCCTTTTCAATAACACCTCAAGGCGACATGTGATCTTCTATCGCCCCCAACCCATGTGTGTCTTCTTCCATTTAAACAACTCATCGAACAACAAATGGTTTAACTTCAAAATTCCATCTCAAAATTTTGCACCATTATACCTTTTCTAGCATGTTTTTCAATGGGATATCTAAAGCCCATTATGCCCAAATTTTACCAAGCTTTGTCCCAAGGGCGGGCATTTGGCTTATAGCTAGACCACTCTTTTTAACCTTTCAATTGTTTTTTCCAATTTTTTCCACAACACTTTGTATGCAATGACTACCCCATTCTTCAACTGCACATATCCCTTAATGTGTGTGCACACATCCCATGACCTTATGGGTATCCACCTCTTACGTTGTGTTCATAATAACGAACACATTAAAACCCATGATGGAATTCGTGACACCTTTGTCGCCATTGTGGGAGATGTTGGCTTCCCTATGGGATGAAAACAATTACATGCACTTCCTTCAATCACATTCAACTCCTCTTGTCGATGAATTGACATTGTGTTCACCAAATATGGCATTCACACCTTAGTTGATGTTATTATTGTCGACCCAATGTGAATGAATTTATTTCACCGATTTTGCGCAACTCAAGGATTTGTCACCCTTGATGTAGTTCAAGCCAAGGAAAGGAGTTATCACAACCAACAACCCATTGATCAATTCCTCCTTTTAGGGATTAAGGTATTTGGTTGCTTACACAAACATGACGATGTGTTTTTACACTATTGTGCTAATGCCATGTGGAGCTTGAAAATGTTGAAGGGCCTTCATCTTTTTACCTTAGTCATTTTTCTTTGTCAAAAAATTTCAATCACATTACAAAAGATGCAAACACCCTCCATCTTAAGTTGGGTAATAGTTGTAGGCTTAACTTCTTGGAATTTCCACCCCTTTAGGACACACCTTTCATCACCATGGCTGATCTATTACAAATTGTTAGTTTTTGACATAAACATATGGTTGACATGCCATAGGGGGTTGATTTTGAACATGGAGAGATTTTGACATCCATGTTGAGCCATCTTTATATCCAATAATTTCTCCCTTTTCATTTTTTTTACTCCTTTGTACATTTTTCAAACTTACAGAGTGTTTTTTTATAGCTTTACGAGATTTGAATACAAATAAGATCCCCCCCTTTTTCTTAAGAGGATATTGACAAACGTGTAAGGTGACCTCCAAATAACTACCAAGACATTTCTTGGAGAATGACTTTGCAACATTATTCTTTCATGTAATGCCTCTAGTTTTATTCCAAAGGAGGCTTCATCTATAAAGCTTTTGTTTTTCTACCATGGGTTACGTTGTCAGCTCATCACAAAGTCTATTTTGAGCTCATCCCAAGTCTATTGTGAGCCTAATAAAGAAGCCCCACGATAAATAAAATATTATGCACCTCTTTTATGATGCATCTTTGACCTTTTCGTATCCATATTTTCATTTCTTTCACTATTCTTTCCTTCTCCCTCCCCCCCCCATCTTTACAAGTTTGAAGATGTAAAACTTGCCAAACTTTACTTTCCAATTTTAAAAAAAAGAAAAAGAAAAAAACAAGGGGTTGCCCCTCCTATTTCTTTCTAGAAACTCAAAAGGAAGAATGGAGTTGGGGGGAGGGGGAAGCTGGTAAGTAAAAGAAGGTACGACTTTTAAAAAATTGGGGTTTGTCCATCCCATTTCTTTCCAGAAACGCAAGAGAAAGAAGGGGGCGGGCGTGCTGGTAAGTAAAAGAAGGTAAAAAATTTCGGAAAATTCGGGGTTGTTCCTCCCATTTCTTGTCAGAAACGCAAAAGAAAGAAGAAGGGGCGGGGGGGTGAAAGTAAAAGGAGTACAACTTTCGAAAATTCGGGGTTATCCCTCCCACCCATTTCTTGCCAGAATCGCAAAAGAAAGAAGTGGGGCAAAGTAAAAGAAGGTACAACTTTCGGAAGGTTCAGGGTTATCCCTCCCATTTCTTTCCAGGAACGCAAAAGAAAGAAGAGGGGCGGCTGTGGTAAAAGTAAAAGAAGGTACAACCGTAGGGAAAACGCAAAAGAAAGAAGGGGGGCCCAGCGCTAAAGGAAAAAGATGGTACGACTTTTGTGTACAAGATAGGACGAAACGAACCAATGAGCACTGTAAAACGTGTCGGGAAACAGTCACCCAATGTGAACGGGGCACGAAACCCTAGCTCGCCGCGCCACCACGAAACTCTGCTGTGCTCCCTTCTCTGCTCATCTCTCTGCCCCACCACTGCGAGCATTGAAGGACGAGGGAAGATCGTGCGCGCGAGGGAGGAAACGAAGGAAGGAACAATGAGAAGCGCAATGGCGAAAGAAGTATTATAGACCGACGATAGTTTTTCGGAGGTTTCCGAAGGAGTTTCTGATTTATAGCAAAGGAGAGAGGAGAAGTAGCTTCCTTTTTTTCTGGAAGCTGCTGTTGCAAAACATACAGTCGGACGGACGGACTGACGGACGGCTGGAGGTAGCGAGAGATTACGCACCTTTCAAGGCTTCGGCTGCTTTCCTTCCATAAAGCCGAGAGGAAGGGAAAGGATTTTTTTTAGGAACTCGAACCTACAACTCCTGGAGAAGTTGATTTCTGTTGTTTTCTCTCCAAATCGCAGCAGTCGGTGTTTCTTCAACTCGTTTTTGTTTTTGCAACTGTGCGGCTTTCGTAGTCGTCGCTTTCAGGTATGACTTGAGTTCTTGAACGAGATCATTTTTCCCGATTCAGGTCTAAAAGCTTTTGTTGATGTGAGCATGATGTATCTGAGAAAGAGAGAGAGAGTCTAGTTTCCTTCCTTGCAGGCGTGCTTCAGTAGTGCGTTTGACGAAGTCAAAACAATGAGAAGGTGAAGAAGAAGCAGAGGCAGAAGAAGAAGTGGTGGAGTTCTTTAGTAGAGGGAATAATATCCTGTGTAATGATCTCCAGCACATCTTACCATCCGATGATGACACACTTTGCTTTGACTAAGTGCGCTTCCCAGACTGTTTCCACTGCCCCCTCCCTTGTGCTTGTTTCTTCAGTAGGTGTTGACAAAGACAAGCCATGATTAGATGAAGAAATCTTTATTTGATTGAGGATATTTTTTTTTCCCTTCTGTATGAATCCAAGCACATCTTACTACTTTCCGATGACACATACTCCATAGGACTTAGTGTGCACAAGTTGCTTTGCCATGTGGAAGTCCAAGAGGTTTGCTTAGTTATTATTGGTGGAGACACCATCGTGGGCATGAAAGTTATCTGAGCAGTTCTTGCAAACCAGTTTGTGCATAAGTGCAGCTTATTATGCAACTGTGGTCTGACATCAGTTTCTACTGCATCCCAGAGGCACAGTTGAGCTGGCCACAAAGAATAAGTTCTGCAAAGCATTTGAAGCAAAATCTGCTTTATACATGTGAAAATTTCATAAGTCTGTTTCATGTGTTTCTGAAGCTGCAAAGTGAATGTTTTGTTGTTTTTTTTCTCATGAGCAGCTCTAGGAGAGAGCCCTGACAACTAGGCAAACAACAAATGGAGGGATAGATGTATGCAAAGCAAAGGAGGCTCTTTTATTCCACTGATGTATTGAAGAGGTCCTCTGACAACGGCCTACCACATCAAGCTCAACAGAGATGCAGAAAAAGCCATTGCTCCAGCACACAAACGCAAGGTTGTGGTGGTCAATTCTTTGTCAGAGTCAGGTTGTTTGAGAAATTGGGGACATAGCTGTGAGCCTGACTGTGCTGTTAGCATACATCACATTGGTCACCGCTGAAACCATGAGTTATCCAAACAGTGCCCCTTCTTCTCCTGAAGAAGAAAGCATCATCCATCCTGAAAGTGGGGGTGAGAAGTACCCAAAGTTCAGCTATGGATATTCAAGCTACAAGGGTAAGCGGTTTTCCATGGAGGATTTCCATTCTACCAAGATTGATACAATTGAGGGTAAGGAAGTTGGGTTGTTTGGAGTTTTTGATGGACATGGTGGTTCCCGAGCAGCGGAATATTTGCAGAAACACCTCTTTGAGAACTTGCTGAAGCATCCTAAATTTCTTGATGACACTAAGTCGGTCATAACTGAGGTCTACTTGGAAACAGACAAAGATTTTTTAAAAGATGAAAAGAACCAAAACAGGGATGCAGGGTCAACAGCTTCTACTGCTGTCTTGGTGGGGGACCATTTGCTGGTTGCCAATGTTGGTGATTCCAGGGCTGTGATCTGCAAAGGTGGTAAGGCAGTTGCTCTCTCAACTGATCACAAACCAAACCAAAGCGGTGAGCGGCAACGAATTGAGAATGCAGGAGGTGTTGTGATGTGGGCTGGCACTTGGCGGGTAGGAGGTATTCTTGCTGTATCCCGTGCCTTTGGTGACCGGCTGTTGAAGCAATATGTTGTGGCTGATCCTGAGATTCAGGAGGATACAATTGAGAAGGGAGTTGATTTCCTGGTTCTGGCCAGTGATGGACTATGGGATGTGGTGTCAAATGAGGATGCAGTGGAAATCGTTACAAAAATCTTAAATGCTGAGGAGGCTGATGCTGAGGAGGCTGCCAACAAGCTCACAAAGGAAGCCTATCGCAGAGGAAGTGCTGACAACATCACTTGTCTGATTGTGCGTTTCAATCACAACAATTAAGTGTATGTCCCATCAGTCTATGTATGATCAGGTTTGCAGGAATCTGCATACTATGAGATGGGTGGTTGAAAATATGGGTTTTCAGAAGGCTTTGAAATCCTTTCAACAAGATAATGGAAAAAAGACGCATTATCACTGACAAGAGCGTGGCTGTCTCTCTTCCCCTACCCAGGGGTGGGGTGTGGGGGGAGTGCTTGAAAGCTTTTCTTTGTTTGTAGATGATGGCAAAGGGCAACACTGTGAATTACACTGGGTATCATACAGCTGATTGAGAGGAATGGACAAGAATGCCATGACTGAAGTGAACTTCAGTAGCAGTGTTACAACAGACACTGGTAAGGAGATTGAGAGGGATGCACATTTAATCCTATGTCACATCTTAATCAGCTCTAGTTTAAGTTTTCCACTAATCTCATTTCCTTGTTTCTGTTTCTTTGGTTGTCAAATACTATGGAACTTTAGTGGTGACACAGCGGCGTTCCCACCACTGATCCAAGGTTGTTTGTGTTCTCCTTCTCATCTCGTTTTTTTTCTTCTAAATATCAGAATTGGAATTGCAAAGTGAATAACTTCACACCACTTTGGCCAGTTTCTGTAATGTGAATTGTGAATGACTGTTTTCTTATGAAATTAATTGCGACTGTTATTTTTACTTAGGATAGAGGCTGGGAACTTTTTATGATGTATGCTGTATTTTCAGCCAACAGCTTTGTTTTGTGCAGAAAAAAAAAGAAAAAAAAAGAGGGGAAATATTTTTAAAAAGAGGAAAAAAAAAAAAAAAAAGATACAATTTTTTTTTTTTTATATGGATAATTGAATGTAGATTCAATTGACCTGTTTTTTTTTTTTTTTCTT
>Ga0116231_10010437_pt1 | contig 14958 bp, 14 predicted proteins | sample S1TSphgellanicum_2_FD_89695 | JGI IMG/M metagenome (GOLD analysis project Ga0116231, IMG submission 89695) | Host-associated microbial communities from peat moss isolated from Minnesota, USA - S1T2_Fd - Sphagnum magellanicum MG | ecosystem: Host-associated > Plants > Peat moss > Unclassified...
TCACTGCTATGGCCCTCTTGGTGTGTTTGGAAATACAAAAATGTTCCCAGATCCCAAAAAATAGACTGTGCACATATGTCTTATTTTGTGCGTCGACACTGCCCTTATTTTGTGCACTTTGTGCATCTAAAAATAAAACGCACAAATTTATGAGGCCTGTATCAAGCCCAAGTTCAATAAAGCTAAGCTACATTAGTTCGATAACAACACATGCAAGGGATTTGCCATCAAACGTGAAGGAAACTACAACTTTTGTGGAAGTCCAAATCACTGGATGCAAAGTTGTGTGAAGTTGTCAAACGTCATAGTGGTGAACATGAACACTTAAAAAACTTAATAAACATGATCAAGGAAAGCAATGATGAGGAAGTGGACAACTTCCATGACTGTAATGAGGCTCTAAATAAAACCAATACCTTGGCAATAAAGGTATTACAACTAAATCTATGTCAATATCTTGACACTTCAAATTAGTTTGTGGATAGTGGTGCTTTTAAATGTGTTATTGGGAACAATGAGCTCCTTACAAACATGAAGGATGGCAAAGGGACTCCCAAGATCAAAACATTCTGTGGGACTGTTCACCAAGTGGATAGGAAAAGAACCCTTGTGATCCTTGTTGGAAAGAAAAATGAAATAAAGGAATTTTTTTTGTATGTGTTTAGTGTAAACTCAAACCTATTATTTGTAGAAGTTTTTACTGACAAGGGGATGGGAATGTTCTTTAACTTTCAAAAGGTTTTTCTATTGGATTCCCAACACAACATTTTAGGAATTCGCAATAAAAATCTTGTAAACGGTTATACAAGCTCTTTGTACTTCATGAACTTTTGTGTGGTTTAGCGATAAATAATAATGACCTCACTCATCTATGGCATCAATGACTGGGACACTTAAATGTCCAAAGCTTACATTTCTTATCTCAGAAAGGTTTGGCAATTAACATGTTAAACATTTCTGTTGAAGACCAATTTTGTCAAGCCTACACCTGAGGTAAACATAGTAGGAAAAATGCTCCTAAAACAAGTCTACATTGCATGAAAGCACCGTTTGATCTGGTACACACCAATGTGTGTGGCCCCTTCAACAATGCCTCTTTGTCTGGTGTTCATTACATCCTTATATTCATTAATGACTATATTAAGTTCGGGTGGGTTTTCTTCCTCAAGAAAAAAAAAATGATGTTTTTCTTCAATTCAAGTAGTTTAAAACAAAACTTGAATTACAATTTGGGAAGCCTATTAAGGCCTTACACTTTGACAAGGGAGGAGAACATATCTCCATTAATTTTATGAACTTTTGTAAAGATCATGGTATAATTCAGCAATTCATGCAATCTAACACTCCCCACTAAAATGGTGTTATAAAAAGACTAAACATAACCTTCATTGAACATGCTAGGAGTCTTGTTTTTGGTGCAAACATTCCTACTCACCTATGGGCAGAAACTATTAGCATTGTTAATTATTTGATAAATCTATCTCCTATCAGGGCAAATAGTGGGATCACCCCCCACTAACAACTCCTTGTGTCACCTTTAAATTTTTGCCATTTGAAGGTTTTTGGGTGTGTTTCATTTGTCCACATAAACATTCACAAAGTCAAATGGTCCCATAAGTTTTTATGTTGCATGTTTGTTGGGGATGACCTTTCGTCTAAAGGGTATTAATGTTTTTGTCTAGAGAAAAATTAAATCATTATTTCTAAAGATGTCATATTTGACGAAGATCATCTTGGGTGTTCACCAACCACTATGGTCAAAGTAATCTTGGCAACCACCGAACCATGCATGAACTTTCTAATGGACCTTCCAATATTTGAGGATTTTACACTAATAGATTCAAATGTTCCAAATGGTTGTTGCCACCACCCATTGAAATTAAAGTTCTCCAGGATCCTTCATTGCTTGAGCACGACCACTCACATGATCTTGAGGCAAATATAGCTCCTATTTTCAATTCCCATCAATTCAGTTCACAACCCAAGAATAGTTACTTAACTAGAGGTATGACATTGGAGTCTAGCAACTTTGATTTTATTCAAAGCTTTAGAGTTCAACTTGAAGTTGTCATTATTCATGAAGGACCACACATGCGCGTGGGTAGGCTAATTCATCGCCCCCAAAGGCTTCATGACTTTGTGCTAAAGGTAGCAGAAGTTGTTGCTGAACCCACTAGTTATAGTGAAGCATCCCAAATAGCAAAATGGGTTGACGCCATGGAATAGGAGATGAAATCAATTCATAAGAACAATATTTGGACATTGGTGGATCTTCTAGTTAGTAGGAAACCTATCACCACTAAATGGGTCTACAAAATTAAAACCCATGCGGATGGATCTACCACCAAGTTTCAAATGCAACTTGTAGCTTGAGGATTCCAACGGTAGGCAAGGGAGAACTTTGATGAGACTTATGCACCTACAATTAAATAAAACATTCTTCGCACAATCACAACAATTATAAGTCATAGCAGTTGGCCCATTTTTCATCTTGATGTCAAAACTGTTCTTTTGAATGGAGAACTAACTAAAGAGGTGTTCATGATTGAGCAACCTGAAGGTTTTAGAATCTAGGGGCAAAAATAAAAGGTATGCAAGTTGTTGAAAGTGTTTTACAAGTTGTGATAGGTTTTTTGAGCCTGGTACACAAAAATTGATGATTATTTTCAACATTAAGGCTTAATTCAAAGGTTAGCAAACATTAATGTCTACTACCTTAGGGAAGGAGACATGATATTGTTACTCCCTATATGTAGATGATGTGTACTTCATTGGAAATCACATTTCTAAATTGGAATGGCTACACTCTGAAATCAAAACACAATTTGAAATGAGTGACCTAAGGTTGTTGTGACATTCCTTAGGCATTGAATACTTGTTTCACTTAAGTGGAATAACAGTCACATAATGCGGTTATGCTGCTCAAATGCTCATAGAATTTGGCTTCCTACATTATAATGGTGTAATTGTTCCTATGCGTCCTAGATTGAAGCTCAAGGTAAACATGGCAATCCCATTAATAGATACCCAATTATACCAACACATGGTTAGTGTCACAACCTTAGCCCTGGGCTCATGACTAAGGCAAGGGATTACAAAGGTGCGGGCCAAGAGTGACCTCGGGAGTCACATTTCATGCTCTTGGGAGTGCAAGAAAGTGCGAAGGAATGAACCCCCACACTCCCAAATGAGCTCCCATTTTGGGACTTGGAGTCCCAATGAACTCTTGAATTTTTAAAAGGTGATTGCAAAGGTCAAAACTCATTGGATTGAATATTTTGTTATATCAATGGAAAGCTCTTAGAACGTAGATGTTTAAAATGGGCTCGCATGACCCATTTGGGTACCTAAAACACAAGATATGGCCAAATGAAAGGCCGGGAGTCAAATGGCCAATTTGACTCCCGACCGCTAAAAGTCGGGAATTGCCCTGATTCCCTTGTGTGTAGGTGGCGTGCCAGATACCATTGGAAAGATCTCAACGAGGGTTACAACTTTGCTTTAGACCTCATCTCCATCGAAGGTTTTCACACAAAGTTATGGGTCTCCAAAGTCGCGAAAGTCCAAGTTTTAGGAATTTCAAGACTCCCACTTGGGAGTCTCGAGACAAAATGCCATTTGGGTGATGGCCTTGTGGCCAAGAACATAGTATAATATAAGGGGGAAGGTGGTGGCTTCCCCCAAGTCCAGGCCATGGTGAGTCTTGTGAGTTTGTGTTTGCCCGTGGCTCGTCCCATGCACCAAAAGTGCTTAAACTACGCACTAACCAACTTGTTGTTTGGTTTGTACAAGTTTGTGTGAATAATTGATGCTTGTCACTCTTCCTAGTCCCCATCCTAGAACTCCAACACGTCTCTCTACCCCCAAAGTGTTGCAAGCTAAGGAGCATGCCCCAACTCCTTACCCTTCCGTTGTTTTCACCTTAGACCTACATTTGAGTCTATCAAGGAGCTTGGGAGTGCGTCAATTGAAAAGTTCATCTTCTTCACTCAAACATGATTTGACATTGCTTTTATAGTCAACATGGTTAATTGTTTTTCACACTAACCTTAAGTTTGTCATTTGGACGCAATGAAACATTTGTTTTGGTACATCAAATGTACTTTTTATTTTGGGATTTGTTATCGATAAAGGGAGGATAATATTTTGTTTGGATATTTAGACGCCAATTAGGCTAGTGACTTACATGACAATAAATCCATCACTAGATACATTTTCAAACTTGGTTCGAACCTTATTACTTAATGAAGTAAGAGACAGCCATGCACTGCCCTTTCATCTATAAAAGCAAAATACATGGCATTAAATATTGGAACCAAAGAAGTTGTTTGGTTAAGGAGATTTTTTCATGAATTACAAATTTTGGATATAACAAAACCAACAATACTTATGTGTGATAATTAAAGTGCAATCAAATTGTTTAAAAATCTTATCTTCCATGACCGCACTAAACATATTGTAATTAGACACCATGTCATTAGAAAAAAAAAAAAGGTGCAAAGGATATTGAAGTCAGCCATGTAGTTTCACACTATGAAAAAAAAAGGGTGTTTCGGAATTGGCCTTGTAATTCAATTTTGGAGTTATAGAGGATATTTGCAACTCCTTGTATTTATACATCGTGAGTGTTAATGGACAAGTTGCATGAATTACAAAATTACAAATCACCATATATACAATGCAACTCATTGTAACTCAATTGCAACTTAGTCAAAACAACTCATTTTCAACTACTATGCAACTCCACTATAACTACACCCATGACATCATATTGATGTTATTAATTGTCATCCATATATTAAAATTTAACACGTGGCATTATGAAAAATTTTGGACATAAGAAAATTGAAATATTGATTTGCATTGTCCATTATGATTGTTCATGATGATTTGAGATTGTGACATGTGGCATAATAAAAAATTGCCACATGGCATATTAATTTTATTTTGGAAAAGATATAAAAATATAAAAATATATTTTAGTAGTTATGTAGGTTGTATATAACCATAGGTAGGTAGAAAAGTAGGACCTCCTTACGTATTTAGGTAGGTAAGTAGGTAAGCAAACACAAAATTAAATGTATTAAAAATAATCATGAAATTTTACCTTTATGTTTTGCCTTTAGGTTAAATTTTTTTAAGCTCATCCCAAAATGACACATGTATTTAATGTGATAACACAAGAAAATAGGTCTCATTTATATAATTTGTAACATGAAATTTGAAGAGAAAGCATATGGGTTAAAAAATTTAGTTGTTCATTAGTTACAATTGAGTTACAATTATAACACTTAAGCATTCAAGCTAGGCCAAATCCAAGGGGAGGGCTCCATTGGTTTATGTGTCTAAACAAAGCTTGAACCCCTCCTATTGGCACACCTAGTGCATTAAAAATCATCAAAAAATAATATAATTAAGAAAATTATGGCCCTTCAAAGTAAAGGGGGTCAAGAATTCAAAAAAACAAACCACCAAATGCTATAAAGGCTAGTTCCCAAACACCAACATTTTATTCCTTGTATGTTGTTATGTTGGTATTAGAATTCAAAAATGATTTGTAAAACTTCAAATGGCATTCCTATAACACTTTGAATCATTTAAAATGAATAAGAAATAAAAAAGTTATGAGGTTTGAAAGTAGAAGGGGTTTAAAGAGGGGAAAAAAAAAAACCAAACGTGCTTTGTAAATTGGAAAGCTTATTTATCTTCATGTTATTTTTTCATTACTCATTTTCCTTTGCACTTCAAAGATGATTTCGAAAACTTTAGGTAGCATTCCCATAACATTTTAAATCATTCAAAATGAAAAACATATGATGAAGATATAAATAATTGATGAATATGTACTTTTATCAAGTTATAAATAATTACATTATAGTCATAAAATAGTTGAATAATTGTATCAATGGGAATCATAATAAAAAACTAGTTAGAAATTTATTCCATAATGGGTGGTGGAAATGTGAACATGTGGCATGATCGCATGTATGTACATTGTACTTAGTTGCAACACAATTATTGTTTTAGTGGCACATTTACAACAATTCTAAAGTAGTTGGCACATGCAATTACAATGCAATTCTTAAACTTGCATATCAAATATGTATCCCTATTAAGTTATAAATAGTTGAATTTTAGTCATAACATAGTTGAACAATAGTATTTTAGTATTGGCGCACTAATGACCATATTAATTGTATCAATGGGAATCATAATGAAAAACTAGTTGCAAATGTATCCCTTAATGGGTGGTGGAGATGTGGACACATGACATGATTGCATGCATGTACATTATACATTAGTTGCAACATAATTGTTATTTTAATGACACATTTATAATAGTTTTAAAATAATTGCCACATGTAACTACAATGCAATTTCTAAAAATGTCAAACATGGTTGACTACATATGTATGTTTGATGTGTATAAAGGATAATTGCACAATAGTTGTAATACTTAAGAGATAGTTACAAAACAGTTGTATATGAGTTGTTTTTTGAGTTTTAGTTACATGGTAGTGTGGTTTCAAGGGATGCGATTTCTCAAAGTGTTGTCTAACCAATTGGCCAATATCTTTACAAAACCTTTAGGTCGTACTTTGTTTGAAAATTTTAGAAGTGAACTAGGAATGGTCAACACTATTCAATTTTTGTAACTTTTATAATGAACATCATATGTTGTAATAGTCTAGTTGTTCATATAAATTAGGAGGACAACCATCCATCTGAACATAGCTAGGGCATAACAATGTTAGTGGAGATTGGCTCACTTAGTAACAACTTAAGTCTTCAAACAACAACTATTTGAAGCAGTCTAGTTCAAAATTCAATCTAGCTATCCAAGTAGATCTAGGAATGCCATTGCGTTGTAGATATCTGGGGAATCACGATGCATAAACACAAGCGCCACCCATTCGGGAGAGGTGCTGATGAAATGATGCAAAGGTCAATTCACGTGCTTCAAGCGGCATAGCACTATAGGTTAGATTGGCGAACATAACCAAGACCCAATGTGATGAACAAATAGATCCTTCGGAAGATGCGGTAGGAGTAACTAATCCCGTTGTTCAAATCGATTTGTTTTAGCAACAACCATTCTGGAATTTTTGCACTTGAGACATATTGAGAATGTTTGAAATAATTCCGTCATTGTCTATTCTTCATCTTGTTGAAGTGTCATTGTTCTGAACAACATAAACTCTAGCCAAGTCAGCAGTTGTTCACACACCTTATGACCAAGAAGACAAATCATCGAGAAAATTAATAGTAGGGTTTGCAAAATTGTTAATTGCTCCATCTCCTCAACTCTAAGTGATTCCATCTCCAAGATCTTCATATTTTGTAGTTTACTCACATTGAAACCAAAGTGCGGTTTCTGATGCTCGATGGGAGGTGTTGAATATCTATTTTCTTAATTTACATGGTAACAACCTAGTGCCACAACCAAGTTTGTTAGAACATAATTGACTGTTGACAAGTTGTTAATAGTTAGTAACAACCACTTGCTGGTTAGTTTGTTTGTTAGGAATTTACTTAAGTTGTTACAAAGTTAAGTCAGATTGCAAAGCTGAAATGGCTCTCTGTAGTATTTAGTGGGACCTCACCAAGTTTTTTTCAGTCTCTGTACAACATTACCTTCAAGCATTTAACTTGATTCTACAGTTGAAAAATCACAAACTTGGTTTCAATAAAAAAAAACTTTGACCATTTGCGGGTGTTGTAGTAGAGGCCGGCTCAAGTATGAGAAATATCATTTTGTTGGGTTGAACCAGGGGGCATGTTAGAGGATTCTAGGACTTGCCAAGCCAAAGCTAGGGGAGATTTTTTGCTAATTGACACCACCAGTTATATGCATATATGTCAAAGAATCGGCCAGGTTTGGTGCAGATTCAAAGAGCTGTCCAACATTGGTTCTAACTTCTTACTTATTCATCCCATGCTTTGAAATGGTGTAAGGATTGACCTTAACACTCTTTATGGGATTTGCACATAGTTGTATATGCAGTTAGTACAAGAGTACTGTTGCAAAATTCTTTTGCCCTGCCCCCCTTTTCTACCCTTTGCTTCATTTTTTTCAACTTGGGCATTCCTGAACACATTTTGGGTCCATGTTATACATGTTTTGAGCATGTTATGGGTGGTAGGGGTATGTAACATGCTAGTTGTCATCTTATGACACCCTTGGTACATGTTATCTGTCATGTTGTGTGCCCCTTGGTACTCATAACATGAGAGGGTGTGGGTGCCAACCGTGACAAGGGGAAAAAAATGGGGCAAAGGCCAAACTAGGGTTTTTTTTTTCTTTTTTTTTTGCAGTGATACTCTTGTACTGACTGCCTTAATAAACTACCTATATAGGTAAATACAATAGAGTTGTCTGGCAAGTCACCCTCTGCTTCACCCCCTATCTCGTTTTCTTTCGCCCCCTATCCCCTCTTTCAGTGGTATCCGCAAAGTAAGGAAATTTTATTAAATCTGGGTATGAAATGCTGAAGCTCAATATTTAATGCACAAGGTTCGAGAGTAATTATAGTAGTTGTATAGGTAGGAGCAGTGAAAATATATGTAGCAGCAGTGTAGGCGCTCAGGAAAATGGAAAGACAGGATGAAACTCAGTTTACCACCCAAAATTTGTGGAAAATGTAGTTTGGGTCCCAGTTATTTCTTTTTGCAAATTTTTCATTCCCGGTTACGCGTTTGATGCCCTATTATGCCGAAACTAGCCCTTCTCAGCCCCTAGTCGCCTGACTTTACGGATAACTTTAATGTTAGGGATTGAAATAACTCAAATCTGAGTTGGCATTGAAGGCTATTAAATAGTAATCTGTAGAAAAATCCAAGACTAAGCTGCAAAAGAGTTCTTTATAAAGGAGCACATTCTTAGAGCTGCCCCTTATGTCTGGCAGGGCATTCAGAGGGAACACCTCCAGCTTTTCTTGCAATCTCATCCGGCAATTCCTTGGTTCTTTTCTGAGTTTTGGGGATAAAGGGAAAGGGGGAGTTCCCTTGATAATATCCATTATCCAAAGAAGCCAAATACCCCCTAGCGAGCTCTGTCCCGGCGACAGTGCGACACCATGTGCAATTCTGCGCAAGGTTTGACGGACGACTCCATTATTCACCATTACTTATCCACCCTTCTGAGCTGGGTATTGGTGTAGGCAAAAAAGGGTAACCAACACATTTACGAACATAAATTAATGGCAGCCAATGAGACAAGGCAGCCAGCAGGCAGGCAGGCAGGCAGGAAGGATGACTCCAGTTTCCACCACTACTTATCCACGCTTCTGAGCTGGGTATCGGTGTAGGCAGAAAATGGGTAACCAACACATTTACGAACATAAATTCCCGGCAGCCAATGAGACAAGGCAGCAGGTAGACAGGCAGGCAGGCAAAATGCCCGGATCCTTTTCCTTTGGGGAAGGGGGGCAGATTTTGATTTGTTACCGGATTTTGATTTTTTACTGGATTTTGATTGATGTTCCCTATTGGTAATCATGAAGTTCCCATCAAGTTTTCCAATGGGTTTCACATCAGGTTCCCAAGTTGTTCCAATAGGTACTAAAGGGTACCACCAAGTACTAATAACAACCCACTGAAATTGCCAGGGTAATACAAGAGAGACAAGAGAGACAACTAGGCTATGCAAACAACAGCTCTGGTGGTCAGCCAACTGAGCTCCACGTGCAGGAGACAGTAAAACTTTGGCTGGGAGGCATGTGAAGCTGGGGAGTGTACAGGAAGGGAACAACTGGTTCATCAGAACAGGACATTGAAGTAATAAGTCCACAAGGCAGTAATAAATCTATTGGAGAAGATGTGCCTGTATGTAACCACCCCCCCTCCCCCCCTTGCTTTGCTGTTGTCCCTGGAAATAAGATATCTGGTAGGATTGCTAGAGGAATTTTAATTTGTACATCTAAGTTGTCTGTCCAGTAGGCAAAGAAATTGGAAGCACATCATGAGTCAACCTAGATGTTGTATTAAAAGAGGGCTTCTTTCTTGGCTTGTTTTCATTCACTTCCAAGTGCAATTTCTTGAGTGGTGAAATTATGAATGCAAAAAAATCCAGAGGAAAAACCAAGTACAAAAGTTTTGTTACCTACTCATGCTCAGCAGCAGCAGCAGCTATGAGGATACTTTCTTTTTTAACACTTTTTAGTCTGGGTGCTAGCCAAATGACAAAAGAAAAAAGCCCATCATTGGCAGTAGTCATAAGTGGCCTTATCCTTTGTAGAAGAAGAAGAAGAGGAAGAAGAAGATGAGAGCTTTTGTGAACAAAATCCGGGGCAAACATCAAATGAATCACACTTGTTGCTCTTTTTTTGCGGGATTACAGGCAGTTATGACTTACAACAACCTCAAATTTTTTCATTCTCTTATCCAATCTCTTAGCCCATCTTTGTTGCCATGTCAGAATGCTAGGCTTCCCTTTCCTCTTGTTCTTCGATTGGGACCTGGTGGACAATGAATAGAAAAAAAATGGGGTGTGAAGTGTGAACTAACTACATATGTAAGGGAGAATTGAAAGAGAATGAAGGTCACATTCCAAACCCATGATGTGAACATTGGAGACTCTATTCCAAGAAAAAGGACACTGGAAGATGATAAAATAGGAGGAAGAAAATCTGGAGAAGAAGGACAGAGTCCAGGGTTAGTTTTCAAATCTTCACGCTCCATCATCTTGAGCTAAATTAGAAGTCATCTTTCAGCTACCTATAACCCATATAAAATATCCAAAGTGAAGTGGTAATAGGCAATGGGTCAGCCAGCCATGGAAGTCAAGAGGTAGGTAGCCCCATTTCCAGATTATGTTATTTAGGGTTCTGAGCCACTAGCGACTTTCCAGTCCATCTTTCTTTCTTTCTAGCTGTATTCACAATCACCTCACAACTCTAAGTGTATACAAGTCAAACATTGATGGAAATAAGGAGTCCTGAGTCGACCAATGAATCATCTGAAGTTTCAACGTTTTCACGAAAACATGATGTGTTTATTTAAAGTTTTGATTGTTGTTTTTCATTTCATCCGAGGAAATGTTCCCATTAATTACTTATGGGTTTTCAGACCAATTGCAACTCCCCCAATGAAAAGTGCATGCCTATCCATGTGGCAAGAAACATGGCATGATTTCAGTGGCTTTCCATTATCTTGTTGTCATCACAATATATACTCTTTGTCTAACTGAGACAACATGAAGCTAATGGAAGGAGACCCTTCATCAACCTTTTTGTCTCGAAACATGGAAATAATTTGGAAGTTATTGGCACCAAATCTGGCGACTAGAAACTCAGCCTATGCTAGATAATTGGTCATGAGGTGAAGCATAAAAGACACTCCATTAAACCTTACACATTACTTGCTAAAATGTACATGACAAGTTTGAAGACCTCTATGTAGGGATCCAAAAAACTTCTCTCTTTTTTTCTGATTTATGAAGGAGATGGTGGGCTTGAAGAATTGGTTTTCTCATTTTTGAAACAATAATAATATGTACGAATATTTTCCACATAGAATGCACGGTAGGTATTTCTTTTACATGTACTTACTTTGTCCCATGGCATATGCCCCTGTCCCAACGGGTTTTGGCTTGTGTCATATTGGGCATGGAGATTCAAATGCAATATACTATCTATTGCCTATAAAAATAAAAGCAAAAACCAGAGGGAAGAGACAAAGAGAGAGAGAGAGAGAGAGAGAGAGAGAGAGAGAGAGAAAGATAGAGACAAATTTCAAATCTCTGGGGTTTTGAGTTTTTGACCCAGGTCCCAATTGAAAAAGATACTGTAAAAAATATTCAATTCTATCAAGTTGTCATTGAGAGACCCTGTGGGCAGTGGAGCACACATCACTCATGCAACTCCATTATTCATTCATTCATTCATTCACAAACTTATTCAAGCCAACTGTCACCAGCTGTAGAATAATGGATGCTCTTCTATGGACAGTTCTTTTTTTTCTTTGGATACCGTTTATGAAGAAAGCAGCAATTACATCACTTCCCATTTATGACCATGCAAAGGTGGTTTAAGCCCAATTGATGAGTAATGAAATTGGGAGCAGTTACGAAGTTAGGTGAAGAAATAATGTACTGAAAAAAAAATGGAGAATCGACCTTGTCTTGACTTGATGAATATAGGCCGGTGGTTTGACCGACCTCACATATATGTATACATTATATACAGTAGTTATTTGACAAGTTGTTCAATAGAAAAAGGAGAAGAAAAAACAAACATTTTGACAAATTGGCTGACACTGTCAACCCGGATTAATAATCCTCTTCTTCCATTTTTGAACAGTGTAAAATTATGTTTAAAAAAGTTTTTAAAAAGTCATGGCTTGTGGATTTGGCCCTTTTTTACCATTCTTTATTGCTGCAGAATTGGCCTAGCTTGCTAATTCTGCACGTTACACGGCATTTCCCTCGCAGTCTCCTGCATTCCAGCAGCATTCCCTGCCTGTCTTTAACGCCAAAGAACGGGCTGTAGATAGTGGATTTCATTGTGTGTACCCTAATGGGCTTGCCCAGGGCATGCTTACCTGACTGAATATTCCATCTATACTGCACTCTCGAGTACATTATCCACCATTTCTGATGCTTTTGTTTAAACTTGCTAACTTGCAGAGAGTCATTATGTGAGGAGCTGCGTGGTTGGAATCAATGTAAGTGAACTTCCAGGTACCCAATGTTTTCTTTTAGAATGGGCGAAAATTCTCCACTCATTGAAATGAAATCACAATATATGGGGTTATATATGGGGTTTTTAATTGCCATTTTTTGGTTAAAAAACCAGAAAAATTGCCAGATTTGTACATCACATCGGAGTAGGTAGCCAACAATATAAAAAGATGCTTCAGGTTTTAAACTTTCATTATTTATTTATAACCAAATTTGGGCTAAAAAGATTTTGTGGATGATGGTCACCCTAGGGCCTAGTAGCTCCATCACAAAATTGTTAAAAAAGACATTGCAACCTTAAACTGGACATTGGAAGAAACCATTGGACAAAAACCTGCAAAGAAATGCTGCCCCACTATAACAAAAGGTGTTTTTGTATGTCAAAAAGTGATTTCACTGAATTTAAAGCAAAAATTCAGTAGTCATAATGAAAAAGACTCAGTGAAAAAACGGTGAATTCACTATAGTCTAGTGAACAATGGACTGCACCCACATTTTGTAGCCCCACTCTGAACTCACCTGCAGGTTGAATCAAACCCTCACTTAAATTGTTTTTCAAAATTTCAGTTTTTGGCCCAAGTTGCCAGGGGGACACATTATATGCTAGAGTTAAAATTATTGTTCATAACTGAAGCATCCTGTTCAAGAAGAGGGGACATGATCTCTGATGATGCACATTGTGCACCACCGAGATCATGTGCTTTACCTGCAAGCGAGCAAGCAAGCAGGGATTTCTATAGCACCTGACTCTTTTCCTTTACAACAACTGTAGTCGCACATTGCACCCAGAGTCACAATGAATTATTTTTTGCCCAAATAAGCACCAAAATCTGGGCCACAGTGAATGAACACCCAGAAGAGCAACATGAAAGATGGGACATGAGTGTTTGTGTGAAACAGTTTTCAGTTGTGTTTGGGTTCTCCAGCTAACCATGGTGGTTAGTCCAGTTACTTTTTTTAAACTACCTACCTATTAAGAATCCACTTGGTAGTAGTTATTAGGTAGGTAGTAAAAACAGCCCTTACCTACTATGGACAACAAACCTATCTACTTACCTAATAGTCACCTATTCTCCTACCTATCTACCTACCTATTTTTATAGGGCCCACTTCTTACCTAATGCATTACTAAAGGTTCACAAGTTACTAAGTTAACTGGATCAAAGAACCTGCAGTTTAGAACCCACCCACCCTTAACTGCCGGTCTTTGCCAGGGGTTTTTGCAAAAACCCATTGGTTTGTTTGAAGATTTGTGACACAAACCCTGCAAACGAAGGTTCTTTAATTCTGAAAATGTTCAAAAACCCAGGAATCAGAGGGTCTTTTGATGCTGAAAATTTTCAAAAGCTGAGAACTAGAGGTTATGAACAAAAATCAAAGAACTGCCAAGGACATCGCACACCTCCCCTCCAGTTGTTCTAGTTCTTATCAGACTGGTGATAACCGTGGGAGGGACAGGTTGGTTGGTATATACATTTTTCCCTCCAGTACTCCAACAAAATTGCATCACAAGAAAAGGGAAAAAAAAAAAAGGCCGAATCTAGCAAATATTATTTTTTATATGATCCCCAGCTGACGAACTTTTGAGTTGAATTTGACGGAAATAAACAATTGTGCACTTTTTTGAATTTGTTTACGAAAGCCAGTCAATGGTCGAAAGAGGTGTGAACGTGGAGATGGGTTCTTTTGAGATTGTGTGCGTGTTCTACAAGTGTTAGGGCTAGTGTGTCATGTAATCTTTTGCCAGCTATGTGTGCCGCAATTCAATGAGACGATTGTAGCCACTGATGGACGATCTGATGGTGGTCGGCCAAAGGTGGAATGTAGCCTTGCCGGGTTGTTTTGCTGGAAATCTGGCTGTGCCGAATTTTGGTTCCCTTATGGTGGAAAAGTGGTTGTCCTTAGTTTTATTACCAAGTGGGGTTGATGGGTACGGCTCCCCACTTTTTGGGTAGGCATAATTGCTTTTTGGAAAAGGTCGGATTTGCTGAATGACTTTCTTCCTGAAAGAGAGAGAAAAAAAAAAAAAAGGAGAAAAGGGGTTATGATGGGGTTAGAAGAAATGGGCCGCAATATATGGAAAAAAAATTCGGTCATTCCATTGCCTTGTGGATGCAGTAGTCCATTCCGGTCTTGTCTGGACAAAATTGTTGCATGAAATAGCAGAAATTATAAAATGATTGGACACAACCGTTTGGGGTGGGGGGGGGGGGGGGGGGTCCCCTGTCAAAAGACCACAAAAAAAACACCAAAAACCCAATTCGAAACCCCCCCCCAAA
>Ga0116231_10010438_pt1 | contig 14956 bp, 15 predicted proteins | sample S1TSphgellanicum_2_FD_89695 | JGI IMG/M metagenome (GOLD analysis project Ga0116231, IMG submission 89695) | Host-associated microbial communities from peat moss isolated from Minnesota, USA - S1T2_Fd - Sphagnum magellanicum MG | ecosystem: Host-associated > Plants > Peat moss > Unclassified...
AACGGGCTGAGCGAGGCCGGGCGGCGACAGGCTTAGAAAGAGCAGCGCGAATAAGCAAGTTTTGAGAATGGGTAAAGGATAACATTTAAGTTCACCTATGAAGCTGAACAGCTACACCATTACGCAGGGCAAAGACCGTGCGCCGGCCCGATCTTTTTTGAAGGGGATTGGATTTACAGACGAGGATTTGAAGAAGCCCATTATCGGGATTGCCAACACCTGGATTGGCACCATGCCTTGCAACTTCAAGCTGCGCGACCTGGCGCAGGATGTGGCGCGCGGGATTCGCGAAGCGGGCGGGACGCCGATGGAGTTCAACACGATTGCCATCAGCGACGGCATCACGATGGGCACCGAAGGGATGAAGACTTCGCTGATCAGCCGCGAGGTGATTGCCGATTCCATTGAACTGGTGGCGCGCGGGCATATGTTTGACGGCATTGTGGCGCTGGTGGCGTGCGACAAGACCATTCCCGGCGCGGCCATGGCGCTGCTGCGGCTGAATATTCCGGCCGTGGTGCTTTATGGCGGGACCATTCTGCCGGGCAGTTACAAGGGCAAAGACATTACCATCCAAAATGTTTTTGAGGCGGTGGGCGCGAACGCGGCGGGCAAGATGAGCGACCAGGAATTGCTGGAGATTGAGAACGCGGCGTGTCCGGGCGCGGGTGCGTGCGGCGGCCAGTACACGGCCAACACCATGGCGACGGTGATGGAGATTATCGGGCTTTCGCCAACGGGGCTGAATTCCATTCCGCAGGTGGATGACCGCAAGCATGACGCGGCACGGTCTTGCGGCGAAGTGATTATGAACGCGGTAAAGACGAATTTGCGGCCGCGCGATATTGTGACGCGCCATTCGATTGAGAATGCCATTGCCAGCGTGGCGGCGTCAGGCGGGTCGACGAACGCGGTGCTGCATTTGCTGGCGTTCGCGCGCGAGGCGGAGATTCCGCTGACCATTGACGATTTTCAGGAAGGCAGCAGCCATACGCCGCTTCTTGCGGACTTGATGCCGGCGGGAAAATACACGGCGGCCGATGTGGACAAGGCGGGCGGCATTCAGGTGATTGCCAAGCGGCTGTTTGACGGCGGATTTGTGCATGCCGATGCGCTGATGGTGACGGGCAAAACGTTTGGCGAGACGGCCGCGAATGTGACGGAGACGCCGGGGCAAATGGTGATCCGGCAACTCGACAACCCGATTAAGAAGACGGGCGGCCTGGTGATTCTGAAGGGAACGCTGGCACCTGAGGGCGCGGTAATCAAGGTGACTGGCTTGAACCGGACGGCGCAGACGGGTCCTGCGCGCGTGTTTGACAGCGAGGAAGCGGCTATGCACGCGGTGCTCGAGGGGCGCATTGTGGCCGGAGATATTGTGGTGATTCGGTATGAAGGGCCGCGCGGCGGGCCGGGCATGCGCGAGATGCTGGGCGTGACCAGCGCGATTGTGGGCCAGGGATTGTCGGAGAGCGTGGCGCTGGTGACCGATGGTCGATTCAGCGGCGCCACGCGCGGATTCATGGTGGGCCATATTGCACCGGAAGCGGCGATGGGCGGCCCGATTGCGGCGGTGAAGGAAGGCGACTTGATTACTATCGATATCGTCTCGCGGCAGATTACGCTGGATATCCCGGCTGAGGAGTTAGAAGCGCGGCTTAAGACTTATCAGAAGCCCGCGCCTAAGTACTCCAGCGGAGTTATGGCTAAGTATGTGGCGCTGGTGGGTTCGGCCTCCGATGGCGCGGTGACTTCGAGGCCCAGCCTGTAAGTTGCGGCTATTGATTCAGCGAGTCAGCAGCGCGCAGGTCAGCGTGGATGACAAGGTGGTTGGCCGCATTGGTCCCGGGTTAGTGGTCTTCGTGGGAGTGCGCGAAGGGGATACGGAGGCGGATGCGGCCAAAATGGCGGCTAAGGTGGTTCAGTTGCGGCTGTTCTCCGACGCGTCGGGCAAGATGAATTTGAGCGTGACGGGTGTCGGCGGACAGTTGTTAGTGGTGTCGCAGTTCACCTTATACGCGGAAACTAGTAAGGGGAATCGTCCCTCTTATTCGCTGGCAGCGAAGCCTGAAATTGCGCGCGAACTATATGAGAGTTTCGTGGCGAAATGCAGAGCGACGGGAATACAGGTAGAAACTGGGGTATTCCGGGCGCATATGGTTGTGAGTATTGTGAACGATGGTCCTGTAACTATCAGTTGCCAGTCAGAATCGTAAGTCGATGCAGAAATAATGAAATATTTCCCGCGCTGTGTTACTAAAAGTGTATGGCGAAAACACTGGCGGCCAACGGCCCGGAGATTTTAGAAGCGGCCCTGGTTGGTCTAGAGTCGCAGCGAGAGAAGTTAGAAGCGCAGATAGCGCAGGTGCGGTCCTTATTAGGACGCCGGACTGGCCGCGCTGCCGCGGAAGCGCCGGTGCTGGCGGCAGCAGGCACGGGGAAGCGGGAGTTGAGCCCGGAAGCCCGAAAGCGGATTGCGGCGGCGCAGAAGAAGCGCTGGGCGGCGTTTCGCAAGAATAAGAAGTAAGTCCAGTGATTCTGGGACTGGGCACTGACTTAGTGGAAGTGGCCCGAATTAGTAAGAGTATTTCCGTTTATAAGGATAAGTTCACTCAGCGAGTTTTCACCGAGGGCGAGCGAATTTATTCCGAAAGCAAAGCGAATTTCACGGAGCGGTATGCCGCGCGTTTTGCCGTGAAGGAAGCGGCGATGAAGGCGCTGGGCACGGGCTGGGGCGGCGGTGTCACGTGGACCCAGATTGAGGTTGTGAATGACGGGGATGGACGGCCGGCGCTGGTGCTGCATGATGTAGCGGGGGCGGTGGCGGCGCGTATGGGTGTGAAGCGGACCTGGCTGTCGCTTACGCATACGGCTGGAATGGCTGGCGCGGTTGTTGTTTTTGAGGGCTAGCTCCTGCGAATCTGTCAAAATTAGTCATTCATGTTCGCTTCCATTCAAGAGCAGGATCCTCGCTTCAGCACATTGAAGAGGAGCCGCAATCTTCGCTGGCCTGTATCGCCGTCCGACAGTCCGCATTTCATTGAAGTTTGCGAGAACAGTGAGGATGTGGTGACGGCGCTGCAGCGCACTGTCGATGCGGGCATGCGGCCCACGGTGCGCAGCGGCGGGCATTGCTATGAAGACTTTGTGGTGAATAATCCGGGCGGCGCGATTCTGGATCTGAGCCTTTTGAAGGCTTGGCCTTTGCCGGGTGATGGGGACCGGTACCGGATTAGCGCGGGCAGCCAACTGGGCGCGGCTTATCTTGAACTTTACAAGCGCCATGGCGTGACCATGCCGGGCGGCTCTTGTTACACGGTGGGCGCGGGTGGCCATATTTGCGGCGGAGGTTATGGTGTTTTGTCGCGGCTGTTCGGGCTCACGGTTGACTGGCTTTCGGCTGTTGATATCGCGACGGTTGAAGCTTCCGGCAAGGTGCAACTGCGGAGGGTGGATAAAACAAATGATCCGCTTTTGTTTCGGGCGTGCCGGGGCGGGGGCGGCGGAAACTTTGGCGTGATTACCGATTATGTGTTTGATTCGCTGCCAAAGGCGCCGCGGGAAGTGGTCAGCGGCGGTGTTTCATTTGAGTGGGCCACGATGACGGAAGCCCGATTTGTGGATATCCTGCTGAAGTTTGGCGATTACTTTGAAACGCGCGGCAAGGATGAAGACACGTGGGGAATGTTTGCGGCGCTGGGGCTGGACCATTCTTCGGGCGGCGGGTTTGGGGTTTCGCTTCAGTTCTGCAATCCAGACGGCACCTGCAAAGATTTGAGCGTGCCGAAGGAATTTCTGGACCGGTTTCAGGATTGCGGCGCGAAGCCGCAGCATTCGGTGCTGCGCAACGGCCGCGTGGTGGCGCTGAACACGACTCCTGCTTCGGCGTGTCCGGGAGAACATGCGCTGGCGCGGCAGGTTTGGCTGGATGCCACCATTAATGGTTCTTTTGGCGACGGCGGATCGCGCGCAAAATATAAGTCGTGCTATATGAAGGAGAATTTTTCGGTCTCCGAAGCCAAGTGCATTTATAAGCACATGAAGCGGACCATGCCAGGTGTTGATTTGCGCGGGTCCATGCTGGCGGTGGATTCATATGGGGGCGCGGTGAATAAACCAGCGCTGCTATCGGAGACGGCCCGGCCTCAGCGGGCTTCCGTGATGAAGCTGCAGTTTCAAAGTTACTGGCATAATCCGGCTCAGGATGCGGGGCGGTTGCAGTGGATGAGTGATTTCTACACTGACCTATATACTGGCGAGAATGTGCCGGCGAGTTATTCCGGGACACCTTATCCGGGGAAGCATTACGAGGGATGTTATATCAATTATCCGGATATCGACATGCTGAAGTATCCGTTTTGGCCGCAGTTATATTACGGGACCGGGGATATTTATCCCATGCTGCAGGATGTGAAGCAGAAGTACGATCCGCACAATATTTTTCATCATTCGATGTCGGTTCGACCAAAGCAGGAGAAAGCGTGATGACCAGCCGGCGGGGTTTTTTGCAGGTTTTGGGCTGGCTTTCGGCTGTGAGTGCCCTCCGCGGCGCATCGGCTGAAGTTCAGTATGTGGGAACAGAAGACGCGATTGAGGTGCGAGCGCGCGGACGGGTGATTCAGCGCGTGGCGAGCGAAAGACCTGTGTCTTTGGAGTTGAGCGGTCACTTTCTGTTTGCGGTGAATGAGATTGCCGAGTTTCAGGGATTGCCCTCTGGTTCGGTGGAGTCGTTTGCGGTGGACGGGGAGACGGGCTGGCTAACTCGTGTTTCGCGGCGCGGGCTTTCGCTGTCGGCGACCATGCCCAAGAGTCTTGCGGTTTCTCCCGATGGCCGGCATCTGGTGGTTGCTGCGTATGGAGGCGGGAGTTATAACGTTTTGCCGGTTACTCCGACTGGAGAGATTGGGCGAGTGACTCAGGCGGTGAAGGAGATTGGATGCGGGCAGGTGGCGCATCCGCATTCGGTGATGTTTCACCCTTCGGGGCGATTTTTGATTGCAACAGATACGGGTATTGACCGAGTAAGTGTTTTTCGGTTCAGTGAGGGGCGGATGACTCGCGTGAGTTATCAATTTGATTCCAAGAGGGGTTTGCTGACATGAAACGACGGGATTTACTGGTGGGCGGCGGGGCTTTGATGATGGCGGGCTCGGTGCCGCCGGTGAGCAAGGGGGCGGTGACAACGGATCATTCAGCGCTGTATGAAGCAATCGGCGTGCGCCCGGTGATTAATGCGCGTGGCACGTTCACGATTCTGACTGGTTCCCAATCGCTGCCGCAGGTGAAGGATGCCATGCTGCAGGCTTCGCGCAGTTATGTTCAGATGGACGAACTGATGGCGGGCGTAAGCCCGAAACTGGCGGAACTGACGGGCGCTCCGTGGGGCATTGTGACGGCGGGATGCTGCGCCGCGCTGACGAATTTTACGGCGGCGGTTATTGCGGGAACGAATCCGGAGCGCATGCAGCGGCTGCCGAATCTGACGGGGCTCAAGAATGAAGTGATCATTCCGGACTATTGCCGCAACGTGTATGACCATGCCATCCGCATGCTGGGCGTGACCATTGTGGAAGTGAAAACTCCGGCTGAACTGGCGGCGGCTTTTAATGAGCGGACGGCGATGATTTACATTTTCGCCGGACCGGGCGATGAAGGGCCGCTGGGCACCAAGGCTGTTTGCGACATGGCGCGGCCGCATGGCGTTCCTGTGATTGTGGATGCGGCGGCCGAGGGGCTGACGTTTCCCAATATTCATCTGCAGCGCGGCGCGACGGCGGTTGCTTACAGCGGCGGGAAATGTCTTCGCGGTCCGCAGGCGGCGGGATTGCTGCTGGGAGACAAGACGCTGCTGCAGGCGGCGTGGGCGAACAGCGCTCCGCACCATGCTTTTGGACGGTCTCTGAAAGTGGGCAAAGAAGAGATTATGGGTATGCTGGCGGCGACGGAGGCATGGAAAACTCGCGACCATGAGGCTGAGTATCGCGACTGGCACACCCAGCTTGATTACATCTCGGGAGAAGTAACCAAGATTGGCGGAGTTACGACGCGTGTGGAGGAGCCGGAGGGGTTATCGAACCGGACTCCGAGTTTGCGCATTGAGTGGGATGCGGCGCAGTTAGGAATTACCGGCCAGGAAGTGAGTCAGATGCTTCTGGATACTGAACCTCGGATTGCGCTAGGCGGTGCTTCGGGTGCGCGGCCGGACAGGATGAAGAGTTCCGTGACCGTCACGCCATGGATGATGATGCCGGGCGATGACAAGATTGTGGCGGCGCGGATTGCGGCGGTTCTGAAGGAGCATCCGGTGTTTCCCAATCCTCCAGTGCCGCAGGGTGAGAGGGCGATGATTGACGGGCAGTGGCGCGCGACGCTCACTTTTGCGCTGGGTTCGGCGGAACATATGCTTGTGTTCGAACAGCATGAAGGCCGCCTGGTGGGCACGCACTTTGGTGAGTATGGGTCAGGTGATTTGAGCGGTTCAGTGACGGCGAATCAGGTTCATTTTCGCAGCTCGCAGAAGATTGAAGGGCAGACGCTGTCTTATGAATTCACAGGCACCGCGCAAGGCGATAAGATGAGCGGCACGCTGAATATGGGTGAGTATGGAGTTTCGCAATGGTCGGCGGAACGGCATCAGTATGGGGCGAAGCGGGCATGAAGCGGCCGGACAGAAGAAGTTTTATCAGTAAGGGCGCTTTGCTGGCAGCCGGTGCGGGGACGGCTTCGGCGCAGGAAGCTAAGCCCGAGAAGAAAGTCTGGTGGAAGGATGGCAAGGTGCCGGAGAAGCAGGCGCTGTTCAGTCCCGCGGTTTCCTATGGAAATCTGTTGTTCCTTTCCGGAGTGGGCGCGCATTTCGAGGGCGATATCAAGTCGCACACCAAGAAAGTTCTGGACGATATCGAGGCTCAGTTACTGGCTTGCGGATCTTCGATGACGAAGGTGCTGAAGGCGTCGGTGTTTTTGGCGGATTTGAAGGATTACGACGACATGAATGAAGTTTTTAAGGGACGGTTTGGGCTGGAGCCGCCCGTAAGGACCACTGTCTCGGTGGCGGGTGTGCCGGGTAAGTCGCTGGTGGAGATTGACGTGATTGCTTATATCTAACTCTGCCCATGTTGGAGATCACAAATTGTGATCTCCAATATTATCTTCACGGTTTCGTTGGGGCGGGAGTTATGGCGTCCCAGCGTTTGTCTCCGGTGCGGGTGTAGTTTTTGGGGAGTGTTTTCCAGTCCGGGCGAGTGATCCCGTTCAGATCGTAAACCACTTTGCCGGCGCGCACAGTTAACTCGCATCGCAGTTTCTGAGTGCCGTTCATGCGTGCGCCGTACATATCGGTGAATCCAAAGTTTCCTTTCTCCAGACGCAAGACGGCTATGTCGGCGGGCGAGCCTACGGAAAGATTTCCCAGTTCCTCGTGATGAATCTCGCGGGCTGGATTCCAGGTGGACCACTGAATTACCTGATCGAGAGTCATGCCCATGGCCAGGAACTTACCCATGATGTTGAGCATGTCTTTCATTCCTGAGTTCATGCTAGTAATGTGCAGGTCGCTGGAGATGGAGTCGGGCAGAAAGCCCTGTTGAATAGCCGGCACGGCGACGCGCCAGGCGAAGCTGCCGCCGCCGTGGCCCACGTCGAAAATAACTCCGCGTTTGCGGCCCTCTATCATACCGGGGTTGACTTTGCCGTCGCTGGTTAATTCATTGCGCAGGCCGGAATAACAGTGGGTGTAAATATCTCCGGGGCGAAGCTTCTGGGTGAGCAGAATCTCGATGGGCCGTTCGGGCCTATTGGCTCCGAAGTCCACCATCACTGGAATGTTTGCCAGGGTGCCAGCCTTGACGGCGTTTTCGACCGGCGTCCATTCGGGACCTCCGAAATGCGCTGTCTTGACGCCGACAATGACTTGCGGATATTTTTTCGCGAGTTCGGCCACCGGCTCCGGCTCCATGTCGGCCAGGTTGTTTTCGAACTTGGATCCGCGCATGCCCGCGCCCACGATATTGACGAAGGCCAGGACGCGGGTTTTGGAACGGTCGATGATGTGTTCCTTGAAATCTTCGAAGTTTTTGTAGCCAGATGAGCCGGCGTCGGCGACAGTGGTGACGCCGGTCCGAAAGGTGAAGCCGTCGGGCCAGACGCTGTAGTCACCGGCATAGGAGGCGCGCTCGCCGGTGCTGGCATAGGCGTGAACGTGGATGTCCACGATGCCGGGCGTGACATAGAGGCCTTTGACGGAGACGGTCTTCAGCGCGAACTGGGGATTGATGTGTTCAGCGACCGCGGCGATTTTTCCATCTTTCACAGCCACGTCGCGAATGGCGCTGATATTGTTCCTGGCGTCAATGACGTGGCCGCCCTGGAGAAGCAGGTCGTAATCTGGAGACTGGCCAAATGCGGCACCAATAATTAGAACAAGAGCCAGCAGGATCAGTCTGGTCATGATATTAAATAAGGTCGAAAGGTAAATGATATCGGACTGGCGCAAGCCGGCTCCTGAGACAATGGCAAACGTGAAAAAACTTCCTCTGCTGCTGATTGCAGCCACACTTCCGCTCTTCGGGCAAATTGAAGGGGAGCATATAGCCACCAGTTCCGCGCATCCGGTGGCGGCTATTCAGGACACCGAGAATGCGGCGCAGAAGGACATGCGCATGGCGTGGTGGCGTCAGGCACGCTTTGGGATGTTCATTCACTGGGGACTTTACTCGATTCCCGCCGGGACGTGGAACGGCAAACAAATTCCGGGAATCGGCGAATGGATTATGAACGACGCGTCCATTCCGGTGGCGGACTACAAAGCGCTGGCTCCGAAGTTTAATCCGACGGCTTTCAGCGCGCACGATATTGTCGCGCTGGCTAAGTCGGCGGGGATGAAGTACATCGTCATTACCGCCAAGCACCATGACGGTTTCGCGATGTTTGATTCCAAGGCCGATCCCTTTAACATTGTGGCCGCGACGCCGTTCAAGCGCGATCCGCTGCGCGAGTTAGCGGACGAGTGCAAAAAGCAGGGCATGAAACTCGGATTTTATTACTCGCAGGATCAAGACTGGACGGCACCAGGAGGCGCGGCGTATAAGACCGACCATCATGATGCTCCGAATCATCATTGGGACAAGGCGCAGGATGGTAACTTCGCCACCTACCTGCATACCAAGGCGATTCCGCAGTTAAGAGAGCTGCTGACTCACTACGGAGATTTCCCCGCCGTGATCTGGTTTGATACTCCGACCGTGGATATGACTCCGGCGCTGGCGGGCGAAATTGTTGCGCTGCTGAACCAGCATAAGAATTTGATCTGGAATAATCGCCTGGGCGGAGGCTACAAGGGCGACACGGAGACTCCAGAGCAATACATTCCGGCGCAGGGTTATCCTGGCCGTGACTGGGAAGCCTGCATGACGATGAATGACACGTGGGGATATAAGTCTTACGACATGAATTTCAAGTCAACGGAGACGCTGCTGCGTAACTTGATTGATATTGCCAGCAAAGGCGGGAATTATCTGCTGAACATTGGGCCCGATTCCAAAGGCAACGTTCCTCCCGCTGAAGTGGAAAGGCTGCACCAGGTGGGGCAGTGGCTGGCGGTGAATGGCGAAGCGATCTATGGGACCAAGCCGACTTTGTTTGGCGAGGAAGCGGGAAGTTTCAGCAAAACGGAGAAGAACGCTGAAGGCAAGCCTAAGTTTGTGCCGGCGTGGAACTGGCGGTCGACCACGGCGGCGCACAAAATTTATATTGAACTGTTCACATGGCCGGCGGGCAGTTTTCATTTGAACAAAATGCCGCGCACGGTGACCGGAGCGTATCTGCTGGCGGATGCTTCGCACAAGGCTTTGAAAGTCAGCCAAAGCGGCGCGGGAATTGATATTGCGCTGCCAGTCAGGGCGCTGGACCCGATAGCCACTACTCTGGTTCTTGAAACTAAATAAAGCCAGTGCCACTTGGGTGCTGGTGGCTCTGCTGTTTTTCGCGGCGGTCATTAACTACATTGACCGGGGCAGTCTTTCGGTGGCTGCTCCGCGATTGGGGCCGGAGCTTGGGCTATCGCCCAGCCAGATGGGTTTCATGTTGTCGGCGTTTTTCTGGACCTACACGGTAATGCAGTTGCCAGCGGGCTGGCTGGCGGACCGCTTTCCGGTGCTTTGGGTTTTCAGCATCGGATTCGCGGTGTGGTCGGCCGCGACAATTGGCTCGGGCTTTGCGGGCGGGCTGGTGTCGTTATCGTTGCTGCGGTTCCTGCTGGGTGCGGGTGAAAGCGTGGCGTTTCCCTGCTATTCAAAAGTCATCGCGGCCGGTTTTCCGGTGAATGGGCGCGGGCTGCCGAATTCGCTGCTGGAAGCGGGGACGAAACTGGGGCCGGCTATTGGAACGCTGGCGGGCGGGCTTCTTGTCGCGCGCCACGGATGGCGCGTGATGTTTCTTGTCCTGGGCGTGGCCAGCCTGATATGGCTGGTTCCCTGGTTTGTGTTTGCGCCTCGGACCGAAGTGAAGGCTGGCGCAGTTGGGGGTCCCGGCTTCATGAGGATTGCGGCGCGCAAGGATGCGTGGGGCACGTTCCTTGGCAATTTTTGCTATACCTACGCTTATTATTTTTTGCTGACTTGGCTGCCGTCTTACCTGGTGAATGCCCGTCATGTGTCGATTGAACAGATGAGTGTTCTGGGTTCGGTGCCGTTCTGGGGCAGCGCGCTGTCGGCGGTGATTTGCGGATGGCTATCCGACAAGTGGATTCAGCGCGGAGGCTCCGTGACGCGGGTTCGGAAGACGTTTGTGGTGTCGGGGCTGCTGCTGTCCTGCGTCATGGTGCCGGCGGCGCTGGTGACTGATTTGCGGCTCTCCATTGTGCTGCTAAGCGTAGCGTATGCGGCGTTCGGCATGTTCGCTTCGAACCACTGGGCGATTACACAGACGATGGCAGGCGTGGCGGCCGCGGGAAAATGGACAGGATTGCAGAATACGGTGGGCAATTTGTCAGGGGTGATTGCTCCTATCGCGACGGGCTTGATTGTGCAGAGGACGGGGAGCTATTCCTGGGCGTTCGTGTCGCCGGCGGTTTTGGCGGTGGCTGGGGCCGGATGTTATTTGTTTATGGTTGGGCGGGTGGAGGCGGTGGATTGGTGAGTTGTGTAGCTGTCGGGCTGCGTTTGCCACAAGCAGGCGCAGAATGGGCGGATTGCAGCTTAGTGAGTGCCAACCGGCGCACTTCTATGCCCCCCGCGGGTTCTCAGCGCTTTGGTGATGGCTAACCATCGGCGGGGTTTGGATTTTCGATGCATCGCATGTTCCAAGGCGCCTGGGCTCCGCGGTATGGGCACCGCTTCTACGGGCGAACCGAGAACATCAACTGGATGCCATCGGGAAGCTGCATATCCTTGGTGGCAATGGTGAATTTCGAAGCAAAGGGCGAACCCTCGTCCACGGCGAGTGTAATACCAGGCATGCCAATCACGGAGCCAGGATGGGCGGGCACCATCTTGGCATCGCTGTTGTTCGCGCCCGCATTTATCTCCGACAAGCTCTCATGACCGACGTTGCTGAGAATGTCAGAACCCGCCTGCACCGCCTCACGCGCGCGGCCGTCCAGCGGATGGTCGTCGGGCGATGGGGAATTCATTTTGGCATTGCTGCTGCCGGAAGAGCCGCCGATTTTCGCGGCTGCCACCAGCGTGATATTGAGCGGGATTTTGTGCCCGTCCACATCTGCCGTGTCAAACGAGACAGTGACGGAACTGGCGTCTGCCTTCAGCACATGGCCGAGCACGAGAGAGCCGGACGGAATGGTGGTGCCGTTTGCCAGCGTCACGGATGCCACCGTGGTTGCCTTGAGTTTATCCCCGGGCTTAGCCTTTTTCAATTTGACGGTGGTGGCTAGTTGTGCCTGAATATGCTGAATCGATGTTTGCGCGGAGGCGGCGGTGGTGAGCAGGATGAGCAAGGCAAGGAGCTTCATAAGGTTTCTTTGCCAGTATCGCGCGGAGGCGATGGGGTGAGCAAGGTGGCTGGCCTACTCAAATGCGTCTTTTCCAACGAACGGATCGCGGCTGGCGTAAAAACAGGCGGTCACAATTATCGTTTGATCTTCGGGCAGTCAAACGACCGATCTGGTCAGAGGTAAGCAGCTCCATGGATTCAGCAAGGCTTCGCAGTCTATTGCTGGACACTGCGGTGCTTCGGAACCTTGTGTTTTTTTGCTTTTTTGGTGCGGGCGTGGACGTAGACGGGATTGCTGGAGGCGGGGATTGCTCCCAGGGTGACGAGGAGAATGCCAAGGACGGTGAGACAGAAACGCATACGGAAACCTCTTTAATGAGTGGCTTCCGTACGCGCAATTTCTCTCAGCTTAGTAGCGGTAGGTGTCGGGTTTGTAGGGGCCGTCGGGGGAAACGCCCAGATAGGCGGCCTGTTTGGGGGTTAGCGTGGTCAGCTTGACTCCGATTTTTTCAAGGTGCAAGCGGGCGACTTCTTCATCCAGATGCTTGGGAAGGGTGTAGACGCCAATTTTGTAGTTGTCCTTGTTCTTCCAAAGGTCGATTTGAGCCAGCGTCTGGTTGGAGAAGCTGTTGCTCATGACAAAGCTGGGATGGCCGGTGGCGCAGCCCAGGTTGACCAGGCGTCCTTCGGCGAGCATGAAGATTTCGTGGCCGTCGGCGAATTTGTATTTGTCCACCTGCGGCTTGATGGTGATTTTTTCGACGCCTTGCGCGGTGTTGAGACGGTCCACCTGAATTTCGTTGTCGAAGTGGCCGATGTTGCAGACGATGGCCTGGTCTTTCATGTACTGCATGTGCTCCAGCGTGATGATGTCGACGTTGCCGGTGCAGGTGACGTAGATGTCAGCGCGGCCCAGGGTGTCTTCAATGGTGGTCACTTCGTAACCTTCCATGGCGGCCTGGAGGGCGTTGATGGGGTCCACTTCGGTGACGATGACGCGCGCGCCAAGTCCGCGGAGGGAATGAGCGGAGCCTTTGCCCACATCGCCATAGCCGCAGATGACGGCGACTTTGCCGGCCACCATGACGTCGGTGGCGCGCTTGATGCCATCGGCCAGCGATTCGCGGCAGCCGTAGAGGTTGTCGAACTTGCTCTTGGTGACGGAGTCGTTGACGTTGATGGCGGGCACCAAAAGCTGGCCCTGTTCGTGCATTTTGTAGAGGCGGTGAACGCCGGTGGTGGTTTCTTCCGACACGCCGCGCCATTCTTTGGCGACGTTGTGCCAGTGCTTGGGATCTTCGGCGTAGACCTTTTTCAGCAGGTCTTTAATCACCTTTTCTTCGTGGCTTTCCGACGGCGTGTTCATCCAATCGCTGCCGTTTTCCAGTTCATAGCCTTTGTGAATCAGCAGCGTGACATCGCCGCCATCATCAACAACCATTTGCGGACCGAGGCCATCAGCATGGCTGAGCGCCTGGTAAGTACACCACCAATATTCTTCCAGCGATTCACCCTTCCAGGCAAACACGGGAACACCGGCGGCGGCAATGGCGGCTGCCGCATGATCCTGCGTGGAGAAAATGTTGCAACTGGCCCAGCGCACGTCGGCGCCCAGATCCACCAGCGTTTCAATCAGCACGGCCGTTTGAATGGTCATGTGCAGCGATCCGGTGACGCGCACGTCTTTCAGCGGCTTTTGAGCGGCATATTTGCGGCGGATGGACATCAGGCCGGGCATTTCGTGCTCGGCGACTTCAATTTCCTTGCGGCCCCAATCGGCCAGCTTCATGTCTGCGACTTTATATTCAACCGCCGTGCGGCTGAGCGTGGATGAACTCATTTATTCGACCTCGAGTTTTATTATATCTAACTATCTTGATATGTTGATGGGTGGTCTCATTAGCAAACCCATGATTATCAAGTCTCTGCGCCTGCTGGGCGATGCGGCGCGCGTTCGCCTGCTGCTCCTGCTGGAAAAGGAAGAGCTGTCGGTGGCCGAACTGCAGGAGATTCTGGCTAAAGGGCAAAGCCAGATATCTACTCACTTATCGCAATTAAAACAGGCGGGCTTACTGGAAGATCGCCGAACGGGCAAAAATATTTTCTACCGCCTTAAGACCGCGCGCGGGCCGGAGGGCAAGGCGGTTCAGCAATTAGTGGCGCTTTTGAAGCAGGCGGCGGAAGAAATTCCGGAAGCGGAGCAGGACCGCAACGCGCTGCGGCTGGTGATGGCGAAGCGGCGGGACCGTATGCGCTCTTACTTTGACGCCTTAGCCGGACGGTTTGGGCGCGAATATCTTCCAGGAAGGTCCTGGCAGGGGCTGGCGGAGGTGCTGCTGCGGCTGATGCCGGAAATGGTGGTCGCGGATTTGGGCGCGGGCGAAGGCACGTTTTCGCAATTGCTGGCGCTGCGCGCGAAAGAAGTGATTGCGGTGGACAATTCAGAAAAAATGGTGGAGTTTGGCGCGGCGCTGGCGCGCAAGCACAAGCTGAAGAATCTGAAATTTCGCATGGGCGATTTGGAAAGCCTGCCGATTGCGGACCAGGAGGTGGACCTGGCATTTTTTTCGCAGGCCCTGCATCATGCGCAGCATCCGGAAAAAGCGGTGGCGGAGGCGGCGCGGATCTTGCGGCCGGGAGGAAGAATCGCCATTCTAGATTTGCAGCGGCACCAGTTTGAGGAGGCACGCGAACTGTACGCCGATGTGTGGTTGGGCTTTACGGAAGTGGAACTCCAGAAGTTCTTGAAGAAAGCTGGATTCCGAAACATCTACACAGCGGTTGTTCACAAGGAAATGGAGCCTCCGTACTTTGAAACGCTCTGCGCTCTGGCAGAGCGGGTGACGTAAAGTGACGAGCGAACGGTGTGAACCGTCCCGGTGTGGCAAAATGAAGGCGAAACCTATATGCATGTCTATCTGCTTAGGCATGGAATTGCGGAAGATGAGCGGCCGGGAGTCAGCGATGCGGATCGTTCACTGACCCTGGATGGGCGGCGCAAGCTGCGCTATGT
>Ga0116231_10010440_pt1 | contig 14954 bp, 13 predicted proteins | sample S1TSphgellanicum_2_FD_89695 | JGI IMG/M metagenome (GOLD analysis project Ga0116231, IMG submission 89695) | Host-associated microbial communities from peat moss isolated from Minnesota, USA - S1T2_Fd - Sphagnum magellanicum MG | ecosystem: Host-associated > Plants > Peat moss > Unclassified...
GACTAGGAAGAGTTGACAAGCTTCACTCACTCACACGGGCCTGCACACAACCCACACAAAGTGGTTAGTGCATAGTTGGAGCACCCTTGGTGCTAGGACGAGCCACGGGTAACACGGACACATAAGACTCACCACGGCCCGGACTTGGGGGAAGCCACCACCTTCCCCCTTATAGTATACTCTGTAGCTCTCCACGGAGGCTACATCCGAATGGCTATTTTTCCCGGGACTCCCGAGTGGGAGTCCCGAAATCGCACCAAATGGGACTCTTGCAACTTTGGAGCCCCATAACTTTGCAAGCAGACTTCATATCGCGATGCGGACTAAAGCAAAGTTGTAGCTCTCGTCGAGAGCTTTCCAACGATATGTTGCACGCCCCCTGCAGCTAAGTAAATTGGGTCGATTCTCGGCTTTTTGCGGTCGGGAGTCAAACTGACAGTTCAACTCCCGGTCCTTCTTTTGGTCATAACTTGTGTTTCAGATGTCCAAATGAGCAATGCAAGCCCATTTTAGACATCTACGCTTTAAGAGCTTTCCAATGGTATAAAAAACGTCACAAGAAATTGAGGTTTGACCCCTGAAATTGCTCTATGAAGTTTTGGGAGTCCACCAGGACTCCATTTCCCAAAGTGGGAGTTGCCTTGGGAGTGTGAGGGTTCACTCCCTCACACTTTCTAACACTTTCTTACACTCCCGGGAGTTTGTGATGTGATTCCCGAACTTTTTCTTGGCCCGCACCCTTGCAATGCCTTTGCCTTGACTCCTGGGCTTCCTTTTGGTTCACACCCTTGCAAGCCTTTTGCCTTGGTCGCGAGCCCAAGGCTAGGGTTGCGACATTTGATCCACATAACCAACTTATAAACCACAACTAAAAGAATGAAGGTTCATGAATTGCTATTTTAAACAAAATCAAAATATTTCAAAATGTGAAATCAACAACTAAATCATACTTAACAAAACATGGTTAATGCAATCATTACATTGAACTACATTCAATTAGGACATATGGATTTCTTAAAAAATGTAGATGAATTTGTGGTCAACAAAAATGGAGGTCTGGTTGATAATATTGTGAAGGCATTGAATGTTGATAGAAATGCATTAGATAATGGAAAGGATTGAATGATAATATTAATTCATCGTGCAATTTAGATAAGTTATCTCGATAACTTTGCCCATGACATTTTTTTGACTTTGTATAGCAAAGTGATGATGCATGTATATTTTTCCAAGACAAATTGTGTTTACACCTCAAGTAATTCCCCAATTTAACTCTCAATTGATATCTTGGTTGTTCATGTCCTTGAAGTTTTTCATGGTTTGTTCAACAATAAAATCTTAGTTATGATTTCCACTCTTTTCAAGTAAGTCAAGTGGTCTTGGCAAATATTGAACTTTGTGATTTATGATTTCCATTAATTGATCAATGTTAATTTCCATTTGATCACAAATCAAATATGCAACAAACAATAACATGTGAAGACATTTAGTATTATTGTAATGCGAATTTCAAAAATTTCAAGTAATTTTTTAAAAGGGCGCTTTAAGATTCCAAAGGTGTTTTCCACTATAAAGTGACCACATTTATGTTTCATATTAACAACATTTCAAAAAAAGGATGGTGGCCTCCTTTTTTATAAGGAATCTTCAGCCATTAAACAACATGAACTAGATACATATAGTGGAATGCCATCTTGACAACCCTCTTGTGGATCAAAAAAGACCATGGAGTTGTGTGTTTTTGAATAAAGTCCAAACAATAAAAATACACAAATGTCTTTGACAATCCGAAACATATTAACAAATGTGTTTGTAAATTATTTTTCATAATTAATAGTAGTTTGTGCAACCATGCAATAACCTCTTATTTTATGAAAATAATAATTTTTAGAAAAAGGGTTTTGGTAAGTAATAAGATTCACATCTTGGTTAGGTTTTTGAGTAACATTTTATCAATTTACTTTTAAACTACAACTCTATAGACAATCTAATTATAAACATTTATAAACAATCCTAGTAGGTACTATTCATGTAAATAGTGAATGTTATTAGTGGACATCATATATACTTCTAGAAAAACATGTACACAAGAATCTCATTATTCCTATGCATGCATGTTCAAACTAGACACAATGTATAGATTCAAATTCATAAAATAATAGGAAGATTCTATGAATGTTATTGCAAATAAATAATAACACAAAAGATTCAAACTAAGCTCTTCAAGTAGGTTAGGTGGTTCTTGCTATTAATTAAAGTAGTTATTTAACACTAATTCAAAACATGGAGCATCAACTAATAACTAAAGTAATTACTTGTTAAGGGTAGAACTATGTTGTCCCTATTGGACATTGTGGACAGAAGTGGAGTATCAATGTTTGATAGGGTGGATAGAGGACTAACAAAATAGAATATGTCAATTGATTATGATTTATTAGGAGTTTGAATTGAAGCTTATGGTGGAAACTTGAGGAGGATTTTTAGAGGAGTTTTGAAGATGGATGAACATTAGGATTATGATCATGATGAGAACATTGAATAGTTTTGGGAGAAAAAGAAAAAGAAACTTATGTTAAAGTTAGAGATCAATTTTGATGGAGAAAAACACTAATACTACAATGTAATTTTGTTTCATGTCTTTTGTTTTCCAATATGATATGGTCTGATTTTATTTTTAGATCATTGCATTTAAGCAATAAATTATGTAGATATGTATTTTATAATGTATTTTGTGTTGAATTTTACTTTTGATTTCTATAGTTGTTACTATACCAACTTTATATGTTTCAAAATAATATGTTAAGTATAGAATTCTAGAATAAAAAAATGTGAAAATATCAACATTTACCATTTGGTGACCATCCATGGGATTGAATTTGGGGTAGAAAATTCAAGATTCTATGAATTTTTTTTTGTTTTGGTTGTTTTTTGTGCAAAACATAAAAAGGTTATTGTGAGAGATTTTTTTCCCTTTGGTTTTACAAATTTAAAATTGGTCAAGAAGTTGTTAAGATTCATTTATGCGCAAAAAAATGTTGTAAGGATTTAAATTTGTAGCAATTTTTTTTTCCAACGAAGAGTGGTAGAATGGGGACATACATGAATTAGATGGTGACTTGAAGTTTGTAGAGACAACTAGATCAAGTTCTAATTCAATAGAATGAAGAAGAAAATGGAGTAGAAGAAGAACGATAATTGTTGAATCATGTAGCATAGTTTCACATTCCAAAAAGACTACAATATACTATGTCAAGAATACCCAAGATAGAGGAGTGACTTGCAAGGTACATGATGTTGTTTGTAATAATTATGGAACCTTGGGAAACATTTATTGGTAGAGCAATGAAGTGACCCAATATCCAAGAAAAGTTATCGATGATGCTAGTACCTTTGGACATTGAATTAGAAGGATGGGGAGACAATGCAAACAAGGTTACCCCTATAGATTTGCAATGAAGGATACAAGAAGGAACATAGATGAGTTTGTCATCTCGAAGACATGGTACTTTGTATAGATCCAAAGAGATGTTATGTGTCCATGAAGAAATATAGAAAAGGTTGGAGATAAAATCCGGAGATAGAGGTTTTGTCTTGTAATTTGCTTCACCTTAATATTGGCAACCGCATGAGGAGTGGGACAACGATCTAGACAATGATGAAGTTGAAAATGCAATACTATATGTCGAAATTGTATTTAAAATAGAATATCTAAAAAAATAATGCCCTAATAACATGGGTTTACATGGTGTAATGTGTTAGGAGAACTTAAAACATAGCACAATGTTATGTGTTATTTTCACTTAAGCAAAATATTTTGTGTAACATTTTCCTACCCTTGAATACAAAGAAAAAAACTTTTAAATGTTTTTATGTATTGTGAATAAACCATTGTATTTTTAATCAATAATGGAGACATTGGTTATGACGTGATCAAATTGGATTAGTTAATTGTGAGGAAAAAATAATGCTTAATAGTTTGCATGATGAGTTGGGGTTATGTCATGACCTTCTAAGATTTGGCTACAATTATGAATAAAATCATATTGCTAGAATCATGAATGTGAAATTTGGTGGAGTTGCATTAAGGCAATATGGTTTTGGAATGGGTTTTTCATGAACATTGGTAGTAGACCATTGCATGGTTTAGCCACATGTCTAATAGTACGTGCATTGTCAACATGAAAGATGAAATAAGGGGTTGGCCTGGTCCATGAGAACCATTGCTAGAGTTATGTTGATGGAAAAAAGTTCATTCCCATGATTGTTCCATTGGGTGTCTTGTAGATCATTCTTGATACCAATTGGAATACAAGTTGGAGGGACAATTTTCCTAGTCTTGTTTGTATTCAACTTTCCCAATTTATAGCTTGTTCTTGGGATGAGTTAGCTACCATGGATAAATAGTTCATGGAATCATATTCATGCTTACGCGAATTAGAATTGGTTTCAAACACCTCTGCTTATTTTTAGTTCTTCAAAGAGTTTTACAATTTGACTTATTGAGAGCTTAGTTAAGGAAGATAGAAAAATATTTTGGAAGGGTTTCAGAGGCTCAAAATGTTATGCATTCATTGTGGCATTTTGAGGGAAAGTGTTGGTAGGAAGTGGAGCTCTGAAATATGTGAATAAGTTCATGTCTGATTCAATTTGGCAATCATTCAAAGTTCAGGAGCAGAACAAGTACATGTGTTGTGTTTGTCCTATCATGTGTATCAAAAGTGTAAAGTGCTGTACCCACTATTGTACAAGGGTTTTTTTGGTGTTGCAACTCATATGCAAATGTGATACCTAGTAAAGCCTACCGAAACATAATAGATCAGCCAAGTGGAAAAATGTCCAACTACCTACCAAAGTGCTCGTTTAGGTTTGGCACTCAGTTGTCGAATAATTATTTTACTTTTTTCAAAATTCACTTTAGCAATAAAAAGAATAAAAAGGAATATTGTTTAGGAACATAAACATTTTTTAAAGGTGCGGTGCATTCACACTTGGTGTTAGGGACTAGAGTTGAAGCCCCCCCCCAACCCTAACACCATGCTAGTCATTAATTAGGACTTACACCTACTTACCATGAACATTTTATGTTAAGTTAAACATTCACTTAGCATTAAGCTATCACCCATTTTAACATCAGGTGCCACCTAGGATGCCACCTAGATTTTCATTTAACACTGACTTAACATCAAGTGTGAATGCACCCATAATATTAGTTATTGGGAGTACTAAGATACCAAGATAAATAACAACAAACAACAACAACAACAACAAACTTGTAACTGGGATTTTCACACACACACACACACACACACACACACACACCCTTTTACTATCATTGACCAACATACCAATGATGTGAATTGCTGAAATGAAAATCATTGAAGGTCCTCTCCCTTTGTCTTCAAGCTTCTCCTTCCTATTCCCTCCCCTCCCCTCCCCAACCCACAAGCTTTTTTTTGGGTCACAGTCTGTTGATTTGGATGAGCCAACAGCGAGTTGGATAATAGTGCCTGTGGAACACTTGTGCTATGCTCTTCTATCATCATCATCACCTCTCAATTGTTGTTGCATCATCACATTCTGCATGAAACCAGTAGTAGTAGTAGTAGTAGACATCAGGGCAGCTTGATTTGGTATCTCGGCTATTATGAGTTTGGTGGCTTTTTTATGCTTGTGAGAGTGAACCAAAAGCCACCAGCAAACCATCCATTGGAAGCTTCTTTTTATACTAACTAAGTTGTGGATGAACCCCAACTGAGTTGTGGATGAACCCCAATGAACCCCAACTGAGTTGTGGATGAAACCCAATTGAGTTGACATGTTGGGTTACCACATACGGTTACTGGGTAGATTGTATAGATATATGTAAGATATTATTACATCGTTTACTAAGTAAAGTTGATGAATTTTAGATGTGCTGTACATAAGTAAGGGCTAATGGGTTGTTACGTAGGTGGTTAACAACATAAACTGCGTTAACTTAACCACCATAGTTGGTTAGGGGAACTGGAACCCAATGGAAAAGTGTTATGTATCCAACCATCATCCATCCATTGCTGATGTTGCGGTGCACTGGTGGCTGTTGGTTCACTCCAGCTTTCACGGTAGTGTGAACCGGCACTCACCATCCCACCATCCACTTGATGCCTGTTATAACTTGGTTGTGGATGAACCTCTTGACCGGCAGTTTATTTTTTGGGATGAATTTCACGTTACAATCATAATTTTTATTCATTATTATTATTAGTATTATTTTTTTAAGAATAAATTTGAAAAAAAAATTGCCAAAAAAATTGGAAAAAAATTGCCAAACTTTCAAAACCACAATATTGAAAGGAAAAAAACCGTGCTCTTGACTGCGGTAATATCTGATTTCACCTTGGTGATCCATTCTATAAAGAAGTAGGTCCTATATATGGGGGTAAATAGGTACAAAAATAGTTGACTACCAGGTAACTAGATGGTTTATTCATAGGTAAAAACCGTTTTTACTACCTACCTGCTAACAACCGGCGAACTTGCAGGTGGTTAACAGGAAGTCATATAAAAAGCAACCAATCTAACCACCATGGTTAGATAGGGAACTGGTACACCAACAGAAAACTGCTTCATGACCACTTACCATCCATCCTTCATGGTGCACTCATGGGTGCTGGGTCACTCTGGCCACTTAGGAACCCCCCCTCCTCCCAACCCCTTCTTCTTCAGGTTCCAGCTTCCTGTCTGTCTCTGCAACTTCTAGTTGCTACCAAAAACAAACAAGAGTGGTACTATACCGAGTGGTGCAGCATTTGTTGCAGCATTTGTTCTCTTATTACTACATACTTTCTGTAGCCTTTCTGTCCCTGAAAACAGATTATCCAAATTCAGAACCTGGCAGTTGAAAAATTGTGTGTTCCCCTGGCCACCCTCGGGTATAATGCCCATCCCATGCCCACCACTCTATACAGGTGACAGAATCCAGATTTAACGAGAAAATCAACAAAAATCCATGTTTTATTTCATTTTGGATCTCCTGGAAAAAAAAGAAAAAAAGAAAATTGGGGTTTGATAAAAAAAAAAACTTTTTGTTGATGAGTTTTGTGAAATTGACCAAATGCCACACTAATATGTTGTATATATTGTATAACAACATATGTATGGTCTAAGGCTCCACATTGAAACCTTAACCTCTAAATGTCAAAGAAAGACAATATTACATTAAAAAGGTCCACCATGATGTTGGGGGTTTAATGGTTTGTAAGCTCTAGATACCCCAAATGATCCATAGCCTGATCTTGTGAAAAAAAAAGGAAAAAAAAAAAAGATTTTTTTTTTTTTTTTCCCCCAAATAAAGTTATGTCTACACTGGGGCACACCGCGTGCCTAATGGCTCCACACCACCTTGTGGCATGTTCAAACCAGTAATAGCTAGTCAAAAATTCACAAAATGTGAACACTCACACTAGTGAACACCCGTTGAAATGTGGGGACCTAATCACATTGTTCCATTGATTTCTCTCCAAACCTATAAATGATATACATCTAACCAAAAAGAAAGGAGTAGCAAGAAAATCTCCTGATTACAAATTGCTCAAAGTAAACATCCAAATTTTGTGAAACAATTCCTATAGCTCACATCTTGCCAATCCGGCACTATTACAACCCCTTGGTGCTATTGTCCTATTAGAACATGATGTTTCATACCCATGTGAATCTCTAGATGGCACATACTTATCAGTCTCTTCTAAATTACTATAGTGGTAACCTTCAAGCTACTGTCAAGAACAAATCCACACATTGTGAATGCATGAGCTAATGGGTTTGGCTTGAGATCAGAGCTCTTAGTGTTCAGTTGGTCCATTGTGAGTTGCTAATCATCCTTCTACCATATGAAATAATGTAAAAAAACACTTGGCTTAATTTTAGAAACTTGTTGATTTCTAGGTTCGAACCAAGGATGAACAATGTTGCCAAATTAGCTTGCAACCACTTAGGAAAAATAGAATTCTGTGCAAAAAAGGGTCTATAGATATTTCTCTATAAATTCTCCCATTATGTTCTTCTTTTACCTGCATTCCACCCAACCCAAGGATAACCCACTAAGGTTTTGGCTCTTAGTCATACATAGTGCTACTCATTGGGTTTGAGGAAAGGTTCCACCAAAATACCATGTAGATGTATCCTTTTACATGCTCCTATTTCTACAGCTCAGACCTCCTTTTATCCGTCATTAGCCCTCAGCATCGACACTTTATAGAGCCCAACACTAACAAGAACACAAAGCCTGCCATGGTGTAGTCACTGGCGCAACAGAAATCAAAACAACAACTATCGATCTTTGCAAGCTCCCCATCTACACATTTTACAACAACTTCCATAAAACCAACAAACCTGCCTTCTTTGCCCTTGAACTCTTCCTTTTATGTCATCATGCAGTGTCCTATTGCTCCTTTCCATTGAATGCTTGCAGTGTCCTTGGTCACCCATTGCTTGTTGTCAACTTGTTTCACATAATGCAGAAACAAACAAAGTTTCCTACCCAAACTCACAAGTCTCCTTTAAGTTGTCATTGCAACCATTAATAAATAGTGACAACATAAAATTCGTCGTTTGCACAAAGAAAGTTGACAGCCACTCAAAACAAAAACCAAAACCTTAAAACGAAATTGTGTTCACATGAGCGAAAAATTCAAATGACTTCTTGTTTGATCACATACAATCTATACATGTATACACACACACACACCCCATGTAATAGTACAATGGTGAATTCAACTTTCCGGTGTCCAAAAATAAAAATATTTCAAAGATTCCATGTCGCAAAAGTAGAATATTCTCAAACATTCTAAAATATTCTTCATCATTTACAGGTCAGGAAATTTTGTTCTTTGAAAAAAAGAAAAAAAAATCATTTTAGAAAATTTCAACATTTTTGAAACTAATATAATTAGTTTCCAAGTTGCCAAGGTAGTTGTAGTAGCAGTAATACCATAAATGCCCTTTTTTGTCTGCTAGTCAATCAGACAAAAGAAACATTGTAAAGTATGATACTAGACTTGATTCCAAGTACACCCAGATTCTTTCTTCAAGGAAGAAGCAAAAAAAAAACAGTAAGGAAAGAAATCACTAAGTAGTACCAATCAAGATACATTGCATAATGCAAAATGGTTTGGCCCCACAACAAAAGGAAAAGAACTCACAATTTAGGGTAAAATAACAAACACCTAGAGAACATTCCCAAATTGGAAAACTAGCTTGCTCCCTAATCTCTCTCTCCTCCCCCATATACACAGCAGAGCTCACAAATGACCAGAAAAGCAAGGAAGGAAAGGGACAAAAACTAGGTGGCTGTGATTCACAGACCATTTGCAGGTTAGGTAGTAGAGAGAGAGAGAGAGAGAGAGAGATACTTAAAGACATCTTTCCATCAGGCTGCTGCTCTGACCACAGATTCTATCATCAGAGCACTTTTCCATTATTGTCTTCCCAGCTAGCTAGCCTACATGTGCTTACAATCACCTCCTCATCATAGCTCTGGTGATGGAGGAGGAGTGGGGAGTCAAACTGTGACTCACCACAAAGCGACATCTGTGTGTTTTTTTTGGGTTTTTTTTCATGAGAATGCCTTCTCAGAGGAGTTTGTAATATTGATTAATTACATATTTTCAAGGCAGTTAGCCTACATGTGCTCACAGTCACTTAATCATAGGTCTGGTGATGGAGGAGGAATTGGGAGTCAAATTGTGACTCACCACAAAGTGACATCTGAGAATGCCTTCTCAGAGGAGTTCGTAACATTGATTAATTACATATTTTCAAGGCAGTTAGCCTACATGTATGTGCTCACAATCAGCTCATCATAGCTCTGGTGATGGAGGAGGAATTGGGAGTCAAACTGTGACTCAACACGAAGTGACATCTGTTTTTTCTTTTTTCCCATGAGAATGCCTTCTCAGAGGAGTTTGTAACATTGATTAATTACATATTTTCAAGGCAGTCAGTCTACAGCTTTTTAATAGAAAGCGACTGTCCAGCTAGCCAGAAACAAAGCCCCTGTGTCAGTGGAAAGCCAAGGCCCCCTATGTCAGTGGCTTTCCATCAGTGTAGTGACTGATGTGATCGGAGTTACATTGCTGACCACATCATCTAGTGTATCGAGGATCACAGCAGCAGCAGCAGCCTAATGGGTGTGTGTGATCCCTTCTGTAATTGTGATCAGAGCAGCCTGATGAAAAGCCATTCATGGCTCAGTTATGTAAGTGTGATCACAACAGCCTAATGGAAAGAGACACTTAAGACAAAAGAGAAGGAACTGACTGGACCCAACATGGATCTCCTGATGCTTTGTTGTGTTGTGGAGCTTGCGATGTTCCAGAGTTGTTGTGTTGTGGAGCTTGTGAGAGGTTAGGGACTGGGGGGGGGGACTCGGAAGGCAAATGGGGCTCCGAGGAAGAGATGGATCACACAGCGAAACTCTGGGGCTTTTGATCTAGACGTCATACAGTAGGTGCGTGTTTTTTTTTTCTGTGGTCTTTTTTAGTTGAGTTTTTGTTGTCAATGCAACAGCCGTTGCTGCAAGTCTTTTGCATGATCTGAGAATTTCCATTCCTCAGTAGCCAAGCACGCTCAGATTTCTGAACAGAAGCATAGAGAGTTCACAAATTTTTCTTTTTCTTCTGATGACCAAAAGTCTGGAACAGGAAAAAAGAGGAGGAGGAGAACATGGGGTGTTCGAGCTCAAAAGTGGAGAATGAAGAGGTAGTTGCCAGATGCAGGGCAAGGAAGCGATTCTTGAAGCAGGCAATGTACAGAAGGCATGTTTTCGCAGCTTCTCATGCTCAGTATGTTGTGGCATTGAAAGGAGCTGGATCTGCTTTCAGACAGTTTGCTGAAGGAGAGGTGAAGGATCCAGCAGCCTCCTTATCTTCTCCTGCTGCTTTGTTTCTCCCAGAAACCCCAACCACTTCTCCTCCTGCTTCTCTTCCAATGCCATTGCCACCACCACCACCACCACCCATGTCTCCAACCATCTCATCACCCATCGTCCCTCCTACCCTTCTTCCCCCTCTGTCTCCTCCTCATCTGGAGCTTCCAAGTGAATCTCCTCTCTCTCGAAGGAGGGCTTCTCCACCACCTCATGCTTTGAAAAGGCCAAACCCTGATGCAGTAGTCCTGAATGGAATTCCGAAAGCACACCTGAAGAACCCAATTCGGGCAAACAGTTCTCCAGGAGCTACTTTGAGAATGGAAGACAAATTTCTCAACCCACCACCACCACCACCACCACCACCACCTCCACTTTCTCCACCTCGAGAAGGAATGCCACCTCTTCCTCCACCGGCCCGCAGTAGCTGGCAAGACCATTTCCTTGACCCCTTCCGCCCATTACCATTTCCTTCCTCTTCTCCTCGTTCTTGTGATGAGCAACAACAACAAGGACATCAACCACAGCAGTGGCGACTGCAGGGTGGTGGTGGTTTAAACGCACCTTGTCGGCTTCGAGATCTACATCTGAAGCAGCTGCAGGAAGACATTTCAGAGCTTGAAGATGTTGATGATGACAATTATGTTGATAATGATGATGATGATGTTGATGATGAGGAGGAGCAGGGTGAATTGAAACCCCAGGAAGCAAATCCCATTATAAAGTCACAGCCACAAATGAATGTACAGCAGCAGCAGCAGCAGCAAGATGATGTGCTTCCCACTAAGCCTGCGGAATTCAAACCAAAACCCATTATGAAGGTGAATGAAAAGAAGACTTCAAAAGATATCATATCTGTAGGTAAGGGAAAGGTAGAAAAGATGGTGACGACAGTAGAAGCTCAAAAAGGATTGGCATGCAGATACCATGAGAAGCATGTGGGCCGTGACTTACTGGAGGTGCTCAAGGAAGTTGACGACTGCTTTTTGCATGCTGCTGAGAGTGGGGACAAAGTCTCCCAAATGCTCGAGACAGAAAAGGTTCATTACAATTCAAGCTTTTCAGGCAGTCTTAAAGGTGAGGTTGATCAATGTTCTTGGTTTCTTGAAGCTCCTTGCCTCACCTTTTCTTTTTCACTGGCAACATCTCAATTACCTATCAGGTGAATCCACACAGTGCTCATCTTGGGCTAGCTGAGAATACAAAAAAAAAAAAAGCATTTGTATCCTTCGAGAAGCTGCTGGTTCTAATCCAAGGACTGCTGTTTGCATTTGCAGGAGTGGGAGAATCAGCTAGGACGTTAAATGTGTCTTTCCGAAGACTGTCACTCAGGTCAGCAGCAGAGACGCCTCCTCCCCATCAACATAGAAATGGCAACCGCATTGCTTTATATAGTGAAGAATCTGCTAGGATATCGAGCATTCGAAGCCTTAGCAGCTTGAGCAGAGGAGCATGGACAAATGATGACAGTGGGTTGACTGGCAGCAGCCATGCTTCCACTCTAGATAGACTGTATGCATGGGAGAAGAAACTGTACCTAGAAGTGAAGGTTTGTCTCCTTTTACCTTCTCTCAAGTTTTGAACAAAATGACAACATTTCCATTTTCCATGTTCCAAGAAATTCTAAAGATTCTTGTTTTGAGGATCAAACAAATTCTCATCCTTTTGATTTCCAGAAATGTTGATGCAAGAAAATGCTTGGATTTCTCATGAAACAGGAAACAGAAACATTGAGGAATGAGTTTGAGAAGAAATGTGCTGTGTACAGAAACCAAGACGCAAGGGGTGAAGATCCACTAGCCATTGACAGAACTCGTGCAAAGATTAAAATGCTTCAGACTCGTCTGGGAGTCGCCATAGAAGCTGTAGAAAGTGCAGCAGCAGCGGTCCAAAAGCTAAGGGATGATGAACTTTACCCACAACTCTTGGAACTCCTTGAAGAGTAAGACTTTTTTGCTGGTGACAAATTGCTGTGCCAGTTTATTCTACAACTACCTGCTTGCTTTTCTTCCCATTTCTGTGCCCTTTTGCCAATCAAGCAACCTATTTAATAGATCAGCTCAGAAGATTGTCCTGTATCTGCACTCAGGGTTTAAGCAGAAACCCTAACTTCAAGGTTTATGTCACGCTCTTAAGCAACAACTTGACCTTGGGAGGAGAATGGTCTGCATTTCCTGGATTTCAAAACATGTCTGGGACAGTTTGATTAATGGGTTTTAGATGTGTTGGGTTGCATAGTCAATTTCCTTGAACATGGGATTATCAAGCTTGTCTCTCAGGAATGGGCACTTCAGAACAGATAGTGCAAACTCACCAAGTTTGTGAATGTGTGCACAGGATGATGCACATGTGGAAGGAGATTTCCAACTGCCATCAGTCACAGATGAAAGCTGTTGAGGCCATGAGAAGGCTTGACAACTCCACTGCTTTTGAGGCAACCACGAGCTCTCATCATGACTCCACTGCCCAATTGGAAGTTGCCCTTATCAGGTCAGTTATAATGATTTCCTTCTTCCAGTTGTGGTCTTGAACCTTTCACTTTTCAGGTTCACTGGCTAGTGTTCCCAAGAAGAAGTTATAAATTTGTGTTTGTTATATTTGGCAGGTGGGTCGAATCCCTGAGAAAACTAGTGATCTCACAGAGAGAGTACCTGAAAAGTTTGACTGGGTGGGTACGGTTGAGTCTCGTTCACTTTGTTGAGCCAGAGAGGAATGGGTCACAATCCCCCAACCGATCTCTGGTTAAGAGTGTGAATTCAAACCCGGTGTATGCACTGTGCCAGCAGTGGCAGACTGCAATAGATCAGATGCCCGACAGAGTTGCCATTGAAGCCATAGCTGGTTTTGCTGCTGTAGTGCGAGAGATGTTGAGACTGCAATATGAGGAGCTACGGATCAGGAAGAAGGCTGAGTTCTTGGCACATGAGCTTAAGAAGCAAGAACTTTCGCTTCGTAGTGCATCCATGAGAGAGCTCTCAGTTTGCGCTCCACCATTGCACTCCCTGAGTGGCAACTCTGGTGACAGAGGCTATGAAGAAAACTTTGACATCATCAGTAGAAGGAGGGGGGGAAGTAAGGCTACTGAAAGGTGGCAGCAAACAGACTCAACAAGGCGGAGGCTTGAGGAGGAGCTTGAGACAGAGCAAAAGGCTCACATTGATACTCGAGCATACACTCTCAACAGCTTGCAAACAGGCCTCCCTTTCATGTTCCAAGCCCTTGTGACCTTCAGTAAAATAGAATTTGAGATCTATGAAAGGCTTTACAAAATGGGCGACAGCCGACATTTGACCCACATTACCAACAAGTAAACAATCTCCTCCTCCCCTTCCTCACTGTGTAGTAGACATGTCTGACTGATTCTGTCACCATGATCTATGAAAGGCTTTTATGGATGCAATGGACCTTGAATTCTGTCACCATTATCTATGAAAGGCTTTTATGGATGCAATGGACCTTGAATTCTGTCATCATGATCTATGAAAGGCTTTTATGGATGCAATGGACCTTGAATTCTGAAGAGGTTGTATATGCTCTAGCTGATCTTTCCAGGCCTGTTGCTTTGTTCAATATTGTAACCGTGTAATCCAATCACTCAAATGTAAACTAGTTGGATAAACTCACATGCGATGATTTTTCCTTTCCTTGGTTGCTCTTAATGTTTGTTGAAAGATGCATCAATGGGTCATCCTCGGTTTATCTGCCAGTGCAATATCCTTTGCGCCTTGACCAGATTGAACCAGTGCACCATCCATCCACTGGATGCGTGTTATGACTCAGAAAAAACCAGAAAAAAATGATCAGAACTTAGAAGAAAAGGGAGGGAAAAAACAAGGAAATTTTCATGTTTTTCCTAAAAAAACCCTTTGAGCACTTCACAGGGGTTTTTATTTTGTTGGTGCAGAATTGTTTTTGGCCAAAAGAAAAAAAAAAAAAAAAAAAAATTTTATTAAAACTTTAAAAAAAAAAAAAAAAAAAAAAAATTTAATTATTTTTTTTTCTCAAAAAAATATTTTTTATTTTTTATATAAAATTATAAAATCAAATTACC
>Ga0116231_10010441_pt1 | contig 14950 bp, 9 predicted proteins | sample S1TSphgellanicum_2_FD_89695 | JGI IMG/M metagenome (GOLD analysis project Ga0116231, IMG submission 89695) | Host-associated microbial communities from peat moss isolated from Minnesota, USA - S1T2_Fd - Sphagnum magellanicum MG | ecosystem: Host-associated > Plants > Peat moss > Unclassified...
ACTCGACCCTCTACCCCTTTCTAGAGTTGGAAGCCGGGAGCGTGCTACCAAGTTCAACTTTCCGCAACTTGGCTTTGTGAAACCCTCGAATGTGTTTCACCCCGTGACTTGGGAGCGCGTCACCCCGTCCCACATCTAAGAAGCCTTCCACTTTCATGATGGCTTTAGATAGTGAGGAAGGCCAGTTTCCTCAAGCTTATGCTTGGCCCAAGTCAGAAGCCCCATCACAATTGGCACATGTGATCCAGCTCATGCATGTGCCAGATCTCAAACATGAGTTCGGAATAAGCCCTCACATATTGCCGTAAGTTGTCATTTGTGGCATTCATAAGGTTGCGGAGTTTACACTTCGAGATGTAATCGGAATTCCTTGGAACAAATTTGGATTCAACATGTTCCTTAAAGAACTCCCAACTGTAGCCATGGTTCTTCCCTTCCTCTTGTCTCACTATCCTCCACCATGTGGCGGCATAGCCTTTCAAGTAGGACTGGGCAAGCTCCAAGGCCAAATGTCGTCCAACCTTGGTGGCATGTAAATAATCTTCCATTTCGGCAAGCCAAGCATCCACAACCTTTCGGTCATGGGCACCATCGAAGTTTTCGAGTTTGGTTAGTTGAAATCTCCCATTCTTGGATGATCCTCCTTTGAGAGCCGCAACCAACTCAATAAAGTTGGGCCTATTCATTTTGAGGAGGAGTTCTAATTGTTCTTGGATGAATAGGACCGAACTCCATTGCTCCTCTTCACTTTCAGGCTCATCTTGGTCTTCCTAGGTTCTTGGTTCCTCCTCCCCAATTGATTCTGGTGGGACTACTCGGTCTTCGATAGGTTCTTCCAACATGGTTTCTTGTGCTTGCTTACGGTTCCTCTTGGGTGCCATCCGAAATTCCCAAGAAGTGAATCGAGTTTTACCGGAGCTTTGATACCAAGTGATGCACTCCCAAGTTCCTAATTAGGCCCAAGTTGGGTCTAAATTATTCAATAATGGAATTGGGAAGAACTCGAGGCACGCTCCTAACTCTCAGCATTAGAACGGGTAGAGGGGCGTGCTGAAGCTCCGGGATGGGACTAGGAAAAGTGACAAGCTTTATTTACTTACTTACTCAAACCTGCATCAAACCAACCAAAAAGTTGGTTAATTCATTTTCTGGAGCACTCTTGGTGCTAAGACAAGCCACGGGCATCCGAATGACTTTTTATCCCGGGCCTCCCAAGGAGGAGTCCCGAAATTGTCTCGGTTTGGACTCTCGAGACTTTGCGAGGTCATAACTCTTTGTTCAGACCTCTAATTGGGATGAGGTCTAAAGCAAACTTGTAACTCTCCTTGAGAGCTTTCCAATGATATATTGCACTCCACCTGCACACACTGGGGTCAAGTCGATTCCCAACTTTTAGTGGTCGGAAATCAAACTGCCAGTTTGATTCCCGGCCCCTTCTCTTTGCCATAACTTGTGCTACAGATGTCCCCCCCTGCAATTGAACTCTAAAATTTTAGGAAACCCAGAGGATTCCCAAGTCCCAACTTTGGGAGTGTGAATTTCATCCTCACACTCTTTCACAGTAGGGTTGCGACATGTTCTCTATTGATTTTGAAAGGCATTAATTTGATGGGATCTTTGTCAATAACACGAAGACCTTTGTCCCGTGTTCTTTTGTAGATGGTTGTACATTGTCAGAATCTTTCAAAATAGCTTTGGATAAAAGCAAACTTAATGATGTTGTCACCTATGGCACCAAGGTAAATGCTTGCTATAATCAATCTTTACATTTCTACCATGAGGGTTAAGTGTGTATCAAGTTGGAAACACCACCATTAATATGTCATTATCCATGTAAATTTTTTTTCAAATATTTATGTTATTCCAATTTCTTTCTTGTTATATTTGGATTCAAAATAATCTAAGCAATGCAATGTTTTGATTTCATGCAAGCCTTGTCTAAGCTTGTTGCAATGTGTGGGCCTTATCATCAAACGACTACTAATGCTTAGATTCTATTAACAGCAGTATTGTGCCACACTAGTTATTTTAGTCAAGTGAATTCACAAAAATGACACTTTGAATATTGTTGTAAATTTGATTTGACAACTTGTCTCATTCAAGTTAGTGAAAGCTTTTAAATACCTCACATTTGTCAAATGTTGGATGTATGCAAACCAAAGGTGTTCTTGGAAATATTAATGAGTAAAAGCTTGGGCTAGAATATCCCATGAAGAAATGTGGTGATTTGGCAATGTTTTACTACCATCTACAATGCACTAAATGTGTTCTCAAGTACTTAAATTCAGTTGTTTTCATTTTCAAACATTAACAAATATGAAGTATGAAACATGATCACTATTCCAAAAATTGCATTATGGCCATCCATAGCTAGTGTTTAAGGGGGTAAATATAAGGTTTTGAAACATGTACTTGCCTGGATGCATGGCTCGTTAATGTAGTCTAACAATCCACCAAGATTTGTGATCCCCTAAAAAACTTTAATCTAGTGATAAAGATTGTTAAACATGTGCACTTCGCATTAATCATGTAGTGGATTGTTGGCTGTAAACAAACATGTTGCATCTCGCTAATAGAGTCATGGAATACTGCTACTTTAAGAAAATCTGAGGGATCAACATAGCATGAAATTGAAAACATTGTTTTCGAGCAGTCAAGTGTTAAAATATCAATGCTAGACTTTAGCTCCTTATTTTTGGGAAAGCTATGTATTGGAAGAAGGAATACCTTTTCAACAAGGACCCTATCCTTGAATAGATTAGACCACATTATTATTTTAATTTTTGTTTCAATTTGAAATGCCTAAGTAGTTTCACAAGAAAAAAAATCTTGCCCTTTTCCACCCCCACACATTCCAATTATTGTCCAATTTTACTACAATTCAACTACATTTAGACATTTTAAGTTTGTAAATGGCTTGTTGCACTAATTAATGGTCAATATTGTTCATAATTGTTATGTTATTTTACAAATATAATTTGGTCCTTATTTAGTTTTCTAATAATTTCAAATTATTGATGTGGAAATCGAGGTAGCTTTTAACTTTATTAAAACAATGTGCCAATTATAATGGATTAATGATTTTTTTTACATTTTTTCAACTATCAACATGGTACATGAATTGAACATCAATTTTTAACATGTTGAAACCATTACTTAAGAGTTACATTTTACACTTACCATAATTTATTAAAACACATGTAAGAATTTAAAACCCCACATTAATATTGAAATAAAATAGTGATTTTTTTCACATTTCTTCAATTATCAAAGTTGAACCATTGATTTTTAATATGTTAAAACCATTACTTAGAAATTGCATCTTCTACTTATTAAAATATACCAAAACACACACAATTCAATATTTTACAATTATATTTAAATGGTTTAGTGAATTTCTTCACATTTCTTGAACTATCAACATCTTTATATGAGTCGAATCATCCATTTTGAGCTTATTGAAACCATTATTCAAATGTTGCATATTGCATTTACATATATATATTAAAACACACATAACAATTTAGTGCTTCAAATTTATACTAAAATTGGCTAGTAATGTTTTTCACATCTTTTGAACTATTAACATTTGCATATGAGTTGAATGATTCACTTTGAATGTTATTAAATATACTATTCATGAATTGCATTTTGCACTCATCATATTTTTTTGAAATGAATGTATGAAAATTTGGAAAGTTTCACATTTATATTTGAATGGGTTATTGATTATGTGAAAATGTTTATCCGTGCAAAGTCTAGGATGCATGTAGACCTTTAAATTATGATTTTTTCATATATTGAATTCTTGTATATTTATGTAAATTAAAATGTATGTTTTTCCCTAGTATGTTTTAGGCATCATTGACAAGTTTATTATTATGAATGTTCATGATGTCACACCAAAAAAACCCCAAAAATAACCCTTAATTTTTTTCCCATTTTTTTCCATGGTGTATGAAAAAAAATCCATGTTAAAAGCAATGATTATTTTTAAAATTTTAAGTATTATTATTATTCTGAAAAATTATCAATATTTTATACTTATTATTTTTATTTTAAACATGGTTTATTAAAAAAAATTTTAAAAATTTGTTACAAGTTTATGTTTAAATATTTAAAGATGAATTTAAGATTTTCATATTAAAATAAAATTAAATAATGAATTATATATGGTGATAATAATAATGAATTTTTAAATTTTTTTCAATTTTGTAATCTTCTTCAAGATCATCCACAAAAACGTTTACCCATGTTTTGGCTATACGCCATATATGGAAATACAAATTTTTTTTTATTTTTATTTTTGGCTACAAGTCCTAGAACCCATTGTAGAATTACATCATTTAAAATATATAAAAATGTATCAAATATTTTAAAATATTTTGTCGATGTTGGTGGCCCTTTTTATGTTTGCAAAATGGTGGAAATTCACCACCCAAAAAAAATCAGTTACATCATTAATATTTATTTTAAATTTTCAAAAAACATGGATAAGGTTTATATTAATTTCAAAGATTAACCTTAGTTTTTAAAAATAAATTTGATGTTGGAGTTTTTTGTGTTTCATGTTGGAATTATTAGAACTACTTTTTAACTTTTACTCATTAGGAGTAAACCTTTTTCTTTGAAATTTGTGATTTCAAATTTTTGGCAAATTTTTTGTTGTTTACATTTTTTCTTGAATTTGCATTATTTTTTCCATTTTTTTCGCACCAAAAATTGCCAAATTCAAAAAAATTCAAAACCAAAATAACATGTTGGTTGTGGAAGGTGGGGAATCCAATTATTTAAACCCAAAATTTCACCAAATTAAATTTTTTTAACTTTTAAAAAGGGAAAAAGGTGTACAATATATTTTTAGATCATTAAAAAGTAAAATAAAATGTTGAAAAATATGTAATTAATCATTTGCATTAGTGTATGATCATCTTGTTAAACAAATATGGTCTCTATAATTAAATGGTTATATTGACTACTCAATTAATGTTTTTTCTTGTGGTTAATTTTTCCAATTTAAGGGGGCAACATTATGAAAGAAATTTTTTGAAAACATTTTTTTGTCAAAATTAAATTACATATTGCCAATTTTTTACAATAAAATATAGTAAATAACCATAATATTGAAAGATTTAAATAATTTTCCAACTACACTAATTGTTTACAACCAAATGTGGAAATCTTCTTAAGGATGATTGTCATTTTAGCAACATCACAAAAATAAATAAATAATGTTTACCTAATCATATTGGGGAAAATAAATGTTTCAAATTTTACAAAAATTGGACATATTTTATGTAATGAAAATAAAATTGTACAAGATTTAATGAATGCATTTTTGAATTGACATTAAATTTAGAAAGATTCTAGGTCAATTCAAACAAAAAGATACTTGTAAATTTATTCATGACATGCAATTTCAAGTTTTTTTTTACCCTTTAAATTTAATTTTTATAAATTATAATTATTTTTTGGAATAAATTATTGGATAAACTTCCAGATCATGTTTTCATTTGTAGCATTTGAATAAATTTTGAAAAAAAAAACGTATGTTAAATTTTGAATTTTCTAAACAATTTCATGCCAAACACAATAAAGTTAAACCTTCTATGAAAGTTTTTTGTATGATGATGCAACTCATTATTCCATGTCATATTAACTTGGGACCTCATATATCCATGTCATAATTTTAAAGTTAGAATTTATCTAGTGCAACATGTAACTGTCTAAAACAACTAAAAAATATTTCAATAAAAATGTCCTAATTAACTAGTCTTTTTTTGCCCAAACCATACAAGTTGCATATTAGTCAATTTTGTCCTATTTCACTAAAAATCTAGTGAATTTGAATAATGGAAAAAGACAAGATTTCTTATTGTGTTTCCTTTAGCTCGAAACCTTGAAAGGTCCAACCAAGTTCCTCATTGATTTCATCATTAGTTAATTCGTCACCAAAAGCTTGGCTTTTGAAAAAGAATTCTGAATTTGTTTTACAATGTTCCATTTGGAAGGATAACATAATTGGAAATCTCGTTCAAGGTCATAATGTAGCCTAACATCTACCTTTTGGGTCAAGTTGATTGACTAAGCAATTTGATCACACATCATGAGGAATGTAGAATATGTGAATGGCTAGTTGACCTCTAGGTTGTTGAAGGCAATCAACCAAATCAAATGGCCGATCATTCACACCTAAAAGAGAAAAGAAACAACATTCCATGCATCAAAATTGACATCAATATCTATTTTAATGAAAATCATGAAATCCTACAGATGGTAAAAACAGCAACGGCTTATGTTGTATTTAGTATTAGTTGAATTTGAATTTTTTTAAAGGAACTAGGGTCTGGAATTAGAATTGAACACATAAGTTTTGCAAATTGAACCTACATGTTTTTTGTAATATCCACAACATACCATGTCTAGCTAGAGATGTGGGCACACAATGTTTGTGTCTAATAATGGACGAAGATCCATGCCCTCTTGGTTGTTGGTGTAATCCATGATAGGATTATAATTTTGCAGGTTTGTGAAGTTAACATTCATCTTGATACAAATGCAAAAAACCTTAAAATGATAATTGTAAATATTTCACACAAAACCTTTGAAATACAAAACCCAAATGAGCACATAGTTTTGTGATTTGAAACAAAACTGATGAACAAATAAGGTTCATGTATAAATACATTTTCAAGGTAAGTTATGTGGCTTTAGAATTTTGGAAAGGATATGAGTTGGGGTTTAAAGTTTAAGGTATTACATCTCCATGTGCATAAGATCTTTTGCATATAATGTTCATCCATAGGTCTCAGGGTAAGTTATGTGGTTTTAGGGTTTGGAAAAGGATCTATTTAAAGATTTAAGGAACTAGATCTTCATGTGTGACACATGCAATCTTTGCATGGAGGGCATATAGGTCTTAGGGTAAACTACATGGTTTTAGGTTTGTGAAAGGATTTTATTTAGGGCTATATATAGAGACTTGCACATCCATTTGGCCCACCTTTATATAAGTTAAATGAAAGTTCAATTTTGAACAAAAGTATGGGTCAAAGTGTGGTAATATTGGGAACATATTGCGGAACTTGGAAAACATGCATGTTGGGAACTTCATTTGGAACTTGGGGAGTATGTTGGGAAAGTCATGTTGGGAACACATTGGGCACATGGTCAACAGCAAAATCCCCCAAAGAAAAGAATTAATGTTATTTGTCTGATGAATGGTTATAATGGAGTATAATTTCAATTTTTTTCATTTTGTCTAGATTCATTCCAAAATTCCTTTTCAATGATTTTTTTTGACAATAATTATTAATTCAAAGTAAACACAAATTAACTTGTTAAATGTCATTTAGACCAAAAAAATAAATAGGTTTTGAAATAAATAAGGTGTGAAACAAAGGAATGTTCATGTGTGATAAAAACAAGTTGTGTGATAAAAGTTATTTGATAGCAACTTTGGGGATGAAAATGAATAAAAGAATGAAACAAATTCAAATTTTTAACAATCAATTGGACAAAGGGATAAACATATTTACAAATAACATTCAGGCAAGGATTAACAAGTTTTGGGAGGAAACATATTAATGATAAAATATGGTTGAAAATAAAACAAATTTGAGAATAGAGTAATGTATCAATGGAACCAAATTTTGCAACCAAAAAAATTTAAGGATGAAACATGTTTCTAGATAAAAGAAAATAAAGAATATAATATGTTTGTGAAAAAAATAAATCCACTACAATACAAAATGTTTGCAATTTACTCAATGAGATTTAACAAACCAATGTGTATACTTTGGATTAAAGATTATTGTCTTTTATAAATGTTTTTGCAAAAATAAAATAAAATCCATAAACAAGAATTTTTGAATAAAATCTTTTGCAACCTATTATTTATTATATTTATAATTGCTTCACTATGTCACATGTTTTCTATTAGAGATTTTTATTAAACAAGACTTTTTAAAAGTTTGCAAATTTTGAAAAAAAAAAGTTTTGTCTCAAAACTTGATCACAATTTCAAATCATATAAGAACATGTTGAAATGTAAAAAGTTTATTTTTTGTACTATAAGCTTTAACCGTTTTTTGAAATTTATTACATTACATGACACTTCCATGTTGTAATAGACTCAAACTTTAAACAAACCTTAAATTTGAATGAAATAGTTATTGGCCGATGTGATGGAGTTGTGGATGAACCTTGAGCAAGTTAATATCAGGTTTCACCATTGTAACTTAGTTTGTAAGTCCTATATATATATATATAGGAAGGTAGGTAAGAAAATGGGCAACTAGGTACTACATAAATAGATAGTTTACACAATAGAGATATGCATAAATTGAAGAAAAATAAAAAATCAGAACATTGAGTTTGATCATTAAAACAGGTGAGATTTTTTTAAATAGTAAAAAAATACATTGCAATGAAACTCAAATAATCACAAAAGGCACGACCACTTTGCGGATTTCTCTAATAGGCAAGGGTTTTTTTTACTAGCTACCTACTAACAATCAGCAATTTTTTTGGAGTTGTTGGTTCATACCTAAATAACAAGCAAAAAATAAAGTGACAAGTTAATGGAGTTGAAAACCAAGAATGGAACATACACAACACAAAGTAGAAAATGATCAATTGGAGATGATAGATTTGGGTTTCTTATTTGTATTTTCCCATTCCTTCAGAGCAATTCCACTAGTAGTAGTAGAATGGCCTTGTAAATTACGATTTGAACGAAATTCAAGATTTAATTGAGTTGGGACTTGTAAATAGCATTGCAATAATCAATGAATACAATGCTCTCCAAAAGGGTTAGTAAAGAAATATGATAGACTTTGGTGAACAAGTCACAATGGTTAATTCATAAGGCTGGGCTGACATTTTTTAATTGATCATTTTTGTACATTGTTTAAAATTTCATGTTTACTGATAAGGGTGAGGAAATCACTTAAGTTACACGTTACTTTACCCTAGTGTCAGTTTCATCATTAGATAATATCTAAAGTAGTGAACTGAATTTTTGTGAAAATATGAAATTGAGGTGCTGAAAACCATCGTAATTATCACAAGCTACAATTTGAATAACTTCACTCCTCATATGACAATATCATAGTGAATCATGAAATTTTTAAATTTTCAAATTTTGAAAAAAGTAAATCATTTTTTTTGTCCATGTGAAAACTAGGGTTTTAAAAAATAAAATAATATTCCTCAAGTTGGTGAACTGGTGCACAATACCCAACATTAATTAGAAAACTAAATTGGAACACATTTTAGGCTAGATAGGCTGCCCATGAAGAATTGTTCAAATTGCAGTTGTTTGGAGCAAATCTTCCCCAAAATGTCAATCCAAATTCCCTAGAGGCCCACCGGAGTTGCAACTAAGTTAACACTGTACATAGAATTGGATTTAGTCTAAAATAAACAAAGTTGTGACTTTGGAGTTCCCCCAAAAAGTGGTTGTCAAACCCAGCAATTGCCAACCTACCAAAACCCAAAATCTCCCAATACTTGCATGCATGCATGCAGCACCACCACCACCACCTCCAATCCGCCTCCTGTCCAATAGCTATTGAACTCAAAAGTGTGGAGAAAGCATGAGTCAATATGTGTACACCAAGAATGTACAGGTTGATTACCAGCTTTTGTTAACACAAAGAGGGGCCCTATTTGGTCCAGAGTGTTTTGAGTGCTAGTTTGGTAGCCTGCTTTACTTCGCCATGGCACAAAAATTTGCCAAAAGAAAATACAAGAACAAAAACTGGTGTGCATGTAGGAGAATCACTGGATACATGCTCTACAAGGTGAACAAAAATATTGAGGATTTTAGTTCCCAGAACCATCTTGAAGCAAACACCAGAAGCTCCTGCTTTTGTAAGTCTTTAGATTCAAAGAACAAAAGAAGGCACTTTTAATTTGGTATTTATTTTGATGGACCTTTATACCTTCCTATCAAGTTTTTATGGACAAAATGGGAAAGTGTAGGGTAACGCTCTGCTCTAGGGTAACACCCAAGGAGCGGGGCATCCTCCCAATTTTTTCATTTTTTCCTGTGATACCCAGTGGGAACCATGTGATAGAAAAAAAATTTGGGGGTTTCCCCTGATACACGGAGGGAACCATGTGAGAGATTTTTTTTGGGGGGGCGCAAATAGGTTTCCGTGTGGTTTTATTTTCCAGTCCCGATGTTGCAATAAGTTTCATAATGTCGGAGCTTGTGTCTCACAAGCCAAGAATGCCCTTGTTTCATAATGTTGGAGCTTGCATCTCACAAGCCAAGAATGCCCTTGTTTCGTCATGTTGGAGCTTGCATCTCACAAACCAAGAATGCCCTTGTTTTGTCATGTTGGAGCTTGCATCTCATAAGCCAAGAATGCCCTTGCAGGATATTCAATTCAGGAATGGTCATATATGTTGTTCTCCATGAGCAGTCCCATTGTAGATTAACTAGACCGATGACCATATTTCATGCAACCTTCTGTAACAACTTACCCCTGGTCTGTCTTGTGAGAGGAACTCTGTATTCCTGAGGTTGATGTGTGACACCTATCTCCTGCAGCTGGGAGGTTGATGCTTGATACAGTCAGTGGGGGATGTCATGGGAACTGGTTGTGGCCATCTATGTACTATGGACAAGTATGTTGGGTAAGGTGCCAGTTGAGCCCATTACGGCAAGCTGGGTGACACACCCAACGTAATGGGCAAGGGCAAGATAAGTCCATTTGAGCAAGCTGAGTGACTGACCCAACATAATGAGCAAGGGCAAGGTCCACACCATGATAGTCTAGGGTGAAAGATCCAGTGATTTAAAAGACAGAAAAATTATGTTCAACAAACAGTTTTTTGTCACTATTTCCAGTCCATGATCATCATCAGAAGATTATGTTATATAATGTGGCCAGGAAAATAACATAATCTGCCACCCTAGACTGTAATGTCTTGGTAGACTTCTTGAGATAAGGCTAAGCATGACTTTTAGTTTAAATTATTCCTTTGAAAGCATAGGGGTATGACAGGGATAAGGAAAGCACAACATTCAAAATTTTGCTCAAAATTCAACAAACTCTGCATGAACAATGCATGTGCAGTTTTACCAAGAAATAAGTATGGCAAAAACTTTGCGACTGTTTTCTTCCATGCATACTTTCTAGCATAGACCCAAACAAACCAACACCAATGTGGAAATCCCATAGCATCAACAATCACTTGGATGTAGGAAATTTACCTGTTGAAGACTCGCTCTTCCTTAAGATTTCTTCAACGCTTGCTGCAACTGCTGTTGTACATTGCCCCCCTCTTTTGTCAGGACAAGGCATCACATAGCCATGTCCTGCAACCAGATCATGTGGTAATAAACTGTAGGTAGGCTACTACCTGCCAGATCTGATGTTTACATGCAGTGTTTTGTCATGACAGCTTCTGATGAACAGGCATGTCTCCAAATTTAATTGAAGAGAATGGAGACCTGACAGATGTTGCATAGAAAAGAGTATGCAAAGGTTGCATAATTGAAGGAAATTTGGTGCATTTGATACAAAATGTACAGGGTAGAGTAATTTACAGTCACCCCAAAAGATTCACCACCTCTTCCTACAGAACTCAAAGGAATGCATGCATCAACTGTCTGAGAAAAAAAAATGCAAAATCCTACAACAGTACACCCAACCTTCAAGGGTCTATCCTACAGCACCCACTGGGCATGCTTGAGCGCTGTACTATCATCACCAAGCACCATTCCAGTGACTGTTTGAGTACAGCAGATGCATGAGCTACAATACCAAAAGGCTGGGGAGCCAAGTTGCTGCTATGTAGAAACAAAACTGTAAGCAAAAATAGTAAGGATACTCCTAAGCCAAATTTGAACCTGCCAGTCAAGAGTGTGAGACTGGAGACTGGCCAAAAATTCAGATGTGCAAGTGTCAAATCACTGGTACCTCCTCCTTGAAGCATGTGCTAGGTTAGACATGGAAATATCACAAAAGAATGGCAAGCACTCCCAACCACATCTTTCTTTGATCATAAAGCTGTTCCCATGGAGAATCTTTTCTTAGATGAGAAAGAGTTCAGTTTCTTCCCGAGCTCGATCCATTCCACGTATCCAAGAAAGAGAGAGGGACACACACAGAAAGATGCTCTCTTGTTTTGATGTGAATGCCCAATTCTAGCTACAAAATTTCATGTGAAGAGAGCTGCCCCAGTCCTGGATCTGACTGCCATAAGAAGAACTTTTGTTTTGTTGTCAGCTCTTTGTTTGTGTGTATATCATGAAAAACCCTAAATGAAACCTTTTCTCAACGATCTTGCAGTGGCATGGTATGTCCGGACAACTAAACCAATGCCAATGCCAACACCGAGACACATGCCAAGTCCAAGTCCCACACCCACCCTCACTCCTGCATTGAACCATGTCATTTGTCCATCATCCCCCCCATCCTCATACCCATCATATCCACTCAGACCTCCTCCTTCGAGAGCACAACCGAATCCTGCTGCAGCAGCAGCTTCATCATCACAAAGGTGATTATACCCACTGCTGCCTTCAACAAGGGCATCATCATAGCCTAGTCCTCCAGCTCCACCATCTTTGTCACTGAAGCCCATGAATAGATTGCCATCTGTTCTCTGCGGGACAGAGAAAACCCAACAATAACATAAGCCACAGCTTTCCCTCTTGCAAACTGTTTGTGCAGGAGCTTCTCTTAGGGTTTGGTTGCAGACACAGAGAGAGAGAGAGAGAGAGAGAGAGAGAGAGAGAGAGAGAGATTGCACTTACAAGACGAGTCTGATCGATCATCATCAAGCAGCTTCTACTGCTACTGCGTTTTCCAAGTTCTTCAGCTTCGGGAATGACATCCAGCGTATTCTTCTGCTGGCGGTGAGAGGAGGAGGAGGAGGATCGTCGTCGTGCTGCGGTGAGAGGCACGGTTTCGCTGAGAATCACAGGCGTTTCCGAGTTTCGTCCCACCAGGCACACTTCCATAGCTATCTCGTGGCAGAGCTGCTTCTTGGAGGAAACAATACGTCCCCCCGCTGCTACCTGTCCCAAGACGCAAATGCAATCCATGTTCCATGAGGAAGAGGAGGGGGAGGAGGAGCGACGATGATGACGACGACCAGCAGCAGCCGCGACAGCAGCAGCTTCCTTTCTCCACCCATTGTAGTTTCCTCCTTGCTCAACGCAATTCCTTTCTGAATGCTCCAGTATTCCTACTACTAGCAGCTCGTCTTTGGAGAAGACTTGGAAGGACAATGGACCGCTGCAGGTGCGGACATAGTCTGTGCTCAAGTATGTGGCTTCCGCGGACTCCGGATCGACTCTGTCTCTTTTGAGAAGAAGAGTCGCTTGCTCCGATGGAGCAATCCTGCCGCCATTCAGTTCTAACGCTGTGCCAATACTGCGAGGTGGGAAGCTCATGGACAACGACTCAGGCGCTTCTTCTTCACTGCAACAACATCCGCTCACTCGGATATATATCACTCTTACATCCAACCACGACGCTGCTGCATGAGGAGCAGGAGGAGGAGGCGGAGGAGACGGCATCATCGCTGCTGCTGCTGCGAACCAAAACGCATCGGGTTTTGCTTTGCTTTCCGCCATGCAGAGCGGACCGCCAGCGACCTCGTGGTGGTGGTTCTCCATCATCTCCCCACACTCCGTCTCGATCACTTGTTGTCTCTCAGGCAAATGAGAAGGATTCTGACAGGAAGAACCAGTTTCCCTCCTCTCTGCTGCACATTCCAGATACCTGCTCAGAGCCACCAAAGCGGGTCCGAGGCTCCTCCTCCTCACAGAACCATTCCCCGTGTTTCCCTTACACATGGGCGACTACCAGCAACAACCTATACTCTTGCGGAAACTTGTTTCCGATCTGCAAAATCAAACAAAAAGCCCCAGCTGGATCCACCACCCACCTCCCGCATTCTTTGATTTCCGGCTGGCTCGCTCAACAATCGCCTCCACTCCTTCCCTTCTTTCGACAGCAATCCACTGACGCAAACAGCTTCTAAAGACAAGAAATCTCCCGCGAAAGACGACCAAGCGAAATCTCTACAGAAATCGAAAAAAATCCAAACCCATGCTACGGTTCTCGATCTGTGGAGCAAGGAGGAACACAAACTCCTCCAAGGAGCAGTAAATTGGAAACTCTTGTGCTTCTCCTACGCTACCCAAAATTCAGAAACGCGGGGGGGGGGAGAAAACCATCCGAGATCATACAAAAAAGATTTTGGGAAAAGATTTCCAGATGCAATTCCTGTGCAGATGCGCGGGATTTGCAAAGGCACAGAGCGAGCGAGAGCGCGCGCGCACGAGAGGAGAGACAGAAGAGAGAGGGCAAGCTTGACGAGAGGGAGAGAGCGGGTTCCTGCGACCTTTCTACACTATGGCCACTGGCCCACAGGACATGGGGCGGGCGGGGCCCCCTATGTTGAGTGGCCATGGCCATGGCCACTCATTGATCAGCTTTCTATTGTTTATTGTTTTTTTTTGGATGGATTTTGATTCAAGAGGAGGAGGGGGTGGAGGAGGTAAGTTTGGCCAAATTTGCAATCACAATGACCAATGTTGAGCAAGAGGGTAGGATTATAAGATCATTTTTTCTGATGGTTTTTTTCTTTTTCTTTTTTTTTCCAAGTGACTAAGGGTGTTTGGAGCTCCCCAACGCCCCCATCCCTCCCTTCAATTTTTTTTAAAAACTGGCTATCGAGTTTAGGTACATTATCTGTATTTTTTTATCAGCTTATTTTTTGGACATATCTAAACCTCTACACATGATCAGGGACTTTTTTTCAAATTTTTTAAGTAAAATAAATCGGGGAAAATCCCCCCCCCCCCCCCCCCCCCCCCCCCCCCCACCCACCCCCCCCACAACAACACCCAAACCCCCCCCCCCCCCCCAACAACACAACCACCCCCCACAATCCCACAATTTATTTTTTAAACAAACAA
>Ga0116231_10010442_pt1 | contig 14950 bp, 13 predicted proteins | sample S1TSphgellanicum_2_FD_89695 | JGI IMG/M metagenome (GOLD analysis project Ga0116231, IMG submission 89695) | Host-associated microbial communities from peat moss isolated from Minnesota, USA - S1T2_Fd - Sphagnum magellanicum MG | ecosystem: Host-associated > Plants > Peat moss > Unclassified...
ACCCCAACCCTCCCCACAAGGGGGAGGGGGAAGGAAGGGATTTTCAAATCTATGAATCGATTCGGCGCCATGTGGTGCCGGTTGGGGAGTCTTCGAGGACGATGCCTTGTTCGAGGAGTTTGTTGCGGATGGCGTCGGCTTTGGCGAAGTCGCGGGATTTGCGGGCGGATAGGCGCTCGGCAATGGCGGCTTCCACGGCGGCGTCGCCAGTGCCGCGGAACCATTTTTCGGGCGAGAGTTGAAGGAGGCCCAGCATGGCGGCGCCGGCCCGCAGACCGGCGGCCGCGCCGGAATCGCCCGCCATCGCGGCATCCGCCAGAACGCGCAAAGCGGCGATGGCAGAGGGGGTGTTTAGGTCGTCGGCGAGGGCGGCGAGGATGGGTTCGGGGATGGCGTTGGTGGGGGGGGCGGTCGTACGTTCGAGGGCGCGATAAAAACGGTCCATTTCCTGGCGGGATTCGGCGAGCGCGGTTTCGGTGAAATCGAGCAAAGCGCGGTAGTGGGTGCGCAGGATCAACAGGCGGACAGCCTCGGCAGGGGCGCGGGCGAGGATGTCGCGCAAGGTGAAGAAATTGCCGAGACTTTTCGACATTTTCTCGCCGTTGACCTGCAACATGCCGTTGTGCAGCCAGTATTTGGCGAAATGGCTGCCGGGGAAGGCGCACACACTTTGGGCAATCTCGTTTTCGTGGTGGGGGAAAATGAGGTCGGAGCCGCCGCCATGGATATCGAAATTCTCGCCGAGATAACGGTGGGACATCGCACTGCATTCGATGTGCCAGCCAGGGCGGCCGCGGCCCCAGGGGCTTTCCCAGCCTGGCAGGTTTTCCGGAGAAGGTTTCCAAAGAACGAAGTCGCCGGGGTCTCTTTTATAGGGGGCGATTTCGACGCGGGCGCCAGCGAGGAGATCATCGGGGCTGCGGCCGGAAAGGGCGCCGTATTGGGCGAAACTCGCTACGGAGAACAGCACGTGGCCTTCCGCTTCATAGGCGTGGCCGGTTTCGATGAGGCGCTCAATGAGGGCGATCATCTCCGAAATATGGGCGGTGGCGCGGGGTTCGATGTCGGGCGGAAGGTTGCCGATGGCCGCCATGTCGGCGTGGTAGTCGTTCGCGGTGCGGGCGGTGAGGGTTGCGATGGGCTCATGGTTTTCCGCGGCGCGGGAGTTTATCTTGTCGTCCACGTCGGTGATGTTGCGCACGTAGGTGACGCGCGGAAAACTGTGGCGCAGAAGGCGGGCGAGCACGTCGAAGACGACGTTGGAGCGGATGTTGCCGAGATGCGGCAGGTCGTAAACCGTGGGGCCGCAGACATACATACGCACATGGGTGGGGTCGGCGGGAATGAAGATCTCGCGCCGGCGGGTCAGGCTGTTGTGGACATAAAGGTCGGTCATCGGGCGGGTTTTCCGGCTTTTGAGGGGTTAGCGCAACGCGGGGCGTGTTGACATGGGGGCAGGAGACAGACTAGCCGTTAATGAGAATGGTTCGCATCTTGTGGTGCGGCGCCGGGAGATGCGGGTGTTCGATCAAGCGACCAGGCCGGCCGCCAAGCTGGGGACAACACGGTTGGCGCGCGCGATAGCGGTGTTCGGGCCCGGCATCGTGGTGATGCTGGCGGATACCGACGTGGGCAGCGTGATCACGGCCGGGCAAAGCGGGGTGCAGTTCGGTTACCGGCTGCTGCTGCAACAGCTGATCCTGGTGCCGATCCTGTTCATGGTGCAGGAGCTTACGGTTCGGTTAGGAATTTTTACCGGGCGCGGGCATGGCGAGCTGATACGGGATAGTTTCGGGCGATTCTGGGCCTGGGTTTCGGCGGCGGGGCTGGCGGTAGCGACGGCTGGTGCGCTGCTGACCGAGTTTTCGGGGGTCGCGGGGGTTGGGGAGCTTTATGGGGTGCCGCGGGCGCTGACGCTAACGCTCGCAGCGGCGGCGCTGCTGGCGGTGGTGCTGACGGGCTCGTATCGCCGGGTGGAGCGGGCGGCCATTATCGTGGGCCTGTTCGAGTTCGCGTTTTTCTATGTGGCCTGGGTGGCGCATCCGGGGTTGGGGGAGATGGCACGGGGCGCCATCAGCATTCCGTGGCGGGATACGAATTATCTGTATCTGTCGGCCGCGAATATCGGCGCGGTGATCATGCCTTGGATGATTTTTTATCAGCAATCGGCGATTGCGGATAAGAAATTGCGGCCGGAACATTTTGCGGCGGCGCGATGGGATACGGCGCTGGGGGCGATTATCACGCAGCTGGTGATGGCGGCGGTGCTGATTGCATGTGCGGCGACGATCGGGGCAAAGAACCCGAATGCGTCGTTGACCAGCGTGGGGGAGATGAGCCAGGCGCTGACGCCGTTCATGGGGCAGTTCGCGGGCAAGCTGGTGTTTTCGCTGGGGGTGCTTGGGGCCGGGTTGGTGGCGGCGATCGTGGCCTCGCTGGCGCTGGCCTGGGGCGTGGGGGAAGTGGCGGGATATCGGCGGAGTTTGGAATTACGGCCGCTGCAGGCGCGATGGTTTTACGGGGTTTATACAGTGTGCGTGGTGGCCGGCGCAGCCCTGGTGGCGGTGTGGCCCAATTTGGTGGCCCTGAATGTGGCCGTTCAGGTGATGAATGCGCTGCTTCTGCCGCTGGTGCTGGGGTTTTTGATTGCGCTGGCGGTATTCAGTTTGCCGCCGGAGCACCGGCTGAAGGGGCCATATATGTGGGTGGTGATTACCGTTGCAGTGCTGACGACGGCACTGGGGGTATACGGCGGACTCTCGAACTTATTTTAGGAAGTAAGTTGTTCTTTTCTGAAGAAAAGAACCAAAAGACTTTTATTCCTGCGCTTGCGGCGCGATGCGCGCCAGGGCTACCCGATGGGAAGCTGCGGGTAAATAAAAGTCTTTTGCTTCTTTTCTTCAGAAAAGAAGATTCTTTCTTGAGTTGGTGCTAGAGGGCGAGCCGATGCAACGCCGGACACGCACATTCCAGGCTGGGCTGCTGGCTGCCATTCTGGCGGCCACGTTGCAGTTTGTGCTGCTCGCGGGGTCGTTGTCGGGGGCGTTTGCCGCGGATGCGGTGGGCCTTCATGCGGGGCAGTGCAGCGATACGCCGGGCGGGCATGCCGATGGGGATGCGGCTTGCGCGCTGTGCCCGGTTTGCCTTGCCATCACTTTGCCGGGGGTGTTGCCGGCGGCGGGGCCCGTGGTGCCGGCGCCGGTGGTGCTGGTGGCGTTGCGGCCCCTGGTTGCGGGCGGGGCGCCGCTTTTGGCGTCGCGCGGGGCGGCGGCGGCTTATCCGCGGGGGCCTCCCTCGATCTGAGACTGGCCGGGTTTTTCGACCGCTTTCTCTCAAGATCAGGATGATACCACCATGTTGACTTCAACAGGGCGCGCGGGTGCGCGCCGTCTGCCGGCGTATGCGCTTGCCGGCACCTTTCTTCTTTCGCCCGCGATTGCGGCGGCTTGCGCCTGCGGCTGCGGCATATTCGATGTGGGCGCGGCCAGCGAAATGATGCCGGGTGTGGCCGAGGGCAGTTTCTCGATCTATTTCCGGTACGATTACATGAACCAGGGGCAGAACTGGGAGGGGCCGCATGCGGCGCCGGCCTCCGATAATCAGGACAAGAACATCAACACGAGTTTTTACACGCCGGGCGGCATTTGGGTGATCAACCACGATTTCTCGGTGGAGGCGGAGTTGCCGCTGTTTGCCCGCCATCTGACGACCACGGATGACGGCACGGTGTATGGGCCGAGCGGCAGCATCTACACGGGCAAGATTTTCGCGCCGGGCGATTTTCAGGTGATGGGCATCTATACCGGGCTGCAATCCAATATGCAGACGGGGCTGATGTTCGGGTTCAAGTTTCCGACGGGCGACTGGCATGGGCCGAACGGCCCGTTGGGCGGCGCGGAGTTCGACCGGGATTCATTGCCGGGCACGGGCAGCACGGATGTGATGGTCGGGTTCACCCATAATGGCACGCTGACCGATGACGGGCGGCTTGGCTATTATGTGGAGCAGCGGGCGCAATTCGCTTTCGCGACCCAGGGCGGCTACCGGCCGGGCAATGAGTTCGATAGTGCCGCGGGGCTCGATTACACGTTCGATCGGCCGGGGGTGTTGAACCGGATCACGCCGGTGCTTTCGTTCGTGAACAGTTACCGCATGCATGATAGCGGGCCGGCGGCCGATCCGCCGAATTCGGGCTATGAGCGGTTTCTGATTGCGCCCGGGATCGAGTTCCGGTTTCGGAATGTGCGGATTTATGCGGATGTGGAGGTGCCGCTGTATCAGTTCACCAATTCCATTCCCGTGGCGGTGGAAGGCACATCGGGGCAGCTTGTGGCGTCGCCCTTGTATAAGGTGCAGGTAAATTACGATTTTTGAGGGTTGGGATGCGGTGGCGGTGGGGGTAAACGGAGGTGCCCCCACTGCTTAGGAATTGAGATGAATTCACCAGTTGTTGTTGCCGTGGCCATTACCGGGTCGGTACCGCGGAAAGCGGATAATCCGGCGGTGCCGATCAGTGTGGCTGAACAGATCGAGTCGACGCAGGAGGCGTTCGAGGCGGGGGCCTCGCTGGTGCATGTGCATGTGCGCAACGAGGATGAGACACCTTCCTCCGATCCCGCGAAATTCGCGGCGTTTCAGGCGGGGGTGCGGCGGCACTGCCCGGGGATGATTGTGCAGTTCTCCACAGGGGGGCGGGGGCGCGACCAGGCGGCGCGGGGGCTTTCGCTGGTGCACCGGCCGGAGATGGCGTCGCTTTCCACGGGGTCGGTGAATTTTCCGACGATCGTTTATGAGAACCCGGCTTCCCTGGTGGATGCGCTGGCGGGGAGCATGAAGGAGAATGGGATTCGGCCGGAGATCGAGATTTTCGATCTGTCGCATCTGCATGGGGCGCGGCGGCTGGTGGAGGCGGGGCTGATGGATGACCGGCCGCATGTGCAGTTCGTGATGGGGGTGAAGAACGCGCTGCCGGCCGATGAACATCTGCTGGACCTGCTGCTGGGAGAGCTGAAGCGCATTCTGCCGAAAGCGACGTGGACGGCGGCGGGGATCGGGCGGTTTCAGCCGATCGTGATGCGCTGGGCGCTGGCGCGTGGCGCGGATGCGGTTCGCACGGGGCTGGAGGACAATATCCGGGTGACGAAGGACCGGCTTGCGGCGAGCAATGCGGAGCTGGTGGGGATGGCGGCGGAGAACGTTGCGGCGTTTGGGCGTCGGGTGGCGAGTGTGACAGAGGCGCGGGGGGTTTTGGGGATTGGGTAACGATGGAAACGTATAATATTCATGAGGCAAAGGCGCAGCTTTCCCGGCGGTCTGTCGGAAGCTAGCAGGTAAGGAAGAACTTCTTTTTTGAAAAAAAGAAGCAAAAAACTTTTATCTTCTTTGGATATTTGTGTTTGAACAGGTTTAACTTAAGAAACAAAAGTTTTTTGGTTCTTTTTTTCAAAAAAGAACATTCTTGATTTTTTCAGGAAGTTTTCAGTTTGTAAGCGGCAGATCGATGCGGAACTGCGCACCCTGGGGTGATGGGATCAGGGTGATCTCGCCGCCGGCGGCGCGGGTAATGGCGCGGGCGATGGGCAGGCCGAGGCCGGTGCCGCCCTGGGCGCGGGTGGTGGTGAAAAACGGCTCGAAAATTTTGGGGGCGTTGGCGGGGGTGATGCCGGGGCCATTGTCAGTCAGGTCGATCAGGACGCGACCGTTGGATTTGGCCGCGGTGATGCGCAGTGTGGTGGCGTGGGTGCGGGCGTTGTCGAGGAGGCAGGCAAAAAGGGCCTCCAACGCGTCGGGCGGGAGGGGGGCGGTGGTGTCGGTCAGGTTCGATTCGATTTGGAGGTGAGGGGCGTAGCGGGCTGTGAGGGTGGCGAGGATCGGGGCGAGGGGCGTGGCGGCTTGGGCGCCGGGGCGCATCATGTCGGCGCGGGCGAAATCGAGCAGGCGGCGGACCAGACGATCCAGCCTGAACGTGCTTTCGGTGACAAGGGCGAGGAGGCGGGTGCGCTCGGCGGCGGGCAGGGTTTCGATATGCTCGTCGAGCAGCTCGGCGGCGCCGCGCAGCGCGGCGAGGGGCGTTTTGAACTCGTGGCTGACGCTCGCGGCGAAGGCGGTGATGTAGCGGGCGCGCTTGTCCAGTGTTTCGGCCATGCGGGTGAGGGAGAGTGAAAGCTCGGCGACCTCTCGTGTGCCAGGGTAGGCGAGCGGGGCGATTTCGCCGCCGCGCGCGGCGCGCTGGGCTTGCTGGACCACGGTGGCAAGCGGGCCCGTGATCAGGCGCGAGAGCCCATAGGCGAGGATGCCGCCGAGGGCGACCAGAACGGCGGCGAGGCCGGCGAGCGCCTGGCGCTTGCCCCAAAGCGTCTGCGCCAGGTCGCGCGGGGTGCGGGAGAGAACGATCACGCCGGCGACGCCGTTCGCACCCTGCACGGGAAGGGCGACGAAGACGCGGATGCCGGTGCCGCGGAGGAAGCTGCCGGGGGTGGAGGCGAGCTTTTCGTTGCGCCGGATGGTGGAGGCGATTGGGGCGCCGGCCAGAACTGCCGCAACCTCCTGCCAGGCGGCGAGGTTTTGGCCGAGATCGGCGCCGGTGGTGGCAACGACGGTGCCCCGCGCATCGGTAACGCGAATGGCGGCGAGGGTTACGGCCTGGGCGTCGCGTAGAACCGGGGCAAGGGTTGCTCCGATGGCGGCGGCTTGCGGTTGCGGCGGCGCGGTGCGGATCGGCTCGGGCGGCGGTGCGAGGATGGGGTCGTCGGCGAGGTCGAGGCCGGGGCGCTGGGATAGATTCGTGGCGTCGATGGGGGTGGCGAGGTGAAGCTGCGCGCGGAAAACGCCGGCCAGCACGGCGGCCTGGGCGACGAGCTCGGATTCGGTCTGGCGCAGGAGCGCGCTTTCGTAGAGGCGCAGAACCCAGAGGCCGGTGATCGGCAGGGAGAGCACCGCCATGTTGCTGAGGAGGAGAAGCGCCCAGAGAGGGGGCGGGAAGGAAGGCCTTCTTTTCTGAAGAAAAGAAGCAAAAGACTTTTGTTCTTCAGCAGCTTGCCGTTGGGTGGCCATGGCCGGAGTCCGCCGACGGAAGGGGAATGAGCGATGGGTGGCGCTTCGCTTGCCCATCCTACGGTTGGCGAGATGGCCGAGCGCGGGGAAGGTCTCCCAGCGGATCGACACATTTGATCTGAGGGGTGTTCTCCTCATTCCATCGCCACACGACGAGGTTGGACCCCGGCGGCTGAACCGACGGCACGCGAAGCCCATGCCAACCAGCCAAATGCGCCGCCTTGGCGAAATCCCAACCGGGCGGCCGCTTTGCCTCGATATCGCGCATGTGCTTCCAGGGCTGCCGAAGAAAATCGGCGTCTATGCCGATAGCCTGCCGAACCGATGCGTCGCGCAGATCGACGATACCGAAAGCCTGCACATCGTAAGCCGTGAGCGTGCCTGGCCTGGGCAGGTCCTGCTGATACTCGGCGATGGCGGTTGCGTGACTGTCGGAGAAATACAGCGCAGCCTGGCCAGGCTCGTTCCAGCGGCCGCCCAAGCGTGCAGCCCCCGCACCGGACAAAGGCTCTTGCGCCCGGCGTGGCGACAGCATCCGCCAGAACCGGCCTTCAATGGCTATTGGCTGGCTGGCATCGAGCCGCCACGTCACGCGTAGGCGCCATCCCTCAGGTCTTCGAGATGGGCCATGACCGCATCGGCATGACCTGCTTCAACCAGTTCAAGCGCCGTCTTGCCATCGTATCCGGCGATCGGCTGGTGGCGAAACCATATGATAGCCCTGTCGGCATCGCCGGTCAGTTGCTCGGCCGCAGTCAGGATGCGGATCATGGGCTCCAGGCTCTTCTGAACCGCGGGAGAGTCTGGGCGCTGGGCCAAAGTGTTTCGGTGCATGTGAGCCAGCTTGGCCAGGTCCGCGAGTGGCAGCCGCAGGCGAGTGCTCATCCTTTGCGGCGACACAAAGCCCCGTTCTTGGATGTCGGATAGGAAGGCGGTCAGCATGCCCGGACCTTGTGCACAGTTATAGCGCCAGTAGCACTTTTCCTGCCCATTGAAAACAGGCGCCCGGCTTCAAGGGCTTTGGCTCGTGCCGTAGGCCTCGGCCATTTCGGTGATGCTGGCGAGTTTTTGGTGGAAGAGGGACCAGTCGTCGGAGGCGGCGATGGGGGACCAGATGGCTTCGACCTCCTCGATCAGCATGGTGCAGGGGGTGGAGTGCTGGAAATAGGGGTGGGCTGGGCGGGCAGACGAAGTGGGCGTGTAGGGGGTGAGCAGCGTTTGCAGCGCCTCGAAAGGGTCGCCGGCGTAGAGGGCGTGGATGGGGCTTCTGGCGATGCGCTCAGGCAATGCGGTGCCGCCGTAGAGATCAAAAAAAACTTGCTCGAAAGGGGCCTGGCTGGATTGCAGGAAGGCCCAGAGGGCAGCGGCCAGTGCCGCATCCTCCTCGGGGCCTCTTGGGGTCAGGCCGAGGCGCGTCAGGACGGCCTGAGGCAAGGCGGCGCGGAAGCCGGGGACGAAGGTGGAGATGGCTTCCTCCAGAGCTTCCTGTGGGGCCAGGGGAAGAAGACATTCGGCGAGGCGGACCAGATTCCAGAGCAGGGTTTCGGGCTGGCGGCCGTAGGCGTAGAGGCCGGAATGGTCGAAATAGGCAGCCGTGAAAGCCTGGTCGAAGACCGGCAGGAAACGCCAGGGGCCGTAGTCGAAACTCTCGCCGGTAATGTTGATGTTGTCGGTGTTGAGCACGCCATGCACGAAGCCGGCGGCCATCCATTGCGCGCCAGTGCGCGCCACCCGCCGGCAGACCTCGCGCAGGAAGGCGCAGGCACGCTCGGCCGGGTCCTCCTGCCACTGATCGGGCATAGCGACGCGGATGGCGTGGTCGAGCAGGCGGGCGAGGGCGGCGTGATCCTGCAGGTAGGCCTGGCGCTGGAAGGAGCCGATGCGGATATGAGTGTGGCTGAGGCGCACCAGGACGCTGGCACGGGTGGGCGAGGGCTCGTCGTGCCGCTCCAGCGCCTCGCCGGTTTCGATCAGGCTGAAGGATTTGCTGGTGTCCACGCCCAGCGCCTCCAGCATCGAGGTGGCGAGCACTTCGCGCACGCCGCCCTTGAGCGTGAGCCTTCCGTCACCGCGGCGGGACCAGGGGGTGGTGCCGCTGCCCTTGGTGCCGAGATCGAGCAGGCGGCCATCTTGCAGGTCGTGCAACTGGGCGAAGAGGAAGCCGCGGCCGTCACCCAGATCGGGGTTGTAGGTGCGGAATTGGTGGCCGTGGTAGCGCAGGGCGAGCGGCTGCGGGAAGCTGCCTGGGAGAGGAGTGAAACGGCCGAAATGGTCGATCCATTCGGCGTCGGTTAGGGTGCCCAGGCCAACGCGGCCGGCCCAGGCCTGGTTGCGGTAGCGCAGGATGTGGGCGGGGAATTGGGCCGGCTCCACACAGTCGTAAAATTCGGGGCCGAGCTCGGCGTGGCGGGTGGAGGGGCGCATGATCTTAACATTTGGGAAGCGCGCCCCGGCAAAAAAAGACTTGCAAAGATGGGCGGCGTAGAGTGTGGGGCGCGGTGCGTGGGCATTGGGGATATTGGGATGGGCGACGTCGCCGTCATTTTCGGCACACAGAGATGCGGGTCGAACTATTTTCTCTCGGCGTGCCGGCGGCTGGACGGGCTGCTGGTGCTGGGGGAGATGTATCACCGCGGGGGGGCGTTTCCGTTCCAGGGATCGCCCGCGCAGGATTTCGAAATCAAGCAGCGTCTGGGGCACATCCTGCAGAAACAGTTCGAGGAACAGGCGGCCGCGTGTTTTGACGGTTTTCGGGCGGATGCGGTGTTTTCGCCGGACGCCAATGCGGCGATCAATGACGCGCTGGTGAAATTCAGCCATAAATTCCCGCAAAAGTATTTTTCCGGGCTGCGGGAGCTGGCGGGCGCGCGTCGGCTGCTGTTCAAGATTTTTCCCGAGCATCTCGACCTTTTCCAGATTCTCGGGATTTTGAAGCAGCAGCGCCCGCATGTGATCCTGATGCTGCGCAATCCGCTGGACAGCTTTATCTCCTTCAAGAAGCTGGTGGAGACGAAGAAGCCGCAGGATATGGATACCACGGAGATCAAGATCACGTTCAACAAGGCGGAGTATTTTGCCTATAAGGCCGGGCTTGCCACATATTTTTCCGCGATCCGTGATTTCTGCGCGGATGAGTGGATCGATGTTTCGGCGGTACATTATGAGTGGCTGCATGGCGGCGAGGCGGAGCGCAAGCCCGATCGCGTGCGCGAGACGCTGCAACGGGTTTTTGGGGCGCCGATGAACGTTGCGGCGGCGGCGGCAGCGCCGCCGTCGTTCCGGCTGCAGGACAAATCGGGGTCGCCAGCGGAAAAGGTGCTCAATCCGAACCAGTTGCCGGTGCAGCCGCAGGTGTTGCTGTGATGCCGGATGATGTCGGTTTGACCGACCACGACGTACCGGCGATGTCCGCGGCCGAGCGGGGTTTGGACCCGATCGAGGCGGCTTCGCTGGAGGCGCCGCCGCCGGCCAGCTTCAAGGGCTATGTGGACGGGCTGAGCCATCAGTGGCAGGTGGTCGGCTGGGCGCGGCCGCTGGTGCCCGGTGTGGAACGGTTGCAGGTGCAGTTGCTGGAAAACGGCGATGTGCTGGATACGGCAATTGCCGATACGTTCCGCGGCGATCTGCTGGGGGCGATGATCGGCGATGGCAGGTTTGGGTTTTCGCTGAAGATACCGCCCAGATTGTTCGATGGGCTGCGCCATACGCTGGTGGTTGGCGCCGGCGGTGTGCCTGGTGCCGGAGTGATCGGACAATTGGATGTGGCGTTGCCGAACCGCGCGGGCAGCAAGGCGCTGGGCTCGGCCACGGAACTCATGGCCGCCATTTTGCCGAATCGCGGGGCGGAGGAAGGCGGCCTGGTTGCACGGGCGGCCGACCTTACGCAGGTTCTGGCGGAGATTGCCCGCAGTTTCGATCATGCGACCGCGCTTGGCCTGCTGTATGTGCATGTGTTGCGCCGACGGATCGATTATGATGGCCTGCAGACAAGGTTGACGCGGCTGAGCAACGCGCCGGAGGACCTGGCGACCGTGGTGCGCGAAGTGCTTGCCTCGGAGGAGGCGAAAACTCTGTATAAGCCCGGCTCGGGGCATCGCTTTCCGGATATGTCGGCGCTGGAAGTATGGACGCGGTTGCGGCGGTTCACGTGATGGAAGAAGAGCCTTCTTTTCTGAAGAAAAGAAGCAAAAGACTTTTATTCCTTCGCTCGCCGGCATATCCGGTTCATCGCCCAGGCCGTTGGCGTTGGCTAGAATTAAAAGTTTTTTGGTTCTTTTTTTCAAAAAAGAACGCCTTCCTTTTGACGAACCTCCGGATGCAGGCATGATTTATTACAGTCACCGTACGCGCAAGGCGTTGGCAGAGGGGCGGCTGTTTCTTCCGCTCGGCTTCGCGCATTATTCCTATGGCACGGTGTGCCGCAAATTCCTGGATATTTTCGAGGAGAGGGGGCTGGCGGCGCGGGAATTGACGATGCCGGAGATCTATCCCTCGCCGCGCCACCTGTTTCCGCCGAGCCCCACGGCGCGGCCGCTGCATATTGCGTTCAAGCCGTATGAGGAAATAAGGCTGCTGAAGGGTGCGGCCAATGTTGCCCATGTGGCCTGGGAATTCGACAAGCTGCCGAGGTTCGATGATCTTCCGGGCAACCACCCGAAACGGTCCAACGCGATGAATGACTATGTTCATGTGCTCGGCATGGTTTGCGAAGTCTGGGTTGGATGCAGCTATACGAAGCGAATTTTCGAGGCGCATGGGCTTGCGAACGTGAAAGTGATGCCGGCGCCGATCAAGGGTGCGGGGCAGGGGCGCAGTTTTCCGCGGCAGCCCAATCTGGCGTTTCATCGCATCGGGTCGTTGCGGCTGACGCGGGCGAATATCGCCATGTATGTGGAGCGTGGCGATCCTTCCAAGCTGGATACCGGCACGCTGCTGCACACCGAGGAATGCAGCCTTTCTGGCGGCCGCGTGTTTCTCTCGGTGTTCAATCCAGGCGATCCGCGCAAGAACGCGGCGGCGCTGATATTGGGATTTCAGGAATTCATCCAGCGCTCGAAACGCAACGATCTGCTGATCATCAAGCTGGTTCTGGATGGAACGAAGGGATCGCTCCGCAAGGCACTTTCGGAGCAGTTGCCGAAATTCTTCGACGAGATCGGCGTGCCCTTCGGCCTGGTGGATTGCGCGAACATCATGGTGGTGCGCGATCACCTCTCGGCCGAGGAGATCGCGATGCTGTATCAGGCGGCCGATTTCTATGTGTGCACCAGCGGCGCCGAGGGCCAGGGTTTGCCGGTTCAGGAAGCCATGGCGGCCGGGCTGGTGCCGATCAGCACGCGCGAGACCGCGATGGAGGATTATGTGGACGAGGAGAACGGGATCGTGATGCAGGCCGCGTCTGCGCCGATCCCCTATCAGGTGAGTGCTGCTTACGGGATTTCGGGCGTTACGTGGCGGCGGGTAGGCCCGCATGAGGTGGCGCGCGCGCTGGCGGAGGCGGCCAGCCTTCCGGCCTCGGATTATGCCAGGCGATCGCGCGCCGCGGTCGATCGGATCGAGGCGCTTTATGGTTTCGCGCCGGTGGCGGCGCGGCTTGCGGAACGCATCGAGGTGTTGGCGGCATGAAGAAGCCACAGGAGAGTGCCGCTGATCCGGCCAGGCTGCGCGATACGAGTTTCTTTGTTGATATATCGGCGCTGATGGAGCTTTCCTGGACCGGGATCGCGCAAGTCACCGCCAATCTGGCGCGCGAAATGTATCGCCGGTTCCCGACCAGGAGTTATTTTTTCGTCCGCGAGCAAGTTGTCGATCCGTATTTCATGCTGGCGGCCATCGAGAGCGCGCCCGGGGCCTATCTGGATGTGTTGCTGCAGACCGGTTTCGGCGAATTGGGGCGGCTCAAGGATTTTGTGTGGCGCGAGAAGCGCTCGGTCGGGATTTTTCCGAACATCAAGACCATGCATGGCGTGTTCGACGTGGAGATGGTTGTGCTGCACGATCTTTCCGCCATGCTGATGCCGGAATTGCACGAGGCTTGGGCGGCGGATTTGCATACGCCGGCCATGGCGCGGGATACGGCATCGTCGGACCTTGTGTGCTGCGTTTCGGAGGCGACGCGCCAGGATGCGGTGGCCTATCTGCCGTTCGATCGGGGGAAGGCATTCGTTTCGCATCTTGGTGTTTCGGTGCCGGAGGCGCCTGATGCGCCCGAGGCGGCGAAGCCGCCCTATGTGCTGGTGCTTGGGACGGTGGAGCCGCGGAAGAATTTGCGGCTGGTGGCAGAGTTTCTGAGCAGCCGCAGTGACATATTGCGCGACCTGCCTGTGGTTTTCGCCGGGCGGCGGGGCTGGGGGCAGCAATTCAACCATATTTTTGGCCGGCTGCTGGACGATCCGGCATTGCGTGACCGCATCGTGTTCGCCGGTTATGTGGATGAGGCCGACAAGTGGGCGCTAATCCGCGGCGCGAAATTCGCCATTTTTCCGTCCATGTTCGAGGGGTTTGGCCTGCCGGTGGTGGAATGCATGGCGGCGGGATGTCCGGTGATTGTGGGGCGCAATTCGAGCCTGGTGGAGTTTGGTTTGCCGGAGGAGATGTATTTCGATCCGTTCTCGCTGGTGGATTTCGCGCGTGCGTTCCGGCACATCAATACTATGGGAGAGTCGGCGCGTTTGGCGCTCGGGGAAAAGCTTGAGCGCCAGGCGAAGAAGTTTACGTGGAAGGCGTTCACCGACCGGATTGTTCAGGCGATCGCGGCGCACGGGTAGAATTTCCTATTTTATCGAATAGGTTTAAATATAAAGGTGAGTCGCGTCCAAGAAGAAGATTTTACCACGACGGCACAAGGGCACGAAGGAAGCCACTAATACCAGGCTAGATGGATTTTGACTCTTGCCCGGCCGAGACCCCCCACCCCGACCCTCCCCACAAGGGGGAGGGAGAAGAAGAGCGACGGTCAAACTCTATTCAGGTTGGTATGAAAGACAGATTTTAATATAGATGGCCGCAGATAAGAACGGATGAACATAGATGGATGGGCTTTCAGGCATTTTGAGATGAAGTGTTTGATATTAGCCAAGGTAGGGTCAACAGTTTTTATATCTGTTTTCATCCCTGCTTATCTGTGTTAAAATCTTTCTTTCTTTTTTGGGACAGTAGAGATGAGCGTCGAACCATCAACTGTCGCGATGGACCATGCAGTGTGGTGGGCTGAAGCCCACCCTGCGAGCTTTTTGGGCCGGGGATTTCACTGCGAAATCATGGTTTTCGTAGAGTTAGGCGCTCGGCGAGAAGGAAGGCTTCGGGGGGGCGTTGGGTGAAGATGCTGATGGTCTGAACGCGTCTTGGCAGCGCGAGGGCGGGGGCGAAATGGGCTTCTGCGGCTGGGCGCCAAAGGGCCATCTCGGCGGGTGTCAGGCGGCGGGAGAGGGTTAGGTGGAAGCGCCAGCCTTGCATGACGTAAGGGTAGCCCCAGAGCTGCAGGAGGTGCTCCTGCTCGGCGGTGAGGCCCTTGGCGCGGCGGCTTGCGAGCTCCGCTTCCGATGGGGCGAGGCGGTGGATGTTGGTTTCGCGCACGCAGGTGTCGGCGAGGGTTTGCAAGGCGGGGCAGGGGGCGGATTCGCGGAGGGCTAGGAAACCGTCGAGGTTCGCCACTTTGAGGGGGGGCAGATCGAAGGGGGGCAGGGTTTCGGCCAGGGTTTCGGCGGTGGTTTGGAACTCGGGCCAGCCGGTGGCGAGGCGCATGGGCGGGCGGAGCGTGGCGTGGAAGCCGTAGTGGCGGGGGGCTTGGGTGATCTCCTCGATGCCGGGCAGCGGAGGCTGCGGCAGGTTGGTGTTGAGCTCCGGGTCGCGGCCTAGCCAGGTATTGCCGGCGTGCCAGAGGGGGTCGGAGCGGTCG
>Ga0116231_10010443_pt1 | contig 14949 bp, 11 predicted proteins | sample S1TSphgellanicum_2_FD_89695 | JGI IMG/M metagenome (GOLD analysis project Ga0116231, IMG submission 89695) | Host-associated microbial communities from peat moss isolated from Minnesota, USA - S1T2_Fd - Sphagnum magellanicum MG | ecosystem: Host-associated > Plants > Peat moss > Unclassified...
ACGCGGACGGACTTTCTGTTCGAAGGGGCAGGACAAGGCTGCACGTTCGTATTGAGCGCCGCGTTGTATCGCCGGCTGCAAGAGCACTTGCGGAACGACCCCGCCGCGACGAGCCCCGTGCATTACCACGACTGGGCGATCTACGCCCTGGCTCGCACCTGGCGCCTGCCGTGGATCTTCGATGCCGCGCCGTTCGTCCGTTACCGCCAGCACGATGCGAATGACACCGGGGCGCGCCGCAGCTGGTCGGGCGTGACCAAACGGCTGCGCCTGATCCACGGCGGATGGTATCGCCGAGAGCTCGAGGCCATCGCGCGCCTATGCCGCGCGGCAGCTCCGCAGGACGTCGACATCGCGCGCTGGCAGACGTTGCTCGAACTGCCGCCCGGTTGGAGCCGCCGGCGACGAATCGCCCGCTTTTGCCTGCGCGGCGGCCGGCGACGCCTCGTCGATCGGATCATTCTCGTCAGCGCAGCGTTGGTCGGCTGGATATGACGGGCGACGCCGGGGACACGGCGGACTCGGCCGCCGGCGCAACGCCCGTCGCGACCGGCATCGCCGTCGTCATCGTCACCTACCACAGCGGCGGCGTGCTGCCCCACTGCCTCGAGGCCCTGATCGCACAGACACGCCGGCCCGATGCCATCGTGATCGTCGACAACTCCTTCCCCGATTCAGGCTATCTCGACACGGCGACGCGCGCGGCGATCGCGGCCGGGTTGTCGATCACGCTGCTGCGCAATACCGAGAATCTCGGCTTCTGCGCCGGCAACAATGCGGGTTATGCGGCTGCCGGGCTGCGCCGCTACGTGCTGTTCTTGAACCCCGATGCATTCCTCGCGGCGGATTTCCTCGAACGGGCCGAACAGTGGATGGACCAGCCCGAGAACCGGGAGGTCGCCATCCTGACCGGCACCCTGCTGAAGTTCGACCTCGAGCGCCACGCACCGAGCGGCACGATCGACTCGACCGGCATCTTTCAGTCCTGGTACGGCAAGTGGTACGACCGCAATCAAGGCGCGCCCTGTACGCACTCCGCCGCCCGATCGGCCGAGTCGGTCGGCGCCGCCGCGGAGAGCGTGCCGGCGGTCTGCGGCGCGTTGATGTTCTGCCGCCGAGCCGCGCTCGAAACCGTGGTCTCCCCGGGCACGCGAGCCGTCTTCGATGAAGATTTCTTCATGTACAAGGAGGACATCGATCTGTCGCTAAGGCTGCGGCGCAAGGGCTGGCGATTGAGCCACCGCGCGGATCTGACCTGCTTTCACGGCCGCGGGTGGCGCGGGCGTAGAGAGATGAGCGCGCGCGCGCGCCGCCTCTCGGCGCGCAACGAGCTGATCATCTGTTTTCGAAACGGCGGTAAAGGATTATTGTATAGCGCGCTGAAATTCCTGTTCATACCCTTCGAAAGCGCGCTGATCGAGGCGGGCAAGCGACTGCGCCGGCGAAGGTCTCACCGGAACCGCAGCCGTTTACCGCACGCGTAACGACGGACACCGGACAACTTGACTTAACACCGACCATGAGCCCCGACACCACGCCGTTTGCGCAAGCAGAGAACGACATCAGCCTGAAGGAGGTGCTGCAGACCCTCTGGCGGTACCGCATCCGTTTCCTGCTGTGCATCGTGGTGGTTCTGGCGGCCGCCACGGTCACGATGTTCCTGGTCACGAAGAAGTACGAGGCCGAGGTCATACTGGCACCGTCCGAGGACAATTCGAAGAACGCGTCGGGTGCGATCGGGTCGCTCAGCAACAACCTCGCGGCTCTGGCCGGCGTGCCGGTGACCTCGGATCCGAAGAAGGCGGAGGCTATCGCGGTGTTGCAGTCGGAAACGCTGACCGAGCGCTACATCCGCGAGAACAACCTGCTGCCGATCCTGTATGCCAGCAAATGGGATGCCGTCAATGGACGCTGGAAAACCACGGATCCGGACAGGATTCCGACCTTGTGGAAAGCAAATCAGTACTTCAAGCAGAACGTGCGTACCGTGAAGACGGACACCAAGACCGGACTGGTGACACTCGGGATCTCCTGGAAGGATCCGAAGCTCGCCGCAAAATGGGCCAACGATCTCGTCAAGATGACCAATGATTACGAACGCGACGTGGCGCTCGCCGAATCGGACCGCAACATCCGCTACTTGACCGAGCAAGCGGCGCTGACCGACCAGGTCGGCATCAAACAGACGATTTATTCCTTGCTCGAGTCCGAGTTCAGCAAGGCCATGCTCGCGAAGGGCAACGAGGAGTACTCGTTCAAGGTCATCGATCCCGCGACGGTACCGGAGAAGCCGACGTTTCCGAACCGCACGGTGTGGCTCCTCACGGCGCTGTTCGGCAGCATTTCCATCTCGATTTTCGCCGCATTCTGTATCGTCGCGTGGCGCAAGGGCTGACGCCCATCACGTGACGGCCACGAGCCCCGGCGTGCGTTCGCCCGAGGATTTGCCGGCCGTCGCATGTCGCCAAGCACCGCGGAATTCCGTCAACAGAGCGATGGTCGCCACCATGAGGAAGAGATACGGCTTGTTGTGCAGGCTGTAGAACATCGATGCGGCGAACAGCGTGGCGAAGAAGATCACCTCGACGAACGCCTGCAACCGAAACAATGCCCGGAAGCCGCGCATCAGTAGATATCCTAAGATACAGAAAATCACGATATTGTAGTCGAGCAACAGCGAGACGGGCGTCGAGTGCATCGGCGCCCTGCCGAGGTGCGCCTCGCTGATCAGCGCAGGATCGATGGAATCGAGTTCGGTGTGCGGAATCGGGAAACTGATCAGTGCCTTCGAAAAATTTCCGGGCCCCGCTCCGAAGAGGAAGGTCGGGACATCGGTGAATTTCATCTTGAGCGCATGCTCGAGAAGCAACAGGTGGGCCGAGGTCGCATCGTCGCCCGCCACCGCGTCCACCGAGGAGATGCGGTCGACGACCTTGAAGATCGCCGACATCACGTCGCCGACCAGGACGAACGCCACGACGACCCCGACGCTGGCCAGTACCGCGAGCGCGGCACCCCACTTGGATCTGCGCGCGACGGCGAGCAACAGCACGGGCAGAAAGGCGACCGGCAGCCGCGACAAGGTCAAGAACGAACATATCGTCAGCAATCCGGCGACGAGATGATCGAGCGGCCGACCGAAGTAGCGCACCAGAATGAAGGCCTGGCAGCAAAAGAGAACGGCTGCCTGTGACTTGTCGTCCATGCCGAAGGTCAGAATCAGCGCGCCCGCGGCACCGGGACCGGATCGCAGCTGGGAGTAACCCGACCATGCCGCAATTCCCGCGGCGACGATAGTGCCCCAGTGGGCCGCGCTGATGAATTCGGCCTGATGGCGCCGCGCATACCAAATCAGCATGGCCACGAAGACGATTTCCGTGACCTGAAAATACAGCACGAGCCAGTTCGGCTTCCAGCCGTAGCGCGCCGCGAAGATGGCGAAACTGACCCAGGCAAGCGCATTGAACAGCAACAGGAACCCGACCAGCGCCCGGTCGACCGTTTTACCGATCATCAGGAAACTCGGCAATGCGAACACCAGGAACAGGACCGGCGAGAGATTCGAGATCGCAAGCTTGCCGTTCTCGCCGTCGAGGTATTCACCCAAGCCGACTGTCGCGAAATTGACCAGTGCGAGAAGGCCTAAAATCGAATATCTACGCACGAGGCCTGCCCCAAGTGCCGAGCGCGGCGGAAGTCGACGAGAGTCTAGGGGCTGTACGGACAAACTGCAAACCCTCGCGCTCGTCACGGCGCAAGGACAAAAGCCGCCGCAATGCGCCGCGGGACGGGTAAGATCCGGCGGCAGCGGCCCTCTCATGGAGAATTCTCGGATCATGATCCTATCCGCCCTGCCAGCCTGTCGGATGGGGCCGGTTGCATGAGGCGCCGCGAACTGCTGAGCGGACTGGCGGGGCCGCCGATCCTGGTGGGCCGCTTCGGCGCTGCCGCGGCGGCACAATCCTCCGGTTTGCCGCGCACCGCCACCGAAACGGCGGTCGGCGTGACGCCACGCGACCCGCAGATCGCGAACGGACCCGCGCGCTATGGCGCGCGCGGGGACGGCCGGGCGGACGATACGGCCGCTTGGCGCAGCATGGGCGCGGTGAACGGCTGCCATGTCGTCCCCGACGGCACCTACCGGATCACCGCAAAGGTGCAGACCTCGGCCTTCCTGACGATCATCGGCACCACTCGCCAGAACACGGTGCTCGAATCCGCCGGCTTTCCGGATCACCTGCTCGAGGTGGGCAGCCGCGACTCAGGTCCCAATCCCAACGTCGGTTCATTGCAACGCTTGCGCTTCTTAGGCGGGGCACACAACACGTCGCTGTTGCACATGAATCAGCTGAGCCACATGTGGAGACTGGACGAGCTCCTGTTTCAGTCCGCCGGCTGTCCTGCCTTGATCATCGACAATTGCTGGGATTCGAACTTCACGAATATCGACATCTTGTCTTGCGGCACCGGCGGCGACCCGACTGCCGGAGCCGCGGTTATCGTCAAGACGGGTTCGAACAATCTATACTTTCGGGGGTTGCGCATCGAGCAATGCCCGGCCGGCGCATTGTACGTCGGCGCCGATTGCGGCCCGGTCTACGTGACGACGGGCAAGATCGACCAGGGCTTCATCGCGGAGGCCGCCGCCGCCGTCACCATCGCCGGCGGCGCCGTGCTCTGCCTGAACGACTTCAGCATCACGGGGGTCGCCGGCCAATTCGCATTCGACGTCGCGGGGACATTGTTGCTCGGCAATGTCATCGTCGACGGCGGAAGCGGACGTGCGGCCATCAACGACGCACGACGCTGGAACCATCGGGATCCACGCAGCGTGCCGGGAATCTCCGCGGCAGCCTGCGGTCCCGCGCTGCCCGCCCTCAATCTCGGTAGTGCGCAGTTCTACCGAAGCCACCCGTCGAGCAATCAGGAGACTCGTGCGGTCTTGCACAGCAGGGTGTTACCGCTGCGCTCGGTCGAGCGCGTCGTGCTCAGCGCGAATGGCCGCGATTCGGGCGATACGATTCTGGTGCAAACGGATCTCCGGCGGCCGACCAACAATCAGTTCGATCGAAGTTTCTTGGTGCACAACCCGACCGGCACCCAGGCGTCGGGCCAAGCCGGCGCGCGCCGCAAGATCCTGACGAGCTTCGCCGACGGTCAGCTGCTGCTGCAGGGAAGCTGGCCCTGCACGGTCGACGCGGAATGGTCGGTGGAATTCTGCGGCGGCCATTACACGCCGAACCTCGGCGTGGCCGGGGTGCGACTCGACCCCGGGATGAGCCTGTTTTCCATTCTCTACACCGGCTTGACCATCGCCTCCCGACCACAGTACCAAGGCACCGCAGCCGCGGTCGCGCCAGGTGGCACGCGATTCGCGCTCTCCGGCGTGCCGTCCGGCGCGCTGCCAGACGCCGCCGGTTACTTTCTCGTGGACGAGTCGAGCGGGGAGCCGTTTCTGATCAGTCATGGGATCGATGCGGCGCTCGGTGTCGCGGTGTTGTACGACCGGGTCGCCGATCTTTCGATCAAGACGACCTATTCGATCGTCGCGGGTTACGCCGCGGGCATCATGGACACGGGGAGCACGCTCGAGTGGAGCCATGGCGGGAAACGCCAACGTGCGCCCGTCGCCGCTCTGCACCGACTCGGGTTCGATTCATTCAACTTGCCGCTATGGGGAATTGGAGCGGACGGGTGACCGGCGGCGTATGGGCTCCGCCGGCGAGATAGACGGTCAATGGCTTTTCACCCCGTCGAACGATCGGATATTTGTGCCGTGGTTATCACCTATCATCCCCCGCATGGCTGCGCCGATCTGTTGTCGGAGTTGGCCGCGCAAACGGATCGAGTGCTCATCGTGGACAACGGCTCCCCACCGGAATCGTTGGATGCGCTCAGCGATGCCACCCTACGCATCGGGGCGGTGGTGATGCGTCTTGGAGAGAACCTTGGTATTGCGCGGGCGCTGAACGTTGCACTCGACTACGCGCATCAGCACAACTACCGCTGGCTGGCGACGTTCGACCAGGATAGCCGCATGACCCAGACGATGATCGCCGATATGTGCCGCACGCTGACCCGCTATCCCGACCCCGCGGCGGTCGGACTCATCACGCCCACCCACGTGGACCGCAAGCTCGGCTTCACCGTGAAGAATCGAGGACACGAGGCCTCGGGAACGGAATGGCGCATCGTTGCCTCGACCATGACGTCGGGAAATCTCGTCAAGGTCGAGGCGGCGACCGGCGTGGGTGGCTTCGATGATTCTCTGTTCATCGATTACGTCGACCACGATTTTTGCCTTCGGCTCAGGGACGGCGGATACCGAGTGCTGGAGGCAACGCAGGCGGTACTGCTGCATTCTCTCGGGAATTTGCAGCGGCGTCGGTTCGGCTTCTTACGGGTGTCGGTCACGAACCATCCGGCGCTGCGGCGTTACTACATGAGTCGCAACCGCCTCATCCTCTGGCGCCGACACTGGCGCCGATATCCTGGATGGGTGGCGCGAGATGTGCGGCGCTTTTGTTCTGAAACGCTGTGGATGGTGCTCTACGAGGGCCACGTGCCGGACAAGCTGCAGATGATTTGGCGCGGAATTCGCCATGGATGGCGCGGCATCCGCGGTCCGTACAAATCGGATCCTGCCTGAAACGATGTCAGCGCGCCGGCGTGCGGCGGTATGCAGCTCGCAGCTTCGAGAACAACGGAGGGTAGATGCCCAGGGCCATCCTGGCGGTGGCCTTGGGCGATAACAACGCCGTCACGGCAAATGGATACGTCCGAAAAATATAGGGCAACAGCACCCTGAGCTTGGCGGAGATTCGCGCATTGGAAACCCACAATGTTTCCGTATGGAACCGGATCATTCTTCTGAACCAACGTCCGAGCGTTCGCTCGTCAAATCCCCGCTGCATTGCATATCGATACGTATCCTCGATGTAGCCGTAATCGAGGATGCCGTCCGCGATGCTCCTCGTGATCGTGGCGTTGTTTCCGTGAATACTCCAAACGCCGATGATCTTGGCGGTGACGATCGCGTCGCCGTGCAGCAGCAACCTCAAGATCGATTCCCAGTCGGAGCTGATGGTATTCGATCGGTAGTAACCGATCGATCTGGCCAATGTCGCCCTATAGAGCGTCGCGAGGTGACCAAAATTCACTTTGTTCCAATTCAACACGATGTCGAGACCCGGGAATATTCCGGTCGCGTATTTATCAAATGGCTGTCTGCCGTGCCCGTTTTCACCGATTACCGCCATGTGCGATCCCAGGACGGCAACGACCGAGTCGTCGCTGCGCCTCAAGATCTCGGCGACCATGGCGGAAATGGCATCATTTGAGTAGAAGTAGTCATCGCCGTCCATGTTCAAGACCCATACGCCCGTTACCCTCTCGTAGAGCGTCTTCCTGTAGTTGGCGACCCGCCCGAGATTGGTGTCGTTCTTGAAGTAGACCAGCCTATCGTCCGCGAGGTATTGCTTGACGACGTCGGCAGTGTTGTCGGAGGAACAATCGTCTGCCACGATGATTTCCATGTTGCGGTAATCCTGCCGCAGGGCACTTTCGATCGATCTCCCTATCAACCGTTCCTGGTTGAACGTCGGGATCATCACCGACACCTTGGGCAACTCTTGCAAAATCACATCCGGGCGATTGGCTGTCACGACAGCCGGCAATATTTGGCGAAAATGCTAGAGAAGATCGCATTCGTCCGAACCGCATAAACCAGCGATGCCCAAAAGAAGACGCACGAGATGCCGAGCAACGCCAGCGGCTCGTCATCGAAAAAGACCGATAGAGCAAACGCCGCGCTCAAGATGCAAAGCGACGGAACCAGGCTTCTCACGGTATCCCCGGAGAATCTCGCCGCCTTGAACAAGAAGATCGCATCTATCAACACGCGCAATGACCATGCGAGTGCCGCACCGATCAGTCCGATGTAATGGAGCCCCACCCATAGTAGTGCAAGAAAAGGCAGCAGCTCGAACACGTGAAGCTTGGCCGTTACCGATGGCATTCCCTGACTTTGCAGGGTCACGAAAGCGACGTAGGCCAGACCGTTTATCCACACGCCCAAAATGATGATGCGCGAAAGCATGCTCGCGCCGGCGGCAAATTCAGACCCGAGCCACAGCCTGAGCGCGTAGTGACTGAGCAATATCAACGGCGCGCACACCAGCACCAACGCGAGCGAAACCGACACAGTCACCGACTCGGCCCTGGCAACGGCATCCTGCATTCCTAATTTCGTCAACTGCGGGAACAGTGCGCGCATCATCGCGGTTGGCAACAGCAGGATCTTTGTCGCAAAGCTGAATGGAATCGAATATCTCGGCACCGACGAGACACCGATGACCGCCCCAATCATGAATTGGTCGATGCTGACCAGAATTGGGCTCGCGATGTTGCTCACGGTTATCCATCCGCCGTATCGAAACAGCTCGTGTGCGGTGGCCGCCACGACACTCGGTGCGAATCCGCGACCGCATTGGCGGACAGCCAGGACAAAGATGGGCAGAGTGGTGGCGAGACGGGCGACGAAGGTGGCGGCCACCGCCGTCTCGATGCGCGGTCCCATGACGATCACTGCCAACAGAGGCAGAACCTGAGCCAAGCTTGCGCCGATCACCTGAATAACGTTCAACTCCAAAAAGCGCTCATGCGCCTCGAGCGCCCCTGCGAAAACGGCGCCGGTCGTCGAGAGCGGCAGCAGGCATGCGACCCACGTCAGGGCATCCTGCAGCTCTGCTTTCAAATCCACGGGAATGCTGACCAAGAGACCCAGGATGTATTTGCCGAACAGCGCAAACACGGTGCCGCCCACGATTCCCAAGATGATATTGACGGCAGTTGCGGTCCAGAAAATCTCGGCCTGACGCACCGGCGCCTGGTTCGTCGGTCGCGCCAGATGATTCGTGGTGGCCTGGGAAAGACCCAGATCGAACAGTCCGAAGTAGCCAAAGAGCAGCCAAACCAGGGAAATGATGCCGTAACGTGCCTGACCAACCCGAACGAGGTAGAGGGGAATCACGAGAATGGAGACGCAAAGCGGTACCAGTGCGCCACCGAGATTGAAAATGATGTTCGCTCGCAGCGACTTCCGAATCACATCAATTCCCGGAATGGTGAAGGCACGGCGTGGAGCTTAGCATCAGAGGATGGCGCCGGTGCGGGACCCGCTTGGGAATCCGGCTTTCGGAGTTATACTGAGACATGAGTACCCTGAGAAAGATCGCCAAGAGCATCGTTCCTGAAGATGTACGGTTTTTCCTGCGAGAGATGCAGCGCCATCGGGGGCTCGGCGCCGAAGCACTCGCCGTGCAGAGTGTTTTGGGATACACGGATGCGAGCGTCGTGCTTGATGTCGGCGCAAACCTGGGTCAGTTCGGCGACCTGGTCTTGAGGACTGGATTCCGCGGCCGGATCGTCTCTTTCGAGGCGATTGCGTCGGTGCATCGAATGCTGGTCGAACATGCGAGGGAGAAATCCGATTCCTGGATCGTCGCTCCGTGCGCCGCACTGGGCGGCCGACGCGGGAAGATTGCTTTCAATGTGTCGGCGAACACGGTCAGCAGCAGTATTTTGCCGATGAATCGAACGCATCTGGATGCGGCGCCGAATTCGCGCTACGTGGATACGGCAATCGTGAACATGGAGAGATTGGACGAACTCGCCGCTCCGCTACTGCCGGCCGAGGGAGAACTGCTGATCAAGATCGACACCCAGGGCTACGAGAAGGAGGTGTTGGCGGGGGCGACGGGGCTTCTGCACCGGACCGTTGCCATACAGCTCGAGCTGTCCCTGGTGCCGTTGTATGAAGGGGCGCCCAGCTTCACCGACATGATTGCCTTCGTGCAATCCTTGGGTTACGAGCTCTTCGGTCTCGTACCCGGTTTTCAGGACGAAGGAACGGGCCGGCTCCTCCAGGTGGACGGTTTCTTTGTCCGAGCCGATCCCCCTGCCGGATTGGGTCTGCCCCTGCTTTGACCATTTCTCGGGTCGGCGGTCGGCGCCTCGTCGGCCCGCCGCGGAATCATCCACCACTGGTATCGATAGTCGTCGTGGTATTTCGTGCGGCCGATTCCCTTCCGCCGCTCTTGGACAGCATTCTCGCCAATCGGGGCGAAGACACCGAATTGATCGTGATTGACGGGGGTTCCGACGACGGCACGGTGGAGCTGCTCGAGAAATTCTCGTCCTCGATCGACTATTGGCGCAGTGAACCCGATCGGGGCATCTACGACGCGATGAACAGGGGAATCGAGGCGGCAGTCGGGGATTTCATCCTGCACCTCAATTCCGGGGATCGTTTGGTGAAGATCCCGGTGGCCCGACTGCGTCGATGCATCGAAGAAGGCACGACAGTCGCCTGCTTCGCAGTGCTCCTGGATCGCACCCGCGTGTTCCGGCCTCGTACCGGTCTCCTCATGAAGATCGACAATGCCTGGCACCATCAAGGGACTTTCTACCGGCGCCTGTCGCACCTGGGCTATGACCTGCGCTATCAGGTATTCGGCGATTTCGATTTGAATCAGCGGTTGATGTTGCGCGGAGCACGCGTCCGGAGGTTCGAGGAGATCGTGGCCGAGCATACGACGGACGGTATCTCCTCGAGCAGAGCCCGACGGCATGAGGTATACCGGATCATCAGGAGGAATTTCGGCATCGGCTTCTTGCTGCTCGCATCGATTCGGTTCGGTCTGAACGCGATCCGGGCGGATCTGCGTGCGCTGTGGAAAAAGGTCAGGTACGCGGCGCGATGAACGTGGCATCGTACGCCTGTCCGCGCCACCATGCGGCGATGTCCGACTCGGTCGTGATCTTGCCGTCGAGAAAATCGAGCACCATCTTCTCCGTATGCACCGTGCTCACCGGCTGTGCGAGCGCGGTGCCTTGGGTGTCGCCCACCTTCCAGGCGATGAACGGCACCGGCCGCTCGACCTCGGGCTGATCGGCCTGATACCAGCGGTTACGCAGCCAGTGATCGCTCGACACGACGAGCATCACGTCGTGGCGGGCCGACTCCCGCTCCAGAACGGCGATGATGTCACCGAGAATGTGGTCGGCGAGATCGAGATTGCGGGCGTACTCGACCAGGGGATCGGAACTCGCCGGACGCTGCAAGATGACGTCCGCCTGGGTCGCCGGCAGATGCGGCACGTTCAAATGCACGAAGGTCAGGGCATCGTCGCGCGCGAGATATTCCGGCAGCAAACCGAGCAGCGTGGCGGTGATCGTGCTCCAGGAATCGACCAGCCCCAATTTCCTCGCAACGATGCCGGGCAGGTTGGCGGTGACCGCCGCGGCGACGCCCTGCGTACCGGGCCAGGGCAGGCTAGTACAGCGCTCGAGTGCGAACAACTTGCAGTACGGGTGGAAAAAGCCGAGCACCGAGGCCGTGAGGCCGCGCCCCGCGAGCGCGCCGAAGATCGTGCGTGATTCCTCGAACGGGACGCTCACCCCATCCGCGCGGGCGAGCGAGAGGGTACCGGACGCACCGACCGAGATGCCGGGGCTCGCGAGCGGCGCTCCCGTCAACAGGGCGGGCAGGGAGAACAGCGTGGCGCTGGCCGGCGCGTTCGCGTGAGTCGCAAACACGGCGGCAGCGGCGAGTTTGTCGAAGTTCCCGAGGGTTTCGTCTCGCCTGCCTGCGGTCGGGTAGATTCTGTTGAAGTCGGCCTCGTCGAAAATGACCCAGACGACGCGCCGCGAGCGTGTGACGCCGGCCGTCGCCGCGATGGCTCGTGCCGAGAGGGCCTGCACGGCAGGCACACCGACGCGGGGCGGCTCATCGCTCCAAACCACGAGCATGCGGAACACGGCGAAGGCCGCGAACGCGTAACCTAAGCTGCTGAGCCAGCGGTTGACCTTCGGTAAGCGACCGCGCAGGGCCCACAACACGCCTAGCGCCACGAGCCCGGCGAAAACCTTGAATTCACGCTGAGCCGCCAGCAATTCCCGGCTGCGCGGAATGCGGTCCTGCCAGTCGATTCCCGCCACGTCCATGACGCCCTTCAGGGCGATCAGCGTCAGCCCGACGAACAACAGGATGGCGCCCACGGTCGCGACTCGCGGAGTCCGCGCGCGGCGCAGCAGTTCGGACGCGGTCAACAGCCCGAGAGTGCCGACCAGCACCACCACGAGGCTCGGGCCGACGACAGCCCGTACCAAGTCGCGCGTCGGCAGCAAGTAGATGCCCATCCGCGTCAACAGCGGTAGGAAATAGCCTGACGCATACAGCAGGGATAGGCCCAAAGCCGCGCTCGTGGAAATGCGGCGCGACAGATCGGTCGGGGGAACGCCGACAAGCCGGCGTGCTCCCGGAGCTTTGGCATCAGAATCGTCGCGATACAAAGAGGAGCTCGCCGTCGATCTTGTAGAAGCTGTCGGGCCGCAGGCCGGGCGGATCGCTCGGCAGCAGATGATCGCGCGCCAGATTCTGATCGTGGCGGTATTCCAATCCGAGATCCCATTTCGGGAGGATGTCGCGCCACTGCGCGCCGCCGCCGTAATAGATCGAATACGCCGGTGTCGCGAGATCGTAGCGGGCGACGCCGATGAACAGGCCGACCGCGAGCGGATTGTCGAATCGATAGCGATAATCCACCGCGCGCACGCCGATCAAATTGTGGCCGTGAACTTGATCGGCCTCGAGCCGCACGCCGAGATCGTTGTCGGGCGCCACCTCGCGCCGCGCCCCGATCGCGAGATGCGGATCGATGCCGGTCTTGGTCGACTCGATGGGTTCGCGCTCCTGCAGATTGGCGTGCACGACACTCGCGTTGACCCCGATGTCAACGAAGCGCTCGAGACCGTGCACGTCACTCGTGAGGCCGGTCTCCGCGCCGATCGCGTCGTCGCTGCCGGGATTCTCGTCCTGACGCGTGCGGGCATCGCCGCCGTAGCGCACGAAACCCGAGAGGCGCGTGAATTTCTGGCCGAACACGTCCTGACCGGTCAGCAATTCACCGCCGACGACCGCGGCGTTCCAGGGCCGCGAGTAGCGCAGCGTGAAATCGAGATAGTGGTGGTAGGCAAACGGCACGCCACCCGGCGAATACTCGCGCTGCTCGGCAACGGCAACGTACTGCTGGTTCACGAGCGTGCGCACGCGCTCCTCGAGATAGCCGCCGAACGAGGGCTCCCAGCCCACGCGCAGCATCTGGCTGCGGGCCCCGACGCCGCTGTCGGGTTGGCGCTGATCCGCGCCCCAGTTGCCGTCGACGAGACCGTCCGTGGTCATGCCGTTCAAGAAGATGAAATTGGCGTACCAGGTGTTCTGCCATTCCGAGAACTCGTAGGTCACGTCGAAGTACTTGCCGAGTGTCGGAAAATCGATGCCGGCCGACAGGGCCGAGTTGCCGAGCAGGTAGCTCCCGCCATCCTCGGTGTTCTCGCCGGCATACTGAAAGTACACGGCGAACGGCACCTTGGCCGGGAAGATGAAGCGGCTCACATAGGAGGCTTCCTGATTGCCCTGATTCTGCGACTGGCCGCCGGGGCGGAAAAAATCCCGCAGCAGAAATTTCGCGGAATCCGGCAGCCCATCGCCGCCGCCGTATTGCAACAGACGATTGACGCCGACGGACCACCCGGGGAACGGCTCGATCGACAGCTGTAAGCCGAACAGGTGCGGGTTGCCCGTCGCTTCCTTGCCGTCGTAGGCGATCAGGTTCGGGGTCATGCGCGCGAGGAACAGTTCGTACTGTAATCCTAAGCGCGTGAGCGGCTCGTAATTCGACAAGGTCACTGACGGCAGCGTCGGGGCTTCCGTGCTCATGAGCGAGCTGCTGTCGGTCATCGGCGACCACCAATGATTGCGGTAGCCGATGTCGACCTGTGCGTAGTGGTCGCCGAAGCTCAACAGGGATCCGACCGGCACCGTGCGGCCGCTGTAGGCGACGCCGCCCACGCTCGCGATCAGGTAATCGCTGGGCTGGACGTAGCCCTGCGCCGAGAGCTGCCACTTGTCGTCGATCGGCATGCCGTAGTCGTTCGGCACGACCCCGGTCTTGTCCTTGCCGTGCGTCAGCGTGCCGGTCGCGCTCGCATGCGTGACGGCATAGTCGCGCGAATAGCGTTCGAGATAACGCTCCACTCGATGGCACAGGGCCGCATCCACGCGGCAGGCCGCCGGCAGAGCATCCCTGACCAGTTCGACCGCAAACGGACGTTTGAGGATCGGTTCATCCGCCAGGATCAGCACGCGTTCGATCTGCCGTTCCATCTCGGGCTCGAGATTGATCGGCAGGTAGGCGGTCGCGCCGTCCGCGTGGGCGAGCGTCGCCCCGGCCGCCCACAGCAGCGCGGCGACCGGGAGGAGGCCGCCCCTCATCCGACGCTGTGCACCGCGAGCAGGGCCACGGCCAGGTTGTAGATGATCGACGTCACCGCCTGCCAAATCGGCAGGGCGTTCACGCGCTCGGTGTCGAGCGGCACGACGATCGTGTCGCCGGGACGAATTTCGTAGTTCTGCGACTTGCGGAACCAGCCGCTGCGGAAGCCGGACACGACGTCGCCGTTCGCGCGCACGACGTAGATATGCTTGCGGTCGGCGCGCTGCGTGCTGCCGCCGCTCAGGGCGATGTAATCGTCGCGGCTCAAGCCCGGTCTGAAGACGTGCGAGGTCGGGCTTTGCACCTCGCCCAGGATCGTGATTTCCTGGGTGAGCTTGGGCACGAGGATCTTGTCGCCGTCCTTCAGCAGCACGTCGCCGGGAGTACCCGGCGGACCGTTGAGGACGCGCGTCAGATCGATCACGAGGCGGCCGACGGGCTTGGCGTCGCGCAGTTGAGTGAGGAGTTGTTGGCCGATGACGAGCGCCTGGCTCGCACCGGCGGCACCGCCCCCGTTGGAGGTCGCGGCGCTGCTCGCGATCGCTTCGAGCGACAGGGCCGCGAGATCGCTCTGCAGACGATTGGAGAGCAATTCGATCTGATCCTTCTCGCG
>Ga0116231_10010444_pt1 | contig 14948 bp, 13 predicted proteins | sample S1TSphgellanicum_2_FD_89695 | JGI IMG/M metagenome (GOLD analysis project Ga0116231, IMG submission 89695) | Host-associated microbial communities from peat moss isolated from Minnesota, USA - S1T2_Fd - Sphagnum magellanicum MG | ecosystem: Host-associated > Plants > Peat moss > Unclassified...
AAAGAGACTTAATCTAATGTTCTTTATCTTGTATATCTTTGAAGTTTGATTGTATATTTTTGCATAAATATTAGAGTTTTGGAATGAACCTTGTTGATTTATTTTCGGCCTATGAAAATTGAACTTCATTATTAAACAAATTTACCATGGAAAGAAAAGCCATGTTTTAGCTAGGTTTGTTTTTGGTAATTTTGACTTTCTTGGTAATGTCTCAAACCCAAACTCTGATTACCTTGTCATGAAGCCCTGGATCCCTTATTTCAATTGGTTTTGTTTCTAGTCCTTTTGACCTACTTGTAAACCTTGCATACCGAACTTAATTGCCTCATGTAGATTATTGTTGAATGGTACCAATAATTGGTTATTAATCACCACTCTTAAGTTTTTTAAGGTCATTTCAATATGAATTGTAGGTTTGTTTTTAGGAATTGGGAGCTTTTCATAAACTAATGAGTTCATGGTTGAAACTCAAATGTTTGAATTAGTGGCATTGCATAAGGCCAAGGCCAAGCAACCCTGCCAAAGAAACTAGTTGTTTCAATAGATTGTGGAATTTGCACACATTAACACACTTATAACATTGTATAATTGTAACTATGCCATGTATAATATTGGCAAAAAGCATGGGACTCAATTCATCCCCAATGTGGTCTAGAAATTTGTCTTTCAAAATTAACTAAAAGCTTACCCAGACCTTCATTTTGTTGAAAAAAAATTGAAAGATTGTTTGTGATAAACTTTAAAGGAATTAAAGATGAGTCCCATATGGGTATTTCCAATGAAGAGCATTCAAAACAAACCACATTTTAATGTGATGTGATTTTCGAACAATTGAAATCCATTAATGGAGATGTAATCTGGAATCTTTTGAAAAAGCAACAAAACCTCATTGATTGCACACCCATAACCCTAACCACATATCCTAGCCCTAGTCCTAGTCATAGCCCTCCCTTTAATGAGTTCGATGCACCTTCTGTTGGTGCTAGTTTTTCATATCATATCAAATTGACCACCTTGAAAGAATTTGTAAAGCCTTAAGGCAAAATTAAATAAGGGTGAAATTGCAGCCATGAATTTTAGGAGCATTATGTTGGCAACCATGGCAAGTCAATTTTCTTGGATGTCTAATATCAATGATGCCTTCTTGTTAGGGAAGATGGCTATCAATCGTGAGAAAAAAAACAAATTTAATCTTAACAATTTGAAGATGGCTCAAGATTTAAATGTGATTTAAAAAGAAAAGTTTAGAGCAAAAGTTAGTGCTATTTTGGAATCGTAATTAACATAATGATGTAAAAACATTGTTGGTAGATACCGAATTCCTATTCTATATTCTAATCAAAATTTGGACCAAATCATATCATGAAACTAATACTAATAAATTATGTTCAATCAAATTTATTCATATTTAGGTTTAAAACTTCAATCTAGCTATGAAAAGTCTGAAAAAACATCAAAACAACAAAACTAGCCATGGAGTCAAAGTTTTTCTAGAAAACAACATGTTTTTATTCCATACTTTCCCAAAAATCAATATTCTACAATTATCTATTGTCTTACCAAAAATGATCACCCTAAAACAGTCATATGATCAATTCAAATTCAAATGGTGATGAAAATTATGTAAACTAACTACTAAATATTAGGAAAATAACTAGGTAAGTAAGTATCATTATTTACAATGAATAATTATTCCCAAGTAACAATTGTGATTGTGTAATCCAGATTTTTTTGAAAATTTAGACCTAAACCCCTAATTTCAAACCTAAAACACTGATTTCAAACCCCCCACAAACTTAATTCTAAAACCCTAATTTTAGACCTCAAACCTTAATACCCTAATCCCAAGTTTACAAATCCTAATTACACACGTTAAACCCTAATCCCAATTCTATAAACCCTAATTTCAAAACCTAAACCCTAAAACTTAATCTTAGGTATGCAAACCTTAATTTCCAAGCTTAAAACCCAAACATTGATTTCAAACCTTAAACCTTAAATCTACACATCACTAAAACAAAAGGTGTCTTTGTACACCAAGTGATTTCACTAGATTTTGAGTGAATTCACTAGTTGTAGTGAACAGGGACCAATGAAGAAGCAGTGAATTCATTGCTCTAATGAACAAGGATTATTGAATTACACCCACATTTTGTAGTAGTGCATGTAAACCCTTAATCCACACCCTAAAATCATAATTCAAACCCTAAACCAGTATTCAAACTTATATTTCAAAACCTTAAACCCTATTTGAATCCTTATATTTTGATCTTAAACCTTAATAAAAAACCTTTGAACTTAAAACCCTAAACTCAAATCTAAAAACCATAATACCAAACCTTACATTTTAAATTTCAAAATTTTGCAAGTTTAAACTTGTATTAGTAGTTTCATATTGTGTGATATGGTCAAGGTTTTAATCTCCAATGACCGAATGGCTTTCCATTTTTGCTTAAATCCACCAATTCCCCATTCCACTTGGACTTTAAACCCTACATGCATTTTGTTGTAAGCTTGGATGGCACCATCATGGTTTACATCTGGTGGTACCTTCCATTTCCCCATCCTCTTCATGATGAACAATTCTTCCCCCAAGTACCTTGAATCCCCTAATAGATACTTAAAATAATCATCCCAATGGGTGAAATATTAACAACACTCATGATAAATGTTTGAATGTTGAAAAATGTTTACATTGTGATAAGACCCGTTATAATCCAAACCAATATAAATAAACAATCCATGGTGGTTTAAAACCACAATGTTTTTCATTGCATATATCTTTTTGTAGCAATTGAACCATGTCCAATGTTTTGAACCCTTCCATGGCTTTTGGATCTCAACCAATGTCTTGTGGATGAACCCTAAGCACTCGGACAATTCACACAATTGACTACCCAAGACAACCCTTTCAAAAAATGATGGCCAACAAATTTCATTTACTAGGGCATGGTTAATGCATGATGCGATGAATATCACATCATCACACAATGATGATTTTGCCCAATTCCACATGAAGGCATCATAGATGGCGATGTTGTTGTGTTTCATGAACAATATCAAGCATAAAAACCATTGTTTGGGCCCCAACCTTGATGGTCTCCCCATGACCATCGGCACATCCCCTAACATGATATTGATTCAAATATTAAACCTTAAAACCTTAAATTTTAAAACTTAACCCTAAATGTTGGACTTCAAACCTTGAATTTCATACCTTAAAACCTAAACCTTAATACCCAAACCTTAAAACCAAAAGTATAGCTTTAAAACCTTAAATTTCAAGCCTAAAATTTTAGTTCTAATATTTCAGACCTAAAATCAAAACTTTAAAACTTAATGATAAACCTTAATATTGAAACCCAAAACCAAAAAAACAAACTTAAACCCAAAATTCAAATTTAAACCATCTTAAACCCTAATTTTAAAACATAAACCCTAAACCCTACCTCCAATTTCAAACTTGAAATCAAAACCTTAGAACATACAACCTAAACCTTAATGTTGAAACCTTAACCCTAAAAGACAAACCATAGACCCAAATTTAGACTTGAGTCATTGTAAACCCTAAACCCCAATTTCAAACCTGAAATCAAAACCCTAGAACCTAAAACCTAAACCTTAATGTTAAAACCCTAACCTTTAAAAACAAACTTAAACCCAAAATTCAAACTTATGCCATCCCAAACCGTAATCCCAACCCCTAAACCCAAAATTCAAACTTAAGTCATCCCAAAACCTAATGTCAGGCCTTAAACCCTAATTGCAAACCCTAAAACCTACCTTTAATCATGCAACTTTGAGGGCCAAGAAGGTTCACATGGGAGGAGATTTATTATTTGACTTGCTAGCTTTTCAAATTCCATAAATGTGAAGTTGATGAGGTCTTTAAATAAGGAACATGTGGCCCACATTGTGGCCAAAACATTTCAGACCCCCACCACTCAATCAACAAATGCCCCAATCCCTTCATCCTCATGGTCATTTACCACAAATAGCATCGCTCACTATTATTTTCAAGTCCATGGTCATTGGGATATAATTAAAAGAAAAAAAACACAGAAGGTAAACCAGGCCCCAATGGGCGCCTAAACAATAATCCCTAAACCTAAAGAAAATTGTTCTTACTTACCCAAGGTAAACCCTTGGGTGGCCTAAGCACATAATAGTCCCTATAAGTGGCCTGTAATTGCAACCCTATTACATGAACTTGTGATTCTAGTGAACAAGGAGTAATATTTCATTTTGTAACTTATTAACCAAAAATACAACAAAAATTACACACACACACCTTTAGTTCCTTTACAATTTATGAACATCAAGGCACGATTTTCACCACCCAAATGCAAGTGTGGAGACATTCTTCTCTACTCTCCTCCTTCCTACCTTTCTTAGACAAGCAAAAAAACTCCCCTCTTTTGCTAGCCTTCTCTCTTTTTATTTTCCATGCTCTCCCCGTGCACGTTTCATTGTAATTAAGTTTATAAGTAATTGCCACATTCTCCCCCATGCATGTTCCATTGTAGCTAGGTTTTTAAGTATTTGCCACATCCTAGGTAAAACTATTAATGCCACCTCTTTTTTCTAATTTTTGTCAATAATTCTTCATATCTATCCATCATCCTCTCCATCATCCTTTGGACATTAACATTACTCCCCCTCCAAAAAGAGGTCATTGTCCTTTTTGACAAAAATAAAAAAAGTTAACTTTAAATTTTGCTTCATTTTCCCAAGTTGCCTCATCAACAAGATAATGTTTCCATTTTACCAACACCTCATTCCAAATTTTATTTTAATGTTGGCATATCTTAGTTTTTAGAATTTGTTTGGGTTTTGCTAAGGTGTTCCCTTCATCCAAAGTCTAAGGTAATTCAAGGAAAACATGAGAGGGGTCTTATACTTTTTTTTTTAACAAGCTAACATGGAATACATTGTGGATTTGTTAGGACTTTGGGAGATCCATTTGGTAGGCTACATTTCCAAAAAAAATCGTTATGATAAAGGGTCCACAAAATTTAGGGGATAATTTTTGGCATTTCTTTAGTTTTACGCCATTACGTTGAGGTTTGACCCATAAAAAGACTCCATTCACCTCAAATTCTTGAGGGGTACAATTTTTATCCTTGTAAAATTTAGCCTGGTCTTGAGCACTTTGCATTCTCTCTTTGACCAATTTTAAAGTATGATGCATGGTGGTTATCATTTTATTAACTCCCTCCACTTTAGAGGCGGGTGTTGAAATACAAAGGGGAGTTAAACACTCCTAACCATAAAGGCCATCAAATGGGTTGGTTTTAATGGAGGAATGCCAATTTACATTATAGGAAAATTCCACTAGAAATAAGTGTTGCTTCCATGTCACTTGTTTATGCCCAAAAACATAATTTTTTAACATATTTTCCAAAACACTATTGATTATTTCTATTTGGGCATATGTTTTGGGGTGATATGCACTACTCATTTTTTGTTTGGTGCCCAACATTTTGAGCAAGGACCCCAGAGTTGGCTTACAAATTTTCAATCTTGGTCACAAATAATTTCTTTTGGCAAACCATGTAAACAAAAAAAATCACGAAAAAATAGTTTTGCCAACATCAATGGTTGACATAGTGGATTTGGTAGTTATAAAATGGGCATGTTTTGTGAGTTGGTCAACAACCACAAAAATACTATCATGCCCTTTCGAGTTTCTAGGCAAACCCATTGTGAAATCCATGTTAATGGACTCCCACTTGTTATTAGGAACCCCCAATGGTGGTTGTATAGAGCCTAAGGTCTTAATTTGTTCAACTTTAATTATTTGACACATAAAACATTTTCCATATGTTTTCATACATCCCCTTTCATGCATGGCCAAAAAAATAATTCTTTATGACCAACATTCTCTTTGCCTTTCACATATTGCATTGATTGACCAAAATCAAATTGTTGTAATCTTTCCACCCACCTACATTGCCTCCTACTTAAAATAGGTTCGATGGTTAAATATTTTAAGCTTTCACAATCAGTTTCAATTGTGAACTATGTTATTGAAAAATAGTGGTTCCAATATTTCAAAACATGGATTAATCAACAACTCCTTTTTATGGTTGGCGTATTTTAGTTTTGTAGGAGTTAATTTTCTAAATTCATACGCAATTACTTGCCTTTCTTGCATTAACACAACACTTACGGCTAGATCATTAACATCAGTGCATAATACCAGCTCACCCAACTTGGGGTTAATAACTCCCAATATAGGAGCAAAGGTCAAAGCACTTTTCAGGTTTTGAAAACTTTGTTCATAATTAGGGTTCCATTATATACCTTGGGAATTGTTTTTCCCCTTTAATAGATAAGTTAAAGGTCTTGCAATTTGAACAAAAAAAATCATAAAACACCTATAATAATTGGCCAAACCCAATCAACTTCTCACTTTTGTTTATCCTTGGGGATTGGACATTTAGGCACAACTTTGATATTTTTGGAATCAATTGCTATTCCTTTGTCTGATATTACCTGTCCAAGGTAGTTTACCTAGGTACACCAAATTCACATTTGCTTAATTTGGCATACAATTGGTTGGTTATTAAAACTTCGAATATAGTCCCTAAGTAAATGTTCTATTTTGGATTTGGAATAAACCAAAATGTTATGGACATAAACCCTAACACAAACTTTCCTAGGTCCTTTTGAAACAAGGAGTTCATCAAAGTCATAAATGTGGTTGGGGCGTTTGTTAGTCCAAATGGCATCACCATAAATTCATAATGCCCATAATTGGTTATGAAAGCCATCTTAGGGACATTTTGATCCTTCACATGGATATAATGTTAACCACTTTTAAGATTTATTTTAGAAAAGATCACGCTTATGGTAAATAGTTCAACATCCCTTTGTACACATTTCTTAAATTGCTTGGCAAAAATAAAAGGGAATTAGGTAGGTTCACATACTTGTAAGTTTGAAGGCAAAGTCATTAAGTTTTATGTCACAAACTATCCATATTTACATGCTACCCATGCATCCATCGAATCCAACCATTGCATGCCTAAAATGACAGTGTAAACGCTTTTTAGCCAAACTTGAAAATTGGTGTAGGTTTCCAATCTTGGAAATTAACTAGCACATATTTCATGAAAATATTTGTGATATGGACTTGATCATTGGGTAATAAAATCCTAGATGGATCCATGGTTCTAATGGGATGGCCTAAACTAGTAGCAAAAACCTTAGACATTAAATTGTGGGTTTTACCAAGATCCACCAACACCAATGTAAGCTTTCCAACAATTACCCCCTCAATGCAAATCATAGTAAGGTTATGTGCCACCATTCATTCCAATATGGCTACCAATGCTTGAATAGGCCCCTCGTCCTTCGCCCTATGGTTTCTTTTGTTTTTGTTTTCCTTAGGTGCTATTAGACCAAAGGTTGGTGCTTGGTGAGGCCTTTTTGGGCATTGGAAAGATTGATGCTCAGGTTGGTGGCAAGAAAAACACAAGCCTTTATGTTTATGGTTTTCATGTTATTTCTCATTAAGCCTAGGTGGGGTCTTGACGTTGATCCCACCCCTAGCCAGGGTTTCCAAACCTTCCACAACTTCCTCCATTTTCCCCTATGAGCCTAGGAATTGAGGTAACTAATTTTTGCCTTAGGCATTCTATCCATGTATCCAAATGGTTCTTTGTAAACTTTATTTTGAGTCTCAAAGTTTATTATTAACCTATAGGCTTTAACCATAAACAAATAGTAGTTGAAAGCATTAAAAGCACATTGGAAAAACATAACAACTTCTTGGTTCCTTTCATCAAACAACATTTCATCATCACTTGAGGAATAATCATGGTTTGAACTTGAAGATGACATCTTGTTTACTTGAATGAAGATGAAAAGAAAAAAATATTTTAGTATACTAAAGTGATGATGAAAAGAGAAACTTTGATGTGTTAGAGTGAAATGAAAAGAGAAAGACTTTGATGTGCTAGAATGAAAATGGGAACATAAACTTTAATGTGATAAAATGAAAATGAAAAGAAAAAATTTAGTTTGAATTCTTTCTCCATTTTATATAGTCCCCATGAGCCATAGCCCTATAATCTTCCCTTAAACCTATCATGTTGTCTAATAACATCCTTGGCATTTAGTTTCACCATGCTTTTCAAACTTTGCATACACCTTTTACCCAACCCTTCAAAATCAAACATGTAAACTACTAAACCTTAAGCCTAACATTAATCCCTAAAGATCAGCCACTAATTTAATTATGAATTAAAAATTTTGAAATCTCAAATATCAAGTTTCAAAGGTTAATTGTAAACCTTAAAAAGACCAAAGACAAACCCTTAAAAAAAAAACCTTAAAATTTTTAATCCCAAAAGTTAACCCTAAAAAAACCAAAGACAAACCTTACAAACAAAACCCTAAAATCTCAAGTCCTAAATCCTATATAGCCTCATGCAACTTATATAACCTCATATAACCATATATAAACATATATAGTTATATAAAGTTTATATAACCATATATACACTATATAATCACATATAGCCATAAGTAGCCTATATGGTCATACCCCTTAGTCTATAATATCCATGGGCTCCTTGGACCACCCTAAACCCCAACATAACATAGTTTATTAGGTGGGTAGCCAGTGGGGTGATAAAAAAGTTGTTGAAAACATGTTCATACTGAGTTTTCAAAGTTTGGCCCCTTGTTGCTAGACCTTGCAAACAATAGTAAAAAGGGGATAAGGCACCAAATAAGAGGTGAAACTCATGCTCAACAAGGCATGATTTTAAGGAAAACTTTAATATATATATATTTATTTCCTCTTGAAAGGTTGATGAAATTATTGGTGAACTTTTCATTTTCTCAAATACATGAAGTGGAGTAGAATTATCTGTAAAGTCGCCTTATTTTTAACCCCTCGTCCCTTTTTTTAGTAGTATTTGCAAAATATGGAAATTTTATAAGATCTTAGTATGAAATGTTGAAACTTGACATTTAATGCACAAGGTTTGAGAGGCATTTATAATAATTGTACAAGTAAGAGTAGTGAAAATACATGTAGCAATAATGGAGGTGTTTAGGGGAAAAAAAAAAGATATGATGAAACTCCAAAATTGGTGGAAAACCTAGTTTGGATCCCAATTATCTCGTTTTGAAAAAAATTCATTCCCGGTTACATGTTTAATGCCTTAGTATGTCGAAATTGGCCATTTTGGTCCCTCTAATTGGGTGACTTTATGGATAACTCTAATGTAAGCATTATGTCATTTTGCAATTTTGTCTACAGTCACACTAAATTTCCTTTATTGGGTTTATCCTTCCCCTCTAAAAGAAGAAAAAAACTTTTTAACTTCATGAACTACTATGTATTAATGGGACATCACAACACTAATTTAATGCAGCTCGAATGAAAATAATGTGTATGTAATTTGATGTAGTTCAACTATTACCTACATAATTATTTAACAGTTAAATTTAATGATTTATTTATTAATAAGATTTCATTGTTTCATTATGATTTGGTCATCGTGCATTGACTTTCACATGATAATTTATGTGAAGATTATTTGTCACTTTATACATGTGAAATCACATGGGGAGCCATGTGATGTGTAGATTAAATTTTTTTTTTTGTTTAGTTTCCTTTTGGTTAATATATAAATGAATGTTTGTGATTTTTGAAAACACTTTCACTTGATAAAAATAAGTTATATGAATGTAAAGTTTCATGGAATAGAATTGTGAAGGGAATCGAGATTTTAGTTTTACTAATTTTACATAGACAATAAAAAAATGAGAAAATATTTATGCAAACAAAAACATACATTTCCATAACTATGTAATAAACATACATAATTTTGATCCTAAACCTACTTGTGATTTACATGTATTTCAAAACTCCTAAACCCTAAAGTTATTCTCTAGTTAATAAAAGTTAACACGCCAAATCCTACACATCACAACCCCAACCAATTTATGTAGTTCTTTGAATCTATTAATGACTTGTGGTTCTAGTTTTTTAAGTTTCTAGAAATTAATTATAAAAACCTTTGCTTCAAGTTTTTTTTTAAATTTCAAAACCACATAACCTTTGGTTTCCATTTCTTGAAAAAAATAAAGCAAAATAAAGCATACATTTGCAAGTTTTTGAAAAGTGTCAAAGAAGTGAAAACAATTTTCATGAAACAACAAACAAAGAACCAACAGTTTATTTTAAGTTCTCTGACCTAGTTTTTTGATTTCTGAGAACCCCGATTTCGGGTCAAAATCAATTTTATGACTTTTTGATTTCAGCTGGTCAAAGGTCAGAAGCAATTCTTCAATATTTTGGGAACCACTCGTGAAGGGTCCACAATACCCACTCCTTACCCACCGGTTCTTTTCTTTGGTTGGCCTTGCCTACCAAGGCAATGATATTGTGTTTAGATTCATTATAGAGTATAGTAGCGTAAGGGATTTTGGCCCCTATGTACTAGTTCTATTTTAATTTGAGGATTTCTGAAAGATGATATTTTGGCTTGTGTTGGAACTAGATTAGTTATAGGGTTATAATATCTTGAAGGATTTTGGTTTCTTTTAGAGGATTTTTTTGAAGATTATATTTTTGCATGGTGAAATATTTGAATTTCCATAAGTTTCCATTTGCATTAAGATAATTTTTAATGTAAATGGCAAGGTCACGGTGTGACACACACCCCGTGTTTTTTCCAATAGGAGACAACAGCCCCACACCCTTCACATAACAGTGCGAGGAAGGTTTCAGAGTTCCAAAATACAAAACAGTACAAGAACCTGACCTAATCTTCCCAAGTTCCAACAGGATGGTGCATATTTTCTTCTACATCCAAAAGACTAGATTCATCACTGAAAAGTTTTGTACCCAAAATCACTGAGAATTGTGAACAGCTCAATCCAGAAGCCAAGAGCAAATCTCTGAACATGGTACATAACACTACTGCATCCTGTGAATGAGGTGATGGTATTGGAGTACATGGAGTTTCCTTCCATGATATCCACCAAAAAGGACACAAATTTGGCAAGCTGTGCATGTAAGCTAGCAAGAAATGGCGAATGCCACCATACCAATATGAATTTCAAGGTACTCAGCTAGGGTTAGGGTTTAGGGTTTAAACCATCACCTAATAATGCCAATCAGTTCCACCAATTCTAGTTAGTAAGGACCCAAACCAGATCTAAACCGGGGCTAATTTTCAGAATTGGAATCAGAACTGGAATTTATGTTCTTGAGAACCAGACCCAGGTTCCCAGTTCTATTTATGTGTGGAAACAGAAGTGGAACCCATATAACATTTGTTGGGAAAATAAAAGTTACTAGAACTGAAGGGTGGGGGGGGTAACCAGGTAGTTAAGTGCTGGTTGAGTCCAGGTTAGTAAGAACCGGATCCAAACTGGGCTTGATTTTTAAAAACTGGAACTGGAACCATAAGTTATTTATTTGAAGAACTAGACCCACAACTGGATTCCCGGTTCCATTTATGTGCAGAAGGATACAGCTTCTCATCAGTGGAAGGACACCGATGACTAGATATTACAAGAAACGGCGACTCGACATTTGTGAAAACTGCAACCACAAAACCATAATAACCGTCCTGATAACCGGTGGGTTGACTGGCAGTTTCTCATACCTGCCCAACACTGGTCTCAAATACGCAATTCTTTGATACTCAGTTGACTGACTTCTTCTCTGACAAGCTCAAGAAGTGTTTCAGGTCCACCTTGGAAGATGGAGAACAACAATAACAGGCAAGCCTAAGTTAACCACAAAGTGCTTCCAAGCTTAATCCCCACACAAGGATTCAGAAGCCCACTAGGTACTTACTTAAGTTTCCCACACTTAGTGTGACATGTTTAAGCTCTGACCAATTTATCAGCTTTGTTGGTATTTAATTCTACTAGTAAACAACTAACTACCAGGGGCCCCATTGCAATTGAACCAACCCCCAAAACACTTGCAAAGGCAGTCAAGACATTTAGACTTCCACAAGGCTAAAGGAAATGCAAGTTGAACTACCATTCAACAACAGTAACTAGAAATCTTCCCTTAGAAAATTCTCCATCTATTGAGATGGTGTAAATCATGGTGCAGATCCAGGGTTTTAATTTTTACTTAATTCTGTGGCCACACTAGTGATTGATCGTCCACAAGAGGAATTGGTGAGGAATTAACCAAATTTGGCTACAGTTCAGAGAGAAAATTAGAATTTTAAAAAGAATCATGTTACACTTTGGCAGCTTGCTAAAACCCATTGTCTAAATATGGCAATTTGAGACATTTTTTCCTTAAAATTTGGTGACTTTTGAGCTTTTTAGTCTTTTTTTGGGGGGTTTTTTTGGCCCCAGAAAATTCATTTGCATGGGTTGCACTGGATTTTTTTTTGTCAGCAAGTGGCTAAAATTTGCTAAAAGAAAAAGGATTTGCCCATCTACTATAACGAGTATGTGGCTATAAACACCTTGGTGTGCATATTGGGTTGCAAATACAAAATTATTATGGAGTCCATAAAGCTATATACTATCTACCAGTGTTTGGCCGGTATTAGGAACAGATGAACAGACCCTAGCAATTATCAGGGCGGTTCTCACAATAGTTCATAACTTGGGTGCTCAAAAAATCAAAGATTCACTTGTGATGCACCACCACGGTTCTCAAAAAAATATCAAACATAAGCAAATGACCTCCTTTATAACCTCGGTTCTTGACCAATTCTTTCATGATAACCTCTGGTTCTTTGAGGCTTTTGAAATAACCAGAACTGCCAGTTCTCTGACCCTCATTTTGTTTCAAACAAACAGAACTAGCAGTCCTCTGAGTCTGAAATATATGAAAAACGGAGACTGACAAGTAATAAAAAATCAAATACCCACCCAATACTGGAATCTAATCCAGCCTTTTTGTACTGGAAAAATTTCGCCAAAAAGTGATATTAAAAATCAGAAATTGAAAATGAAGTGATTTTAGGACGGTCTCAATTGCCAAAAGTCAGGGGGAAAATGTGAAGATCACCCACATCTTTATATTTGGTTCTTAGTGTGTAGCCATAAATATGGAAAGTTGACTAAAGATTTGTATTATATCTCTGGTTTATAGCCAGATTTGGCTAAATATTCCTAGTAGGGACAATGTTCATCATTTTTTTAAACATCTTCTTCCCATGGATGATAATCACTTGAGTGAATTCACTGATCCCTGTTACTAAACAGGGCTTACTGGGGATCCAATGGATTCACCAGCACATTGAATAGAACAACAACTAATGAATTGCACCCACATTTTGTAATAATGTATAGAAATGAATTCAATATAAACTTAAATGTTAGGTGTTATGTACCTGTCCAAGGAGAAGCTCAGCAATCAGAGTACATTAGAGTTATCTGTAAAGTAACCCTGTCTTTCGGCCTCCTTTCACACCCTATCCCCTCTTTGAGTGGTATCCGCAAAGTGAGGACATTTTTTTAAATCTCAGCATGAAATGCTGCAACTAAGTACGAAATGCTGAAACTCAGCATTTAATGCACAAGGTTCGAGACTAATTATAGTAGTCAAACGCATAATATAAACGCATAGGTGAGAGCAGTAAAAATATATCTAGCAGCAGTGAAGGCGCTTAGGAAACAGGAAAGACAGGATGAAACTCAGTTTACCACCAAAATTGATCGTTTTCTGGGTTTCACCCTCCCCTTGAATGCTAATGTACTTTTTTGCAGGTTTTTTTTAATCTCACTCTGTGTATGACCAAACTCAGGGTTCTAGTGCTGTGTTTGTCTTACTTTACGCATAACTTTCTCTATTATGTGAAGTCAGTAAGTTGTACTTTTACAGTCTTTGGTGTTGGAAACCCAAGAGCCTGGTTTGCAACAGTAGTGAGAGCAGTCAGTTGAAGTTTAACAAGTGGGAGAGAGCAACCAGACTTTATATCAGAGTCTAGACCAGTGATGTCTGGTTTCAGGTCCAGTTCTCAGGCTGGTTCCTGGTCCCCGGACTGCAGGTTATAAAAATTGGAACAATAATAATAAGAATAATAATAATAATGATATCCAGATTTAGACTTAGAACCGGCTTGGGACCTAGAACCCGATCTGTACCCGAACCTGGAAACATGTTCTTGGCCAAGACCACAAGACCTGTGTTGGGCGGTTATTAGAAACTGCACCAAACCCCCTTGAGTATCAGCACGGTTCTTAAGGTTCACAACCCCAGTGCTGAAAAAAAATTGAATACCCAGTTCCGATATATAACCATGGTTGTCAAATTTTATGAAAATAGTCAAATAACCGCCCTGAACATGGGATAATCTTTTTGTGAGGTTCCCTCGTGGAAAGACCCAGCAGTTCTTTTGGGCTTTTTGAAATATAACCAAGACTGACGGTTCTCAGGTTCTGTTTCTTTTTTCGAATACCCAGATCTGACGGTTATTAACACGATCAAAGAACCGCCCAACAGTGCACAAAGAGAGAGTGACTCCTGGTGTGAAGGAGACCAAGTTAATGAAAGTTGCCTACTAAATAGGTTAGAAAAATATTCCCATACAATCACAGGCTTAAATTTCTCTTTCATTGCATGGGGCTGTAGCTTGGATGGGTCTGGAGTCTGGACTTATGAAGGACCTTCCTTTTTTGAATGGATGTAAAGTGTGAATGGGTCCAGACTTAAGAAGGCTGGCCTTGTCATTGGGCGGGGGGGATGGGTTACTAAGGCCCACTTTAGAGGAGGGTCCAAAGTCCAATTTCCTAGGAACCAATTTGGACTGATTTGAAGCAAATTGAAACCTTGAGTTGGACTGTACCGTGGTCCCTAGCCTCATTCTTGGTTCTCCAAATCAGGAGCTCTCCTTTTAGCCCTGTTTTTTGGTCTGAACCAATTGATTTTCCCTCCAAAACAGGTGCCATGTAGGTTTAGCCTCAATTTGCCACTTTTTGGTCTTGGACCCTCGTTTAAA
>Ga0116231_10010445_pt1 | contig 14947 bp, 7 predicted proteins | sample S1TSphgellanicum_2_FD_89695 | JGI IMG/M metagenome (GOLD analysis project Ga0116231, IMG submission 89695) | Host-associated microbial communities from peat moss isolated from Minnesota, USA - S1T2_Fd - Sphagnum magellanicum MG | ecosystem: Host-associated > Plants > Peat moss > Unclassified...
AAGGAATTTTTTTGTTTTTGTTTTTAGTAAAATATTATAAAAATTTTTGTGTTTTTTTTTTTTATAAAAAAAAAAAATAAAAAAATTTTATAAAAAAAAAAAAAAAAAAAAAAACACAAGTCGAAAAAAATTCCATATAATTTTTATTAAAAAGTTACCCTTTTGTTTCCTTGTTTGGTTTTTTTATTATTTCAAAATCAATAAGATTATCAACATGATTGAAAGATTTGATTTCATGTCATAAACTAGTGTTGGTCTCAATAATAACCAAAGTGTTTGTAGAAACCCCAAGTATGAACATGAAAGTTCAAGAACTACATACCAACTAGTGTAGTATATGCATGCACCTAGGTAGGTTCAAAAATTGTATGCCATATACATTTTATTGCAATTGCATCAAAAAAAAAAATAAAATTTAAATCAATTATTTTAGTAGCCTTTGTGAAGGGAGAGAGTCCAATAGTTGTGATGATAAAATGAAACTCAACAAACAAGAAAATAAAATGAGAGGAAGGTAAAGATTTGATATACAACAATAAGTAGAAGCTACACCATTTAAAGAGCAAAACTATGAGGATGCTTCTAAAAAATCCTTCCCCATAACTAATGCATTACTAGATATTAAAACATAAATCTCATCTACACATATCAAGATTACATAGCTACTAAAGGTTGTTGCAACTAGGATATGAATAAGAGTTGTTCTCCTCAAAAAAGATTTGTGTGAAAAAATTTATACGGTAGCTAGAATTGAGGATATGGAGGAACCATGGAATATCTTGGGTATCGTCAAAGTCTATACTAAAAGGGTAGGGTTTTGACCAATGTTGTTTAGTTCTTGATTTTTGGAAGGACTATTTGGTTTCGATTATTTATTTATTTATTTTGTTTGATAGAATTTTTTATATGATTTTGAAAATGATTCTTTCGATTTATAAATCCTTTTATTTGACGGCCTTCTCAAACAAATTAGAGCTTGATTCCATTTAAGACTAGGTTCAATTCTATTTACATTGCACCCAACCAAAAATAATAACTTGTGTAAATAGATATCCATGTGCATGGAATGGGTTATTAATCTACGAGACAAATTGGGGACCAACACAATCAAGAAAAAGAAATCTGACAACCAATAACACAAGGCAACATATAATGAAAAGGCTCGCTTTTTGGAGCTTCAAGGGGGGGGGGAAGGGGATGAGGGTTTTGCAAAAGGTGAAACAAATGAGTTGACAATTACATAGATGCTAGTTCATTGACGGTGAAACCAATGAGCTCGCAAAACATGTAGATGCTAGTTCACTAAGGTAAAACTATAAAACATATGTGATTTTATCTTGGGACTAAATCAAAAGGTGATGACAAACATGGTTCTTTTTGGTTTGGTAATTACAACACGCACTCAACTAATGCTACATGCACCCAACACCGCCACAATTTATCCTATAAGGTTTGTTAAAGGTTGACTTATCGTGACTTTAAAAGCAAGGCTTAGTTTTTGTACTTTTCAAAAGCCTTGTACTATATGACTAAAGGACCTAGACATGTTTTAAAAATGGACACCAACACTATTCAAATTTGGGTTTCAATTTTAATAAAAGATGATGATTTCATAGTTCATATTCAACAAACTTATGACCCCACAACCTAACCTAAAACCTACTCAATACCTTGAACTTGACAACATTAATTGTGATGTACTAAAGTGCATAGTGCATACTTGCTTTCATATCTAACCCAAATTTTTATAAGTAACCAAAATTGAATGAAATCCCAATTTTTTAATCATATTAAAATGTTGGTAAAATACAAATGTGTGTCTTCAAGAAACTCCATTTGTTTCACTTGTTAACCAAATAACTTAAAGTGATATATTTAATTGAATAGTATGTGTGTTGAGTCATTAACATATCAACTTGATGAATCATTAAATTAAGAAACTTTGAAAAAACCTTTGCAAAATTTTAAAAGGTCAATTTTATTTTTCACAAAACAAAAACTTGTGAAAGTTTTTCTTGTGACATTTGTAAACCATGTTTGTCATAATGAGAACCTAAAAAAGATTATGTACCATGACCCTAATTTGTGATCAATGTTAAAACATGAAAGGGGATTAGATTGAAATAATGTTTTAGGATTCAAACATTCTCACAAATATGAGAATTCAAGTTCTAACACTGTCAAATGATTTTCTCATTTGAAAAATTCGAGTTTTACAATGTTTTATATTTTTAGCAAATAAAAAATCGAGTTTTTTTTATAATGTTGAGATGGGTTTGAAGTGTACATATCAAAAATGAAAATGCATTCTTCATTTGAAAATTTGAAATTATGAACCAAAAAAAAATCGAAACAATTTGATTTCTAACTATTAAAATTTAAGAAACAAAAATCATTTGACTTTCAATTGACCATATGATATGATGTCGAAAAGGTCTCTTCGAAGGTTACAACTTTCCTTTTGAAAGAGCCTCAATTGAAACTTTTATACATGAATTATGAGTTCATAAAATAATTGGATTCATAAATTAGCAAAATTGTATTTTTTGCAGAAGTCTCAAAATGTTTTGTCACTTTGATGCAACCTTATCACTAATCACATAGTAAACTATAGGGAGGAAAGTGATGAGTTTTTCTCAAATTCAAGTCATAATATATTTTGTGAGTTAAGTTGTTTGCAACTTGTTTGTGCACAATTTTGGTTCCAATTGGAATTAACTATCTTCATTTTTTAATTTGTGCAAATTTATCTCATCTTGAACTTTTATTTGTGAATTTGTTTTAATCCCATCATGGAACTTTCATCCTCCATGTCTATCTCGGGAGTTAAAAAATATGCTTTGAGTTTGCATTGCGTTGCAAAACTAAGAATCAACAAGGTTCTTTATTTTGATACGACTTGACAAACCTAACAATGCATCATTATGAAAAATGTGCCAAAATGTATTAAGCAAAAAAAACTCAGATTAATTTGTTGTAATTTTAAAAAATGTCCACACATGCCAGAATCAATTGGTGTTCAAACCATTTTGAAATCGGCTACAGGTGCCAAATTTTCATATTTCCTATCAACCTAAGCTACATAACAATCAACATGTGCTAATTTACAACCTTCCTATGAACCTTAATGCACATTATGGGGGCACATTCATAACGTTATGGACTATGCTGGTTTCATGGCCTGCTTGAAAAAAATTTGCTCAATAAAGTAAAATCACCCTCTCTTTCACACCCTATTCTCTTTGCTTTCACCCCCTATCCCCCCTTTGAGTGGTGTCCACAAAGTAAGGAAATTTTACTAGATCTCAGTATGAAATGCGGAAACGCAACATTTATTGCACAAGGTTCGAGGGTAATTATAGTAGTTGTACAGGTAGGAGCAGTGAAAATATCTGTAGCAGCAGTGAAGGCGCTCAGGGAAAATGAAAGAGGGGATGAAACTCACAGTTCACCACCAAAATTGGTGGAAAAACTAGTCTGGGTCGCAGTTATTTCGTTTTCTTAAATTTTCATTCCCAGTTAAACATTTGATGGCCTATATTATGCCGAAACTGGCCGTTTTTGCTCCCTAATCGCCTGACTTGACAGATAACTTTAATGTATCACGCTCACCCAAATTCCTCACAGGCACCTCACCAGGCAAAAACAGCCCTGTACTTGACACATTCCATTATAACAAATGTTTTCACCAAAGGAAAGGAAAGGAAGAAAAACATCAAACAACAAACAACAACACCAGAATGCAGTCATAGTTGCAACTGGATTTGTGCATTTTGTGTCTGATGAAATGAGTGAGTGCTCCCATACGGAACACCAAATGCTCACTTATTTTGACGAGTTCACTTTTCCAGGTTTACTATTTCCTCAAGTTGTCATTCCCATCTTGTGGTTGTCAGTACTTTGAACTGAAACAAGTCCACAAGGGGGGGCGCTTTTTTATTGTGCTTGTTCCAGTGCTACAAACACATGGTGAGCTTCAACTTTACAACTTGAGGAAATGACAACTTGTGAATTCACAGAGCATCCAAACCTGGTTTGAGATCACATGAGCCTTCTTCTTCTTCTTGGCTAGGACAGTGGACAGAACCCTAGTAAGTAGTAGTAGTAGTAGTAGTAGTAGTCTGTGAAAGACACAAGCAAACAAGCTCAAGTCTAGCTGCAGAATTGCATGTCACTCTGGGTTCTTTGAGTTTCGGTGGACAATTAACTTAAAATTTGATTGATTGATTGATGTACTTTGGGACAGAGGAAGTAATTTTTTATATGCAAAATGACATAATCCTTCTTCTTCTTCTTCTTCTTTTTGAAGATCCACTTTGTCAGAGAGATTGTACTAGCTATATACTCAGAACCCCAACCCCAATGAGGGAGAATTTTAAGTTATCAAAAGTTTCAACTGGACTAATTTTTAGTCCAGTTTTTTCTTGGGCTACAACAACTCTTGGAAGGATGGAATTCCTTACAACCAATTGGAAGATTTAACAGCACCCACTTGGATGAAAATACCCATTTGGATTATTATTTTTTACAATTTCATCCAGCTCAAAACTAAACAAGCAGAATGAGGCAGAAAACACAACTGTAGTTATCTGTGAAGTCACCCTCTCTTTTGGGCCTTAGTTTGACCCTTTAATCTCTGTTCGTCCCCAATTTATGTGTGATTGCAAAGTGAGCAAAATTGGGTACCATTTCATCAAACTCAATACCAGTTCAATCTGGATCTTTATTCTCACAAGGCTTGATTTAATGAGGAATATGAGCTGTTATGACGGCCCAGATAATGCAAATCCAAAACTAGGGGTGAGATTCCCCTGAGCACCAATTTAGGTGAGAAAACTGTGCACTGTTTTCATCCTGACTTCTGATTTCATCCCCAGTTTTCATGAAACTGGGGCCCAAAAGCCCCAGTTTGGGCTACTTTAAGGGTAACTCTATTATCATCGTTTACAAATTAGAGATTATGAAATTGAAAGCTGAAAATATCTCTTTTGTTGTTTCAGTTTTTTGAAAACAAGTATTGTTATGGGTGAGCCCTAGAACCATTGCTCCTCACAATAATTTTTATCAAATCCAAGTTTAGCTATTTACTTTTTTTTCCGAACTCGCCTGCAAAAGTAAAATGAGGACTGCTAAGACATAGGAGACTACTAATAGCAAACCACCTGGATGAATCATCACAAAAGGCAAACGAGAAACACGAGCAACAGTCAGATCACATTTATTACACTCTTCTCTGTGCTTGTACCAGCCTCAGCAAATCATGCAAAAATGCAAAGCCAAAACCATTTCTCTGAGCCAAGCCAGCATGATTTGACTTGTCTTCATCCAATTTTAATTTGCAGGGTCACATACTGAGCAAGTGATGGGTTTTCTTTTATTACAATTGCACTTGGGGCAAACCTCAGAGGATAAATAAATGGTGATGGTGTTGGGTGCTACATCACAAAGCCAAAAGAAGAAAATGGTTGAAGTCAGGACCAATATGTTGGCAAGTTTTCCAACTCTTTGTTTCGACCCTCAGTGAAATGGCTATCAATTGGAGGGTTCCCCCTCACAATAAAAATATAAATAAATAAAAATGAGAAGAATTAACCCCCTTCCTCAAAAGAAATAAAGATGCAATTCTTCATTACCTTGTGCCTTGTCTCATTGGCGGTTAGAATTTCTTTTTCCTCACTATGTTCATCCCCAGTTTTTGCCTATCTTAATACCCTAAATGATGCATTATCATGGGTATCTATCACTTATTCATACCGGTTACCGATGCTTTTTTCAATTCTAGCATATGATCCCACATATCCTTGTGAGAACCTGCTTTGTCGGGTATGAGAAAGTTGAGACCTGGCTGAGACCTTGAATGGACAAGGACCCACTCACTTTCACTAAAGTATCAATCCATTAAATAGATTCTCCATTTAAAAATAATGGGTTTTTAGTAGTGGTTGAACTGGGGGTAAACTGTAAAAGGGTAAGAATATCTTCCTAGATTACCATAATAAATTACACTTCAACACTAATTATATTGCTTTCGGAAATTTAAAATATTTGAAATACAAGCATTTCGTATTTGTGAATTTTCTTGTCACCATCTTCCACAACTAGAATATCTTCATTGGGATATTGAATGAAAGAAGCCAATTGAAGTTTTATAATGAGAATTTAACATCAATAATAATATATCATTAGCCTTTCTTTCATCAAATATACTTGATGAACGATTCTTGCATCATCAATAATGTTTTCATGTTTTCATGTCATTTGTTCGTCAAAATGATAGAAAAAGATCCTAACATTAAGACAACTTGTTTCACATGCCTAAAAGGTCTAACAAGTTTCAAGATCCTATGTTTCGAAATCATAATCTATCAAATTTTCAACAATGATACGATTGTCAAAACTTTCAACAAATTCCAAGCTCACGGAACTTGTTGCATGTGTGTTAAGGCATTATTCAACAATGAATGGTCTTGTGGGTGAATCAAAATACTTGTTCAAATTGTTCTAAATAAAATGTTCACATGTTTTTCAACATTTCATGGTAAAAATGGGGGAACACAACCAATAATTTGACTCCTTCTTTGTTGACTATAATGTCGAATAATGATTTTCTAAACTTGCAATGGTTTATGAAAGAGGTCGACCATATTTGAAAACTTGTCAAAAGTGTAAAATTATTTGATTTCAATCCATAAATTAAATAATGGATCACTATGAAGAAGACACATGGTGTAAGCAATGATGAATTGTAAGATCTCACATTATCTTCAAATGGATGTTTAACTTTTGTGAACACATTCCACAATTGACATATGCTTGTTTTTTTGTTCACTAGTGTTGTCTTTTTCTTACATTTTCAACCAAGTTCATCACTTATATTTTGAAATACTAGAATAAATTTGATTGAAACATCATAACTATCATTTTTTAAAAATTCATTGATTGTTGCACAAAAGCAAGTCTTAGAAAACACATGTGAAATGCATGATCCTTGCATTCCTTTTAATCTTGAACATTTTTTCTTCAAAACTATTATCATGGTTTCAAGTTAGAAAATGTTTAATGATCAAATTGTGAGCAAATTTCAAATGAACTCAATTTATGTCTTCCAACGGTAATAGTTGTAAAGATGAATCATACCTCCTACATGTGATCCTATGGCTGATGATTGTTTTGACATTCCAATTGGATGGCACCTAATTTACACATCTTGATGATTGAAGTGTATATCCCCAACATGGCAACACCCTTTTATAGCGTAAACATTCAAATTTCATCATAAACAATCTTGAACCTTGGTTCCAAAATCTTTTAATGCCTATATAAGATTCATTTTTCAAGTAGAGTTTATTACATCTTAATCTTCTAAACGATTTATGTTTGTTCTTATTAAGTTTGTAGGATTGTTCATGAACGACTTTCAATAGAATGTTTTAGCAATATTAGTTTGGTATTTTTCTTCTTTTCCTTTATTTCAACAATTTTCAATTCTCCCTTAACAATTTGAGCCTTGTGAAAATCTTTCCATAATTTTGACATTTAAACTCCTTTCATTTTATTATGTTAAACAATGTTCTTGACAATAATTTATCATTCATAATCCTTTTGCTTGATTTGATTAATAAATAAATTTTTTATTATATTAATATGACTTCACAATAATTGGACAAGTCCTTTAAGTTTTTAAACTAATATTTTTGCAATGTTGTGGAAACATTTATGTCTTGCAAAGTTGTGCTTATTGCAATTAAAATATTTTTCAAAAATGTCCATGTGTATGAATTGTTTTTATGGCATAGACATTTGCAAATATATAATTGAAGCCAGTTTTCATAATGTCTGTTTTTTATTTTAAATTATGATTTAGAATATTCATAAAAACTTTATTGTAAAAAAATGTGATGTGGTTACTATAATTATAGTAATTAATTAAGATTAAATTATTTTTATATATTACTTAAAATCATTTATTTTAAAATAAAAATATTATTATAACATAAAATTTTACACTAATTATTAGTATTTTTTAGTAAAATTCATTTCTCTAAAATCATTATAATTAGTCTATAAATACATTAATTATAGAAGTGGCATAATTTTATAGTTAAACATAATTATTCATAATTTATACTTATAATCTATAATCTTATTTTTTAAAATGATTTTAATGGAAATAGAATAATTAATGTAAATATTGTAATTCCAGGATGATTTTACAGTAAATTAAAGTATTAATTTATGTTTTAAAGTATTCACAATAATTTTACTATACTTAGAACAATTGACACAATTATTGTAATTGTAGTAATTGAATGAAAATAATTTTATCTATAACTAATAAAAATTATTTTAAATAGTAAATTTTATTATAACAGAAAATTCTACACTAATATTTAATTTTTTAGTAATCAAAAACATTATTGTAGTAGAGAAATTACATAAAACCCCATGATTAGGGGAAATGTTTTTGGATTAATTGAAGGTTATTTAATGTCAATTCAAGAATCTTGCAATTAAAAGTAATGGTTATATTTGTTTACAGAAAACTTAGTGTTGAAATAAAAAGAACATGTTATTCTTAAACCTACAAACATCTAATTTGAAAACCTTAAAATCAAATTCAATTTTAGCAAAAACACATACATGTGGTTTTCAAATGTTTCATATAATATATTGTTGAAAAAATATTGTTGAAATAGGGGAAATATTATCTAAAATTTCCACCACCCATTTTGAAGTTTTACTTGCATTTGAACCATTAGATAATCATTATCATAAAAGGATAAATAGTCATATTTTCAAGATGAAAGATGATTGTCACAAAATATTTAACAAGAGAAATATTAATTATTTAAATGTTGAAGGTCTTTTTCATACTTGAACATACATGAACTTAAAAGGGAAAAATCAATAAAAGGTTTCTCTTGGTAGCCCATTTTATCAATATGTATGTTCAACATGAGAATTTACATTTGGTTTTCTGGTCCTTGTCACTTTTTATTAAAAAAATCATTGTTGGTCATGTATAAGCTTTGTTCTAAGAAAATCATTGTAATACAATAATTTATACAATCAAGATAATATTGGCAAGGACAATGATAAATCTTGAAGAATGACCAAAAAATAAAAATAAAAATTTACGTCAAGTAATAGATATGCATGAGCTTGTTTGAAGCATTATTATGATGATGAATCTAGAATGCTGATTAATTTTAACAAAAACGAAGATGATGAACAATTACTTAAAACCCAAATTTCATGATTGTAACAACATTTCAACTATGAAAGTATATCAACCTTGATTGGTATAAACCAATCTATGAATTAAAATACAAATGCCATTCCACCCATTTAAATTGGAACATTATGAAAATCAATGGAAAATTTCTTGTGATGCTAATGTCAATGTCATCAATTTGAAAGTTTATAAGATTGCATTGGTGATGATGAATGTTGATGACGAAACTATGAAGATGAATATGATAATAATTTTTGAAAAGGTAGATGATGTAAACAATGAAAACTGCAAAGAGAACAATGAGGAAGATTGTGAAGACAAAGATGATGATGATGAGATAAAATTGGTGGTGCTCACATATAGGAATGAAAAACAATATAATTACGATGATGATAATTTCATGTTGATTAATTCTAATGAAAATGAGAATGATGAAAATTTACATGAAAGTCAAACCCCATGGTTGTAACAACATCTCAATTAAAAAAATATTTAAAATTTTTATTAATGCAAACTACTCTATGAATTACAATGCAAGTGCCAATGAAGCCCAACTTAGCAAGTTATGAAGTTCAATTGAAAAAGTTTTGTGTTGTCAATGTCATCAATGTCTTTTTTTAGATATAATAAAAATAATAACAATAGAATGTCTATCGAAGAGGTGGTGATGAGCATGATTTTTTTTCATTGACTAATGGGCGTCACATGAATCTAGTAACCATTTTTTAATTTTAAGAACACATTTGGAGCCAATGAAAATTTAGATTTAGGTTTTGTCCAATCAAATGTTCACTAAAAGTTTTATTTCAAAGAATGTTTCAATATTTTGAAATTGTTTCTTCATTATGTGTTACTTTCTTAATCTTTATTTTTATTGTGGTTTGTTTTTACGATCCATCTTTCAACTTGTTATTCCTTAGGACAATACTTTGGATGTCATAATGTTAGCTATGTTATTGACTTGGAAGAATTGATGTAAATTGTAAAATTACAAATAAATAAACCTTAATACAAATTTTATGTTAAGATTTTTATTCTCAACAATATAAAAGGACAACAATAGAAAAGAAGGGGTGCTTTGAATATGAATTTTGCATTTCACTGTGGGAGGAGTGAATATGTTGGTTGGGGGGGAGGGGATGTTGTCTCAATAATTTTATGTTCTAGAAAAAAACAAAATCACAACAATAGTAGAGAAGAGGGAACTTTGAATATGAATTTTGCATTTGATTTAGAAAGAATGGAGGTGGGGTGGGGAGGGAGGATTGTAAAGTAGATTTTGCACCCCCATATATTCTCTTTCTTTATTAGGCAATGAGGTTTTTGACTGACTTATAAGCTTAATGTCATATCGCAAAAGTTTCCCCTTGCACAATATATGTGTGTTTTTTTGGGATTCCATGTGTATTGGTCTGGTTACATTAAAGTTTTGGAATGCACCATGGGAGGGCCAAAATTAATGAAATATGGATTCCATGTGTACTCGTATGGTTACATTAAAGTTTTGGAATGCACCATGGGAGGGCCAAATTTAATGAAATATTTTCATATCTTAATGCCTTACAATTTTTTGATGCAAATTGAAAGCCCAAATAACATGTTACATATTTCGATATTGCCATTAAATTTGTTATTTAATATGGGCATGTAGGAAATGGTGTTTGATAATGTCAGATGACATGGTGGACATGTGTATTAATGCCACAGTGATGAATGAAAAATGTCAACTTATGTGAATATCAAGAACAACAAGAAAGACAATGAGATTTCATGTTCCAAATTCCATGCATGAATGGCATTCACAACATTACAAAACTAGTTACAAATCAATATAGATGGTTTGTTTTCACCTCAATGTGTTATCCATGAATTCCATTGATGGCTCATGACATGAAGTCAAAGATGTGGAGGTAATTCCTAATGTCATTTTCATGCATTTGTGTGTTTTGAATTTTTTTTCGATTGTGCTCCAAAATATAATGCATGAATTTCTTGCTTGATTTTAATGCATATAATTTGCACCAAATGATCATGCTATATTGCTCATCATAGGTTGGTGTTGCTTTATGTTTGAATGATAATTAATACAAGAAAGTTGAGTTCATTTGGTTTGAAAATCAACAAGCTAGGGGTTTGTTATTGTTGGGGGAAGTAGGTTCCTCCCCCCTACTCAAATCCACAACAAGGAATATCTAAATTCACAGAAGCTTAAGTCTTTGTCTCCTCCTCACAAATGTAGGAAAAACGAACACACAACAACCAAAGACATTTTGGAGGAAAAAAAATCAAACAATGTGTCTTTTCATATCTAAAAGAATTAAGGCACAAATATACTGAAACCATTGACTATGGATAAATCTAAATGGATAAATCTAGAAAATATATTAATTATAGTAGGTACATATTAATTATATAATTTATAACTTAACTTGGTATTCATAATTTAAGACTTATGAGTTATAATTAATTTTTTTTCAAAAATAATCAATTCAAAAATCGATGTAATTATTTTATATACAAAGGCTTAAGTATACTAAATTATTGTATGTATTATTTATAATTACATATCCGAATTTTTTTTTTTCCTACATAGATTTTTATAATAGTTAATAATTTCAAAATAATAAAAAATTATCCTTGTAATTAATGTAAACTAACTATAATTAATTAATTAATATATTAACAAGAGTAGTTTCATAATTTATAATTTAATTTAATTAATCATGATTTAGATTTTTGAATTATTAATTTTGAATCTGATTTAAAAAATTCATAGTAATTTTACTGTAATTGAAAAAATGTAATTATAGAAAATATTCTATTTATTATTTATAATTACTCATTTATAATTAATAATTACTATTAAATTTATTTTTAAAAATTATCTATTGATAGTAATTGATATATTTCTATTTTAGTGGTTCAAAAATAGTTATAACATGTCAAATAATAATGTGAATAATAATAAAATAGTCAACCTAAGTTACAAGATAAAGGTTATTAATATCTTTAATTAATATTGTTTTATTTATTATTCCATGTACCAAATGAAAAAAAAGGAATAATTATAATAAAGTAGCCAGTCTAGGTAGCTACTAACAATAATAATATTATCATTATTATATAGACTTATTCATTATTCATTTTTTAAAATATTAATTTATTAAATTAATAGCATATATTAAATTATTTTCAATATTTATGATTAACATTTAATTCCTATGAATTAGATAATATAATTTTATATTAAAAAATTTAAATTGATTGAATCGTCATTTTATTTATCTAATAATAATTTAATTAACTGGTCAATTGTATAATTATTTAACTAAAAATTATTGATGAGTCATTGTTATATGTACTTGGTTTATTAATTAATTAATATTTAATTAATTAGGTAATTGATTAGTTAATGAATTAGCTAGTTAATTAGTAATTTACCTATTAATTATATAATTAAAAAAGAAGAAGGAATAAGCCTTCTATTTGTAAATAGTTTGCAAGTAAATTATTTAGTCACAAAAAAATTTGCAACTAAATTCCAATTCCAAAGTTTATCATATGATGTTTGTCTTCCAATTTCATCTTGAAAAGTATATAATGAAAGTCTTTTGCTTCACATTTTCATATTAAAAAACATGGGCCATATGGGATGAATCAATTAAAAAGGCTTAACTCAAAATTTTAATAAATTGTTTATGTACCTACCCCTTAGCTACCATACCTCCCTAACCAACCTATCAACCTATCTATTTATTTATCCACCTATTTAAGTAGATATCTAACCTATGTACGTAGGTTGGTGTTTAATTTAAGTAAATAGGTAAGTAGATCCTACCTACTTATTTATTTAGTTCGACCTATTTACATACTTACCCACCTAAATTCAATTTGAGAAAAATTAATTAATATGTCACATGGCACATTTTGATTGTGCCATGTGTCATAACCTAAAACCATCCAAACATATAAATTGAATATTTTAGATATTTTAAAAATTTCATAAATAGAATAATAATAATAATAATAAACTCCCATGCCTTTTAAAAAGATGATATTTGGCCTCGTGTTGAAACTTGAGATTAATTATAAAAGTTCTACTATCTTGAAGGATTTTGGTTTCTCTTAGAGGATTTTTTGAAGATTAAATTTTAGCATGGTGAAAAATATTTGAGTTTCCATAATTCTTCTTTTTGCTTGCTTAAGATACTTTTTTTTTAATGTAAATGGCCAAGGCCACCACCGTGTGACACACCCCCCTTGTTTTTACTTTTCTCATCTGAAATATGGTTGTCTGGATGAAACCCTAATTGGAAAAAGTCTGAAGTCTTAAGACAAAAAAAATCTGCAGTTTATAATAAAAGTCCAGAGTTGCATTAATAAACCCAATCTTGTCTGAATGCAGTTCTACTGCAAAATGTCTGAAGTAGTAGGTACTATTGCAAAAAATCTGCTGTTTTTACAATAAAAGTCTGAAGTTGTTGTTGTTGTTTGTGTAATAGAATCCCAAGTTTCTTCTGTAATTGTCAGAAAGCCAATTTTAAATGCCTCTGAAGGTTTTTTCTTCATACATACTCTGACATGCAATTGGGATGACAAAATAAAAGTCCAGTTTGTCAAAACCCAAATGGAAAATGGCATTCATCACAGAACTGGTGAGGCTCTTATTATGAATGTTGCATGTTTTCCAGAGCTAATAAGAGATGGAAAAACTAATGTTTCCCAAGGATTGGTGCCAAGCCTAAACTCATCTCTTTTGTTGTTTTGGTTGCCTGCCTGACCTTCATCATGCAACTTAGGGTAAATTTACACATGCTTTGATGAAGGCAAGCTTTTCAACTTTGTGTAACGTCCCACGGAAAAAGTTTAGGTTGATTTTAGGGTTTTTACTCGTGGTTGGTCCTTGCTAGAATAGGCCTAAATTTAGGTTCGTTTTTAGGGTTTTTACTCGTGGTTGGTCCTTGCTAGAATAGGCCTAAATTTAGGTTCATTTTTAGGGTTTTTACTCGTGGTTGGTCCTTGCTAGAATAGGCCTAAATTTAGGTTCGTTTTAGGGTTTTTCGCCCTTGGTTGATCACCTATATCAACTACAAGATTAAACCCACAATTTGTTTTTAAATTAAAAAAATAAACAGACCAACACTGGTTATGACCCATCCATCCATCTATCCATCCAATTATCCATCCATCAGTGGGGTTTAAGAATTGCTTTTGAGCCTACATTTCTAAGTCTGCATCCAACGGCTTCATCCACATTTTGGATGAAAAGTTGATGGAATCTGTTTCAGCCCTGGTTCTTATTCATACATACATGTATGATGTAGTCTTATGACCAATTTTGAGCTTGTAAAAGTCGGAGGTTGGGAATAGGAGGAATACTCGAAGGCAATAATTGCATAACTTTTTTTATGCTATGCAAAAGCTCTTTGGGGTGGGCATTTGGTTGCAACCAGGCTCACACTTGACTCAGCTCCACCTTGTGATGATGCCCTTATTATTCCAGCAATGGCTCCCCACCCCCAAGCAAGGGCTTTACCCTACAAAAAAATTTGATTTGTGGTTCTTGGATTATTGAAGGGGGCTTTTTAGTGTGTGATTGGTAGAATAAAACACCCAAAAAAAAAAAAAAAAACATTAAAAAAAAAACAAGGTACTACTATCTGCATCACTTTTGAAGTGCTTTGAAAAAAAAAAAAAAAAAAAAACAAGCTA
>Ga0116231_10010446_pt1 | contig 14947 bp, 7 predicted proteins | sample S1TSphgellanicum_2_FD_89695 | JGI IMG/M metagenome (GOLD analysis project Ga0116231, IMG submission 89695) | Host-associated microbial communities from peat moss isolated from Minnesota, USA - S1T2_Fd - Sphagnum magellanicum MG | ecosystem: Host-associated > Plants > Peat moss > Unclassified...
AATTTTCAGCGGCAGAAATCACTTAAAAATCAATATCTCCCACATTCTGAATCCAAATCTTACCAAATAAATTCCATTAAATCCTGCTCATCAAGATCTTTCCAACAACACCAAAGGCACATTTCAATTCCTCCAACATTTTCAGCTACAATTTAATTTAATTTTCAGTGAAGAAATCATTCAATATTCAAGAACTTTTGCACTGCAAGTCCAAATGTCAGGGAACCAAGCCCATGCACCCCTCCTTGTCAAGAGCTTTCCAAAGACACCAAGAACATGATCTGCAGCATCCTGGTTTGGTGTATCTCATATTTCCAAAACAAAACAAAACAAACTACCTTCCTTCATAGATAGATTACCATTTTACTGCTGTTCTATTGCTATTGATGGATCTATTTAAAGCTTATAAAATAAAAAACATAATTCCATCAAAAACTTTATGTACCAGCAGTTTGATTGTATATTCGCAGAGATATGACACCTTGTTGCCAACAAGTTATTTTCCAATTCTCACTCTTGTAATAGTTAATATATGTGGAAAGGATGTTATAAATGTTTTTTTGTTTTCAATAAGTCAGGGTGGAAAGTAGAAACATTTATGAATCTTGCTATATTTTTGTGACATATTGGAACCTCTTGTTAAAATTGACAATTTCAAACAAAAAAATCTTCATGCAACTTTGGGCCATTTTTTTCCCAAAAAAAGCCTCTGTATGAGTTGCACTAGCTTTTTTTTATTAGTCGCTAGGATGTGAAATTTCGCCCCAAAAAATAAAATTGGATGTTCTTTAAGTGAAACTTTATAGTTCACCAACACCATTCATTCAAATCTCCTTCTTAACACAAGGCATAATCCAATGTAAATATTAGTTTTTTATGGTCATTATCATGTTGTTCCCATGAAAGTTCACATTTCTATTCAAGTTTGTTCATTTTTAAAAGAAGGGTGGAAAAGTTTGAGATCATTTGGGACTAGAATTAGTTTTCAAAATTACCTTATAATATGAGCTATTTGCATACTCCCTTTACATACAAACATGTGTCATATAAATCAAGTTGTTAGGGGTAGTCTCCTTGAGTAGTTACTATAGGAGGTCTAATAATAATTCTTTTCCTATTGTTGGTACAAGACTTCTCACTTTTCCATTTACTTTACTTGGAAGTGAAGCCATTATGTTAATTAGGCTCTAGAAGGAATTAATGGTTAGACAGTTGTCATTAACTTAGGGAGACTAATGGAGTGACTTGGAGAGCTGTTACATTTTGCAGGAGAGGATGAGGAGGCCCATGAGCTTATAGGAGCAATGGGGAACCTATTTGGCTTCTTTAAAGCAAGTATAGAAGAAGTTTTGGAAAAGTAGAGGAAGAAGTTGGTATTTATATTTAAGGTTTGAAGAAATACATGTTTTTAGTGTGAATTATTGGTGTGAAAAAAGGGTGGTAATGGAGTTTTTTTTTCTATGTTCATAGTAAAAGCAAATTGTTTTCATTTGTTATAAAAGACTATAGCTTTGTACATGTAAATATATACTACTAAGGAAGGTAATATATCTTTCTAGAAATGAAAGAAAAGATATGTCCTTCAAAGGAGGATTCGTAGAGGGTAGATTTTTTGTATTTTTTTAAAGAGAGAACTATGGAAGGAGAGGAATTAGAAACACAAAGAAGGGGAAACTGCCACTAGGTTTTTACTTTTGTTGTTCTTCTCTTTCTATCATCTTACCTTATCTAGAAATCTAGAGTAAAGAGTATTTTTTTAGTGATTGTTTTTAGAGTTTATAGTCAAGACCATGGTCTTTCTTTTTATTTCACTTGATTTCTTACCTAGCAACTACTAGTTGAAGCTTAGGTGATAATTGTTAGGTCCCCAAGTATGCAACATTAATATAAGCATGTGTCAAAAATGACACGTGTTTCAAATTAAAAATTGGAGAATGTTTTGTGCATAATTATTGCCCTTAAAAGAAATAGAGTCTTGTACAAGGATTCGCAAACCACTATTAGTACCAATGTAACTCATTGGTTTTACGCAGACAAAATCAACCATAAGCATCTCTTTTGTACCCTAGATGTTTATGGTGGAAGCTTCGCTCAATTGGTGGAGTTACAAAATTTGTTTGGTTACAAAGGAATGTCTTTAAAGGAAAATGAAACTTTATATGTCCTTTTATTCAAATTCTCATACCAAATGTGACCTCAATGTTTTGTTCCCTTCTTAAGTTGCATTGTGACATAATAGGGTTGGTAGACACATTACAAAAGCTCCAAAGTTAATAATCTTACTTGAAAATATTCATGGGATTGACAATTTCCCAAGATAATAATAACCATGCAAAACAACCCTAATAAATTAAAAATAGATTTTGGAATGTATAATTGCATGTGATTAACATCTAAGGTTGGAGTTGAAGATGCCTAATAAATTGTAAAGAACTAACGTACTAGTTAATGCACATTTGTCAACAAATTTGAAGATTGATTATTTTCAACCACACCTATGTGGATTGCTTTCATACATGTGGTCATAGAACATATGGTTGTTGATATTTGTGGCAATGCTTAGGCACTTTTCGTGACATTTTAATTAAAGTGGCAATTATGAAGCATGGATGTCCATGCACATGATCAAAACATTGCAATATATGTGTCCTCTTAACACCAAAGCCATAATATATAAAAGATATTCTCTTCCCCAAAAATCAAGTCATTTTTATGCGAAGTAAAGAGTTTGATCACATTTTCAGTATAGAGATTGGGAATTGCCAAATTTGTCATTAAGCTTACTTGTCCATTATAAAGCAATGCCAACTTGTAGTAATTTTTTTCACTAAAAAAACAAGTGTAATTTGTTCAATGTGTTTGAATTGGGGCATAATTAGTGATGCATTTCAAGTAAATATTTTTAATAAAACATCTTGATACCCACAACTCAAATGGATGAGACATTCACCAAGAATGGTAAATGTTAAATTGGTGATTTTGAAACAAGGTAGTTGTATATTACAATGGGTTAATATTCATGATGATTTATTTTTCAAATCATAATGCTTTAACCAAGAAAATAAGGGCAAGCATTAAACATTAGCAACGACTTAGATGTGGCATTAATCTTAACATTCTTTGTAATATAATTCACCAATCAAAAAATATTTCTTCAAAAACCTTGATGGTATTCAAACTATAATAAACATTTTGACTATCAATGATACCCCATTTTTTTAAATGAAGAATTTTGATGTATTGGTTAAGAATCAATTTTGCGAGTCCAAGATTTCAAGTTAAAATCTTGTTTTTGATATCCAAATTTTCCCTTAAATCCAAGATTTAGGGAAGTCATCTAAGAAAAAAGATTCTTGTTAAAATGTTTTCCTTGTGCAACTTGGCCCCATTCCTCATCAAGCTGCCTAAGGAGAAATATAGGTTTACCCAAATTCTCATAGGTAAACAATAATTGGGGGCATGTTTTCCCCAAGGAGCTTGGCTACACTTTCCCAAGGAAAACAACAATACTTGTGCAACTTGGTCTCAACTTGCTTATGAGACAAAAAAAAAGGAATTGGGGTCATGTTTTCTTTAGGAGCTTGGCTACACTTGTTAGGGGCAACATCTAAGGAAATTGTAATGCCTTAGAATTTTGAAGGATACATGCACATAATGGATGAATGTGCCACTTCACCCCAAATTTTTATCCATGTACAACTTCAAATTTTCAACCATTGTGTGTTTTCCATCCATTCTAAAATCTTTTTGCAAATTTTTCTCCATAATGTAGAATTTTCCAGGTTTTTCACCCATTTACAACCTTAATTTTTCAAATTTTCATCCATTGTGTAACTTTCCTTTTCAACTTTCCATCCACATGTAAACATAGTAACATAGACCCAAAAAATTGCCTTGTTTGTCTTCTTGAAAAGTAAACATAAAATGCCAACAAGAGCCACCATAAAATCATTATACAATGATTTTTTTTATTTGAATGATAAAAAAAATAGTTTTTCACTATGTGCATTAATTTTCAGATTTGGCATTGTAAAAATAGGTTTTAAATCATTCTTAAAATATGAAATTTGAAGTTTTTTTTTTGTAGTGTGAACTTTTGTAAAGTATCTATTAAATATATTTTAACAAATAGAAAATAAAACATATCTTTTATAGTCTTGTCAAAAATATAATGACCTTTATATCCTAACTTCCTATAAGCATATTTCATGAAATCATTTGTGTTGAAGGCTCCAAAAACATAATTTTACCATTTAATAAATGGGGTTACTTTATGTGTATTTTAAAAACATATTTTTGTCATATTTTTGGAAGTAGATTCTTACAAGTGCATCATAAATAACAAAGGGTTTTCAATTGTACTTCCATTAATTTCAATGTCACTTTTTTATTTTCATATGCACAATACAAGCTAAAAGTGGATATCCTTATTTTTTTGGTTTATTTTACCATGTTTGCACCCATCCATCCATCCATCCATCTATTGATTGCAACTATGCCATCCATTAAATGTAAATTTTCATCCATTATATGACCTTTGAAACCAATTTCCCAACTTTTCATTCATTGTGGAACCTTTTGAAAAATTTTAAATGCTCCACACAAATGAATTGTTATGAAAATAAAAGGATAAAAATCATATCCAATTTTTGTAGGGAAGAGATAAAACCCAAGCCTTGGCAACATGATTACTCCCCAACTAGGGAATGGTTGAAGAACATGGGTTGTCTTGCTCAAAGAAAGTGACGTTCCTTAAAGAATTTCAACCAATATTGTTTGGGGAAGGTGGTAATGTTGCCTAAAGGAGGTACCTCTTTCAACAACATTGCCTTCCCATCAAAGCACCAGTTACCTTCCTCAAGCAAGTTGCCTTAAGAAAGTAATTAATGCTCTTGAACAATTCCCTAACCAAGTTGTTTAGGGATGACCATCGTTTCCTTGATGAAAGTCATGTGATTTGAACCTTGGATAAACCCCAAGTAGAGACTTACATGTTTAGAAGTAATATCACCCTCATGCTTAAAACTTGGTCTTATTTGGCCTACACTAAAAGGGGAGTTCATCACACTTGCCTAAAAACATTGTGTTACAAGGATCACTTACAAAGTTCACTACATAAGTCTTCCCTTGTGTATTTTTTCACAATCAAATTAATACATGGGTTTATTGCATCATAAGTTCATTACACACAAAATTTTCCTACAAGTTGTATGAGACGACATCAACACACCAAAATGGAAGAATGGAAAAAAAGAATGAACCAAATGCTCCACCCACAACACCTTAAATACTTGAAAAGAAAGTGGATGAATGAATCATTGCTTTCATTTAGGTCTAATAGATATTTATCATTCATTAACTACATGTTAATAAATTTGTGCCACTTATTCAATATTAATCTTTTAAAATATTCATCCTTTTCATAGATTAACCTTTATATTAATTGACATCTTCTTCCTTATAATTTAGTGTTTTTTCACATATGAGGTCAAGCTAATTGAATTATATTTGTGCTTAACCCAACTTAATTAATCAACCCATTTCTGAGCCCAAATTAGATCCCTAGTCAATAGATTTGTATGTGTAATGTTCATAATGTCATTGTTTATTTTCATATTTAAACATCTTTTACCATAGGTTGTAACTTATATTGGTATAGATTTTACCTCAAGTGTAATTAATTTTGGTGGGACAAATTCACTAGTTGGAAACCTTATATGTACAATAACCTAATTAAACATTCACCTAAATCCACATGGCAATTATTAGATAGTAGACCATTTGAAGGCTTTTAGAAATTTCACATAACCAAAAGAATGGAAAACATTTAAATTTCTACTGCCCACATCCATTAAAAATACACCAAAAAACTAGATCTAGCTCATTGGCTATTGAGGGGTTAATTGAAGAATGAGGATATGATCATCCTTCACAACCTCTTCAAATGTCCAAAGAAAGTGGATGATTAGCTCCCTTTTTCAACTAGACCTAATGCACATTTATCATTCATCATAAAGAAAAAATATTTATGCCTATTGGATTATGCTTAGTTTTTAAGGATGTGCATTTGTGTTTTAAATCAAATCTTATACTATTTGGACATATGAACCTTGAAATGAACCTTATCAACTCTCATTTGTATGTAGTGCCTTCATAAGCCATAATAGTTGGATGAACATTTATCCATCTAAAAGGAATACCTCATACTATGGATGAGTAAAAGATAAGTCCTTATGATAATTAAAAATTTCTTATAAAATAATCCTTGTATATTATGATGGAGGTTTAATTCTCATTCCATATGATAATAATTAACATTTATAACATTCTCACCGTGCCAAATGTTAAATTCACACCTTTTGGTGTTCCAATGTGACCAAAAAGAAACATATGACTAAACTATCACCAAAGAAGTATGTAGGATTTCTACAACAACAAACACTCAAATTTTTATTTTGCTCCAAAAACTATATGCACAAAGAATAACCTTAAAATGGTGTAACTCTTTCACAACATATAAAATCCATATTAAAACCAACTTTCCAATGGTCCACAGAATGCCTTGAACAAACACAATTAAGCTATATTCAACAATTAATAGTTTTGCCTACACCTACTAATTGCACTAATATGACTTATAAAAAATTAGACCACTTTGTGTTCACTTGATCCTTTGAGCTACTAAAACCCAATTCAAATATCCAATGCATCATTTAAGGATCTACATGGTAATAAATAAATTGTTTGAATTCCACATTCCCTCAAACTATCAACAATGCATGTTATTCCAATCCAGTATACTAGAAACATGAGGTTTTGTTCAAAAACCACTAAAAATGTGGGATAAACTTCATAGGTATGGATGACAATGTGGCAATAAGAAGGATGACATTTTATTTTCTTTGCAAGTTTTCATCCATATGACATCCATGATTAATGACAAAGTGATGTGGATGTTTAAGATATCATTTGAAAATGTTACTAGTATACAATCATTTAAAATAAGACTAAAAAATAACAATGGAAATGACATGGATGAAATGATGTGTCATTACATAGATAATATGGTCATGCAATTATTTTACAATGATTCAAAAATGGCTATCAATAATTTAATATGAAGTGTAAACGAATATAATGAACTACAACATGTAAGGAATTGATTTTGATTAATATTATACATATAGGTAATACACGAACATTTATTACATTTAAAAAAAATACTTGATATATAATCCATTTTAAATATTCAATGTGAATAAATTAAATATTATACATTGAAATAAAATAGAAGTGTAAGATGTGGGAAATATATAATTTTTTTGTAAATTATTTTTTTATCACAAATTTAAATAAAAATTTATATAATATATGTATGAATTTTTTATTAAAAAATTTACGTGTAAAATATATATTATTACACAATTATTATTAGATTATATGTGTAAAAATGAGTAAAATTTATACATCATAATTAATATGACTAATATAAAAACATTAATATGCATAGATATAATTAATTTATGATCCATTTATGTTTTATGTGGATAAATCATATGGATTCATATGTCTTAATTAAAAGTTATTAATAAAATTATGATATATTGGAAGCAAAATTATATAATATAAATTCCTAAATCAAATGAAGGTTTAAGATATGAAATATTTATTTTATTTATTCATGTATGAGCCATAAAGGTTTTTCCATTTACAAATCATGTGTTTGAATTTAATTTTTCAAAAAAATGGTCATTGAAATGTTATTCAATAACAAAATTCAGTTTTATTTTTTTGAACTGAATTTACATCTCTAAAAAATAAATTATATAATTTTGTACATTATTGAAGGAAATATATGAATACAATTTCAATTTTCTCATTTGGACAAATTATCAATAAGACATGAATTATGAAATTTGAGGTTTTGTGTAATGTTTAAATGAAGTATGGTCTAAATAAAATAATCATTATATTATTTTGCACAACAAGAGGGGTGGCTTGGTGGTAAAGGAGTTGAATTTCATCCTTGGGGTCCAAGGATCAAACTTCACAAATGACATTTGTTGTGGTCAACATTGGAATATTGATCGAATATTTCATATCTACATAGACTACCTAGGTTAGTTGGTTACATAGGCAAGCCTAAGTAGGTAGATTAAATGGTCTACCTAGCCACTTAAATTAGGTTTTTAACCTAGCTTAGATGGTGACGCATGTCAACAATTGATAGGATGGAAAACAATGAGACTAAAAATAATTGAAATAAAAATATATCTTATCATTTATATTATATATTATATTATATATATAATCATAAATATTATAAATTTAAAAAATAATGTTCCCTAAGTTTTTGTAATAATAAAAATAACTAAACAATGATTAAACTATCACTAATAACTTCACATATGTCCTTTATGATTAATGGATGAAATTTAACACATCATTGTGGCACATTTAACATGTCCTAAATGATCATTGTCCTATAAACAATTTGTCTATAATGACTTTAGGGCTATTAGTCATTTTTGTCATTTACAACTAAAATATTATTTATAAATTTAATCATATATTTAAAGATTTTTACTAGTGACCTAAGTCTTGCTTCAACTTCAAAATCTGCTCCAACTCAAAGATACCCCCAAAGAATGGAAGTTTTTCATGTTTTCAAGTTCAATAGGACTTCAAGGCCACTTAGTTATGGCTCTCCACATGTATCCTTGACAAATGCATGGTTTTATAATCGTCTACATGTGTACCACTAACTACAACTTAGATCTCCTTGAATTCATCTTCACTTCTTAGCTCCAACCCCTTATATAAAGTCATGAATACATCATTCCTTACAACTCACATTAACAACTATTGGCACAATGGAAGAAAAATAACAAATGTTAACTAGAAAACCAAAAAGAACACACAATCTATTGCATAGAATTTGATGATTTAGCTTAGTTTTGGCCTGCTTATATTCTCCAAACACCACAACCTTTAGCACCATCAAAATAAACACCACCATAAATGCAATTGCATTATCTTTGATAGGAAGCTCCATCACGATAAACTCTACATTATACACAAACCAAAAACAAGTTTTCTTTGCTTACCATGTGCCTTCATGAGGTCCCAAGTATGGCAATGGATAAATTGGGAAAGCAAACAACACCCAAATATTTTTTTCCATCTCTCCCAAATTAAAATAATCCACAACAATGAAAAACCTTAAACTTTTATTTGTTCACACTATGGACATTCACTAGCCACTCCATATTCGTTTAAACTAGTACCTTACATTTCATCGACATATTATTATGATTTTATCAATAATCTTGCACCATTTGTGAGTTAGGAGATAAAAGAACAAATTATGTATACAACATCTTGTCCGCCAATTTTGTTCAGTGATATTAAGACCATACACATATTTTGGGTCTATCCTAACTAATAAGTATTAGTGTGGGTAGTTTTGAACAAGGTTCTATGTAGCGATTTTTATTTCAATTTTGTGCTATAACAAATTTGGCAACTTTCATCCAAAAAATGAGCAAAATTAGTTGAACTTACACTTGGAAAAAAAAACCCAAAATTTTCCCAATTCTTTGTTTTAAAAAATCACAAATTTGTTCAAAAACAAAGTGGGTTTAATTCTACTTTTTTAACAAGCCATTTAATTAGTGAAAAAGTTGAATAAATTCCTTTAATAATGGCCTTCCTAAAAGCATGGTTTCAATTGAGATGTGCACACGATGTGTGTAAGTTGTCTAAAACATGTCCATGAATATTTCTTGAAACAACCCAAGTCAGAAAAAAATGTGTTAAAGATCACTCCTCCCCAAATTCACATAACACACAAATATGTAAGGATTGTTGTGTGCAAAGGCAAGGGATATGCATGTGGGGTTGGGAGCTCCGGGACCAAAGGATGCCTCATGACAAAATGTTGCCAAAAATGTTTTTTTAAGGTTTGGAGTGCAAATGGGGAAAGATAATAAAAATAGAATAATTAAAAATGTTCATTATTATGATAAAAGTTTTATTTTTTGAAGGGGAGTTGAAGGAGGGGAGGATACCTATTGGCTAAGCCCTAAACCCTAAAACCCCAACTTCCAAATGATCTCTTCAAAATGTGAGAATAGCCCATTTGCCAAACCTCCAAAATTCAACCTCCCTACCCATGTTAAATGAAAAACTAGGAGCTAAATACCACATAAAGACTAGGCTGATTTCTTACAAATTCAAATGACCGCACAACACTAATTGAGAACTCATATTGTCCATTGTGTCTTGGCAAATCGGTTACAACTCAACTCCTTTAGACCTTTTGGAAAAGAAAAATTTCAATTCCATCAAATCCAATGTTAGCATCGATGCAAGGCATATTGGTTGTAGGCATCCATTCTTTAAGGAAGCTTGGATCATAATTCAAGGTGTGGTGCTCAACTCTTGGGGGACGTGTGGGTAGGCATGAATTTAATAGAATGTACGAAACCATTTCTTAGTATAATACTTATGTCTAGTGGAAGATGAAGAAATAATTGTTGAGGCCATGAAATATGGAATAACATTTGCTTAACTATTTAACCAAGTTCACCTTGGCCAGGGTGAACCATCATTTGCACTAGTACCTTTACCTTCTTGAATCTTGAGTGAGCCCTTTTAGTGGCCATGTTCACTTTTTAAATGTTAAATTTGGATTTAGAGACCTTGCTTTAGTCTTAAGATGTAATATTAACCATGGTTAGAATCAACCTAATAGAAATTCAAGGTTTCTACCATGGTTTCAATGTAGGTGTTCACCTTTATTTCCTTACCCAATTCACTTTGGCAAACTGTAAAGTGCACAATGCTTAATTGATGGCAAGTTGATGTGGTCATGGCCATGTTCTTGAGCTACCAACTACAAATATCCAAGGCAACATTGTTAAATTTTGCCAAGTCCACTTCACTATGTGCATTTTCCTAAATAAGATTCAATTTGCCCACAAAGTTTTTATGGGCTATCTAATTTGTCAATTTTTTTTCAATCTGCCATTCAACTTTTTGCCCATAAAATAAAAATATAAAGGAATGACATTCAACTTCTATCATGGTTTGTGGTGTTAATCAACTAAGGGAGATGGCACTCAATTTTTAAAAATATTGAACAAACCTTATATCTAGATTTCAATCCTTTGTGGAGTTTATGTTGATGAGAAGTTATGATTATATAACATTGTCTTTGCCATTATAATGAAGTTCACTGGCTAAATTCAAGCTAATACGAGCCAACGACACATTCTCATAGTCAATATTGGGAGTCCTTTTTAATCTTGACACATGTTGGCAACATGTTGATGTGGTAGTTCTTGGGATTGGCCAAACAATGCTTCAACATGCCACCATTGGAAACATCATTTCAAGCACTAATTAGAATTATAATACTTAAATTTAGTTTTTTGATATTTTAAGCTCATTAAATTACTTTCAAATTTATCCAAATGTTACATCGAAATATTTTTAAAAAAATTTATAAATTCATCAAGTATTTATGAAAACTTGAAATTAAAAAATGATTTTAATCATGTAAACTTAAGTAGTGGTTACATGTTTGTTGGCTTCTTTTAACTTGAATGTGTTTAATTCTTTGACAATGAAATTACAAAGCACATGTATGTTTAGTTTAGGGTTTGGTTGGCTCTTATATGTTGGTGGTCATTGTTACATATGTCTCCTTGCTAAATTGAGGTGGTTGATTTGGTATGTTGCAAAAATTTCACATTAAGATGAAGTTATCCAAAAGTTGGCAAACAAGTTTGACAAGATTATAGGTGGAAACAAGGAGTTACAAAAGAAAGTTGCACAATCTTGAAATGTTTTTGTCTTCAATAATCATGTCTAGGAATATTTCACATGTTTTTTCTATACTCTTATCTCCTTCCACATTGTTGTAATTTTCCAAGCCTTTTGATGTTTTGTTTACAAAGTAAGCCATAATAAGTCAAGATTCATGACTCATGCAGTTAGTGGTCACGTGTATCTAGGGTGACCAAACATGATGCAAAATGTATGATTCATTTATGAAGGATGGATGCTTGTGAGGTAATAAAAAAAATATTTCATGTTTCATTCATTAATTTGACACAAGTGACTTTCATTTGGTTTATTTATCTTATGTAATAGACATTTTGTAATGTAAGGAAAATTTGCATTTTTTTCTATGAACTTACTAAATGAGTCTTTGTTTGCATTAATTTTCTATGCATGTTCTTGATTTTCAAAATATTTGTTATGTTTTGTGCAATCCTGGCTTGGTGATGAAATATTCTAAGTTTGTTTGAAGGTTTGTGATGTTTAAAAACAATGTTCAATAAATTTTTTTGACCTTTGTTATGATTGTAGCTTGCAACCAATGATGAATCAATGATATCACTAAGAAGATGAACTAGTCATCTTCTAGTGTTAGAGATTCAAGATAGATGGCAAGGTGAGAACTTTGAAGCATATAATGGCATAAATAGTTGGTATTTTGCTCATCATTTGGACAAAGAATAGGTTAGTTTGTTTGAAGAGGATTTGCTTACATTAAAGTGCATTGATTTGAATTGTTTTTAAATTGAAGAATGTATTCAATTGTTCAAAGAAGATCAAGCTCTTATGAGTGGGTGTGTTTTGTTTTTAATCCAAACTTGATTTAGAAAAGAATTAGATTTGGACATGATATATTTGTGGACTACATGATGGTGTAGAATCATCAGTTTCAATCTAAAAGCAAACAATGGTTTTATAAATTGTTCAAATAGTCACACAAGTCATGTGCTTAGGGCATAAACATAGTGAAGTGAATAATATTGTGCTCATTGTCATAAAAAATGACAGTAGCCATAAATCAACTTTGATGTTTTGAAAGGAACAAAAATATTTTATTCAATGGTTAATATGAGGATAACATTTATTTTATTGAAATAAAATTGTCAAACTACATCTTTAATATGCATTGAAGTAAAGGGCAAAAACACAATGTGTTGGACCAAATGGATGTCACAAACACAATTTTTTCATGTGATGAAATTTAATAAAAGGCTACATGATAATTGCATTGAATATTTAATGTTTTGGATTCAAATATTCATGGTAGTTTATTTATGTAATGAAATTCACAAAACATTTTTGCAATTAGAATTGGTTGCATATTGTTTTTGGACTATTAAAGCAATAGATGTGTCCTATAACAAATTATGTGGACCTTGTTTTCATTGAAATTTTTTCCCCTAAATTTCAATCACATGAGTTGATTTAAAAATATTATATATGACACGTGGAAGTCAAAATTCAAGAAAAATAATCGATTTAATTTTCATGTGCACTCTAAATTAAAATATCTTTAAAAGTCCATAATGGACATAAAAATGAAGAATTGGAAAAAAATATCTAGGATCAATATGTTTGTATTATGAATATGAAGAATGGTGTGAAACCAATAATCACATTCAATAAGGCCCAAGGCATGATGAACATCTAACAATTTTCCTTTTAAAACATAATTAAAATTGGAGAAATAAATAATAAATGAAATGTAAAAAAAATCTGCATTGATATTAACCATTATAATAAACTTATATAGGAAGAAAATAAGCTATTGAGGAAGGTGATTGATCCATTTTAGAAAAAGTTATGAACTTTCAAAAGTGAGTATAATGCAAATGTTGGAATTGTGAGAGGGATAACAAAGGGATTGAAAAAATGATTTACTCTTGTGTGGACTTTGCATGTGTTGCTTTTGGTCCATCACACCATGCTTTCACCCTAGAACTTTTTAAAAATTTATTTACTTGCAAAAATGTTTGACCTTTACAAAGTAAGTTACAAGCAAAGGAAATAGTAATGAAATATTGATTTTCCTTATTTTCAAATTAATGGAGACATAAAAGATATTTTTTTGTTCTCAAATTGTGTATATTATAGTCACAATAAATGGAATTTCTAATGTAAAAGTAGCTTTGAACATTATATTGACTAGGTTAGTTTTTCAAAGCTACTTGCTGCCTACTTTTATGATATGAAAGTTTTTCAAATTTTGTAATCAACTTACCACAAACTCAATGGAGGCCCTAATGATTTTATATTTCTATTTACAAAAGTTTTAAATCCACTTTCTTATGTTTATGTCAAAAATTGTAAATTGGATTTTGGGTAAACAAGTTTTTTGTTTACTTTACCATGTTTTTGCCTCTAGCAATTTTTGATCTATTTTGCAACTTATTAGAATCCCCAAAAGTTTGTGAAAAACTAAACAAATTATTTTTTGAAATATCAAAGGGAATTTCAATGTCGGTTTTGTCAACAATGTTCCATTATTGTTGGATTTATTTGTGGCACATTTCATGTGATAGGTTTTCTATTGTTTTGTTAATAATATTTGAGGTTATATTGGTGGAAACTTACAAAGGTCAAGTCATGCAAGGAGCCACAATGCAAGATCAACTATTGTATTCTAGATGTGCACACAAAGAAACAAAATGGTTATTTATTGAGTATGGGTGATGTGGAATGAATTAGGTCTTGAGCCTAAAATTACATCAACTTAGGAAATTCTACCCATTGTGATGGGTGCATTGGGGTCTAGCAACTAGCCCATGCAATATTCAATCATGCACCCAAATTGGCATGGAATTCAAATATTTAAAGGTGGGTGGGACATGTTTGAAGATATTTTTCTCTTTGAACAAATGAAGCTACATTGCATTGAGGAGGTGTATTTCATCTCCTTTGTTAATTATTCATTAAAATGGATTTGAAAAGCATCATTATGCTTGCATGTATGCTTGAATTTCTTTCTTTTTTTCTTGTGCATTCCATGTTTAGTTTGTGCATTGTAATTGAAATTTGCCATGAATTGTGAAGTTGTCAATTTTGGAACAACTTCATAGGAAATTGTTGCATTGGGGGGGGGGGGGGGGGGGGGCAGCGT
>Ga0116231_10010447_pt1 | contig 14946 bp, 7 predicted proteins | sample S1TSphgellanicum_2_FD_89695 | JGI IMG/M metagenome (GOLD analysis project Ga0116231, IMG submission 89695) | Host-associated microbial communities from peat moss isolated from Minnesota, USA - S1T2_Fd - Sphagnum magellanicum MG | ecosystem: Host-associated > Plants > Peat moss > Unclassified...
AAGCTGCAGTGTCAGACTCAGCAGAGGGATGGTGTGCAGCCGGCAACCTCGGAGCTTCCAGGGTGTCCATCCGCATGGACGACCGGACGGATGGACAGAGGACGGATGACGGGACGCACGGATTCAGGGGAGGCTTCATTTCTCATCCCGACGTCCTTTACTATATAGGATGATGATATATATATATATATATATACCTGTGATACCTGTGATATACCATGAGTCAAAAAAATGCCCTAATACTCGGACCAGGTTGGTGGTATTGGGTATGAAAATTTTCTAAGAGATTCAATACCAGTAAAAACCCTAAACCCTAGGGGCTACCACCTAGTGGGTTCAAGAGTTGGCGGGCGGCCGCCGAAACACTGGTTTGGACATTTGACCTGTACATTCCTCACATGATAAAATACTTTGAAAATAATGGACTTGGACCTATATACATTTTGTTCACAACAACTTACTTGGAATTTGGGTTCGGAGAGTTTTGGTGGAGCTCTGAATTTTGTTTGTATAGGGTTTATTAGAGTGATGGTCTCCACCACATCATTACTTGTGCTGCTTTTGTCTCGTTTGTGATACACCTCTTTGAATGCCCCCACTTGCCCCCATTTTGAGGGCACGAGGGTGTTCACTCGGATGAACCTCAATTGTATGTATGTATGTAGGGCCAGAGTGAACCAGCACCCACAAACAGTTTAGGGTTTACGGTAAAATTTAGGGTTTATGGTAAAATAGGTTACGGTTCATGTCTAGTGTTCAATTTGTAGTGTTGACCTATGGGTCAGGTTTGGGGAGGATTTTTAACACTCTATGTTGGAGGTGATAAACACGTGTAGAGGCCCCCCAATAGGGTTGTGAGTGAAAATTACCTGGAAACCCTAATGTGGGGTGGCTAGGATGAACCGGCATCTACTACACTCTCGGGAAATTTTCATTTTTTTAGAGCTTTGAAGGGGGTTTAGGGTTCATCAAATAAGACCAACCGACCGGGCGGTACCCTCATTGTCATTTTTCTAAAGTGCAAAGGTTTTTTTTTTTTTCCTTTGGTTTTCAACGAGCCACTTTGATTGGCCCATCACCAAAATTATTATTTTTTTTGAAACATTCAGCACTCCCCCAAAGTTGAAGTATAGAGTTGCTTCCCTTTGGCACACCTTTGAATAGGATATGAAAGTTCAACTTTGGGCCCAAAAACTATGGTGATATTGGAAACATCTTGGGAACCATCATTGGGATCCTATGGGAACATGGTTGGTGGGGAACACCAAAATCCCCAAAAAATTGAACCCACACCGCATCACAAGAGAAAAAAAAATTAAAAAAATCGGCCTCTTTCACTCAATTTTTTTCACCTTGTTTAGTAGGGCACTTTTCTTGGGAACGCCCAACTCCGTAAGCATTATACCCTACATGAAAGAGCTTTGGGTTCATATTACGTTAGTAGTGGGAACACAAAAATTGGCCGCTTGCGAAGCTTTCAAAAGCGTTAGCTCCGTACACTCATGATGATGGGGGGAATACAAGGGCCCGGCCGGAGAATATGAGCAAATTTGGCAATTGCAACCCAAAAAGCACTTTTTGTGGATTCACGGTGCTTTTTGTTTTATTTTTAAAATAATTTTTAATTTAAAAAAAAACCATTCCTACCACTCCCGGTGGTGGTTACTCTTCTCATACCCAACGGTAAAAACGACAATGGGTCTTTTTTGCATGCATCAAAACAACCACCCGCCACAAAAAAGAGCACATATTACGCCTTGTAATGCGCCCTACAACTAAGTAACTCAAAGGAAGAAAAGCACCCCACGATTTTGTTGCAAAACATGTAGTGTGGCCGTGGCCGCCAATTGTAATGACGCCATCAAAGATGATCTACTTGGTGCTTGTGGCGACATGGTGGTGGTATGTTCAAGTGCGTGTGCCAACAATCGAAAGGAAAACATGTTGTATTTTGTGATGCAACCATGACAAGCTTTGTTTCATAAAGTCACCAAAATATGCATTGAGAAAAAATGGAAGAAGAAGAAGAAGAAGAAGCACAAGAGCAAAAACACCCACCTTTCAAGTCACTTGTAAAAGTTTAACAACTTTTGGGTAGTCTAGGGTTTCCCTTAGTCTAGTTGGGACCATCAACTTTAACATAGGTAGTAAAAAAAATTTAAAAAAAACCTTGCCACAAAAACAATTTGACATGGACCATATATTATTTATTTATTTATTTATCTTTATATTTATTATTATTATTATTATTATTATTATTATTATTGTCATTATTATTATTATTTTAATATGCTCTAGTACCATTGCAAGTTCAATATCTTAATGTGAAAAAATAGTACATTTCTTCGAGAAACGTCTAAAAGCCTCTTTATTTTCCTACCACAAAAATTTTATTCTTTGAAATATTATATTTTAAAGAATTTCAACATTTGTGAAAATAATAATATAATGCCCACTTTTTACACTAGGAATCAATATGGCCAATATGTTCAACTCAAATCAAGCATTCCTATTGGTGCAAAAGTTGAAATCAGCTCCCCAAGGGGGCTTTACACTAAGAGTGTCGAGGTTGAAATAGAAAAAATTTATTTTCAATCTGCCCCAAGTTACTAGTAAATAAATGCTGAACTTTATGGCCTTTGTATGGGCCCCAAAGTCGAAGAAAGGATACCATTGAATTCCCGAAAAGCCAATTTGCAACCCTTGGGGCCAATGTTCCAGCATTTATTAGTAACTTGGGACCAAACAACAAGCCAAAAATGCTCAAAGTTGGCCCCCAGTTTTTTCAGCCCTAACTCTTAGTGTAACACGGCCCTAATTAGTGAAGAAATTTGGTGAAGCTGCCAAGGTCTTCGGGCAAATAGATAGGGTAAAAGAAATTTAAAAATAAATAAATTTATTTATTTTTTTAAAATTAAAAAAAAAACCTTCCCGTCAAAAGAACTCAACTTGAAACAAGGGGGCGTGTCACATTGTGGCCTTGCCATTTACATTAAAAAAAATCTTAAGGCAAAAAAAGAAGAATTATGGAAACTCAAATATTTCACCATGCAAAAATAATATAGTCTTCAAACATACAATCCTTTAAAAGAAACCAAAATCCTTCAAGATCATATTATAACTCTATAATAACTAATCTCAAGTTACTTCAACACAAGCCAAAATATCATGTTTCAAAAATCCTCACATAAAAATAGACCTAATATTTATTATTTATTACCTAGTAAGGGCCTATAAAAATCCCTTAATCTACTATACTCTATAATGAATCTAAACACTATATCCTTGCCCTGGTAGGCAAGGCCAATAAAGATACCTAGAGAGATAGGGGAAAAACCTAACCATTGGTTAAACGTGGGTTCAATCTTGTTTTCCGAGGGTGCAAAAAAGTGAACGTGTGTTGAATATTCTTTTTGGAAGGAGAGGAAATTCCGAGGTTTTACTAGTCATAACACGTGCACTTGATCTTAGCCAAAAGGCCGAGAAAGGTATGCCAAGGTGCACTTTTATTATCGGTAGAAATGTGGAAATTTTCAAATACCCTAAACCTTAAACCCCCTCAAAGAAAGAATAAATAAATAAATAAATAAATAAATAATAATTGTGTGAAGGAAAATTTTAAAAATCTGTTGGAATGTCAAAATGAAATCTTAAAAATTTGGCTCATTTTGGCTCTTTTGACATAAACTTCATCAAGCTTTTCATTAGGCATAATTTTGAGCAAAACTCATTCACAATTTTAATCACATGATTTGTTGCTCTGCACTTGAGGTTTAAATATTCATGCAATTTTGGAGTGTACCTAACCTATTTAGAATCGTTGTAAATTGTATCAAACTCTATTGGCTCGGTGAATGTTGCAACCATGATGTTAGGTCTAGCCCTTGCCTTGTAGATTTTAAGATCTATGTCATTCTCCATAGTGTTGAAGGATCCTTGGAGTTGGCACAATGTTCTAGTTTCTCTTTTGTCAACTAGTTTTCTTTTAACCTTTTGTCTTAACTAATTCATATAATATCATGGGAACATATGAATTAATTTGAATTAACTTAATGAATAAAAGATGCGTACTCAAAAACACTATCAAAGCAATTGTAATCATTACATTTGATACTTAAATGACTCGTAAAATGATTTGAGAATGACATAAATTTAACAAATTTTTAAATATAAATCTTAACATATTAGTATACAATATTTTATGATTTAAAATTTCAAAATATTTCAAAAATATCCTAAATATAAAAAGTCATATTTTAGCAATCAAATGGACAAGTATGGTCCTTTTATAGTGAATGCACATTATCACATGATCTTACCATGTTTAGTTGCCTCTTCAACACTTTTCATAACTTTAAGTTCTAAAATTAAAATTTTAAATAAATAAAGAGAGTCAAAAATTGATGCTAACAAAAAATTATAATCAAACATGCATGCATATTAGTAAATTAAGTAATAATAGGGATGTGAGAAAAAAAGGTTCATTCATATAGTACCTCTAAACAAATGGGTGAAAATCCTTTAAGATGTATCGCACATGACAAAAAGGACCTAGTCCTTATTGCAGTCCTTTTTTGCCCTATATTTTGATCCCCATAAAAAATAATTAGTCAAAAGTTGTCAAATATTTGAGAATGACCATATTTTAAACTATTATAATTCTAGATTCCATCATAATCATCCACACATCTCTCTTTACATGGTGAAAAAGGATTAGGTCAAAAAATTAAAAAGGGTGACACTATGATAAGATTTTGGTATACTTCAAAAGTATTGAACTCAAATATACTTTGTTTGACACAAGCACTTAAAAATTTGAACACTTAATGTTTCCCCTATGCAAAGCTTTCCACATAAATAATCTAAAGCTTGAGTAACCTCACTATTCAAATGTAAAAAAAGGATTAATAAACATGGTGACCACAAATGTTAACTTTTTTATTTTAATATATCAAATATAATAATATAAAAACGTGATTTTCTTGCACATTTGAGCAATTAATAAAACAATTTTTTTGTGAAAAATATTGATACAAAAAAAGGAATAATTGTTGTGTGCATAATATATAATTTCAACATATCAAACCATTGTTTATAGGTTTTTATAATGTCATGAAACTTCCATCACTTGGTTGCCATTGGATTTTAATTATTTTAACTTTAGATAATCAAATCATTAAACAAAAACATAACTTGTAGATGTAAATACCATAAGAAGAATATTAGGTTTGGTGACCAACCACCACATCTAAGTCTTCATTATATTGAATGAAATATGTCCAAAAAAAAATTTTAAATGCATATATTGTTTAAGGCTTGGGGTTGTTATAAAACCATGTAAATATGTAAATTAATGTGATAGATTAGATTTTTAACATTAAAATTGATCTAGACTTTAGAATTGCCATAAAAATTGAAAAATGATCCAATATGTTCATATATTTATATATCTATAAATTACATATCTAGTTTATGTATTCTTTGATGCGTTACCAACATCAAGATTCATTCTAAATGACATGCATGTTGTTAATCAAAGAAAGGAAGGATGATTGGATCTTCTACATCAACAACTTCAAGAATGTTAGGCACAAAAACCTTGTCATGATTAGACCTCCAATTGTTTGAAGGGAAAAAGCCCTCCAAAAGAGTTGAACTTTGAAAAAGTATAAATGCAATAAAATATCCTCCCAATAATCCATGTAAACGTGCATGACTATTGCATACATTTCATTTTCATGATGTCTTGTTTCTAAAATCCCAATACTAATTGATTACTTTTTCTCTACAAACCTCAGCACATTGTTGCCTAAAATTGGGTTAAAATAAACAAGTCTTGGCATTATCATAGGCAATGTTTTTCAACCATGGGCATTGAAATTTTTACATTAATGATTAAATAAAATATAGTTCCTCATTATTCTGCATTAATTTTCAAATTTCACATTGTAAAAATAAGTTGAAAATAGTGTTTTCAAATACAAGTAGTTTTTGCAATTCATTTTTTATAGTGTGAACTTTTGTGAAATACAAAATTTGAAGTAAGTTTTAACAAATAGAAAGTAAAACACAATTTTGATTTGAACTTTTAAAATATAATATATATTTTTATCCTAACTGAATATATACATATTGAATTGGTTTTTTTTTGTTAAAGTGCCAACAAATCCAAATTATTCTTTTTTTTTGGAATCTACTTTGGATCTTCTTTTTATATTCATTTTAAAATATTTTTTTGCAAATAGATTCTCTTGTTGAACACAAGTTCACGTTTTTTCTATTGTACTTACACCCATTTTGATGTTACTTTCATGTTCCCATATGCATTGTACTTGATCAAATTGGAAACATTCATTTTTTGTGTACATTTTACCATGCTTTCACCTATTGTGCATAAGAAATCATTTAAGTTCTTTTAATAAAGATACCCAAACATGATATAACCTTTTGGTTGAAATATTGGTAAACTAGTTTATAAATATCTATAGAAATGTGATTGGTCAAATATTCCATGTGAAATGGATCCTCAATAACAAATAATAATTATTAAATTGATTTTTTAGAAATATAATTTATTGTATTGCAGAAGTTTCAATGCATTTTACTTTTAAGCTTCTCATTTGATGGTGGTCGGTTTTTTAAAAAATTGACATTACTATGTCATCCTTTTTTAATCCTAATGTAAATTATTTTATTTGTGATTTTAAAAATGTCATTAATATTTTAAAAGTTCACTATGAGTCCTTCTTTTTAAAAATTAATTAATTCATATTTTATAATATGATCGCCATTAAATTGCATAGCAATATGGATAATTAATTTTTTGGAATGTTAATGTTGAATATGACTTTAAATTTTAAGTTATCTATGGTTTATAAAAATTATTATTTTGATAATCTAAATTATCCACCTAACTAAGCTTTCACCCAATACCTAATAATTTACCCACATTTGTCAAATTTTTATATTATTTCTAGGACTTGTCACACAAGGATCCTCTCATTAAATTATTACAACTCCTATGAAAATAAATCCACAATATATTATTGAACATTGTGATAAAGGATAGACTACAATTGAATGGAGAAAGATATTAATTTGTCATTTTGCTCTTGGATACTTTTGCAAGTGTCTGTCAAAGAAGCCACATGTCTTACCTATTGTCCCCAATGCCCTTCATTTGATGCACATGACATTATATCAACATAATCTTCAATCGATGATTGAACATTGGATTAAGCTTCCATAGTTAGATTTCGTTGTTTATATGTCCCCTTGTTATTGTGTGATACAAACCTATAGTCTTTGTTACTTTTTTCTTGTATGGCATGTATGTCAATTGTGATAGGTAGTCCAATGATTTTGAACGATGCAATTTTACAAACATTTCTTATTTGAATAGTGAGAAATTTTCAACATTCGACATCTCTTTTGTGTAGGCTTTTCAAAAAATCCGTCATTTTTTTCCTCTTCAAACAACATATTTCAAAATTCTAGTTTGAATGAGGTCTCCCAACAAAGAAAATGTTAACAACAATTCATGGAATAACAAGTTGTTGTCCTAACATTGCAAATCAATTCCACTAACAATAGGTTTATGACTTTTGCATTTGACAACAGATGTTTCTTTTTATGAAAAGTGCACTATTTTTCTTCACACCAATTGTGCCTTCATTGACATCTAATATGTAATTTTGATCATGTATATTTTGAAAGTGCTCCTAAGGGTTTTTCATCAAGAAGTTTTTGAAACAATGGCCATTAGTTCCAAATGGTTATTATTATAAATATATCATTTGGAGAATACAATATGTTTAGTCCAATAGGATCCTTGCCCATATGATCATCAAGAACTACCTCCTTTGTGTCACATGCAACAACTCATCTTTTATCAATGAAAACCTTCACATCACCTAATACTATGGTGGTAGTCATAATATAATTTGACCCACATCCAACTCCAAGTAGTGTTTTGCTAAAAAACAATGGACTATTTAGTCAAAATGACATGGCATAATTGGATTAACTGTTCAAAAAAGAATTTTTAAAATCACAATTTACAAGTCAACAAAAATAATCATGACCCAATAAAATGGTGCATATATTATATTGTTACGTCATTTTCAAATCATGTCAAGTCCTTTTAAAAGTCTATTAAATAATGGAACCATTGGTTACAATTCTTTAAAAGTGTTTTTAAGTAGTATATGCTCATTGAATTCATCTCAACTTAACCAAATGTTCCCATTATATATTTTTGAAAATTTTGTATAAATATATCAAACATTTTAAACATTAATTATATTTTTCCACTTAAAAATGTGAAAAATTAAGTATTGGTGATACTTTTCATTGGTAATTATATTGTGGCTACACCCCATCTATAAGATCACATTCGGTTGCTAACAAATGACATCACCTTATTGTTAGAACATGTGAATTTCTTCTTGATATCCCTTTTCAACTTCTTGGACTATGCTTTTTGAATCGAATGCATTTCTTTTAGCACTTTCACAATCACATTCCTCATTACCTTGAATGTTATAGGTATAATCTCCATTTAATTTTTATTTTTTTTGGCTTGCACTTACATTGCACCTTTTGTGACATTCACTTTTTGAAATTGTTGAATCCCTTAGTGTAGAAAGAATCCACTTGTTTGTGTTTTTGGCTAATGATGTGGGTGTTAGTTTAGCTTTCAAGGATATCTTGTTAGCCAAAAAATATTGTTCCTAATGGACATCCCACACATCTTGTGCTTGAAGTTCGGCAAAAAAGTTGTTAATGTTTGATGGAGTTAAACATAACTATAATTGGAGGGTAAATGCACATTACAATGTATTTTTATGGAAGTTACAAAGGGAAAAAAATTTAGGTTACTCAAGTGGTGAAAGTATGACTGGGTGATACAACAAAGAACATCACACTTTCATTTTATTAAAACCATCCAATTTTTTGAAAATATAGGAAACATTTAAAGAAGGCTTTTCATTAACTTTTTTATTAAATACATTAACTAGGTTGTATAGACTTTGGAACTTTAATGAAATTAAAAATAATTTGAATTTTGATGTTCCTAATCATTTCCTAACCAAATAAACATGGTTATGTTCTTTGAATTGTTTGGTCATGAACACTTCCGATACATATTTGAGGAGGGGGGGGGGGTGGGGTGGGGGGTATATAATTTTCAAAGGTAGATTAGATGATATTCTATTTGAATTTTTTTATTAGGTAATTGATTGAGTAAGTATAATTTAATCATGAATTTTCAAAGTTCAATTTCATGATTCTTAAAAAGGCCATAAAAATTAGGAATAAAAATATGTAAATTCCCACCTATTTTAATTTGAATGAAAAGTTAAGGTTGTATACTTTGATGTGCAATGGATAAAAATGTAAAAAAAATCTATATTACTAAAAAAATTTAAAGGAAAGGACCCAAGAATATTATTTGGAAAATTTTAGTTTTTTAACCGTTCCTTGAGATTGTTCTTTGTGGCCCCATTCAATCAAACTTTCACCCCATGAAGTTTTATTGTTGTATACAACTCAAATGTATATGAGAAATTTAACAAAAATGATATAAGAAACCAAAACTTACATTTTAATCATCCCAATTCTAAAAACATTACACCAAAAAATCCAATAGTCAATAAAGATAGACTTTACAATGCAAGGTGAATTTAATTTTATAATCCAAGAAAATTATGGTTATGAATTTTTTTTCTTTTATTGGAATTGGAAAACATGTTCATAACTTTGGGAGACCCAACTTTGAGGGCTTATAACACTTAAGATGAAAAAATGAAATAATAAAAGGTCTCTCATTCTTTTTAGGATTCAAAATGAAGACCTCAAAATCACATACTTTTGTAAAGTCCATGTAGATATCTCTTTTGAGTTTTTCAAAACTCATATTTAAAGAGGTGTTTTAAATTGTTTAAATGAGGGTAACTTTAATTTAGGCATAAAAAAATTTAATTCAATTTCATTTAAATGTTTTGATTGGAAGCACAATTTCATTGAACTCAAAATACACTAGATATGGACTCTCAAAATGGACTTTCAATTGCCCATTTTGCGCCACCTTAATGTGCTTTCATCATGGAACAACAATGCCTTTTTCCATTTTAGAATAATTAAATATGAGAACCATTGTGGCATCTTTGTAGTGCCCATATCCAATGTGCATTTTTTAGTTTTCACTCATGGAATACCAAATTTCAATCATGTTACTAATTTTGAACCTTTCAACCATCTCTTGATCATGACAAAAGGAATGCAATGTGTGTGATTTGACATTGCCCTTTAATCACAACCTTTATATTAATGGTCATTGGCTCAACATTGTGACATAAAAAAAAACATGTTGTTTTTTACCAAAAAATATAATTGATTACATATTAAAAGGGGGAAAAATATAAGATTGTTATAGTTATTATAGGTGTTAAGTAATTAAGGTATTACTGTGGTAGGGTTGACCAACCACCTCCCATTACTTTTGGAGGGGTTGCCATAGATATAGTAGGAATAAAAGTTGCTAGTTGAAAAAAAATAATAGTGGAAATAAGATTTTCCTTTAGGTAGCCACCATTTATCTAGGTGGTGGTTGGCTATTTTAAAAAAAGGAAGATTTGGAAACAAGGAAGAAGAATTTGTGTTTTTGTGTGTGCAAGTGCACATGTTTGGATTGTGACATTCAAAAAAAAGTTGGAATGAAGAAAGATGATGGATTGTTGGACTTGTGAAAATGTATGATAATGGTTCCAATAGTAGGACCAATTTGTTTTAGTTTGGAAATACATGTTATTTGGTGTGAGTGACAAATAAAATAACAAGAACCAACCTTCCCATTTTAGGTGATTATTTTTTGATTGCCTAGAAAGTAGTGTTGAAATGTTTGCCAAGATGATTTGATAAATTGTGTTTATGTTAAAGGATGATTTGTAGATTACTATATTCTAATATATTTGTAGTGCATAGTTGTTAGATTATTATTAGATTTTTAGTAAATAGTTGTTACATAACCTAGAACAAGACATTGTTATTGGTTACATTTTACTAACCATTATTTTGATGCAATTTCAAATGAAAATTTCCTATATATAAACAAGAAAAATATAATTTTGAAAGGATTTCAAGTTTTTTTTTTTCCAAACATAAAAAACATTGGTTACAATGTTTAATAGTTGGCTCCACATGTCTATACATTTGATGACAACATTATACTAGTGCTACCATTGCAAAAGTAATAGTTTTGGAGTAATGGACATTCCTACAATTGTCAAATTTAAGAACTTTGAAGTTAACTTGCTTTCCAATATTTATATTTCATATAGGCCTAAAACATTCAATTCAACTAAACGTTTCTAATACATGAGAACAATCTATGTAGCAACCCAAGTTGTACATCACAACACAAGCAATGAAAATTGCACAAGTGGTACTTCATCATTTAATTGAAAATTTAAAAGGTTTGAAGGTCCAATGTGTCCACAAATACAAATGTGATCATAGATTAAAGCTGATTACTAAAATAAAATAAAAATTAAGGTACATAAATGTGCAACAATATAACAACATGTAGACCATTACAACTAAAATTTCACCACAAGCATTAAAAGTCATGTTTACTAATGATGATGTCAAGATTGTCAAGCCTCCATCCATACTTGCAAGGTGGATGTGGTTTTATGGAATGTCATTTTTTTACACCTTGAAACTAATTTGTTTTTATGCAAAATCTATTCTTGAATAATACTAAGTATCGTTTTAGCTATGGTGATGATGGACTAGCAATTGAAACACCAAACCAAGTTGTCATAAACCTCCATGTCCCCAATCCCAAACCTACCATTGTTTTATGAACAAAAATGGTGCACTTGTTCATAAGTAATCCATCTTGAAATCAATCATTGTAGTTTGAATACCTAATAGTTCAATCAAATGGACTATCAAATGACAAATAACTAAACAAAAGTGGCCTCTTTTTCAAATGAATTAAAGATGGCAAGTTTGTTGGAACTCCTTCAACAAAGGCATATTTCAAAATGCATGAATTAATAATCAAACTAAAATGATTTGTCACATGGGGATAAGTATTGTGGATCATAGGGTTCAAGTGAACTTTGTTTGAAATGGGTTGAAAACCTGAGATCTATTATTGTTGAATTTTTTCAAAACATGTCTTTCAAATACTTGAACATGTTTAATAAGTAAACCCTACAACTAGAGCTAAGTTGCTTCATTTCATTTGACTCTTTCAAACATTTGAAAGGAAAATAACGAAATTGGCATACAAATGGAACTAGCTAACCTCGCTTCATTTGGGGTTTCAAACATTTTAAATGATTTTTGCAACCATGTCCTTCTTCCAAGATAATTGCCATGGATCATTTCCAACTCTAAAGCTTTCAATCAAAGTCACACATCCAATGGTCAAAGTGTAGCTTTTAGGACCAACATTGGAAGACTTATCTACTTTCCACTCCAAAAGATATTCATCATGTTGACATTTAATAACTAAAGGGAGAAAATAATACCAACATTCACTTTCATCTACCAACTACTTCCAAACATTGTTACTAAGTTGCAAACTTAAAAATGTCACAATCCAATCTTTCCATGGACATTGTTGAATTTTTGGCCAAACTTTTCCAAAACCAATCTATCAAGAAATTAAACACAAAGTCATCCCATTTCATCACCTTCATGCCACTTGCATTCCAAGTTGTAGATCTATTTCCTACTTCCAAACTTGCAAGTTGGAGGAAGGTTTGCAAGGGTGGGAAGAAGGGGCATGAACATTAACCAAGGGCTTTAGCTTAATTGAAAGGTGTGGGAGAAATGATTAGGTTCTTTATAAATTAAAAAAAATAGGACAATTGAACCAATAAAGACATATTAATATAAGATGTGTTAGTTCACATTGACAAGCTATTTTATGTGGCATTTTTTATTTTCATATATGGAAGTCAATGGTTTTCGGTTTTTTGTGAACATTTTGGTAGGTAACATGTATTGAAAACCTTGTTATCATACCTTACATACTTATTTAAGCTAGGATATTGATAGCCTACCCTAGGTGAAAACACACTAAGAAAGGGGCCATGATTGTTGTCACATTGTACTATTTTTGAAGGGTCCCATGTTTGAACTTCAACCATGTCATTATTATGAAATATTTTCACAATGTTTTGCATATTATGGTAGATCAAAACCCAAAGAAGTCAAAGTGCCAAGAAACTATATATTTTTATTTCATATGATGTGATGTTAAAATATATTTATGCAATAAATATATACGTCACAAAGTACTAAAAACTGAAAATATATTCAAGAAATGATTGAAATGATTTTGAATTTTTATGGAATTTGTAGTATCTATTAAACATTGTGATTCCATATGTTTGGAATAAGTTTATGAGCCATAGGAAGAGTTTGGTAATTATCATATCACTAATCGATTTTTTCAAGGTGATGACCATAAGTATGTGGTAAATAATTTTTTTGACAAACAATTATTTTCAAATAAAAGATGACAAGAAATGTGAGGTGGACCATTTTTAAAATTTTAATTTAACATTCTTTTTGGTTGAATAATTCAAACCAAAAATTAGTGTAGTCTATAAAAAAATGGGTTCTAATATGCTATATATACCATAAATATACCCATTATTAGTTAAATTTAATTTTTTTTTCAAATGATATTAGATAATATTAACTTTGTGAAAATAAATATATAAAGCCGAAACACTAAAAGAAAAACCTTAAACCCAAACTTAAAACACAACACATTTTGGAAGTGTACATTTTATGCACCTATAATGAAACTACCCAAGTTGGTGCCCCCATAATGTGGTTTCACCCCCCTAGGTTATTTTCAGGTTAATGTAAGCTACCCAAATTTATATGTTACCATAGGCTAGGATTTTAGGATAATTGTAGGGTATTCTTAAGTATTGCAAATAGGTTATTTTAAGGATATTTTACTCCAGGCTATTTTTTACTATTTAAATCCTTTCCACCTTATTTTAGGCTATTCTATCTTATGCTATTTTTTACTATTCACCATTGGTTATTCTATGTTATTTTATCTTAAATGATTTTTGGTTATTTTGGGTTATTCCACCCTAGTTTATTTTTGGTTATTTCAGGCTATTCCACACTTTTTTTATTTTAAGTTATTTTACCCTAAGCTAAATTTGGCCATTATAGGTTATTCCATTATAGGTTATTTTAGGTTATTTTACCTTATGTTATTTTCAACTCAAGGTTATTTTTACATAGTTTAGGTTATTCCACCTTAAACTATTTTAGGTTATAACCTTGTTTATTATAAGGTATAATTTATAATATAAACCTAAAGTAGGTTAATTTATAATGGCCAAAAATAACAAAAAAACCTTAAATTATAACCTAAAATAGCCTAGGGTATAATAATTTATAATAACATATGTTATAATAACCTATTATAGTTAAAGGTAGAATAATGAAACATAAGGTACAATAACACAACCTAAAATACAATAACATAAGATAGATTAAAGTGAAATAATTTAGAATAGTCAAAACAAACCTAGGATAAATAACTTAAAAAACTGAAGGTGGAATAACCTATAATAACATAAAGTGAATTAACCTATAATAGTTGAAAATAACCTAGAATAACCAATAATAACCTAGGGTATAATATCCAAGGGTATTTAAAACATCAAATAAACATAATTATAATGAAGAATTTCAATTAATAGTGAATTATGCCAACTAGTAATGAACCATGATGATTACATAGTGACTAATGATTGTATAATGACATAATTTTAGGCAAGGTGAAATCATTAAGGTGGGGTGAATTTATTTCACTTCTAACATTGCATAATCATTTAAGCTAGTGTATTGCAACCCATTTTTGTACTAGTGATACAAAGTGACTTTTGGGGC
>Ga0116231_10010448_pt1 | contig 14946 bp, 8 predicted proteins | sample S1TSphgellanicum_2_FD_89695 | JGI IMG/M metagenome (GOLD analysis project Ga0116231, IMG submission 89695) | Host-associated microbial communities from peat moss isolated from Minnesota, USA - S1T2_Fd - Sphagnum magellanicum MG | ecosystem: Host-associated > Plants > Peat moss > Unclassified...
GACATTGGGGAGTGGGGTGATTTCCACCTAGAAAAAGAAAATCCAAGGAAGGAACTAAAAAAAAAAGTTTTTTTTTTTTTTTTTTGTTTTTTTTTTTGGGGGGGGGGGGGTTTTTTTTTTTTTTTTTTGGAAATTATTCCTATCATTTCCCTTGTTTGTGTTGCTTTTGCTTAAGGATCATGGCTTCTCTTAAGGCTTCTACAAGAAAGAAGGGATTTTATTTCTTTTGAAAAATCATGATAAACTTTTGAAGTTAATGTCATAATCAATGTTGGGTGTTCTAATATTCTTGCAATGATTCTCAGTGTCATGGAAGAATTCAAAGTGGAAAGGTGTGTGTCAAGATTGTGTGCTTGGAGAAAGGATGTAGGATTTATATTTATAGCCTTGTAATTTTGAACAAATTGATCAAAAAATGTTTGTGTTGGGGTGATGTCAATAATTCTCCATTAGGACATCATATTCATTGCAAAGTGTTGAAAGGAGTGGGCATGCACACTTACATTGGCATGATAGGGTATTGTTTGAAAGACCAAAGGGAAGAACATTTTCAATTTTATCATATGAACATCAATGCTCACAAGATGCAAGAAAGGGTGAATGAATATGTGAAGTATGGACTTGATTTGATCGAAAAAAAATTTGTTTGACACATAACAATATCATGGAGAGAGCTATAATATTTTGCAAAGAGAAAATGAAAAAGAAAATTGGTGCTACTCTTGTAGGTGTACTTTTAGAAATGTTAAAATTTGGACAATTTTACCCAACATCATGGGTTGTCCCATACAAAAATAGTGGCATGGAGTACTTGATATCACAATCTCTATGAACTACATGATGTCACAAGGTGTGGAATTGGATGATGTTAGAAGATTTTTTTCTGAACATGCAAACCCTACTTCCAAGTTGAAAGAGATAGGAAGATAACAACTTGTTTGGGAGTTGCAAAAAAAGAGGCCATCATCTTCATAATCTCACCAACAACAATAATTTCTTACTAGAAATCCAACAAATGCACATGAACACATTTTTAGAAAAAAATATGTTCATCCCCCTTCATACCACAAAGCTGTTCTAAAATCATGTTTTTTGATTTGAAATTACATGCTTAATATAAACACAACCTTTTTTCTTGTGCATGATTTTGAACTTTGCATGTACATTTGTAAAAAGTTGTACATAAATATTTTGTTAAATATGTGGTTGCATGATTTTGTTACCAAGAATGTAACATGTGCACAATTCCTACTTTAGGGTTGCACTGAGAAGTTTGATTTTTTCTTTTGAGTTATGGCACAAAGTTGTATTTTAAATTTTAATGCATTGCTTCCATTGTGCATTGTTGAGAATCTCAATTGTCTTTTGGCTTGCACATGTGCCTATTATGCCTGTAGTCCAAAGCATCACATTGACTTTAGTATGCTTCCCAATATGATGGAGACAAAAGGGCTGAAAAATTTTTAATTGCAAAACAAGGTGGATATTTTTGTTGAAGCCTTTAAGGAGGGCATTATCCAAATATAGGACACTCTTGGCTAAGTTGCTTATCGATTAAAATGTCTATTAAGGTGAAAAATTCAAACTTATGTATTAAGTTTCTAATAATAAAAAATTGACTTTATTATTTTGTTTTGTTGATTATGTTCACGTGTTATTGGTTGTCGAAAGTCAATCTAACTTTCTTGATTGATCTTTGCAAAATATGAAACCAAAATGTAAAACTGAATCCAAATTCATAACTTTTGATCTTTTTCATATGATTTTTGGGTATATAATATTATATTGTTGTTATTTCTTGCTTGATGTTAGTATGAACTTTGTTGTTTGTAAGTGTTGTTGTTCATCTCATAAACAAGTTGGAAAATTGATTCCCTTACCACAAATGTTCTTGATGCCTTAATGGTGTATATTTTCAATATTGGTTGGAACAAAATTGTGATGACAACTTCATGATGCCTTGAGGCTAATTACTTGTAGAAAAAACGTTGTTTGTGACTAGATTTTAGTCGCAAGTGACAATTGCAATTAAAAATCAACCTTGCAACAAATGACAAGTTACCAATGGCTATAATTGCAAATGACATATGAAATCATTTTTTCATGGAATATGAGTATGGTAAATTTATACATGTATTCAGGGATGAATTTTTGCAACTACACTTGCAACTAAAGGCATGTGCCAATGGTTTGTTCACACATGGTAACCTAAAAATGTGACATGTGGCATCATTTGGATTTTTTGAAATATTTTTCCAAACATCGATTTCTTTTTTTCTTCAACCATTTGATTATAACAAGTAGATTGTGCCACATGGTGGCTTAAGGTTGGACCACTTATGATTGGCCACAGGCACCTAGGCTAGGCCTAATATAAGCCACCTAGCCTAGTTAGGTGCCAAAGGTACCTAACTTAGTTTTGGGCAAGGCCATTTATAATAGGCCATGTGGCACTTAGGCTAAGCCTAGGTCACCTAGCCATAGGTCTACCTTAAGTAGTTAGGTATTTAGGTATAGTTACAATAAAATTTCATTTTATTTTAAGTTTAGCCTTTTGGGTGGAGCCTATGTGATTAGCTTTTCCCATATGGCAATTGAAAAAATTGAATGTGTTTATTACACCAAACCAACCTACTTATATAATTTGGAATTTGAAAAAAAACATAAAAAATATGGGATAAAGTTTTAGTTGTAGCTTAATCACATAGTTATAGCCTAGTTGCAACTATTCCCTAGCACATACTATTACATAACCTAATTTTTGCATATTATAATTCAAAGAATCCAACTAACAACTCATGGTCAAATGTCATTGATGGAAACCGACAACAATCCTACAATATACTTTGAATTTAATTTGGTGCATGTTTTAAATGATTAGGAGATATACAACCCCCCCCAATTGGGAGTTTAACACTAATTTGACTAGCTATTCAACTGCATAAAAAGACAAAAGTAGGCAACATTTTTTTATTTCAAAAACTTATAACCACAAAATCATGTAACATTCATGACTCCAACAAATCAAGGAAATAACCTTAAAAACATCCCAAAAAAAATCCAGACCATAACAATGATGAATACCCAATGCATTGTGCAAATTTTTATTAGTTATTACAACACAAACTTCTACATATTTTAGGACATTTTTACATGTGTCACAAATTGAGGGGCTATCGATTTAAAAATAAGCCTTTTTGCTTTAGAAGTTGATGGACTCAATTTGAATGTGTTAATCCAGGTTGTCAAAGATCCTTTCTTGAGGCAATTGATTGACCTATAATGTTTTGTGTTGAGTGGGCTTTTGGTAGACAAGTGCATTATCTATCTATGCATTCTTCCCTTCTTCTAAATGGGCTTCTTTGCATATTTGACAATTTATAAGAAAGCATCAGTTCTAGACATAGAAGATTCATGTTGTCTAAGTGGATTTAAAAGGTGTTTTGATGCTATTGGTTTTGTTTCATACAACACAATCATTACATAAATACCTACCTAGCTCTACAAATGTAACTCGAAATGCAAAACACATAACAACTAGTTTTACATCATTCAACTCTCAAGTAATATAATATGCTTTCAAATGGTATGTAGTCATCATCATTAGTTTTTGTCTCCATGGATGCCTCATTATCCATAGTAGTTTTGGAGTTATCTCGAAACCTATAATTGTTGTAAGTAGTTGTAGTTAACCTTTTGTTGCATCATAGTGGCAAGTTGGGCTTAGGTAGGAACAAAGGCTTTCTTTGTTTCCTCTTAGCCTCACATGCAACATGCTTACATGGAATCACTCAACATTGTGCAAAGTAGCAAACTACAGAAAGGGTTGAAAACAAAAACTGTGGAAGGGTCTAGTAAACACAAAGTAAAAAAAGACAACATTGAAATGGCGAGAAAAAATCATCACAACATATAGAGTAAAAAAAACAATGCAATGATGGAGAAGTAGATAGGGAAATCCAAAACATCACACCAAAACCTAAACCTACATCCTTTACTATTGGTTATACATAAAAGCCATTTGCCACATCTTGGAGAGGTTTTAATAGATATGTGAATCCCACAACATGTGCAGATCTTTGTCAAGCTCATATGGACCCTTTGCACATGTAGAAGTTGGCACAATTGTGTTAGCATAATCATCTTTAAGTAAGGTTGTATATTTTGGATCCTATGCATCTTGTAAATGATGTGTAGTGTGTTGAGTATAATTGACTTTTATGTATAAAATTAGAAAAACATAAAGTTTACGAATATGATTTTCAAGGTCCATTAATGAACAAATAATAACATTCATCCATATTGATGAATGTTATTTTGACCTAAAATGTGTTACTTAGAATACATGTACATTTGTGCTTGAAAATTTTTGCAACTCTCTTTCCAATAATCAATTAATGTTACAAGTAACATAGACTTTTGATCATGGTGCAACAGGTAAACAAGACTCAACAAAATGATTACTACAAACACATGAAAATATGTTGTAGTTGGGAACCTTGAAAACCATCATGGGTAAGGTGAATTCATCTTTTTTTTTTTTAGCCCATTTGTTTTTGTTTTTGTGGTTTTTTATGTTATGTCCTTCTTAACTACGAAATAAACATATAATCAAAGGTTGGCCTTGTCCTATTCATAGCTGAAGGGCTTAATAAACACAAAGTGGGTTTAACATGCATTTATAACCTTTCAGTTGTAGGACGGTTGGATTTCTATCAAGTTTAACAAATGTGATAGAGTCTTTTCTAAAGCTCCTTGTTAGAGTAACTAAAAATTTCTATGCATTTGAGGCAATCTTAGAAGTAACTAGGTACGGTGTTTCCTTAACCTCAATATGTGGCAATTGTTAAAAGTGGGTGTGGATAGTTTTTGAAACTAGAAACATTTCCCGATTTTAAACTATCATTTTCTTCAAACCAATTGTATGGCTTTGCATTTTGTTTGTGCCACAATTTCAAGGGGAACAACTACTGATTTTATTTGCAAGATTATATGTGAAATGGTTAAATGAATGATGCTGAGATTTTACCTATCCTTGGACATTGATAATTGTAGGCTTGAGGTTGCAAATGTGTGAGGTTTGTTGACAACATGCCATATTTGTCTCATTGTGGATTTGGTATGCAACATTTGAAAGCACACTTGTAGTAATTTGGAGTAGTTTGGAACAATAAAAAAATGAACATTACATGTTGCACACTTTAGCCAACCTTAATATAACTATGTCATAGTATAAGTCTTCATTTGTCATCATGTGCTAAGTTTTTGAAGGCTCAAGGAATTTTGCGTATCCTTAATGTATACACACACATTCATGTCATATCATGATGATGCTTGTTTTTCCCAATGGTTTTCCATGTTGCTTTCAAAATAAGACATGCAAATGAATTGTTTATTACAAAGTGATTTGTTCTAGAATTTTTTTTTTTGGGCTCTATCATTTTATTTTTCTTGATATGTTGATGATGATTATGACCTATAAGATTTGACACTCTCTTATAGTAACAAAAGATTGGACCTAAAGAGGGTATTGATGATATGTGTTTTTAGGTCTTAAAAAAAGGTACTAATTGAAATAAAGAGGTGAATAAAGTCTTTTTCTTCTTGGATTTGCAAACAATGTTGACATGCCAGACTTTGTATAAGAATTTGTTTATACATCATTCTCTCAAGGAAGACAAGATGCCACCATTTGATGAATGTTTAAATTCATAGGTGAATAATTAATTTTAATTTCACAATTTAGATTGTTATGAATTTTTCGATTATGAATGTGGAGATTTTTTGATTTTCATGAGAGTTATTCAATTTGAGGTTGTGAAAATTTGTCTATATTTGATCAACAAAGTGATTTCTAAGGTAGTCTTCTTGATATCTAATTATTTGAAGGATGACCTAAAATTATTTTAAAATCATAAGTATTAGGGTTTATGGTTTGTTTGCTATTCCGAACAAGACTTTGTATGACTACTTATGTTGTATTATTTATGCAGGAAATGGAAGTTGGAGCAAACCACCAACCCAAATAATGTTGCTTTTCATTGAATGGGTAAAAATGTTGTACATGGCCACCCAATGGATTGAAACAACCCAAAGATTTGGATAAGGTCCTACTATGTAATAGACCATTTCAAACAACAACTTGATACATTTGAATGAAGGCATAAGGGAACCACTTTAGGGTGGTTCAAACTCAAAAAACAACTCAATACAAACATTTGACAATGACATTGCCTCAGTATTTGATCTGTTGATTCTTGTTGCTAGAAATCTTTCAGTGAACTTTGTTGAAATACTAAAAGACATATTCAAATTTAATTATGTTTGTTTGCATGCTCATATGGTCATTTTCAAATGTGAATGGATCAAACAAGAATACAATAGAAGGAACCCAACCTATGTACAAGACGATGCAAACTTCCTCATAATTATTTTTTGCCACAAATTGCCATTATCATTTGAACCAAGTTCATATTTCCTTGTCAAGCAACTCAAGTGTTTTTTTTTTATGACATCAAAAAGCGAGGTTAAAAAATTGTGTTGCAGAAAGAAGTTCAATCTAAGAGGGAGGTGGCAAACATAGAAAATATGTTCATTACAACAACAATGGAAATAGATGGATTAAATGCTCCTAAAGAACTACCCCCACCCCCAACTATGACTAAAGTTATCCGATAAGAACAATCTTCTAACATTAGCAATATTTTAGGGTTACTAAACACTTGGATGTTCAAATTTACATTGTTGTGTAAATTTTATGTCTTCTTTAGTGTTTTTATTCTTCATTCTCATATGTATTTCCACATTAGAATCCATTAAAATCTTGTGAATGTTGATGTTGATGTTTTGGTTTCAATATTGACCTTGTTGTGGACAATGGCATTTTTGTTTTGACAAGTTAAGCATCATTGAATAACATTATCCCAAATATGCAATAAAAATTCAAGTTCCCTTACAAAAGTAGGTTTGAATTTTGCACATATTGTGCTATCTTTTGATTATAAAAGTTAGTCTTTTGTAGTGACTCTCAAGTTATTTATTATCCACATCATGTTCCACTAGTCATTTTTTAGTAATTATAAAGTCGTTAATGGAATGCCTATTCACATCACTATATTTAAATCATTTTGTAGTAATTTCAAATGACTAAAAAGATTGTATGCCATGTCATCAAATGTAACTAATTTTTCAATTATGCATAATGTTATGTTGTCAATTTGGAAATAAATTTTTAATCATTGAAAAGTTGAGTCAAATTTCTTGATGCCACATTAGAAAGTAGGACCCATTTTCCCACGAGCTAGGATTTTCTTAAGAAAGCCTCCACATCATTACAAGATTTCCCACATCATCTTTTTATTTTTAAAGAAAATTTATGAAATTGTGACGAATGAAATTTGGTAGAGAAAAATAGGATGAAATATTTATGTCAAGTACAATTATCATCCATTAATCATCTAAATAAATTATTAATAATTGACAACTAGTACATGTAAATAATGAAGTTATAATAAATGACTAAAGTCATTGATATAGTCATGGTGGACATGAAACTATTTTTCCTTGGTTGTAAAGGACATAATTTATTTTAATGTATGTAGGTATGTATGTAGATATCTAGTAAGTAGGTAGGAGGCACATAATAGGTAGGTAGGTATTCACTACGTAGGTATGTGGTTAGTAAAGAATATATATTTTTTAAGAAGGTAGGTAGGCATGTATATACGTATAGGTACATACATATACTATTAAATAATTTATACTTCTAGCTACTAGGTAGCATACGTACCTTATGCAACTATAATGTGATTATTTTGGTTGCATGTGCAATTAAATGTATATGAGATGTAAAAAATACAAAAACATCATTAAAAATCAACCTATTGAAAAGATGAAATAGGTCATAGTCGTAACCTAGTTGAAAGGAAGATAAAAATCCATCCAAATTTGAAAAGTAGTCACATAGGCAACCATTTGTAATCGTAGGCGACATTTAATCCCACATGGTTGCATAGAAATTGGTGTTGCAAATGACAAGTTTTCTACTATATGTTGAATATTTTCAATATTGGCTTGAACAAGCTCTAGACAACAATTTTGGCAAACACAATGGAGGTGTTGAAGTCATGGTATTGTGAGCCCAAGCAAATGAGGATTGTCGTAACCTCCAAAATTCATTCCTCCTTTTACAAGTGATGATAATTGGATGTTCAACATGACATGTTCAAATTTTACATGCACATGTAAAACCATCTTCACCCACAACTATAAAATGGTTTGTATATTATGTTTTAAATGAAGTATAATAATCAAATACATGAAACTCAATTTGGGCATGTATATATATGCAAAAGACATAAAAGGGCTAAGAAAAGGAAATGATTATTTTTGATTGGCCAACCATGGTGATTGGCCTAGGTTTTGCCCTTTAAGTTATCTATTTTTTCATGTTAATTGATGGAGATGGAGAAAATTTAACATTGTATTAACATATTGTGGTAGTTTCAACACATTTTTGTCAAATAATAAATGTATTTTGAAAAGATTTTTTTTTTTGACAATTCAATCATTTTTTTCACAATTTTTTGTTATTTGGAAAAAAATCCAAATTTAAACATTTTTGAAAATAATATAATTAATGTTGAAGCTACCAAGGTAATAAGGTACGTTGGATGTTGTAAACATTTTAAAGGTTCAAATATGGGGTATGGGTGGACATGTTCAAAAAGGTCCATGTCATCACCAACTGTACCTTAAATAATTTACATCTTTTGCAATGTATTGAACCACCTTTCATTTAAAAATATTGTTAGCAAAAATAAATAAAAATTGTATTGCCACCATTGCTAAAACACGTTTGATATTGTAGCTTCATTGGTACAAGACCCAAAATGAAAAATAAAAGGTTTTTGTGGCCAAGGTTCTTTCTTTCAATTTTGTGGTTTTGAAAATTTAATCAATGTTGTGCATTTTTTTGGGTTTTTTTCAAATTTTCATTAAAAAATTTTCTCCAAAAAAATAATAATCAACCAATTGTGCTTATAAGTGTTAATAGCCATATATATGTTGTGTAAATTCCATGTAAATGTAATCATTTACATTTACACACGTAAATGTTTTACACTTACACTTATATTGTTCTTGTGTACATATTTGTCAAATATATTTACATAGTGCCATGCAAATGTTCTGGGGCATGTAAGGGTAAGGGTCCACCCATGCTTTAAGGAGCCACACATGCCCCCTAAGACCACTATTTTTTTGTCGTTTTTTTGAAGAATATTTTAAAATTTTTTTTAATATGTCTTTCAAAAAATCATTAAATTAAAATTTTTGATACTATTATGTTAAAGTGTATATTCTAAAAAGTCCCAAAACATGTCATAGAAAAATATTTTCAAATTGTCCTTTTAGTGTCAAAACTGTTTTAAAGCAATAGTTATAAGTTTTTAAAAGTGTAAATTATGTATTCAAAATAAAATTATATATATATATATATATCCAAATTTCAAAAAATTAATTAGTGGTTACAATTGCTAATGGTACATGTTAGTATGATTGCACCCATAAATGTACATATTAGATATCTTTAGTAATTCTACCTTCTTGAAACCCATATTAATTAGTTGTGAGCACACCTAAATGTGGGTGCATCCTAACTCAATTTGTTTTGTTTTTGCAATGTGTTATATTTTGATTGGCCCTTTAGAAAAAATATCATGATACTTTTGATACACCCCAAATATAAGCATTTTCTACCAATATGGGGTTATGGTATATGTAGTGCTTCCTTTCAACAAGTTATATATGATACAATAACAAACCTTTGACCAAAGGATATAAGATATGGTGTTATTTTTAAAAAAATCTTGGATCAACATTCATTTTGTCTCACCTTAAGTAGAATTTATATTCCTAACTTTACTCATCATCATTTTTGGCTCAGGACTTTACAAGAACTTGGGTACTCATTATGATTCATATTAATTACTTTAATTGGTTATTATACATCTCAAAGCACAAATGTTTTTAAGGGTTTTTAAAAAAGATTTAAAAAAAATAAATTGTTGCAATGGGCCACTTTGACACCAAAAACATTCTACACCCAACCCCTCACCCCCCTTTAAAAAAGAAATGATATGTTTTTACACTATTTTAAATAGATGCATAAAATCATTTACATTCACATTTTTTTACATAAAATAAATTTACACAATTTTACACTTTACATGTCCCATGTTCTACATTTACACTACACTAATGTAGATAGACCTTATACATTTAAATAAATTTCATTATGGCATTTACACTTACACAAATTGTAAGTCTCAAACCATGTACACATACAACATTGGTCTTGACAATGCAAAAAATTGCCCCCAAAAAAAAAACAATAATTGTGGCTAGTTGAACTTAACATGTTGAAAATTCTAGTGACAATGTTTCATTGGGACTGGTTTTTGTATGATGGGTATTTTAGTGATTGTCCTATGACAATTCTAGAGTCATTCCAAATTATAATTTGTCATAAATCAAATTCCATTTCAAATTATTATTATTTTTTTTTTGGGGTATTTTGTTGTTTGTCTTGCATTGTTTCAATGTTTTTGTCTATTTGTATTTTGTTGTTTGTTTTACACCTTTTCAATGTTTTTTTTTTTGGGGTCTATTTCTATCTTGTTATGAACTTCTCTAATGAATCGAACTTTTGTTGGTAGTTTGCTTAACAAATTAAGAGTGTAAAAAAACATTAATGAAACAAAATGACATATGGTGAAATTTTTTTTAAAAAAAAAATTGAAAAGACAATTGATTATAACAAAATTATTATGTCCACACAAAATAATTTAATTAGTATCATAGGTAGTGCGGAGCAAGAGCCCAAATTTATTATTCTAGTGAATGGGTAAGAAGAAAAACATGACTTATTTAGTGTATGGTTGGATTAGTATTTTTTAAAGACAAAGGTGTCATTTTTTGGGATTTTTAGGGAAAACTTATCGATTTAAAAAAAAAAATTATAGTGAAAATTAGAAATTTTTTTGTGGAAAAATTCTTGATCTCACAAAAGTGAAAAATAAAAACCTCTTGTTTGAAACCAACTACTTAAATGCTCAAAAACGTTTCTATCTATAATTCAAAATAGGTACTTGGCAAGACTATATAGAGGCTAAGATCTATTAATTTACAACTTCCAAACAATATAGAGACTTGGTGGAAACTTTGCCATTATGCAAAGTGTAAGCAACATTTTGTTGTTCAATTTTGTGAGGTAGCGGAGGTGCCATCCATCCATAAGTTGATTTAGCCAAAATTGGCTAGTAAAAACTTGAAAGCAAAAATAATTTAAACATCCTTATATGTTTTTGGCTCCCTACTTGAAGGCATGTACAAAAAATTGGAAAATTTTAAAGATTTGTTTTTTCATTTTCATTTTCAAATTTTGCTAAAATTTTGAAAAGAATCAATGAATTTGTGACAAAAATTTCCCAACCGTGTGAAATTTTGCCAAAAAAAAAGAAAAAAGAAAAAAGAAAGAAAGGCTTGATCGCAAGGCAACCTTGCCTCTAGGTAAGAGAGGAAATCTTAAGTTCAAGTTGGATATTTTACATATGATTTTAAGCACTTGGAGAAAAATTCTAGTTTATTTGGAAGGTACCTAATATGATGAATATATCATGTTGATAATCGATGGGTATCTATCTCTGATTTTAAGAACCACCCAACATGGGTGAAGAACCCTCCCCCTCCACTCAAGGATTTACCCTTTGCATCAATCCTAACCATAAGACAAAAGTAATGAAATTTACACACATTTCTTCACATTACACAAGGCCCTAAAGAAAGTATGTTATAATGAAATCATGCAAGGATCATGCTATTGAAAAACCCCAAACCCTAATTCCTCAAATGCACCCCCTCCTCATTGAAGTCTTTTCAACAATACCACATGGCTCCAAAGCGCCCTATAAGGGGCATTGTGGTTTGGGAGAGCTAAACATGACAAACAAACCAAAACAAACAAAGGGGTGTGCCACATTGTGGCCTTGCCATTTACAAATGAAAAGTATCTTAATGCAAAAGAAGAATTAAAAGGAAACTCAAATAATTTCACCATGCAAAAAATATAATCTTCCAAAAATCCTCTAAAAAAGAAACCAAAATCCTTCAAGATATTATAACTCTTGTAACTAATCTTAAGTTTCAACACAAGCCAAAATATCATGATCTTTCAAAAATCCTCATATAATAAAAATAGACCTATTATTATTATTATTATTATTATTATTATTACCTAGTAGGGGCCTATAAAAAACCCCTTAAGCTACTATACTCTATAATGAATCTAAACACAACAATATATCCTTCTTACCTTGGTAGGCAAGGCCAAGAAACAATCTTCCTTAATAGATAGATGTGAAAAGGGGGGAGCTCTTCTTGGAAGTGAAGAATGTCCCAAAATAGGTTACCTATTTTGTGGGTTCAAAACTATGTCTAACATGGGGAAAAAAGCTTAAACCAAGAAGGAAAAAGGGAAGTCTAAAGAATAAAGCTATAGATAGTCAATTTATTATGTTCTCCCACACTTATTTTGTGCATGACCACCATGTCTAAATTTACTCACAAGCATCAAAGTAGAGAGAGGTATTGGTGGGATATTATTATAATTTATACAAAGGCAAACTCACCTTGAAGTGTCTAGAGAGCTACTTTGATGTTGTATGTGTCATGGGGGTAACTCCATTGCCCAGGCTCCAAATTGTTAAATAGAAAGTAGGTATCTAAGGAAGTTTCAAGGTGTGTTTCCTACACACAAAAAAAATAGTTGTAATATCCACCAATATCTCTACTTTGAGGCTTGTGAGAATATTTAGAGATGGCCCATATTGGCCCATCCCCTAGAAGGGTAAGGCATAGAATAAAGTGTCATAGGTTCATTGTCCCTTTCCTTAAGCCTTTTTTTTACCATTATCATTTTTTTCACCACATCAAAGATGATGCTATAGCTATGGAAAAAGAATTTCCAAGTGTTATCAAAACACACACACACACCCACCCTTTCTTCAAATTTATGCCATGTATATATATGATAGATCTAAAGCTCATTCAATTGCTTGAATCTCCCATCCATGGATGTTGGCCATTGTATATAAGTTGTAGATCATATATATGCCTCATCAAAAGTCTTATGGGTTTGGTAATCAATAGGTACCTCAAAGCTTTATTGATGTGTGATCATCTAAGTTTTGGTTTGTGCAATTTTTTGTGCATGTCAAAAGTTTTTATTTGATTGGTGAAGCTTCAAATCCAACCTTTCGCAAAACACTTGCCCAATCTTGTATGAGCTCAATCTAGCATTGTTATGTCATCATCTTTGCTTTGGTTTTGGCTGAAATTGTTTAGTAAGGAACTATGGGTTTGTAAACTTTGAATCTAATATTATTAATTTGGTTCATGGATGCGCAAATCAAACTAATGTTTTTTAACTAAGGCTCAAAATAGACTCGTTAAAATGGTTGGCTAAAATGGGTCTAGGCTCTTAAGGGTTAATAAATTGTTCATGGTAAATTCTTGGGTGAACTTGAGCCTATATATTGGAATGTTTATGTGGCCCCATGAAAAGTATTCGAATTCCAATGGGCCCAAAGAGCACCCTCTTCATATATACTAGTCTCTCTTTTCCTCCAATTGTTTGATGCTTTTTCCTCCTCTTGCTAATTTTAGTAACTCCCCTCTTGAAATTGAAAACCTTCACCATGGATGATGAGAGGACACACATAATGCTTGTTTCCTTTATCTCTCTTATGGCATCTTATCTCATGTGATGACGAGAAATGTTGAATTGTTGCAATGTACATTGCATCAGCACTATGGCACTATAGTGCCCGGGGGCAATGATGATGGAAAAAATGGGTTTGAAACATTATCAAGCAATTGCACAAGGGTTAAAGGTTTGAAGCGTTATCAAGCATTGCACAAGAGTTGAGTTTGAACACTTTTACATATTTGTGCAAATTCGATACGAAATTAACACATATTAACACCTTGCAAGTAGCCACTTCATTCTTGGGTCGTTATGCCTTGCGCTCTTGTGGAAAAACCAACCAACACTAACTTTGAGTGCTTGTCATGGACCAACGAATTGGGCATCGATTATTATCATAATCTCCAATTAAGTTGTATGAGCATTTAATTTTCAATTGTTTTGAAAGTTGTTTGCAACTTAACTCTTGAACTTGCTTTTGCAACACAAATTACACTTGATTGTTTAGTAACGGTAGTATATTGTGACTCATATTAATTAGTTGTGGGAACCCCCCAAAGTTTTTTTTTTGGGTTTTGTGATAGGCATCTTTGATTGGTCCATTACAAAAATAAAAATTAGACAAGCTTTGAACAATCCCAAAATAGATATGTTAATCTCCTCCTTTGGGTTGCTTATATAAATTAGAAGACCAAAGTTTAAGGCAAAGGATATGGGATAAAGCGAGGAGCTATTGGAAACTTGAGGAATGTGTTGGGAACCCATTGGGAATTCATGAGAACACATTGAGAACTTCATGGGAACACATTGAGAAAAACAAAATCCAACAACCCCATTTCCCCGCCCCCCAAAAAAAAAACCTGGGACCCGTGGGTTCCTGCTGCCTTACCTTATTTTTTGCCTAGTTGTGTTCTTTGCCATTTTTCACCTAAGCTAACGATAAGGGCATGAATTGTGGATATATATTATTAAACCAAACAAGGGGTGTGTCACACGGCGGCCTTGCCATTTATATTAAAAAATATCTTAAGGCAAAAGAAGAATTATTTCAGAAACTCAAATATTTCACCACAAAAAAAAAAAAAAAAAAAAAAATTTTAAAGATTTTAAAATGTTTTTAAAAAAAATTAGAATATTTTGAAAAAAAATTACCTTTTTATTTTTTTTTATTGGATTTTGGA
>Ga0116231_10010449_pt1 | contig 14944 bp, 8 predicted proteins | sample S1TSphgellanicum_2_FD_89695 | JGI IMG/M metagenome (GOLD analysis project Ga0116231, IMG submission 89695) | Host-associated microbial communities from peat moss isolated from Minnesota, USA - S1T2_Fd - Sphagnum magellanicum MG | ecosystem: Host-associated > Plants > Peat moss > Unclassified...
AAAATCACGGGGATGTCCTCGGATACCTTCCGAGATCGCAAGGCTCTCAGAAGCCCAAATCCATCCAGCCGTGGCATCATCACGTCCGATAGCACGACGTCTGGGCGAACGCCGGTATCGATCAAATCGAGCGCGTCTTGACCGTCTTGCGCGGCGATCACTGAAAATCGTGACGTGAGCAAACGAGTCACGTAATCGCGCATATCGCGGTTATCATCCACAAGAAGGACCGTCGGTTGTTTTGCCGCCTCCGCTGCCGATCGCGGATCGGGTCGGCCGAGCGCTGGAAAATTGTCGCTTTGCTCGCGACTTGCCAGTGCCGGCAGCCAACGCTGAGCTTCTTCGATGAACGCTTGGGCGACGCTCGCGCTCGTCGGATGGTTGCTCGTCTGCGCAAGCTGCTCATTCGGCAGATGTCGTGACCCGTAAGGAATGCGCACACGGAAAATACTGCCGCGACCGACATGACTTTCAACGTCGATCGAACCGCCGTGCAGCTTGACGAGTTCGTGCACCAGGGACAGTCCGATTCCCGAGCCCTCATGGGTACGGCCGTTGGCGCCCGGGACTCGATAAAAACGGGTGAATAATTGCGGCAAGGCCTCGGATGGTATGCCGGTTCCGGTATCCGCAACGACGAGTTCTGCCCCATGATCGTTCGAACGCAGATCTAAACGGATCTCCCCGTCAAATGTGTGCTTGAAGGCGTTCGATAATAAATTCAACACGATCTTTTCCCACATCTCCCGATCGATGTAGACCAATTCAGGAAGGGCGGGACAGGAAACGGCATAGCGCAGGCCTGCTCGCTCTATGGCAGCGCGGAAGACACTGGCAAATTCTTGCGTGGCGGCGGCAAGGTCGGTGGGCACGTACAGAGCTTGCGCACGCCCGGCTTCGATCCGCGAGAAATCGAGCAGCGTGTTGACGAGTCTTAGTAGTCGCAGAGCATTGCGGTGGGCGCTATCGAGTGCGTCACCGATCAACCCCTTCTGCGGATCCGCGAGCGCCTCTTCGAGCGGACCGAGGAGCAGGGTGAGGGGAGTCCGGAATTCATGGGACACATTCGAGAAGAAGGCGGTTTTCGCCCGATCAAGTTCCGCGAGCGCCTCGGCACGCGCGCGCTCTGATTCATAGGCCTGGGCATCGGAAATCGCGGCGGCGAATTGACGAACCAGGAGATCAAAAAAGGCGCGGTACGCGTCATCCAAAGGACGGCGCGGTGATACTCCTGCAATCAAAACCGCGATGCTCGTCGCGGGACCCTGCTTGACGGGCAACACCATTACATGACGAATGTGATCCGGCCAAAGAGGCGACGGAATGAGATCGGAATCGCCCGGCGCCATATCGACTATCTGTGGTGCGCCTCTATCGAGTGCAGCGGCGATGGGCCATACGTCTGCGCGGCCGGCGAGGTCCATCCGCGGCGGCAATCGAACCGTGGGCAGATTTCCGAAATGGCGCGTGAGCACGAGGTGCTGTTTCGCTTGATCGACAAGATATAACGCGGCAAATGCCACATCGAGCGGATTGTCGGCGACCACATCGATCAACTGCTTGCACGCCTCTTCAGTCGTTTCGGCTCTCGGACAGGCCGCGAGATCTCGCAGCACGCCCAGTCGGCGCTCGCCAATTACCCGCTCGGTCACTTCGGTCACGACGCAGAGCATGCCGGAAATCCTGCTGCTATCGTCGTAGATCGGACTGTATGAAAAGGTGTGGTAGGTTTCCTCTGGGAAGCCATAGCGTTCCAGAAACAGCGGCAGGCCTTCATCCCACGTTGCCTGCCCTTCCGCGAGAACTCGCGCAATGCGCGGCCCGATGTCGGGCCAGATCTCTTCCCACACCTTATCCGAGCGCGCACCAAGCACCCATTCGCGCTTCATACCGACGGTGGGCAAATAAGCGTCGTTGCAGAAGAACGTGAGATCGGGACCCCATAGCATCCACATCGCATATCGTGAGTCGAGCATCACGCGAATGATGGTCTTGAGCGATTGAGGCCAATCTGTCACGGCTCCGAGCGGCGTCTGAGTCCAATCGAGCGCGCGCATGCGCTCGCCCATTTCACCGCCGCCGGCGAGGAACTCGAGGCCCTTGACGTCTGACGCAAATTGACCGTTCATAGACTTTTGCGAATCGCAGATGGCTATGCTTTTGTTTGCAACTCTAGGATGTGAATCGGTTGCAGGCAATTACTGGTCGGCAGGGAGCTTGGAAGGTGCCGGTCAAAGCCGGCATCCTTCACGCGACCGCTGCAAAGAGCTATTGGGCGCCAGGGGTAATCGTACGGCGAACTCGCTGCCACGCCCGAGTCCGTCGCTGCGCGCCTCGATGGACCCGCCGTGAAGCGCGAGCAGACCCTTGACGAGCGATAGGCCGATGCCGAGCCCGCCGTCGGAGCGTGCGGATGCCCCATCGATTTGGGAGAACACCTCGAAAATATCCTTGAGCGCGTCTGAGGCAATGCCAATGCCGTCATCTCTCACTGTGACCCGCAGCGAATCGCCATGCAAGCTCGCCACCAGCTCAATGTGGCCGGCCGGGTCGGTGTATTTGGCGGCATTGGTGAGCAAATTGGAGAGAATCTGCGAGAAGCGCAAAGGATCCGCATTGAGCACGAGCTTCTCGGCAGGCAGCGTGACGCTGAGATGGTGATTTTTGCGATCGATCAGTGGGCGTGCCGCTTCGACCGCCGCATCGACAACTTCGTCCAATATCACCGGGGTTTTTTTCAGCTTGAGCTTGCCTCGCGTAATACGTGCGATATCGAGCAAATCATCGAGCAATAACGCCATGTGTCCCACCTGGCGTTGAATGACGCGTTGCGCCCACAGAATTTTTTCAGGCGCGAGCGTCGGGGAGGCCAACACTTGAGCAGCGGTGCGAATCGGGGCGAGCGGATTGCGCAGCTCGTGGGCCAGGGTTGCGAGAAAGAGATCTTTGCGATGGTCCGCTTCCCGAAGGGCAGATTCGGTGGCCCGCAGCGCCTGAATCTGATCCCGCAGCTGATATTGACGCGCGCGAGCGCGCAGAGCGGTCCTCACTGAACTCACGAGGGTGCGCGAGGTCGCCGGGCGATCGAGCAACGTCACATTACGCAAGGCATCGAGCACGCTTTCGGTGCTGTCCCTCGAGGAGTCGGAGTGGAACAGTAGAATGATAGGAACGTCCGACCACGACGGCTGTTGGGCGATGGCAGCGCTCAAGAGATCGATGTGGGGATCACCGAACACATCGTCGGTCATCAAAATCGCACCGGCCGAGTGCTCGAGTTCCTTCGCAACGGCAACCGCGTCCGCACACGGAGTGGTCATGATCTTCGCGCGCACCAGCAGGTCGAGCGTCGCCTCGCGGTCGCGCCGCGTAGGTGCCAGTAACAAGACTCGAAAGTCGTCCATCACGGGGTCTCTGCCGATTTCCCTACCTCGATCGGTCCGCCACTCAAAACCCCGCGTAGTTGAAGAAGCGGCTCGCTCAAATGCACTCCCGTTTGATCGAACCACAGCTCACGGATCGAGTCCTCGTGGCCCCCCGTGCGCTTCTTCAAGACCGAAATGGCTTTTCGAACCCGACCGCTCAGTTCGAAGTAGCGCAGCAATACCACCGAATCGGCGAGATAGCTTGCATCGACCGGCGAGGTCATATTCAAGCCTAGGATGCCGCTTTGCGCGACCGTAAAGAACGTCGCAACCCCCTGATTGTTCAAGTAGGACAATAGCTCATGAAGTTGGGCCTTGAGGTAGCTGCTCTGGGGCATGGAATTCATATACCCGTTCAGACTATCGATGATGACCAGCCGCGCCCCATCGCGCTCGACGCTGTGACGGACGAGGTGGGCAAATTCGCCCGGCGAGATCGCGACGGGATCGATTTGGCTGATGGCAATTTGCCCTGGCTTCGACCCTTCGGGCAGACGGATCCCGATCCCGGCCGAGCGGCCCAAGAGAGCCGATTTCGTTTCATCGAAAACAAAAGTCGCCGCGTGATCGCCGCGCGCAAGCGCCGCGGCGGCGTATTGCAGGGCGAGCGTTGATTTACCCGATCCCGGCGGCCCGATGAGCAAGGTGCTGGTGCCGCGATCGATCCCGCCCCCCATGAGCGCATCCAGGGCGGCGATGCCGCTCGGCAGAAATTCCTGGCGATAGCCATAACCATGATCGGCCGCCACCAGGCGGGGATACACCGTCAACCCCTCTTTACGCAGGGAGAAGTCGTGAAAGCCGCTGATGAAGTCGCTACCACGCAATTTGATCACCTGCAGCTCGCGGCGAATCTGACCGTAGACTGGCGCGCTCGAATTCAAGGCAATGACACCGTGCGCAATGCTGTGCAACTGCAGGTCGGGACCCGTACCCGTGCGGTCATCGATGAGGATCACCGTGCACTGGCGACCTACAAAAAATTGCTTCAAGGCGAGAATTTGCCGCCGGTAACGCAACGAGCCCAAAGCTAGCAAGCGTAGTTCCGACAATGAATCAATTACCACCCGGCTCGGACTACTGCGTTCGATAGCCTCCAAGACCCGGCGGGTGGTTTCGCCGAGCACCACTTCGGAGGCGGGCAGCATGGTCAGCTGTTCCTCCCGCTTGAGCTCCGTTTCCTCCGGCACCAGTTGGATGATCTCGATGCCCTCGAGGGACCAGCCGTGGGATCGGGCGCCGGCTTCCAGTTCGCGCGTGGTTTCCGAGAGCGTGACGTAGGTACATTTCTCGCCGCTCTGCACGCCCTGCAAAAGATACTGAAGGGCAAACGTCGTTTTCCCCGCTCCGGGAGCGCCATCGATCAAATAGAGCTGCTGAGCGATCAATCCACCGAACAGAACGTCATCCAAACCGGAAACCCCAGTCTTTGATCGATTCTGTTCGTTCATAGCCGTCATCGCGAATGCGCAGTTACGGAATCAGCGTACGCCGATAGGCCGCTGGGGATCCACACGCCACATCCGCAGGGGAATTCTGCCTGTGCTCGTTCTTGAATGCGTCCTCTCCGCAGCTTCGATGGCATCAGCGACCACTTCGGCCATCTCGGCGGAACTCGTGATCCCTTGAGCGAACGGATGCTGGCCCAATAGAAATGGCAGGCTCAAACAGAATAAGCGGTGAGAAGGCTCATACGCCGAGACGGGATGAAAGTCTCCGTCCATGGCAATGCCCCGCGTGGGCTCGCTCTGGCCAGCGCGTGTCACGTCCTGAATGACACCTTGCCGACGTAAGGATGGAAACGGGAAATCCTTAGCGCTCGCTACCTGCTGACCCATCGCCTCAATGAAGACAGGGAAGTGCACTCGGCCCCTCGTATCCTGCAACATGGCCCCTCCGCGCGATGACCATGTATCGAAGCGCGCCCCATCTTCCAATTTGGTGACACGGAGTTTTCCTGCTGCATGCAACGCCAGCAGGCGCCTAATCGACTCATGGGGTACCGTGGCGTAGTTGTCCACGAACACCGCCTTCAGGGTGTCGGAGAACCGCGTAAAATCGAGATCGTTAAAGTGGGGCGCGAGCAGACCGAATACCTCGTGCATCCTCAAGATCGTATAACGCCATTTCACGGTGAACTGGAGTCTGGCGTTCGTGACTGATTCTTCGAGATTGTGCCGTGCCCAAACGAATGGATCTGCATGTGTCCGCTTCTCGAAGTAGGCATCGCGGAATTCTTCCAGCGTCAGAGCGTGGAGGCCCAGAGCCTCGGCGTAATGCAAATCCGTCTGAGTCAGTTCTTGACGGAACAATTCGAACGCCGCATCGAGTAAACCCTCCGGGCCGCACCGTGCGATCATCTGCTCAATCGTCACGGCAGTGCAGATCGCCAGTGGCTCGTAGGGAATGGGGTGGTAGAAGTCTGCTTCGGGCAAAATGCCTTTCCGTGAGAACATGGTGATCGAAAAATTCTCCGTTCCATGGTTTGGTCGATACTCAAGTTCATCACCGTCCGCTGGGACGAATTCTCCATGTTGGTTCGCGAGCGCCACGGTGGCATCAATAGCGCTCAGCGATGTTCCGCGAATCCCCACGGCACAATTGCGAATGCGTCCCAACGCGTTCGCGGGCCAGGGACTCGTGAAATATCCGGGGCGTACTTCTGGATCCGAGGGCCATTGATGACCTGTTGCGAGGATGACATAGTCGAAAAAGCAATTTGTCGCGGTCTTGCGTGAATCGATTACCGTCAATCGTAGTTGTTCGCCGGTAATGCATACGTCCGTGACGTTCGACTGGGTGCGAACCTCAATCTCGATGCCCATGGCGCGGGCTCGATGCACGAGCAGCCAGAACTGCGCCGAAAGGTACTCACCCAGTGCCACGCGTGGATAGAACGCACGATCTGCTATATCCTCGCGCGCGACTCCAAGCGACGCCAGTCTTTCGTCTGTTTGGTCTCTCAACCAGTCGGTCAACCGCTGCGGCAACTGAGGTATCTCAATACTCGCAATATTCGCCAGCATGATCGGATCGGCCCAGTTTGCGCTATAAGGCGTACCTTGTCCGGCGCGACGTTGACGCTCAAATACCGTAATGACGGCGGGCGCCGTCGCTCGTGCCAGCAAGGCTTGAATACTGTAAATCGCGGTAGGACCCGCGCCAACCAAAGCGATCCTGTAACCCTTCAATTGAATACCCGCTGGCGACGATTACGTCTGCCAATATCGTCAAATTGCGTCCAAACAGATTTTTGAAAGATACGCCAGACCGGCGCCCGGCAGCATCGGTCTTTACCTCTCTCGAGGTACTGGCCGCGTCCTACAGTTAACTGAACCTTTGAGGAGGATGAACTTTTTGAGCAGCTCCTGAGTCGCCCCGCGCAGATGAGTACGCGATCTTGGCCGGCGCGATTGCGCGGCGCCGAACTGCCATCAAACCGCCATACACTATCGCCGCGATAAGCACGCCCACGAACCATGCGTAGTCATAAATTCCCGTGAAGAGCTTCGGTATGCCGACGAATGCATGCGGGAATGCCATCGCCAAGAAGCCCGGTATGTTGGGGAGCACCGCCAGGATGAAAGCGACGCAGGCTGCCAGATTCCAGCCATTGCGATATGAGTAACAACCGTCGGACCGATAAAGATCCGCGACTGTGATCTGTGCGCGCAATACCAACCAATAATCGGTGACCATGATACCGAGCACCGGCCCGAGTAACGCGCCGTAACCCACCAGCCATGTGAAGATATAGCCTCGGCTCGACTCGATCAGCTTCCACGGCATGATCAGCACGCCGAGTACTGCGGTGAGATAACCGCCGCGCGCAAAGTTCAGGTGGCGCGGAAAGAGGGCCGCGAAGTCGTAGGCCGGCCCGACCACGTTCGCCGCGAGGTTCACGCATAAGGTGTCGATCGTGATGATGCCCAAACCAACTGCCACTGCGATGCCTTCCATCCGTCCCGCCAGATCCACCGGATCCCAGATCGCTTTTCCATAGATCGTGACGGTGGCCGAGGTCACGGCAACGCCGACAAATGCGAGTCCCGCCATCGGCAGTGGCAGGCCGATCGATTGACCGATGATCTGGTCCCTCTGGCTGCGGGCAAATCTGGTGAAGTCGGGGATATTCATGGCCAAGGTCGACCAGAAGGCGCACATCGCGGTTAAGGTTGGCCAGAAGAGTTTCCAAAACTGGCCGTCTTTGGGGCCGCCCGGCACGAATTGCGATGACGCATGCAGCATGGCGCCGAAACCGTGGGCGTGGACATAAGCCCACGCCAGGAGCGCCAACAAAATCACGATCTTGATCGGCGCCGTAAAGACCTCGATGGAACGCACGGACTCGGGACCGCGCGCGACGAAATAGAGATGTAGCCCCCAGAACAAGCCGAAGCTCGCCATCTGTCCGGCGTCGATACCGATCCAGTCAATCTTTCTGCCCGTCAGCGCTCCTGCGCTCATGATATTGCCGATGGCATAAATCGCGCTGCCGCCTATCCAGCATTGGATGCCGAACCAGCCGCAAGCCACCATGGCACGAAGGAAAGCCGGTAACTTCGCACCGCGCGTACCAAACGAGGTGCGCACCAGCACGGCGAACGGGATCGCGTACTTGGCGCCCGCATGCGCGTTCAACAGCATGGGCACGAGACACACCGTATTGCCGGCGAGCACGATCCCAACCACCTGCCAGGCGGAGAAACCTTGGTCAATCAAGCCGCCGCCGAGCATGTAACCGGTGATGCATACCACCATGCCGATCCACAAGGTGACGTAGTGATAAGCCGTCCAGGTGCGATGCGCGGCGTCCGTGGGCGCGAGGTCCTCATTCCAAAGTTCGCGCGACCGCTCAGGCTTGGTGTCGTTCATCAGTCCCTCGCGTGATTTACGCCCGCTAGCAATAGCACGGCACGGGGCGCAAAAGCGAGTGACCGCCTGCACCGAACAGATTCACTGCTCACGATAGAAAAGCCGATGCTTTATGCTGATCGGCCACGATCACCTACACGCAGCAAGGTTCGGTGGTGGATGTTGAGTCGGTGATAGTACCCGCAGGTACGTTCACCGCGCTCAAACTTCAGAGCTGCGTTAACTGGACGGACGCGAATGGCACCGTTCGCGATCAGAGCAGGATCGGCGAGACCGTGTGAATGTACTGAGCCGTGCGTCTCGAACACATGTTCAGCGACTGTCGGTGCGTCTGAGCCCATTCATCAGCAAATCGATCACGCGCCGGGCACTGGCTTCCCAGGCGGCGTCCGGATTCTGTGAAATAGCTCTTGTAAAGCGGAGGCTGCCTCCGTATATTAAACGGAGGTTGCCTCCACTTGTGCCACCAGCAGAATCAATACCCGAACGACGCCATCGAGGTCGCGGACAACGACGAGAAGCTCGTGGCCGGGGTGTGCCGCCTGAGACCGAGGGCAACCTGGCGGGCTATCGTCGGGGTGCTGAACGGAAGAAGGCGCTGCTCCAACGCGAGGCCATGGGCGCGGCGGACCCGCGAGGCTGTGACAATTCAAGACAGACGTATCCTACGATGTGAAGCCACGCGCCGCGTACTCCATGCGCGAACACATGGAAGTACAAAGAAATGTGTAGTCTGGAGTTGTGGCGCGCCGGCGGACCGTCCTGAGAGACCCGTGGCCGATTGCTTCGCGAAGGGCCGTGCGAAAGGCCACCTAATCAATTTCTGGAGAGGACCATGCCAATGAAAATGCAAATGCGACAGCTGGGAGCGAACGGACCGCGGGTCTCCGCGCTAGGGTTGGGCTGCATGGGAATGAGCGATTTTTATGCGGGTCGGGATGACGCGGAATCCCTCGCGACCATTCATCGCGCGCTCGATTTGGGCATCAACTTCCTCGACACCGCCGACATGTACGGTCCCTTTGTCAACGAGGAACTCGTGGGACGCGCCATCAAGGGCCGGCGCGACCAAGTTGTTCTAGCGACCAAGTTCGGCATCGTGCGCGACTCGGCGAACAGCGCGGTGCGCGGCATCAACGGCAAGCCGGAATACGTGCGCGCAGCTGTTGAAGGCAGCTTGACCCGGCTCGGTGTCGAGACCATCGATCTGTATTATCAGCATCGCGTCGACCCGACGGTGGCCATCGAGGAGACGATCGGCGCCATGGCGCAGCTCGTGCAGGCGGGCAAGGTGCGCTACCTCGGGCTCTCCGAAGCGTCCGTGGAAACGCTGGAGCGTGCACACAAAGTACACCCAATCACCGCGCTGCAATCCGAGTACTCCCTGTGGTCCCGCGAACCGGAGAGCGGCGCCCTCGCGGTCTGCCGCCGCCTAGGCATCGGCTTCGTGCCCTACAGCCCGCTAGGTCGGGGATTTTTGACGGGTGCCTTCAGGCGGCCGGAGGATCTCGCCGCCGACGATTACCGGCATACCAGTCCGCGCTTTCAAGGCGACAACTTCGCCGTGAATCTGCACCTCGTCGATGAGGTCACCGCCATCGCCGCCGAACTCCAGGCCACGCCGGCGCAAGTCGCGCTCGCCTGGGTGTTGGCGCAAGGCGATGACATCGTGCCCATCCCCGGCACCAAGCGGCGCAAGTATCTCGAGGAAAACATTGCCGCGATTGAACTATCCCTCACGCCGGTGCAACTGACGGCGCTCGGTGCCGTGTTTTCGCCAAACACCGTCGCCGGCGAGCGTTATCCGGCGGCGTCTATGGGGACGGTGAATCGGTAGGACAAAGGCTAGAGTGCCGAAACGCGGCGCCGCGTGAGTGGTGGGCTGAGGCGCTTGCGTGCTCACCCCCCATGTTTGAACCGCGTCCCCGTGAGTCATATCGACCGCGTTTTTCGCGTACTGCAATGAGCCCCATTACTTTGCGAGGTCAGTCATGCATCTGCGACGTCGTCTCTACCGATTCCTGCTCTGCCTTCTGCCCGCCGCCGCCACCGCGCAGGGCACGACCACGACCTCTATCATCGATCCCGCCTATGGCATCAAGGCATTCACCGCCACCATCCCCGCGGGCTGGAAATTCCAGGGCACCGTCCTTCCCGGCCCCGAATGCAGCCGGGTCTCTTTTCCGGTCTTTCGCGCCTACTCTCCCGATGGTCTGCAGGAGATTCGCCTCGAGCCCGTTTTCAACTGGACGTTCCATCCGAATAACCGGGCCTTCCACGGCGTCAGCGGCTGCCTGAACATCAGCGGCCCCATCAGCGCTGCCGATTTCATCAAGAAGTATGAAGAGATCACAGCCACGAACGGCATGCACGTCATCGGTACGATGCCCGTCGGCTCCGCGTACGCCGCCATGGTTGCTCAGGTCGCTCAGAACATGAGCCACATCGGCCCCAACCTCCATACCTTTGCCGACTCAGCCGCCGTTCGCGTCGAAACCAGGAATGGCACTTTCGTCATCGAGCAACGCCTCCGCGCCTATGTCGAGTGTCGCGTCGCTACCGCTGGACCCGATCTCAACGGCGGTGGCTGCTCCGCGCATATCGACGTCGAACGCGCCCCCGAGGGCAAGCTCGACGCCCTGGTTGCCCTCGTCGATTCTCGCGATCTCACCAAGTTGCCCTTCGAAAACGCCTGGGTGATGCGCGTCCAGCAGACCCTCACGGCGCGGGCGCACCAGGACGAGCTAAACCTCACGAGGCAGGAACAGGCCGCTTCTGCGATGCTCAAGCGGCAGTTCGACGACTTCATGGCCACCTCCCAACGTAACCACGAAAACTTCATGGCTCAGCAGGAATCGAGCTTTCGCTCCAGCATGAATAGCGCCAATGCGTCCATGAATGCCCAGACCACGAGCGCCTCGGACTGGGTCGACTATGCGCTCGACCAGCAGACCGTGGTCGGTCCAGCCGGCTACGCGAAGGTGTCCAGCGCCTACAGTCAGACCTGGTCCTCCACCGTCGGCAATCAGACGACCTGGTACCAGACCGACAACCCCAACAGCAATCCCAACGGCGTACTCCCCGGCAACTGGACACAAAACGTGAAAGTCCACGGCAATGGCCAGCCCTACTAGAGCTGATGGCACAGTCCCTGGCGTTACACTTGCGCCTTGCCGACACGGGACGCCATTTGGAATTCACCAAAAGAAATCAGAGTCGCTACGCAGATCATCTGCTACGCGAAGCGCACGGTCTGCAGGCGCTGCGGTGCGCGACCGTCGGCTCGGGCCTGCACGTGCCGAACGTGTTGCACGTCGACGAGCACATTCTGAAATTGCCCTTGATCCACGCGACTCGTTGCTCAGCGAGTCATTGGCAGACGCTGGGAGAGGGGCTGGCCGCCTTGCATGCGCAGCCGCAGACGCACTTTGGCTTCGATGAGGACAACTATATCGGTCTGAATCCGCAGCCCAATCCCGTCAGCGATGATTGGGGCGACTTCTTTCTGCGTCATCGGCTCGAATATCAGATCGGACTCATCAAGGATCCCGAGCGGCGGAGGGCGTTCTCGGAGTGTTTGCGGAAACATGGCTCGCGCCTGCGCGATTTTCTCGATGAGGAGCCACCGACACCTAGTCTCGTGCACGGTGATTTATGGAGCGGTAACGTGCTCTGCGGCGAGTATGAACGTGTTTGGCTGATCGATCCGGCAGCATACTTTGGAGACCCGGAAGTGGATTTGGCGATGACGGAAATGTTCGGCGCATTCCCCGGGCCGTTCTATGCGGCTTATCGAGCAAGCCGACCGGAACCGCGCAACTGGCCGCAAAGAAAACAGATCTACAACCTCTACCACCATCTCAATCATCTGAATATGTTCGGTCAGGCCTACTTGAGTGGCTGCGAGGCCGGATTCGCGTTGCTCGAGACCATCTGAAAATTCCCTTTGACACCGGCGCCGGCACTTGAAGCGCCGCGCTTGTAGATGCAACATGACCAAACGGCCCAGGCAGGGTCCGGCTTTGAGGCGAGTGTCACGGTTCGCGTGCTAGATGTCCCCTATGTCATCCGCATCAGGTCCGCCGACGGCTGAGCCCGTCACCGCACTGCTCGAGTTCGCGATACAAGCGCTGCGTGCCGGCCGGCCGGCCGATGCGATCGCACCCTTACGTCAGGCGGCGCTGCTGAGACCGCAGGCGGCGATGATTCATCACGATCTTGGCCTCGCGTGCCTCGAGACGGGCCTGGTGCAGGAGTCGGTGGATGCGTTCCGGCGTGCCGTGGCGTGCGACCCGCGTTTCACGGATGCGCATTTTCGTTTGGGCATCAGCCTCGAGAGACTTGGTGATGTCGGCGCGGCCTTGGTGGCTTACCACCGCGCCACGGAACTTGAACCCGCACTGACCGAGGCGTGGTACCGGGCCGGCGCGCTGGTGCACACGCTGGGTCATCGCGATGAGGCGATCGCCTGTTTCGAGCGTGCAGCACAATCCGGACCCAAGACGCGTTTCGGGCGGCTGGGTGCAGCCCGCGCACTGCTGACCGCAGGTCGCGACCGGGAAGGCGAGCGCGCCTTGCGCCGGTGTGTCGCGTCCGATCCCGAGAACCCGCTGGCACATGACCTCCTCGGTACCCTGCTCGCCGAAGCGGGTCGTTTCGAGGAGGCCAGCTCATGTTTCACGCGTGCGATCGCTCTCGCACCGCTGCTCGCGGGAAGCTACTACGATCTCGTGCGCTGCCGCCGCATCCTTCCTGCCGACGCGGGGCTCGTGGCACAGATGGAGGCGGCGCTCGGCACCCCCGGCCTCGACGTTGAGCCTCGAATTCGCATCCACCTCGCGCTCGGCAAGGCGGCCGACGACCTCGGTCAGTACGAACGCGCCATGCGCCACTTCGATGCAGCGGAGGCGGTTCGTGGGGCGAGCGCGGCGTTCCCTGCGGAGCAGTTCGACCGGGAAGTGACGCAACTGATCGACCAGACGACTCCAGACCTCATTTCGCGTGCTTCCCGTTTGGGGATTCCCGATCCCAGGCCGGTGCTGATCATCGGCATGCCGCGATCTGGAACGACCCTCGTCGAGCAGATCATTTCCAGTCACCCCGAGGTCCGTGCGGGCGGCGAGCTCAATTTCTGGCCCACGTGCGGTGCCGGATGGCTTGCGGCCGGTCCCGTGGGGAATGAGATGAAGTTCCTGCGTGGGGCCGCGTCCAACTATCTGCGGGTGCTGAAGGACTTAGGTCCCAAGGCCGCCCGTGTCACCGACAAGAACCCCTTCAATTTCCTCTGGGCGGGCCTCATTCATCTGGCGCTTCCCAAGGCAACGATCATCCATTGTCGGCGTGCCGCCATCGACACCGCGCTTTCGATTCATCAAACCCTGTTCCATCCCAGCCTCGCGTTTCCGACCGGGGGTGACAAGTTGGTCGCCTATTTTCGAAGCTACCAGCGTCTGATCGATCACTGGCGCAGGCTGCTGCCGCCGGAGCGTTTCATCGAGGTCGACTACGAGGATCTCACGCGCGATCCCGATCCAGTGATTCGCGGGCTCATCGCGGCCTGTAATTTGAGCTGGAATGACGCGTGCCTGCGGCCGGACCGCAATCCCCAGTCGGTGAAGACGGCGAGCCGGTGGCAGGCGCGGCAACCCATCTACCGGGCGTCCGTCGGGCGCTGGCGCCGCTACGAACCCTACCTCGGATCGTTGCGCCCGCTGCTCTAGGTGCCTCGCTCGCAATTCACATTTCTGAAGGATTCCTGTAATCAATTGCGCGTATCACTATTGCAGCTGGCTACGACAATGGTCGTAACCGGCGGGGTCGAGTCAAGTTGGCCGGTCCCGTTGGCGTGAGCCTCGAGTTACCAGCGAATCGTGAAGATTTAAGGGAGATTGAAACGTGGCGCGTAAGAAAAATCTTGCGAGAAATGCAGCTCGAAAGAAGAGGCTGAACCCGTTGGCCGGCCTCGTCGCGTTGGGCGTCGCCTCGTCCGCGATCGCGGCAGTTTCCGATCCGTTCCCGACCTTCGTGCCGGGACTGCAGAAAAATAAGTCTTACATCGTCGCCAGTGGTCAGGTGCTGACGCCGGCAGGCAAACAGATCGATCTGGGCGAAACGCGAGCCAAGTCCGTTGCGCTCCATCCGACTTTGCCGCTCGCGGCGGTGCTCACGATCAGCAATTGGTCAGCGAACCCGGCACCCAGCACCGTGCAGGTGTTCAGCACCATCACGGGCGCGGTTGTGCAGACCTATACGCCGCCGGCCAGTGCGAGCGGCAGCTTCCACGGCATCACTTTCTCGCCCGACGGGACCAAACTGATGTTCAGTCAGGACGAGGAACCGACGTATACCACGAGCTACATCGCGGTAGCGGATGTCGATAAAGTCGGCCATCTGACCAATTACGCGGAAGTCTCGGTACCGCCGAGCAACAAATTCATCACCTGTTTCCCCAACAGCCCCCTTGGTAACTACGCGGCGCCGTGCGGCGTGTTCTACACGGCCTACTCTTCGAATCCCAGCGGCGTGGCTTTCTCTGAAAACGGCCAAAGCGCCTACGCGATCTTGAACGCCAACAACACCCTCGCGCAGATCGATCTGACGAGCAAGACCGAAGGCGCTCAGATCCGCGTCGGCAACGCGCCGCA